>Ga0307471_100002213_pt1 | contig 11081 bp, 9 predicted proteins | sample atmos_gasesAM3C__2_FD_204566 | JGI IMG/M metagenome (GOLD analysis project Ga0307471, IMG submission 204566) | Hardwood forest soil microbial communities from Morgan-Monroe State Forest, Indiana, United States - atmos_gasesAM3C_515 | ecosystem: Environmental > Terrestrial > Soil > Temperate... | reverse complement strand
GCCCCGAATTTGTTTTCGAGATTCCCCGCGAGGCCTTCCAGCCGCCCCCCGAAGTGACTTCCGCGCTCATGACTCTGCGGCTTCCCGGCGAGCGTTCAAAGCTCGCCCTGAAGAACGAGCAGAGTTTCCTGAATTTTGTGAAATTGTCTTTCTCGCAGAAGCGCAAAACACTCGTGAACAACCTGCGGTCTTTGGCTAAGCCGGAAAAGATTCGCGCGGTCCTTACGTCGCTTGGCCTGCGCCCCGACGCCCGCGCTGAGCAGGTCGCCGTTGCCCAGCTCGCTGGCCTCTTTTCTCAACTTGTTGGCGGCTAACGACCTCATGAAATGAAACGACATTGGCTTCTTGACGCCCTTTGTCGCTTGCAGTCAAATGAATGGAAACCTAGACTCCCGGTCATGAGAACGATTTGTTGTCCAGCCAAACTCACCGCGATCCTGGCGTTCGCCATCGCCGCCACTTTTGAGCTGCCCACGGTCAGCGCGCAGGTGGCTTCGGTCTGGCCTCCCGTGCCCCCTGAGGAACTAGCCCTGAAGGACAATGCCTTTGACCCCGGCTCCCCCGCCATGATCCTCGAATACGAAGTACAGACTGACAACGCCAAATCCACGGAGACGCTCTACAAACGCATCAAGATTTTTCGCGAGGAAGGCAAGAAGTTCGCCGACATCGAAATCCGTTACGTCGAAAAATTCACCAAAGTGGAGGAGATTCGCGCCCGAGTCACGTCACCTTCAGGCAAAGCGGAGGACTTTAATGGCGCAATGTACGACAAGGAAGTCATAAGGGTCAAAAAGTTCCTGTACAACGCCAAGACTTTCACCCTCCCCAACATCGAGGTTGGCAGCGTCATTGAATATTCCTACCGCTTGCACTGGCATTCGGACATTCCCGACGTAATCAGAAATCCCGGCCGGTATCTGATCACTGAAGCCTTCGCCTACCCCGCGGCGGAATGGGAAATTCAGCAAGACATCGCTGTGCGCCATGGCCGCTTTACCCTGCATCCCGTCAAAGGCGCGCGGACCGCAACCTACAGCCTCGGTTTGCCGAAAGACACCGCCAAAAACACATTGGCGGACGGCACGCAGGAACTCGAAGTTAACTACGTTCCTGCATTTCAAAAAGAAGAATACTCCCCTCCAGAAGAGACCCTGAAAATCCGCGCGGATGTTTTTTACACTGTGGGCATGTATAGCGGTGACGTAAAGTACTTCTGGCTGTCACTGGCACGCCGGGAATCGGAGTATTACGAAAAATTCATCGGAAAACCGAAGGACGTGCGGAAGGAGGCGGAGCGCCTTTTTCAGACCGGAGACAATGAGGAAACAAAACTTCAAAAGATTTATGCGCGAGTCCAACAGATCCGTGCCCTCAGCTATGAACCCGAGAAAACCAAGAAAGAACGAAAGCAAGAGAGCCTGAAAGAAAACAAGAGTGCGGCGGACGTTCTAAATCGCGGGTATGCTTTCGCCAACGAAATCAATCTGGTTTTCATCGCCCTGGCTCGTGCCGCCGAATTTAAGGCGTACCCCGTGCGGCTGGCGGCTCGAAACCGCACCTTTTTCATAATGGAAAGGCCGGATCCTTATCAGCTCAATTCCCTGGTGGCTGAGGTGATTGTCGGGTCCAAACCCAGGTTCTTGGACCCGGCTACCATGTACTGTCCGGATCAGTTTCTTCCCTGGGAAGAAACCGACGCGGGTGGAATCCGCGTGGACCCATTTGCAACCAACCTGGAGACGACTCCTTTGCCGGAGAGCAAAGATGCGGTGACGCGCCGGACAGCACAATTCCACTTGGACGCCGAAGGAAATCTGGACGGGAAACTCTCGGTCAGTTATGAAGGCCAGGAAGCCCTGCGCCGCCGGTTGAAGGCTATCGACCAAGATGAAGCTGAGCGGCGGAAAGAATTGGAGGACGAAATACAACATTTGCTGGCACAGGGCGGGAGCGCCAAGCTGCTCTCTTCGGAAGGCTGGACGGCCTCGGGAACACCGCTGAAAGCGCAGTTTGAGATTCAGGTTCCCAGTTTCGCAAGCCGGGCCGGGCAAAGATTGATGATGCCTGTCGCGATTTTCCATTCGAGCGGCCAGCATCCGTTCGCTTCGACGCGCCGCGCAAATCCTGTGTACTTTGACTATCCAGCGGAATCGTATGAAGAGGTAAAGCTCGAGCTGCCCCCAGGCATGCAGATCGAGTCGCTGCCAGCTGCAACCAGAATTGAGAGAGGCAACACAGTCTACGAATCGTCAGCCTCTAAGCAAGGGAACTTTGTAGAACTCAAGCGCATGTTCAAGATGGCGGTATATTATGTGCCGGCGAATAATTATCCGGCTCTCCGTCAGCTTTATGAACAAGTTCGCGCTGGAGATGAGCAACAGGCGGTCCTCAAACTGGCGCCTCCTACGGACAAGCAATAACAATCGGCCTCGCTTTAAGCGAACCGCGCGAAAATTAGGAGGTGACTTTTTCTTCTTTTTTTAGCGCTGCGGCCAGCCGGTCGGGATAGTCGCTCATAATCCCGTGCACACCTGCCTCAATCAGCAGTCTCATGTGCGCGGGCTGATTGATGGTCCAGCAAACAACCTGCAAATCCTTATTTCGCGCCTGTTCCAACAGCGAGGGCGTGACTAGGTCTCCGCGCACCGCCAACTGCCTCGCGCCAATTTCAACAGCTTTGTCCACTGGGTTTGCCAGTTGCCCGTCGTAGAGCAATCCCGTCATCACTGTGGGCTCGATTTTGTGGACATTCAGCACCATCGACGCGTCAAACGAAATGACCACCCCGCGCGGGATTTCCCCCGATTCGCGCAAGGCGGCAATCACTGCGTGTTCGCCGCCCCAGGAGCCACTCGGCTTCATTTCCAGGTAAAACACGACGTCGTTTTTCTTGGAGAATTGCAGGATTTCCTCGAGTGTGGGAATGCGCTCGCCGACAAATTCGCTGCCGAACCACGAGCCTGCGTCCAGTTGCCGCAATTCCGCGAGCGTCAAGTCGTGCACGGAGCCGCGCCCGTTGGTGGTGCGATTTACGGTGCCGTCGTGAATGGCCACGAAGTGCGCGTCGCGAGAGAGCTGCAGGTCGGTTTCAATAAACGTCGCGCCCATCGCTACTGCCTTGCGAAACGCCGCGAGCGTGTTCTCAGGCGCGTGCCCCGAGGCTCCGCGATGTCCGATCACCAGCATTCCGATTGCTCTCCTGCTGGTGCTGCGACTGTTTCGCGCAACACCGCTCTCGCGAAAAAGTTTCTATTTCAAGCACCATGTTAGCATCCATTTCTTTCTTCCTTTCGTGCACCTATTTGGGCTTCACCCTGAATCTAACTCAGTAGGGACCCAAGAAACTTCGAGGGAATTCGTCGAGGAGGAAGTTATGAGGAAGGAAATTCGAGCCCTGTTTGCAGCGCTGATGCTGACCGCATTAGGCGCAACGTTAACCAACGGAGCAGGATTGCCACAGGATGGCAAGCACCAGAGGAATGAAGAGAAGTACCAGGAACGGCTCGCGAAAGAGGTGCGCCACCAATTGGTGATGCTGCCCTGGTATTCGGTGTTCGACAATCTGGCGTTTCGCGTGGACGGCGATAAAGTCACCCTGATGGGCCAGGTAACCCGCCCGACGCTGCAGTCCGATGCGGAAGCCGTGGTGAAAAGAATTGAGGGCGTGGCTTCGGTGAAGAATGAAATTGAGGTCCTTCCGCTGTCGCCGATGGATGATCAATTGCGCCGCTCTGTGTTTCGCGCAATCTATGGCGAAGCTGGGCTGAACCGATACGCCATTCAAGCGATCCCGTCAATTCACATCGTCGTGCAAAACGGCAACGTCACGCTGGAAGGCGTCGTTGACAGTGAAATGGACAAGAATCTCGCGAATTTGCGCGCCAACCAGGTTCCAAACGTTTTTTCAGTGAAGAATAATCTGGTCGTCGCGAGCGGCGAGAAGAAGAAGGTTTGAGACTTAAAGAATTACGCCGCGTGACACGGGTGGCGGCGGATCACGCAGCGCCTGAAGCGCCCGTTCGGTGCAGTTGCCGCGTAATGCGCCGCGCTGTCTCCTTCACCACTTCGGCGAGTCGCGGCATGCTGGCTTCGTCCACCTGGGTCAGCGTGCCACTCGCCCCAAGCGCCGCCACCACGTTTCCTGTCACATCAAAAACCGGCGCGCCCAGGCATCTCGCCCCCAGGCTATTCTCTTCATCGTCCACTGCGTAGCCCTCATCTTTAACGCGCTCTAAATCACCGAGCAACTTCGTGACGGTCGTGATGGTTTTGGGAGTCCGCTTCTTCAGCCCCTGCTGTTTCACAATCGTCTCGACTTCCTGTTTTGGCAGCCACGCGAGCAGGCATTTGCCCACGCTCGTGGAATGCAAAAACATGCGGCGGCCCACCCAAGTGTTCACCTTGAAGAATCCGGGGGCCTCCACTTTCTCGATATAAACGGCCTCGCCCTGATCCAACACGGCAAGGTGCACAGTCATGTGAATTTTTTCTTCCAACGCGCGCATGAACGGGAGTGCGACATCGGCGATATCGAGGTTAGCTTGGGCATCGCCGCCGAGGCTGAGAATTTTCAGCCCTAAGCGGTAGCGGCCGCTTTCCTCGTCGCGCCGGAGGTAGCCGCGGCGCTCCAGCGTCCGCAGAATGTAGCTCGCAGAACTTTTAGGAATGCCGAGCTTGCGGCTAATTTCCGAGTTGGTCATGCCGTCGCGGCGTTGGGCGGCGGCTTCGAGAATATTAAGGGCGCGCTCGACGGCGGTGGCGGGATTGGCATCCGAGATGGGCATGGAAACTCCTAATACAGCTTTCCGGAGTTCACAGTATAGAATAATTGTTCAGGATACTGAACAACATCTTGCAGGCCCACGTGTTTACACGATAGAAGCGGAGTGGAGGTTGAACAGATGTTCAGCCTATTGAACAAGCGATCCTCGATGGGAAAACATCGGGCAAGGATGTGCAAATTTCTCAACTCTTTGGCCCAATTTTTCCACAGCTTCAGGATACACTTTTTGAATGCCTCCTATCTTGTTGAAGACGGGAGGCTTAGACACGGAGATTCCGGGGCTTCTGGACACCGAATTGCCTTTCTAATCCGCCAACCGGTCCTGGTCCGAATTCGCAGTAGAAAGGACTGACGAGCATCATGGCAACCGCTACCAAACTGAATCCCGCGTTGATGCCCCTCCCCTTCTCGAACCGCGTCGTTCCCATAAACACTGCTCCCAAGGATTTTGACCCGGAGCGCGATCTGCCGGAAGGATTTCTGGATTTCCTCGCACCGCTGCATGCCGCGCTGACGCTGCGCCAGAGAGCGCTCCTGGCGCGCCGCGAAAACGCGCTCGCCGAAGCCCATGCCGGAAAGGTTCCTTCGTATTTGCCGCCGTCCGTGGCGACGATGAGCTCTTGGCGCATTGAGCTTCCTGCCTGGTGCGCGGACCAGCGCAATCAAATGACCGGCCCAGCGGATGACGCGGACCTCGTAGTGAAGATGCTCAATTCCGATGCGCCCGGCGTGATGCTGGATCTGGAAGACTCGACTGCCAACACCTGGGAACACAACGCCCAAGGCATCAGGAACATTTTGGACGCGCTGCCGGGACGGCTGACGTACTTTGATCGTAAACGCGACAAGACCGTTGGCATCAACCCCAGCACAACCGTTATTTTCGCGCGGCCGCGCGGCTTGCACCTTTACCAGGCAGGCATTTTGCCGGGCGAACTGTTGCCCGCTTCGCTCTTTGACGTTGCGATGGTCGCGTACCAAGTTGATTTCAATGCGCTCAAGCATCCACTGTGCATTTACATTCCGAAATCGGAATCGGCGGACGAGGCGCTGTGGTGGCGCGATCTTTTCCAAATGATTGGGCGGATGAAAGGCCTGCCGAAAGATGCCATCAAGTGCATGGCGCTCGTGGAGTCGCATCCGCTGGCGTTTCAGATGAAGGAGTTCGCGTGGAACCTGCGCGACCACATTGTCGGCCTGAACCTGGGACGCTGGGACTACATGGCCAGCCTAATCCACTTCAATCTGGAAAATCCGGAGTGGGTTCTGCCAGACCGCAACACGATTCCGCACAACGTGGCTTTTTTTCAGAACTTGCGCAATTTGATTCCGGAAATTTGCCACAAGCACGGAATGCTTGCGATTGGCGGAATGACCGCACTTTACCCGAGCCGCGAAGACGCGGAACTGAACGCGCGCGCTCTGAAAGTGCTGGCCGAAGACAAAAAGAACGAAGCTAATTCGCTGATGGACGGTGCATGGACCGGGCATCCCGACCAGAACGAAATCGCCGTGAGCCAGTTCCCAGTTCCAAACCAGTTGCAGGCGCGGCCAGCGAACGCCAATGGGCATCCCGATTTACGGCCGTCACCGACAGGAGTGGGCAGGTGCACGCTGGCGGGGACCCGTGTTGCGATTCGGACTGTGATTCGCTACCGCAACGGCGTGCTGAATGGCAAAGGTGCGAGCCTGCTCGATGGCTACATGGAGGATTTGGCGACGGATCGCATTTATCGCTTGATGATCGCGCAGCGAATGCGGCATTCGCGCCAGATCGAAATCCTCGATGACAGCGGCGTGGCCGTGCCGCACACGCAGCAACTAATCACTCGGCTCTTCGACGAGGAGCTGGACCGGCTGCTCCGCGAAATGAAGAGCGATGATCCGCAAACCGCGGCGACGTTGCGCGAAGCACGACGGATCAGTGAAGAGATGATTCGGCGAGAAGAATTCGATCCACGGTAGTTTTTGGAGTTCGTCGGGAATTCATTGAGTTCCGCAGGGTGTCAGGCCGTCTGAGGAAATTCAAAAGCAGGGAGCAGTGAAATGACAGCAAACGGAAGCAACGGAGCCAACGGCAAAACGAACGGGACCAACGGCAAAGCCAATGGGACCAATGGCAATGGAACGAACGGAAATGGGAAAACACATCTACCCATCAATCATTGGAGCAATGATCCTCGCTGGAGCGGCATCACGCGGCCGTATTCGTACTCGGACGTAGTGCGCCTGCGCGGCTCGATTCAGATTGAATACACATTGGCGCGGCTAGGCGCAGAGCGGCTGTGGAACCTGATGCAGATTGAGCCGTACGTTCCCGCGCTGGGCGCGATTACCGGTAATCAGGCGATTGAAATGGTGCAAGCCGGGCTGAAAGCGATTTACGGCAGCGGCTGGCAAGTGGCGGCAGACAATAACACCGCCGGAGAGGTTTATCCCGACCAGTCGCTTTATCCCTGCAACTCCGCGCCAGAACTGGTAAAGCGCATCAATCGCGCTCTCATGCGCGCGGACCAGATTGAATCCGCCGAAGGCAAGAAATCCGGAACGTACTGGTTCGCTCCGATCGTGGCCGACGCGGAAGCCGGGTTTGGCGGCTCGCTGAACGCCTACGAACTGATGAAAGCGATGATTGAAGCAGGCGCCGCGGCAGTACACTTCGAGGACCAGCTCTCTTCCGCGAAGAAGTGCGGCCACCTGGGCGGAAAAGTGGTTGTGCCCACGCGTGAATTCGTAGAGAAGCTCATCGCCGCGCGTTTGGCTGCGGACGTTTGTGGTGTGCCAACAATTCTCATCGCCCGCACGGATGCGAATTCAGCGGGGCTGCTGCTTTCCGACGCGGACCCGCGCGACCGCGAATTTATCTATGGCGCGCGCACGCCGGAAGGCTTCTACCAATTCCGCGGCGGAATTGATGCGGCCATTGCACGCGGGCTGGCTTACGCGCCCTACGCCGACATGATTTGGTGCGAGACCTCGACTCCGGATCTGGCTGAAGCGAAGAAATTTGCTGAAGCGATTCATGCGAAGTTCCCCGGCAAGTTGCTGGCTTACAACTGTTCGCCGTCGTTTAATTGGAAGAAAAAGCTCGACGACGTGACCATCGCTAATTTCCAGCAAGAGCTGGGCAAGATGGGTTACAAATTCCAATTCGTGACGCTGGCGGGCTTCCACGCATTGAATATGTCAATGTTCCACCTCGCACGCGGCTATGCGCAATCGGGCATGACTGCCTATTCTAAGCTCCAACAGGAAGAGTTTGCGTCGCAGGAACTCGGATATAAAGCGGTGACACACCAGAAATTTGTCGGCACCGGCTATTTCGACGAGATCGCGCAAGTCGTGTCCGGAGGCCATTCCTCCACGACCGCGCTCGCCGGTTCAACCGAAGCGGAGCAATTTCACGCCAATGTGCCTCAGACACCGGCGAACGGCCACAGCACAGAAGCCCACATCTAAAGCTAAGCTTTCGTCTTAGCGCTTGGCGACCGCCGCTCCCCATTCCTCCGGGCTTACATCACGGGCGTGCCGCGAGAAGAGCCAGTGATGTCCGTCCAGGTCCTCGACCCCGTATTGCCTCTCGCCATACTCGGTCTCGTGGAGATCCTCGACGATTTTGGCGCCCTCTGATTTCGCATGGCGATAGTGCGCATCCACATCTTCGACAAAGACAGTGAGGGACTGCGTTCCCGCGCCGATTTGCGCGGGCACCGCCTCGCCTTGGCGCCCTCCTCGTATCATGATGTAGGCTTTGCCGAGATACATCTGCGCGCCGTTAGGTTCGCCGTAGCGGTAGTGCTCGCAAAAGCCGAATACCCTGGTGAGCCAGGCGATTGCCTCCGGCACATTCTGATAGACGATGTGGGGCAACAGGATGTCCGCGGGCACAGAACGATTCTTCAACATTGATCTACCACTTCATAATGAAGGTTGCGATAAGACTAGGCCGCCAGCTCAGGAAGAAACGCCCGGCAGCATTTGCCCGTCGGCGTAAATGCGGTTGCCGCGTGAGCGACCCACACCGGCAGGCAGCGCAAGGCTGACACTCTTGGTGTTCTTCATCACTGCATCGAAAGCTGTCATGAATGCATCCATCTCCGGCTGTGTGCCAACCGTAATTCGCGAGTGCGTCGGCCAAGCGGGCCAGATGCGTCCAATGAAAACATTCCTCCCGGCCATCGCGTCAATGACTTCTTTGGCGGGGCGCTTCGTGTCCAGCATGAAGAAGTTAGTTTGCGAAGGCACAAAGGAATAGCCCTGCCGGCTGAGCCAATCAAAAGTTTTCTGGCGAATGGTGGTGTTCACCAGCTTGCGGTCGGCCACCAGATGCTCGTGCTTTAGGCTCGCGTTGGCCGCAGCCACAGCCGTGATGGGCAATGCACTCCAGCCGCCGCAGTGCTCGAGTTTCGCGAGCAAGTCGGGACGCGCAATCGCAATTCCGCAGCGCAGCCCGGCCATGCCATAAATCTTCGAGAAAGTACGCAGTACGATGATGTCCTGTCCCGCCTTCACCAGATCGATAGCCGTATCGGCGCCATCTGCGAAATGAATGTACGCTTCGTCCACCAGCACGACCGAATCTTTCGGCTTCCTGGCCAGCAATTGCTCGATATCTGTATGGGGAGTCAGCGTTCCGGTCGGATTGTTCGGTGTACATACATAGAACAGGCCCGCGTCGGGCGCGTTTGCCAGCATCGCCGGGATGTCGTGCGCGTACGTCTTCGTGAGCGGAACTTTGACCACGCGCGCGCCGGACACTTTCGCCGCTTCCATTCCGGCCTCGTAGCCGGGGTCACCAGTCACGTAGCTGCGCGTCGGCGAAGTGAACGAAAGCACAGAATAATGGAGCGGCTCGCTCGAACCCGGGAAAAAGTGGATGTATTCGCGCTTCAGCCCCTGCTGCTCCGCAAACGTGTCGATCAACTCGTCGGTGAGCCAATAGGAATAGCGGCCCCCCTGCGGCGCCTGCGCCACTACGGCCGCGCGTGCCATGTCACACGGACCGAGCGGGTTCTCGTTGGCGTTGATGACCACCGAACCCGGAGGGAATTGGTTGCGCTTGCGCTCGATGGCTGCGGCGGCGAGTATCGGTTCATTCACGATGCGAAATGCGGAAACAGCGGCAGCGGCGACGGAGAATTTCAGAAATGTTCTGCGGGAATCGTTGCGAAGCGTCTGGTTCGGGCTCATGCGAACCTCCTGAACAGGTATCCGACCGGGGCTCTGACTGTGGGCACCCACTATAGCACTGAAACAAGCAATCCCGGAGAGGTTGCCGACGCAATTGTCGGGCTGCGGCACCGCCGAACGCTTAGGGAACCTGCCTAGATGAGTTTAACGGTGCCTGCCGGATAGATTTTGCAACTTCGTCTGACCTAAGCTTTGAGTTTGATGTGATTTTCGTTGGTGACCATCGAAGGCCGTTTATGCTGAAAGCCATTCAAGAAACACCGCGGGCGCAATCGATCGCAGACCGCATCGGCGCTCTGGACTGGAAAGCCGCAGCCGATTCCCTTTCCCAGCGCGGCTATGCGGTGACACGGCAGATTCTTTTGCCCGAAGAGTGCGCGCCGCTGGCCGCAATGTATGCCGACGAGGCTCGTTTCCGCAGCCGCATCGTCATGGAGCGCTACCGCTTCGGCGTGGGCGATTACAAATACTTTGACAATCCGCTTCCTGAAATTGTCACCTCGTTGCGAACTGCCGCTTACCCGCATCTTGCCACCCTGGCGAATGAGTGGGCTGAAAACCTCGGTGAAAAGAGTCCGCGCTTTCCAGCGGAACATGCAGCCTTCCTGAAAATCTGCCACAAAGCCGGTCAAATCAAGCCCACGCCTCTGTTGCTCCACTATGAAGCAGGCGGATACAATTGCTTGCATCAGGATATTTACGGCGAAGTTGCTTTCCCGCTCCAGATGGTTTTTCTCCTGGGCCAGCAGGGCCGCGATTGGGGTGGCGGGGAGTTCTTGTTGGTCGAGCAGCAGCCTCGCGCTCAATCCAAAGCCGAAGTGGTCCACGCCGACCAGGGCCAAGCCATCATTTTCACGACACGGCACCGCCCTGTTCGTGGCACTCGCGGCTACTATCGCGTGAACATGAAGCATGGCGTGAGCCGCGTTCACAGCGGCACGCGCTACACGCTAGGCATCATTTTCCACGATGCAAAATAAGCCTATGGCCTGACCCGGCACCCCTAAATTTGTCATCCCGACCCTTAGGCTGCGGTCTTCGGCAGCCTAAGGCGGAGGGATCTGGTTTCCTTGTTTTTGACTTTCTATTCGTGCCCGCCGGCCAG
>Ga0307471_100002212_pt1 | contig 11082 bp, 6 predicted proteins | sample atmos_gasesAM3C__2_FD_204566 | JGI IMG/M metagenome (GOLD analysis project Ga0307471, IMG submission 204566) | Hardwood forest soil microbial communities from Morgan-Monroe State Forest, Indiana, United States - atmos_gasesAM3C_515 | ecosystem: Environmental > Terrestrial > Soil > Temperate... | reverse complement strand
GTAGCGGCTTGGTCTCGCCCTACTGGGCTCGAATTTTGAAGATACTTCCTGAATAATCGACGAGATACAGTTCTCCCGTTTGATCTTGCCCAAAAGAGCTGATGGTCTTGGCAGTGGTAGCCAGCAACGTGCGCGTCCAGTTGCCTGGGCTGGTTTCCTGCAGACCCCATACTTTGCCCGTTCCGAGATCGCCGAAGACGTAGGTGCCTTGGAGGGCAGTGATCGACGCTCCGTGATAGACGTAACCTCCAATAACTGCATTGCCCTCGGAGTGGCTGTATTCGGCAATGGGCAGACTTAGTCCAGTCGTGTTGCATCCGCTCACCGGGCTATAGCAGTGCGTGGCCTCCATGATGTTCCACCCGTAGTTACCGCCCTTCTGAACGACATCGACTTCCTCGAACGCATCTTGTCCGACGTCTGCGAGGAACAATCGTCCGGTCGGCCGGTCGAATGAAAACCGCCAGGGATTACGAAAACCATAGGCATATATCTCCGGCAGACCGCCACCACCGGCAAACGGATTATCCGAGGGGATTCCATAGGGGAGGCCTCCCCCAGGGTGGTCCACATCGATGCGCAACAACTTTCCGAGCAGAGTCTGCTTACTTTGCCCATGCCCAAACGGATCACCGCCGCTGCCCCCATCGCCGAGGCCAAAGTAGAGGAATCCGTCGGCGCCAAACGCCAGCTGGCCGGCTTTGTGATTGGTGAAATTCCCAATTTGGTCCGCTGTGAGTAAAATTCGTTCACTAGTCGTATCTGCTTGATTGGGAGTGGCGGCCGGAACGGTGTATTCGGCAATTACCGACTGGATTTGACCGCTCGGGTTCCGGACGTAGTTCACGTAGAACTTGTGGCTCGAAGCGAAATTGGGATGAAAGGTTACACCTAGCAGTCCCATCTCACCGCCGGTCGTAATCTTGGAACTAATATCGAGGAAAGGCGGTGACAGCGTGGCGCCGTTTTGGATGATCTTGATGCGGCCACCCTGCTCGACCACAAACAACCTTCCAGTTGTGTCGTCAGGCTGTTCGAGGTCGAGCGGTGAACTAAGTCCCGCTACGACAAGATCCAGCGCAAGCATAGGAGGGGGAGCTGATGGAGTTGGCGTCGGATTGGGAGAGGGCGACGAGCCTCCACCTCCACAGCTTGCGAGAAAGAATGCAGCAGTGGCGACTGCCGCAATGCGCCTTGCGTGAGAAGTTCGTTGGATCATGGCTTCGGACGGGAGCGCGCGCTTTGCTTAATCCATGGATACGCCAACGACAAGGCTTGTGTAAAGCATTCGGAGTTCAATCTGTGTACAAAGGTTGAAGGACTTTCGTGACCGGCGTGGGGTGAATAGGCTTGCCGCTGTAGAAGTGCAGAATCATCCACAGCTTATCCAACAGTAAGCTTCGCGGAGAGTGTGAAGAGGGCGGCTTTCACCGGCTGCGGAAAAACGTCTGTGGATTCCCAGCAACTGTCATCCTGAGGCCCGATGCTGGCCGAAGGATCTCCCGGAATGTTTTGGACTTGATTGGTGCGTTGTGGCTCTTTGGCCAGAATCCTCATGAAACGCCACGAAAGTGCATTTAAGACCGATGCATTGCGGGAGGTCTTTCGGCCAACATCGGGCCTTAGGATGACAGTTCATAATTGAGCGAAGCTTATTTCAGCGTTTTTCCGCAGTTCAGGCGTACCCGGCGCTCCGTTATTTTCTGATCGGCTAAGTTGGATGTTCTGTAGGATCATCCGCCGCTCGCATACTTGCTTCAGCCAGCTTCAAGCCGTAGGCTAAAGAGTTTGTTCGACCGAGGGAAACCGCTCTATGCCGGTTGAAACCGAAGCGCCTCCGATCATGACGGGGATCAAAGCACCACGCGGTACGCAGCTCTCCTGCAAGGGTTGGCAGCAGGAAGCCGCGATGCGCATGCTTATGAATAACCTCGATGCCGAGGTAGCCGAACGTCCTCAGGATCTGGTGGTTTACGGAGGCACCGGTCGCGCGGCGCGGAATTGGGATTGCTATCACGCGATCGTTAACTCTCTTCGGAATCTTGAAAATGACGAGACGCTGCTCGTGCAATCGGGAAAGCCAGTGGGCGTCTTCAAGACTCACGACTATGCTCCGCGTGTGCTCATCGCCAATTCGAATCTCGTCGGGCACTGGTCGAATTGGGAGAAGTTCAACGAGCTTGAGCGAGCTGGCCTCACCATGTATGGCCAGATGACTGCCGGATCCTGGATTTACATCGGCTCGCAGGGAATCGTTCAAGGCACGTTCGAAACTTTCTCGGCAGCGGGCGAGAAGCATTTCGGGGGGGACCTTGCAGGCAAGTTAGTCGTAAGCGGCGGAATGGGCGGAATGGGCGGCGCGCAGCCGCTGGCCGCGACGATGGCTGGTGCCTCTTTCCTCGGTATTGACGTCAGTCCCGAGCGCATCAAGAAGCGCCTAAAGACCGGCTATTGCGACTTCATGGTCAACAGCCTCGATGAGGCATTGCGTATCCTGAAGAACTCGATTCGCAAAAAAGAGGCTGTATCAGTTGGCCTGGTTGGAAACTGTGCGGACGTGGTTCCCGAGTTGGCAGCGCGTGGCGTTAAGCCCGATCTCCTGACCGATCAGACTTCTGCGCACGATCCCCTGAATGGTTACATTCCTGCCGGGCTAGCTCTCGATGCCGCCGATAAACTGCGACGCGACGATCCCAAGGGATATCTACATCGCTCGCTGGAATCCATCGCTCGCCACGTTGAAGGCATGTTGGAGTTGCAGAAGTCGGGATCTGTGACCTTCGATTACGGCAACAACATCCGCACCTTCGCATTCGAGCATGGCGTAAAAAACGCTTACGACTTTCCTGGATTTGTGCCGGCGTACATTCGTCCGCTTTTTTGTGAAGGGCGCGGCCCATTTCGCTGGGTTGCGCTTTCGGGAGAGCCCTCAGACATTGCCATAACCGACGACCTGATCCTGGAAATGTTTCCCGAGAACCGCATTCTCAGGCGCTGGATCAATCTAGCGCGCAAACGGATTCGTTTCCAGGGATTGCCAGCGCGCATCTGCTGGCTGGGTTACGGAGAGCGCGCACAGTTTGGACTGGCAATGAACGATCTGGTGAAGCGCGGCAAACTCAAGGCTCCGATCGTTATCGGGCGCGATCACCTCGACTGTGGTTCTGTTGCTTCGCCATTTCGGGAAACCGAAGCTATGAAGGATGGCAGCGATGCCATCGCCGATTGGGCCTTGCTCAACGGCCTGCTGAACACCGCGAGCGGAGCGAGCTGGGTGTCGATCCACAACGGTGGCGGTGTTGGCATCGGATACTCGCAGCACGCGGGCCAGGTGACGGTTGCTGATGGCACAGATCTGATGGCGAAGCGTATTGAGCGTGTTCTCACCAACGATCCAGGCATCGGAGTTGCAAGGCACGCTGACGCGGGCTATCAGGAGGCCCGACAGTTCGCCGACCGTACTGGCGTCCGGATTCCTATGCAGAACAAAAAGAAAGGGAAGATCTCGGTTTCAGGCGGCGAGCAAGAGTGAGCGCCGGTCCCGCGCCAACTGTAGCGAAGCCACTATTGCTGACCAACATTGGTCAATTACTCACCCTCAAGAGTCTAAGCGGCAAAGATGAGCCTCGTCGCGGGCGAGAGCTGTTGGAGCTGGGAATCATTCACGACGCCGCAGTCTTTTGTGAAAGCGGGAAGATTGTCGTCGCCGGTCCCGAAAGGGAAGTCACATCGCAGGCTAGAGGACACGGCGATGCTACCGACGCATTCGATTGCGGACGAGCAGTAGTCCTTCCTGGCTTTGTAGATTCGCATACCCATCCGGTATTCACCTCACCTCGCCTGGTCGACTTCGAACAACGGATTCAGGGCAGCACGTACGAGCAGATAGCAAAGGCAGGAGGCGGTATTCGATCCAGCGTAGATGGTGTGCGCAACGCCACTGAAGAGGAGTTGTCCATCGCCGTTTTGCAAACCCTTCAACTCCTGCAGAAGTCCGGCACGACAACCGTCGAAGCCAAGTCTGGATATGGACTCACTACGGAATCAGAACTGAAATCCTTGCGCGCGATTCGCCGAGCTGCACAGCGATGGCCCGGGACCGTCGCCTCAACTCTTTTGGGCGCACATGTAGTGCCTGCAGAATTCCAGCAGAGAGCCGATGCTTACGTAGACCTGGTCTGTAACGAAATGATTCCTCGAGCGGCGCGCGAAAGACTAGCCGACTTCGTCGACGTCTTCTGTGAACGCGGAGCATTCAACGTTGCTCAAACGGAACGCATTTTCGATGCCGCACAGAAGGCCAATTTGGGAACTAGGGCCCACGTTTGTCAGTTTACGCCTCAGGATCTGTCCAGACTGGCGCGCTTCGAGCCCGCGTCCTACGACCACCTCAATTGCCTGATCGACAAAGATCTACAGGCCCTGGCTCAGCAGAGGACGATTGCAACACTGCTTCCTGGAGCTTCATACTTTCTAGCGCATTCATATCCGATGGCTCGGCGTTTGATCGAGGCAGGTGCGGCGATCGCTCTCGCCACGGATTTCAATCCGGGAACGTCGCCCACGACCAGCATGACAGCCGTACTCTCGTTAGCATGCACGCAAATGCGCATGACTCCGCCCGAGGCTATTTCTGCTGCCACCATCAACGCCGGGTACGCCTTGCGTCTGGGTAAACAAAAGGGAAGTATCGAAGCGGGAAAAGATGCCGATCTCGCGATCTTCGACGTAAAAGATTATCGCGAGATTTGTTACTGGTTTGGAAGAGAAGTCTGTCAGGCAACGGTCATGAACGGCCAACTTGCGATTCATTGAGGAATGCTTTTATGAGGAAGTTGTTACTAGTAGCCATAACTCTCGCGGCATCGGTCGGCGTGCAAGCGCAGCGGCTTCCAGAGGGCGTCGTCCCAGAACACTATCAGCTCACCTTCACGCCCAATCTCAAGGATGCGACCTTCACCGGAGACGAGATTATCGATGTGCGCGTGGTGAAGCCGACCACGATCATCACCGTCAATTCAGCGGAGATCAAGTTCGCGTCGGCGACTGTAGAGAGCCATGGCGCAACTCTGAATGCCAAAGTCACAACTGACGAGGATCGCGAACAGGCCAACATCATCGCCCCGCGGACGATTGCGGCGGGCCCAGCTCGTGTACATATCGTCTTTACTGGAATCCTGAACGACAAGCTACGCGGCTTCTATCTGAGTGAAACGCCAAAACGGCGCTACGCCGTCACGCAGTTCGAGCCCACCGATGCTCGCCGCGCGTTCCCCTGTTTCGATGAGCCCGACAAGAAGGCGACCTTTGACATCACGCTGGTCGTCGACAAAGGCGACACGGCTATTTCCAACGAGAAACTCGTTGCTGATACTCCGGGTCCCACCGTTGACAAACATAGCCTAAAGTTTGCAACGACGAAAAAACTCTCCACATATCTTGTGGCGATGCTGGTCGGGGACTTTCAATGTGTCAGCGGATCGTCCGACGGCATTCCTATTCGCGCCTGTGCTACTCCCGACAAGACCGATCAGGGAAAGTTCGCGCTCGAAGCCGCTGAATACATCATGCATTACTACAATGATTACTTCGGCATCAAGTATCCATTCGGGAAACTGGATTTGATCGCAATTCCCGATTTCGAAGCCGGAGCTATGGAGAATGCTGGCGCCATCACCTACCGCGAGAGCTTCCTCCTCCTGGATCCGAAGGTTGCGAGTGTTGACAACTACGAGGTAGTCGCGTCGGTAGTGGCTCACGAAATGGCGCATCAGTGGTTCGGCGATCTGGTGACGATGAAGTGGTGGGACAATCTCTGGCTGAATGAAGGATTTGCCACCTGGCTCGAGTTCAAGCCGGTGGCAAAGTGGAAGCCTGAATGGCACGAGCCTTTGAACGAGGTTGCAGGCACAGCTCGCACGCTCAATCTCGATGCGCTGAAAAATACGCGGCCCATCCGGCAGAAGGCTGAAACTCCAGCCGAGATCAACGAACTCTTCGATGGCATTGCGTACGGTAAGGCTGCCGCAGTGCTGCGAATGGTGGAGCACTACGTTGACCCGGAGCTGTTCCGCAAGGGTGTCCACAACTATCTCGTTGCACACTCCTACGGAAACGCTACTGCTGAAGATTTTTGGAACGCGGTTACGCAAGCATCCGGCAAGCCGGCAGACAAGATCATGTCGAGCTTTGTCGTGCAGCCGGGTTTACCACTATTGCATGCTTCGCACGAGTCGGACGGTCAGCTCTCTATCTCGCAGGAGCGCTTTTTTAACGACCGTCAGCTGTTGGGGACGAGTCAGCAGGTATGGAACGTGCCGGTTTGCTGGAAAGCTCTCACAACCGACAGCCTGAGTTCCTGCCTTGTGCTGCAAGGCCGAGGTCAGGAAACCAAAGCCTCCGCTAATGTGCCGGTATTTGCAAATTCCGACGGACATGGTTACTACCGCACCGAGTACGAGCAGAGTCTTCGAGAGCAGTTGACCCAGAGCCTAGAGAGCAAACTGAACCCTGCCGAGCGCATTTCCATGCTCAACGACGAGTGGGCGCTTATGCGCGTTGGACGACTCTCGATCAGTAACTATCTGGACGTGGTTTTACAACTCAAGGGCGAGCGCTTCCGGCAGGTTTGGGGAGAAGTGCTGGAAAACCTCAGATACATCGACGACAAGCTGGTCGGCGCTAGTGAGCGCGAGGCATTCCGACAATTAGTCCGGGGTTTGCTTCGTCCTCCCTATGCTGCGCTGGCTGACACGCAAGACGTAGAAGAAAAAGCACTGCGAGCCGACCTGTTTCATGTGCTCGGCATTGTGGGCCGCGATCCGGCAGTGATCGCGGACGCTCGGCAGCTCGCACAGAAGGCGCTGGATGATTCGGGCTCGGTGGACCCGTTGCTGGTTCGCCCCGCTCTGGAAATCGCTGCGACCCAAGGCGACGAGGCTCTCTACTCGCAAATCGCGCAGAAGCTGAAAGGAAGTACGGATCAAATCATGCGTGGCCGCTACATGGACGCGCTCGCCCACTTCGAGAGGCCAGAGCTTACTCGACAAGCGCTCGCGTTGGGCGTTTCGGGAGCGATACGAAATCAGGACTCCACGGGATATATCGGCGATTTTCTGCGAAATCCATACACCCGAACCGAAGCCTGGAGATTCATCCAGAGCCACTGGCCCGACGTGGAAAAAACCTTCACCACCGCAAGCGGATACGCGCTGGTCTCGGGCGCCGGGAACTTTTGCGATGCCGATGCGGCCTCCAACGTGAGCGCCTTTTTCAAGGTTCACACTGTGCCCGCAACAGAGCGGACGCTGCGGCAGGCAGTGGAGCGCATCAACGCCTGCGCGGATTTGAAGAAGATGCAAGGTTCGAATCTGCAGGGGTGGCTGGTAACTCACATTGCCGGCACGGGAGCGGGCAACTAGCAGCTGCGAGGTAGTACCGGCGGCGGTAGCCGCTGGGTTGTCGAAGAACAGCTCAGACAGACGGCGGGTCTGGAAGGTGCGCGTGTATAACTCACACACGCGGCGGCTGCCGCCCGCCGGTACTGCCTATGCGGCGTCACGAATCCTGCGCCACAGTTCAGTGATCCCTGTGCCAGTCTTCGCCGATACCGGAAGAATCTGCTCCACTTGATGCTCACGTCTGAGCTGAACGATCGTCTTGTTGAGCTGATTTGAGGAGAGTCGATCTGCCTTTGTCGCCACCACTAGCAATTCCTTATCGTGGTGTTGGAGCCAATCAATCAGCTGACGGTCACTCTTTTGCGGAGACACATTTGCGTCAATCAGACAAACGCACAAGCGGAGGGACTCGCGTTCAGACAAGTAGGGCTCGATGAATTTTGGCCATTCTGCGCTGATCTTTTTTGAAATCTTCGCATACCCATAGCCCGGGAGATCCGCGAGGATCAGATCAGCTTCAAGGGCTTCAGGCTTTTGCCGCAGCTCGATAAAGTTGATGGTCCGCGTTCTTCCCGGAGTGGAACTCACATGCGCGATCTTTGTTCCGAGAAGCGCGTTAATCAGACTCGACTTGCCCACATTCGAGCGCCCAAGAAAAGCGACCTCAGGAGCGACAGGGGCAGGGAAGTGCTCGGGAGCGGCGGCGGATTTGAGAAAGCGGGCGTGGACTTTCATTAGCGGAACGAGGACCCCTGCGCCATGTTGAGGGACGATGGCGCATAAGAAACGATACAGCATGCGAGACCTCGCTTTGCAGAGCGCAGGCTCTCCCATGTCTTAAGCGCTCACGGCCGAGGACGGCTGTTCCACTGGACTTCGGGCGAAAAAGCAAAAGGCCCGATTAGGCGGGCCTTTTAGAGGCTGATTGCTGAGTGCTGAATGCCGATCGCATCTTTACCTACTGATGCTGCACCGGAAGCTGCTGTGAGGCCGGCGTTGGCGTAACTGTCGGTAGCCCCTGTGACTCGGTCTCTTCGCCATACTTCGGCAGCGGACCTTCGAGGGCGATTGCCAATACTTCGTCCATGTTGTCCGCAAAGTGGAGCTTCATGGCATTGCGAAGGTTCTCAGGTACTTCGGCGAGGTCCTTCTCATTGTCCTTCGGCAGAATCGCTTCGAAAATGCCGGCGCGATGAGCTGCGAGCAGCTTCTCCTTCAGTCCGCCGATGGGCAGAACCTTTCCGCGCAAGGTGATTTCGCCAGTCATCGCGATGTCGCGCCGCACTGGGATCTTGCTGAGGGCGCTGGCGATGGCTGTGGCCATCGTGATGCCAGCGGAGGGGCCATCCTTGGGAATGGCGCCTTCGGGCACGTGGATGTGAATGTCGATATTGCGGTAGAAGTCGCGTGGCACGCCGAGCCGATGCGCGCGCGAGCGGATGTATGTGATTGCCGCTTGCGCTGATTCCTGCATTACGTCGCCGAGCTTGCCGGTCAGGGTTGTCTTACCCTTGCCATCGACAATCGTGACTTCAGTCGACAAGATCGATCCGCCGACTTCGGTCCAGGCAAGACCGGTAACCAGTCCAACTTCGCTCTTCTCGTGCGCCAGCATGTCGCGGAATTTCGCAACGCCGAGGAACTCGGAAACGGTCTCCGCGTTTACGCTAACTGCGTATTCCAGACCTTCCTTCACCACTTTCCGCGCTACCTTGCGGCAGATATTGCCGATTTCCCGTTCCAGATTGCGAACGCCGGCTTCGCGTGTGTAGGAGCGAATGATCTCAGTGATCGCGTCATCGGTGAAGACCAGGTTCGACTCCGTCAAACCAGTAGCGGTTCGCTGCTTGCGCACCAGGTACTGCTTGGCGATTTCGAGCTTTTCAAGTTCGGTGTAGCCATGAAGCCGTAGCACTTCCATGCGGTCCTGAAGCGGAGCTGGAATGGTGTGCAGCACATTGGCGGTAGCTACAAAGAAGACCTGCGAGAGATCATATTCGACGTCGAGGTAGTGATCCTGGAACATGAAGTTCTGTTCCGGATCGAGAACTTCAAGGAGGGCCGCCGACGGATCGCCGCGGAAATCCGCAGCCATCTTGTCAATTTCGTCGAGCATGATGACGGGGTTTTTGGTCCCGGCCTTTTTCATCGACTGAATGATCTGGCCAGGCAATGCCCCGATGTAAGTACGACGATGTCCACGAATCTCCGCTTCGTCGCGTACGCCGCCGAGCGAAAGGCGAACGAATTTGCGTCCGGTGGCCTTCGCGATCGACATTCCCAGCGACGTCTTGCCCACGCCTGGAGGTCCAACGAAGCACAGAATCGATCCCTTGGGATTCTTCACCAACTGGCGGACGGCGAGAAACTCAAGGATGCGATCTTTGATTTTCTCCAGACCATAGTGATCTTCGTTGAGGATCTTCTCAGCCGATTCGATATTGCGAATCTCTTTCGACTTCTTGCGCCAGGGTACCGCGAGCAGCCAGTCCAAGTAGTTACGGGAAACCGTCGATTCGGCGGACATCGGAGGCATGGCTTCGAGCTTCTTCAACTCCTGAAGCGCCTTCTCATGTACTTCCTTCGGCATGCCCGCGCCATCGACCTTCTTCTTGAGCTCGTCCCACTCGCTCTTCTCACCGCGGCCCAGTTCTTTTTGGATCGCCTTGATCTTCTCGTTGAGGTAGTACTCTTTCTGGGCGCGCTCCATCTGCCGCTTCACGCGCGTCTGGATCGTGCGATCCATATTGAGTTTCTCGATTTCGATTTCGAGAACGTCCGCGACGCGATTCAGTCGCTCCGCTGGATCGAAGATCTCAAGCAGCTCCTGCTTTTCTTCGATCGAGAGCTGCATGTTGGCGGCGATCACGTCGGTCAGCTTGGAGGGATCCTCCATGCGCACCGCCGCGATCATGGTTTCGTAATTAAGCGACTGGCACAGCTTTACATATTGCTCGAATAATGACGTGACACGCTGCATCGCCTGCTCGATCACAGGCGTGGCTTCTACGGTGTACTTGGCTACACGAACGCTGGCGTGGAAGAAGCCATCGGTATCGACAACCTGAAGGATCTTGCCGCGCTCGACACCCTCGACAAGCACTTTGATGTTGCCGTCGGGCAGCTTGAGGCTTTGAACGATATTGACAATGGTGCCGACCTGGTAGATTTCGTTCGGCTTGGGCTCATCTACGCTGGCATCGTGCTGCGTAGCGAGAAAGATCTTTCGATCGCCGGCAAGCGCTTCTTCCAACGCGCGGACACTCGATTCGCGTCCGACAACGAACGGCGTCATCATATGCGGGAATATGACGACGTCCCGGATGGGCATCATGGGCAGCTTGCGCGTTTCGAACTTTTCCCTGGCTTGGGTCACTCGGTCCCCTTTGTACCTCTGAAACTTGAGCTTATGGGCTTAAAACCTAAGCTTATACAACTGATGCTGAAATCGCCAATTTTCTTCAACTCACCCAGCCAAATCAAGCTCTGAGACCCGTTTTACCCAGCTTTTTCCATCATTGGGATGGATACATCGCGTTTTTCCACCATTTCGCGGCTTACCTCGAACTCCTTGAGCCGCTTCTGGCTGGGGAGGTGGTACATCAGGTCGAGCATCAGGTCTTCGAGAATCATGCGCAGTCCCCGTGCGCCGACCTTCCTTTGGAGGGCTTCGCGGGCGACG
>Ga0307471_100002210_pt1 | contig 11089 bp, 9 predicted proteins | sample atmos_gasesAM3C__2_FD_204566 | JGI IMG/M metagenome (GOLD analysis project Ga0307471, IMG submission 204566) | Hardwood forest soil microbial communities from Morgan-Monroe State Forest, Indiana, United States - atmos_gasesAM3C_515 | ecosystem: Environmental > Terrestrial > Soil > Temperate... | reverse complement strand
CGGAGTTGCGGTCACGGTCTATGTTTTCTCGGTCGTGGCCGCCTTCCTCGTCGAGGTGGAGGTTACGAATCCTCTCTGGAGGCGCAGAATGCAAAGGCACATCAACGAACTGAAAGATCACTTTATCATTTGCGGATTGGGCGACACGGGTAGGTACGTTGTGGCTGAACTCCAGAAGACCGAGACACCCTACGTCGTAGTCGAACTCTCGGAAGACAGCCTCAAGAAATCTCGCGATCTCCATCTGGGGATTTTGAGCGAGATGTTGTATCTGATCGGCGACGCCACGGAAGAAGACGTCCTTGAAAAAGCTGGTCTGGACCGCGCCCGTGGCGTGATTGCCGCGCTGCCGAACGATAAAGACAACCTGGTGATTACCGTGATCGTACGTCAACGCTTTCCAAAAATGCGAATCGTCGCCCGATCGGCGGATAAGAAGTTCGCAGACCGAATGGTGCGTGCGGGCGCCAGTTCCACGGTGTCGCCCAGCCAGATAGGGGGCTTACGTCTGGCGAGTGAGGTCATTCGGCCCCACGTGGTTGGTTTCCTGGACCAGATGCTGAAAGAACAGGGCGGCACCCTGCGTGTAGAGGAAATCGAAGTGCAAGCGTCCTCCAAGTGGGCTGGGGTTGCACTGCACGACCTGAATCTAAAAGGGCAGTACAACCTTCTTGTCTTGGGAATGAAGAATCCTGGCTCTACCACCCCTTCCGATCTCGTAATCAATCCGCCCGACAACGCACTCGTGCCCCCGCACGGAGTGCTGATTGCGATGGGCTACGTCAAGGATATTCAGCGTGCTCGGCAGGATGCCCGAGCCTAGGCGCTGGCCTGACCGCTGACAAATGTAATGACGAAAAAAAAGGGGAGCTTTTTCAGCTCCCCCGAGATTCGCTTGTTGCTAAGATCACAGTGCCGTACACACCGCTTTCACCTCGGTATACATCTCCAAGGCATCGTGCCCCATCTCACGGCCCCAGCCCGACTGTTTGTATCCACCAAACGGCAGAGCGGCGTCGAAGATGTTGTAGCAGTTGATCCATACCGTCCCGGCGCGCAGCTGAGACGCGAGACGATGCGCTTTTTGGATATCACGCGTCCAGATGCCAGCAGCCAGTCCGTAGACTGAATCATTGGCTTGTGCAACCAGTTCTGCCGGGTCTTTGAACGGGATCGCCGTCACCACCGGCCCGAAGATCTCTTCTTGCACGACCTTCATTTTTTCACTGGTGTTTACCAGCACGGTCGGCTTGACAAAGTATCCCTTGTTACCCTGCCGGCTCCCGCCCACCAAGGCCTTCGCGCCTTCGGAGAATCCGGATTCAAGGTAATTGCAGACACGAGTAAGCTGTTCCTGCGAGACCAAGGGACCCATGTCAGTCGCGGATTCCAATCCCGGACCCACCCGGATCTTCTCAGCTTTTGCTGAAACGCCTTCCACGACCTTGTCGAAAATGTCATGTTCGACGTAAAGGCGCGACCCAGCGCAGCAACACTGTCCGTGGTTGAAGAAAATCGCGCTGGCCGAGCCTGCGATCGCTTTATCCAGATCGACGTCTCCGAAAACCACGTTCGGAGACTTCCCACCTAATTCCAGTGAAACTTTCTTCAGATTGCCGGCGGCAGCCTGCAGGATCAGCTTGCCAACCTCGGTGGAACCCGTAAAAGCGACTTTATCGACGTCGGGATGCGCAGCCAGCGCGGCCCCGGCCGTTTCACCATATCCCGGAACGATGTTCACAACACCGTCCGGAATTCCTGCTTCCTGAATCAACTCGCCGAGCAGGAGGCACGACAACGGCGTCTGCTCCGCCGGCTTTAGCACGACCGTGCAGCCGGTGGCCAGCGCCGGGCCAAGCTTCCATGCCGCCATCAGCAGGGGGAAATTCCAAGGAATAATCTGTCCGACAACGCCAACTGGTTCACGCAACGTGTACGCGAGATATTTGGCACCGGGCGTGTACGGAACTGAAATGGGGATCGTGTTTCCCTCGATCTTCGTTGCCCAGCCCGCCATGTAACGGAACAGGTCGACGGCGAGCGGAACATCCGCCGCACGGGCCACCTTGAGAGGCTTCCCGTTATCAAGGGTCTCGAGTTCGGCGAATTCTTCCAGGTGCTGCTCGATCAAGTCTGCAAGTTTCCAGATGAGCCGCCCACGCTCGGAAGCGGTCAGTCTCGACCACGGGCCGACCTCAAACGCGGCCCGGGCGGCCTTGACGGCGCGGTCGATGTCCTCGCGATCGCCCTCGGCGATTTTGGCCAGCACTTCTCCCGTCGCCGGGTTGTAAGTTGGGAAGGTCTTTCCGGAAGCAGATTCGACCCATTTGCCATTGACGAGCATCTTGCGAGGTTTGGAAATGAAGTCCGTTACTTTATCTTCCAGCTGGATTGTGGCCGTTGCCATAGTGTTCCTCCTGTCGTGTTGACGTGCCTTGCCGCGGCTGTGTGACGTTTCGGAAATGGAGCAGGGGCATCGGCCCGCGACCGTCGGATCGGCGGAGAGTTCGGGCACCCCTCGATTGCCATCCTGTAATAACGGTTGGCATTTTAGCTCATTTTGAGCGTCTTCGGAGTGCAGTTTCCGGCGAATTTCTTGCACCGTGATGGGTGCAGTCCTCATGCCATCTTTGCCCTTTTTCTTCGTGATGTAGGCCGGGAGCCATTAGAATCGCCGAGTTCAAGTCGCGCATCCGGTTGCTATGAAATCCCGCCTGCTGTGGTTCTCTGTCGGAGCGTTAACTCTGAGCGCTGTGCTCAGCGTCGTGAACTACTACGCGCTGCCATTGCCCGCCACTTTCCTGGTGGTTGTTCGCTGGGTCGCGATTTTTCTGTTTGCCTTGTACGGTGTTTTCCGGCGATCTCTAACCACCTGGATTCTGGTCGCGATGGTGGCGGGTGCTGCCCTGGGACACGACTGGTCACAGGTCGCCGTCCATCTCCGTGTAATCAGCATGATTTTTCTGCGCCTGATCAAGACCATCGTTGCTCCTCTCATCTTCGCAACGCTGGTCAGTGGGATCGCCACTCATTCCGACTTGAAGAAGATCGGACGGATGGGCATCAAGGCCATTGTCTATTTCGAGGTGGTAACGACCTTGGCCCTGGTGATTGGCCTAGTTGCCATCAACATCAGCCAAGCAGGTGTGGGCGCGAAAATCCCTCCCACAAGCGGGGAAGTGCTCCAGACACAGAAGTTAAGCGCGACCGACACCATTCTTCACACCTTTCCAGAAAACTTTGCCAAATCGGTTGCAGAAGGCCAGATTCTGCAGGTCGTCGTATTCAGCATCCTGTTCGGAATTGCGCTCGCCCTGGTACGCGAGCACCGGCGGCAACCGATGCTGCAGTTCACAGAGAGTCTGGCGGAGACGATGTTCGAGTTCACGAACCTCGTCATGTACTTTGCCCCGTTCGGAGTGGGCGCCGCTATTGCCTACACGGTGGGCAGCACAGGGATGGGAATCCTTCTCAACCTCGCGAGATTGCTGGTCACGCTCTACCTGGCGCTGCTCGCATTCATTTTTGGAGTTCTCTTACCGGTTGCGTTGCTGGTCCGGGTGCCGCTGAAGAAATTTGTGGCCGCGGTCACTGAGCCTGTTTCCATTGCCTTCGGAACGGCGAGCTCTGAAGCCGCCCTACCGAGAGCGATGGAAGCCATCGAAGGAATCGGCGTGCCCCGCGAGATTGTGGCGTTCGTCATGCCCACGGGCTATAGCTTTAATCTCGACGGCAGCACGCTGTATCTCTCCCTCGCTTCCATTTTCGTTGCGCAGGCGGCCGGCATCCATCTCAGCATGGGGCAGCAATTGCTCATGATGTTGACCCTGATTCTGACCAGTAAAGGAGTCGCGGGCGTGTCTCGCGCGGCCATCGTTATTCTTCTGGGAACCGTGGGTTCTTTCGGCTTGCCCGTTGAACCGGTGTTCATCCTTCTGGGCATCGATCAACTCATGGACATGGGTAGAACGGCGGTCAACGTTCTCGGGAATTGTCTGGCGACGGTTGTTGTGGCCCGCTGGGAAGGGGACTTCGATGACAAGGGGCCGCTGATGATGAGCGTGGTAACAGCACCGGATGCCGGAGCTTCCGAGTGAATCATTCAATTCTAGGATGCAATTGTGAAAAGCCCCTGCGAAGGCGAATATCGCGGCCGCTTAGCACCATCGCCGACCGGGTTGCTCCATGTGGGACACGCTCGTACATTCTCGATTGCCGCGCGCCGTGCCCGGGAGCATGCCGGAGCCCTCATTTTGCGAAACGAGGACCTCGATCCCCAGCGCTGCCGCACGGAATTTGTCGATGCCATGTTTGAAGATTTGCATTGGCTGGGCATCGAGTGGACGGAAGGGCCCGATTGCGGTGGGCCATATGCACCGTACTCGCAGAGCGAAAGGCGATCCCACTATCTGCAAGCGTGGAGAAACCTTCGGGATGAAGGCTGGATCTATCCGTGCAGCTGCTCGCGGAAGGATTTAGCGCTGTCGGCCACGGCTCCGAATGACCTCGATGATGAGCCTATCTATCCGGGTCGCTGCCGCGCGCGAACCGATGCAAAGCAGTTTGATCTTCCAGTCGGCGTGAATTGGCGATTTCGAGTTCCCGATGGAGAAACAATTACCTTCGACGACGTCCACTTGGGATTTCAGCGATTTGTCGCCGGAAGGGATTTTGGAGACTTCGTCGTTTGGCGTCGTGATGACGTACCTGCGTATCATTTGGCGGTAGTCGTTGACGATGCCCAGATGAAAATCACGGAAGTCGTTCGGGGAGCCGATCTGCTCAAATCCACAGCACGGCAAATATTAACATTTCGAGCCCTAGGGATTTCTGTCCCCGCCTACTACCACTGCGATCTCGTGCGCGATGAAAGGGGACTGCGCATGGCCAAGCGGCACGATGCCGCGAGTCTCCGACGCCTTCGTGAAACCGGCTCGACGCCCGAGCAGGTGTTGCGAACCCCGAACCATTCGTGAAGTAGATTTAGCAGAGGCAACTCGTCACATCGCAAAAAAGAAAAGGCGCCCGGGTTCGGCCGGAGCGCCAGCATAAGTCAATCCACCCGATCCTAGAAAAGCGCCGTCGGCCGGCGTGTCCAGTCCTTGCCTTTTTCTTTCGCGATTCCTTCCATATCATTCACGTAGGCTCCAGCTTGCGTCAAAACGTGGTGCAGGTCGTTGCCGATGCTGATAAAGGTAAAGCCTTTTTCCAGAAATTCACCGACACGGGAGGTACCAAACAGGAAGAGTCCCAGGATGACTTTGTTCTTCCGGGCATTCTCAACCAGCTTCTGTGTGGCCGCGCCCAGTTCCGGAGATGTGTACATGTGCGGAAACTCGTACTTCTCGTAGAGACCCATCGACATGCAGAGGTCATTCTGACCCAGGAATAGAATATCGACGCCCGGCACGGCCGCGATCTCGGCCATGTTTTCGATACATGAAGCCGTTTCTACCTGCAGCGCCACAATGCCGTTGTTGTTGTAGTTACCCGCGTAACCCAACAGGCCTGCTTTGTTCATGCTACGCTGCGGAAAATAAACCGAGCGGGTTCCCGTGCGAGGATACTTCGTGCAACTCACCGCCTGACGTGCTTCTTCGGCAGTATTGATATAAGGAACTAGAACTCCGTCCGCTCCCAGGTCCAGCGCCTGCTGAATTCCAGGGCGATCGTCGTAGCCGCCCACTCGTACCATCGACTTGGCTCCGCCGTTGGCAATGGCCGTGAGCATCGCTGAAAGTTTCTCGTAGCCCATCGGACCATGCTGTGTGTCAACCAGTAACCAGTCGTAGCCGCTGTGCGCCAGTTGCTCCGCAACAGTGGGACTGTGCGCGTTCAGGAACAAGCCCATCTTCGGTTTGCCTTCGCGCAATTGTTTCTTGAATTCGGCGCCACTGATCGTGGCTTCGGACATGGCAGAATCCTCCTGAATGGTTGTCAAAGTTTTCTAGTGTACCTTAGGTCCTCATGGCGAACGTCGACGTTCTGTAATTTTGGCGCGGTCCTTTGTGGCCCAGAGTCATTGTTTCGACGATATAATCCCAACCGCACCTAGTAGTGCTTGGAGTTTTGTATGCGTTGGACACCGGGAGGACGAAGCGAGGATCTGGAAGATCGTAGAGATGAAGGCGGAGGCCGCAGTATTGGTGGAGTGCATATCGGCATCGGCGGAATGCTGATATTGCTCATCTTGAGCGTAGTGTTCAAGCGAGACTTCTTTGCCCTGCTGGGCGGTCAAGGCGTATCACCCGGACAACAGTTGAGCCAGCCCGATCCGCAACAGGATGCTCGTGAAGAACCCACCGTGCGGTTCATTTCTTTCGTGCTGGATGACACGCAGAAAACCTGGGCTGGAATCCTGCAGGACCAGGGCATCCGGTATCAGCACGCGAAGTTGGTGCTCTTCCGCGACCTGACTTCGTCGGGTTGCGGTACTGCCGAATCTGCCACCGGTCCTTTCTACTGCCCCGTTGATCAAAAGGTTTACATCGATCTCGGATTTTACGATGAGCTTCAGCAGCGTTTTGGTGCACCAGGCCAATTCGCGCAGGCTTACGTGTTGGCCCACGAATTGGGTCATCACATTCAGAATCTCTTGGGAGTTGAACGAAAGGTGCGAAACCTGCAATATCAGAACCCCGGGGCAAGGAACGAGCTTTCCGTACGCGTGGAACTGCAGGCCGACTGTTTCGCAGGAGTGTGGGCGAAATCCACGCAACAGCGGAAACTCCTGGAAGCTGGGGATGTGGAAAGCGCACTCGGGGCGGCTGCTGCCGTTGGGGATGACCGCATACAAAGAATGTCGAGAGGACAAGTGAGTCCCGAGTCATTCACTCACGGTTCGTCAGCCCAGCGGATGGAATGGTTTCAGCGGGGGATGTCTGGAGGCTCCGTCGACTCCTGTTCAACTTTCCAGCAATAAATAACCACCAAAGCTGCAACTCAATGATTATAGGCTGGTTAGTTCGTAGCGTGCGACGCCGGCCTGTGCCGGATTCCATCTCCCGTTAGTTCCTGATCGACGGTGATCATCGGATTCGTCCTTCTCCTCATATACTGGGTGCACCTCAAGGGGGGCACTCTGTTACCGCTCGCGCGAGGATGTTTTGCATCTGAAGTCTTCCGTGTCAGATCCCATGCAGGCTATGGAAAAATCACGCGAGAATTTGCAGGAAATCCTTGGCAAGCCCATCCGTGATCTCGGACTCAAACTGGAAGGCTCGCCGGTCGAGCGCTTCGTCCACCAGTTGTACGGGGAATTGAGCCGCAAGGGTCTCAACAAGTTTCGGCCCGCCTGCTATCTCACCGATGAGTGGGGGTGTCCGTCGGGAGAGCCCATCATCGGAATTCCGTTTTACCTGGCGAATCCTGATCTCGCGTCCCTCGAGAAAGAGATGAACGATCTCGAGGACAAGCGCGAGATCATGATGTACTTGCGACACGAGGCAGGTCACGCCTTCAACTACGCGTACAAGCTTCATCGAACGCCCGAATGGAAGACACTCTTCGGTCCCTTTCGTCGGCGCTATCTCGACAACTACCGGCCGGTTCCGTTCTCAAGAAATTATGTGCGCCATCTGGCAGGCTGGTATGCCCAGAAACATCCGGACGAGGACTTCGCGGAAACCTTTGCAGTGTGGCTCACTCCTCGCTCTGGATGGCGCCAGCGCTACCGGGGCTGGGGTGCGATGGTGAAACTCCGCTACATGGATCGCATTGCTCGTGAACTGGGCAACGCCGATCCTGTGCGCCGCCGCGGCTGTCCCGATGTTACGGTCGACCAGATGGAATCGACGGTAGCCGAGTTCTATCACCAGTCGATCGCCGAAGAGATCCCAATTGTGGACTTGGCGCTAGACACCGATCTGTTAGATATTTTCAATGTATCGAAAAGGCGGAAGAAGACCGTCCGGCCAGCTCAGGAATTTCTGCACGAGCATCGCAAGGCATTAGTCGACAAAGTTGCGTACTGGACCGGAGTCCAGCGTCCGCTCATCAAGAAGCTCATTGAAGTGATCGAGAAGAGGATCGGCGAGCTAGGTCTGCGCGTCGACGCGAGAAGGGAAGCGGAGCATTTGGCGGAGCTCACGGTCTACGCAACGACCCTCGCAACGAACTACATGACTCGCGGAAAATTTGTGCAGCCGTAACGGCTCGTTAGAAAGCGATTATGATGGAAGTTACACATCCAATCGCAGGATCAACTTTGCAATGAAAATTGCTGTTCTTTATGACGTGTGGGAGGAAGAGGGCGCGGCTCCTGAGCCGCCGCCCGAACCCAAGCCGCCCGCGCGTAAGAAGAAATCCCGGAAGAAAGCCAAGCGCGAGAAGGAGGACCGCGAAGAAATTTTCGAGGCTCTCGAAAAACTTGGCCATGAGCCGTCTTATCAAGTGCTGGATGGCACTCCGCAGTGCCTGTCTTTACTAGCCAAGTGCGAGGCGGAACTCATTTTCAACCTCACTGAATCCTTTGCCGGCGACGACACGAAAGAGATGCACGTCGCGGCCTATCTCGACCTTCTGGGCAAGCCCTACACCGGTGCTGGTCCGCATGCCAGTTTTTTGGCCCAGGACAAAGCCATCGCAAAGAAGATGTTCGCCTTTCACGGCATCCGCACTCCTTACTTTGCAACCTCCTACCGCGGCAGCATCGAGCATGCTCATGACATCGCCTTTCCATTGATCGTCAAACCCTTGGCCGAAGATGGCTCGATTGGGATCAATGCGGACGCGGTCGTCACCAGCGTTAAGGAATTGATGGAACGGGTGCAGGACATCCAAAACGAGTTTGATTCCCCGGCGATCATTGAGGAGTACATCGAAGGGCGGGAGATCTACGCCGCGATTTTGGGCAGCTACGAATCTGCACAAGCTCTCCCACTGGTCGAGTTGGATTTCTCAAAACTTCCGAAAGGCACGCCCAAGATTGCCAGCTATGACGTCAAGTTCGAAAAGGAAGCCGAAGCGTACAAGTTGACCAAGTCGAGCGTGGCGGAAGATCTTGACGAGGAGACGGTGACTCGTCTGACGGAAACGGCTCTCGCCGCTCATCGCGCAGTTAAATTGCGCGATTATGGACGCATCGATATGCGCCTCTCGGCGAAGGGCGAAGTCTATGTGATTGAAGCGAACCCCAACCCGTGGCTGTCGAGTAAGCAGGAGTTCGTAATGGCAGCCAAGGCGTCGGGCCGTTCCTACCCGCAGCTGATTGGAGAAATTGTCGACTTGGCCATGGCCAGGTACCGTCCGCGCAGCTAGCGCTGCGGCACTCAACTCAGGCAGTACTCGCATTCAGCTTCATGCGACCCGAATAAATCGCCATTCCCACCACTGCATCCACGCTGAGTTCATGCAATTGATCCACTTCTTCCTGGCTTGCGATGCCCCCGGCAACGATCAGCCGTCGCGAGGTGATCCTTCGTAAGGTTTTTACGGTGTCCAGTGGGATTCCTTTCAAAAGGCCTTCCGTGTCGATGTGGGTATAAAGGAAGGCGCTGCAATATGTCTCCAGGTCCTGAATCATGGCTGCGGGAGTGATGGTGGTTACTGTGCGCCATCCTTTGATCGCGACCCGGCCGTTCTTCGAGTCGACTGCAAACGTCAGACGTTCAGCTCCGAATTTTCGCGCGAACTGCTGAGCGGTGATCGCATCGACCTGATCATTTCGAACCAGTACTGACCCCAGAATGATCCGCTTCGCTCCCGCTGCCAGGACTCCATGCGCGCTCTCGATAGTTCGTATTCCGCCTCCGACCTGGCAGGGAAGGCGCTCGGTGAACTGCCGCAAGAGTCTTCGATTGTCACCGTTGCCGATTGCGGCATCGAGATCAATCAATTGCACCAGGGGATACCGCGAAAAGCGAAGAATCCATGCTTCGAAATCGTCGAACTCCAATGCCTTCTTCTCGCCTTGCACCAGTTGGACGATCTTGCCGCCCATCAGATCGATCGAAGGAATCAGCATGGCCACCTCACGGGAATGCCGGCGGCCGCAAGTTCTTGTTTGAGGTCGGCGAGCTCGGTCACGCCGTAGTGCAGAATGGAGGCAGCCAGCGCTGCGTCGGCGTGTCCTTCCTGAAAGACCTCAACGAAGTGTTTTGCCACGCCCGCCCCGCCCGACGCGATCACCGGGATGCGAACGACATCCGAGATCGCCCGGGTGAGTTCGCAGTCGAAACCCTTGCCCGTACCGTCACGATCCATGGATGTAAGAAGAATCTCGCCTGCGCCCCTGGACTCCGCCTCGCGTGACCAGTCAACGGCATCTCGTCCGGTAGGCGTTCTGCCTCCCCGGGCGAATGCTTCATATGCCCCGCCGTTGGTCAGCTTCGCGTCGATGGCGACAATGACCGCCTGCGAACCGAATCGCTCAGCAATACAAGTGATCACCCCGGGATCCGACAAGGCCGCAGAATTGATGCTTACCTTATCGGCGCCGGCGTCGAACACCGCCGAAGCATCGTCCAGTGTGCGCACACCACCGCCAACGGTGAAGGGGATGAATAGTTCTCTGGCGGTTCGCCGTACTGTGTCGAGCAATGTCTTGCGCTGCTCAGCGGTTGCCGAAATATCCAGCAAGACAATTTCGTCTGCTCCGGCCTTGCTGTGAGCAAATGCAAGTTCGGCTGGGTCGCCTGCATCGCGCAGATTCAGGAATTGCACACCCTTAACGACGCGAGCACCGTCTACGTCCAGACAAGCGATGATCCGTTTGGTCAGCATTTCAACCCGCAGAAGTTCTGGAGTAGCTTGACGCCGATTGGACCGGATTTTTCCGGGTGAAACTGGACTCCGAAAAGACGATCGCGCTCGACCACCGCCGAAAATATCCCTCCGTACTCACAGGTCGCCACTGTGTCTTGAACCGGAGGAACGCGATAAGAATGAGTAAAATAGACAAAGCTCTCGCTGGGAAGGTCGCCCAGCAATCGGGATTTGCCCAGCAGGTGCAACTGGTTCCAGCCGACGTGCGGCGATTTCACGCTCGCGGGGAAGTGGACGCACTCACCCGGAAAAACACCTAGGCCTACGACGTCGGGCGCTTCGGTGCTGGATGCAAACATCCATTGCATGCCCAGACAGATGCCTA
>Ga0307471_100002209_pt1 | contig 11092 bp, 6 predicted proteins | sample atmos_gasesAM3C__2_FD_204566 | JGI IMG/M metagenome (GOLD analysis project Ga0307471, IMG submission 204566) | Hardwood forest soil microbial communities from Morgan-Monroe State Forest, Indiana, United States - atmos_gasesAM3C_515 | ecosystem: Environmental > Terrestrial > Soil > Temperate... | reverse complement strand
GAGGCACTCGGCTGCACGTTCCGCTCCGGAAGCGATACCGAGGTGCTGCTTTACGCGTATGAGTGCTGGGGACCGGAATGCCTCCAGCGTTTCATGGGGATGTACGCGTTCGCCATCTGGGATCGCGACAAGCGGGAGCTTTTTGCCGCTCGCGACCGGCTTGGCATCAAGCCTTTTTACTACAGGCAAACCCGCCGCGGTTTCCTTTTTGCCTCCGAGATCAAATCGGTTCTGGCTGTGCAGGCGGAACGTCGCGGCGTCGACCCTTCCTTGATCGACGCCTACATGGACTTCGGCTACGTGCCAGGTGAAGACACCCTTCACAAAGGCATCAAGAGACTGTTGCCCGGACACGCCCTGACTTGGCGCGATGGTCGGACAAGAGTCTCCGCGTACTGGGATCTTCAATTCGGAGATCAGGTCGACGACGAAATCAGTGTTTGTGCCGACAAGCTCAACGGGCTTTTGAAAGATTCAATTGCGCTGCATCTGCGCAGCGACGTCCCTCTGGGGGTCTTTCTCAGCGGAGGATTGGACTCCAGTGCCGTCGTAGCACTCCTTTCGCCCGGGACAAGCCTTGGCCTCAAGACCTTCTCGGTCGCCTACAATTTCGGTCCTGATTATGACGAAACCCCGTATGCTCGCGAGGTTGCCGCGGCATTCTCTACAGACCATCATGAGATCCGCGTAACTCCTAAGCAGTTTCTCGAGTTTGTACCTAGCTACATCTGGCACATGGACGAGCCGGTGACAGAGGCGGCGGCGATCTCCCTCAACTACGTCTCGAAGCTGGCACGGGAGCATGTGGTCGTATGCCTTAGCGGAGAAGGTTCCGACGAGCTCTTCGCCGGCTACGACTTCTATACCTACAACCTTGCGATCGAGAAGGCCCAGCGGGTTGTCGGAAAACGAATCTTCCGCGAGCTGGCGCGGATCGCCACCAAGATCGGGCGGTATGCCAAGCTCCGCAAGTACCTGGAACTAGCTGGGCGCCCGTTGGAGGAACGCTACCGAGGAATCTCGAGTTATGAGCCCGGCAAGAAATCCCGCCTGTACGGTCGCGGTTTTGCCGGTCTCGCCGCCGGGGGCAACGCCGCCTGCCACGCGTTTCTGGAGGGACTCTTCACCCGTTCGCGGAACTGGGATCCCTTGAGCAGGATGCTTTACTTCGATACCAAGACTTGGCTGGTCGACGACCTGCTCATCAAGGCTGACAGAATGAGCATGGCCAACTCGATCGAGTTGCGGGTACCGTTTCTCGATCACCGGCTCGTGCAGTACGCGGCCACGCTGCCCTCACGGTACAAGATTCGCGGCGCCGATACGAAATTCATACTCAAAAGGATCATGGACGGCCAGCTACCGGACCGGATCGTACGGCGTCGGAAGATGGGGTTTCCAACTCCCCTGGAAATCATGTTTCGGGGCGAACTCTTCGACTACGCCAAAGAAACCCTGCTCTCCCGCGAGGCAATCGGCAGGGGCTACTTCGACGCAGCCGCGGTGAAGCAGCTGCTGCTTGATCACCGGAGCGGGAAGGCGGGCAACCACCGGGAGATCTGGCAGCTGTTGGTGCTTGAAGAATGGCATCGCCGATTCGGGTATTGATCGGCCGTTCTTCGAGGATCCTCGCTGTTTTCCAATTGGAAAGTGCGCCGCTGGAAGAGACATGAAAATACTGTACCACCACAGGACCCTCGGCGACGGGGCCGAAGGAATACACATCCGCGAGATGGTCAAGGCCTTTCGTGCACTAGGGCACGAGGTCAAGGTTATTGGACCTACTGGTGAAATCCCGCCCGAGCCCTCGCGAAAGTCGAAGTTTCTGGAGCGTATAAAGCGTTCAGTCCCTCACGCCTTGTACGAGCTTCTTGAAATTTCCTATACGGCATACTGTTTCTGGAAGACCGCTCAGGCGATTCGCTCATTCAGACCCGATTTCATCTACGATCGATACATCATATTCAATGCCGGACCTATTCTGGCCGGGAGGGCGTATCGAATCCCCGTCTGCCTCGAGGTAAACGCTCCCATTGCCAAGGAACGAAGCGTAGAGCCAGATGAACGTCTCGCTTTCCGAAAACTTGCCTCCCGGATGGAGAGCTGGATATGCAGCAATGCGACGCAAACCGTTGTGGTGTCAACTCCGCTCAAAGAATACCTCGAATCAATCGGTGTACCACGTGGAAAGTGCATCGTCATGCCGAACGGAGTTGATCCTGATAGATTTTCCCCCAGGCCAAGAGACGCGAGTCTGCTCGATAAGCTTGGTATCCGCAAAGATGACCTGATCATCGGTTTCACCGGGATACTGCGCCCTTGGCACGGACTTGAGCTCCTTATCGATGCTGTTGCGAACATGGTAAGACGCGGCTTACAGGTCTTCCTTCTCATCGTTGGGGATGGTCCGTACCGGCGTACACTCGAAAATAGGGTCCACGAGCTGGGGGTCGCACGCTTTGTTCGCATCACAGGCCGGGTTCCCCACGACAGCGTGCCGGAATACATTTCCCTCTTTGATGTGGCAGTCAGTCCGCGCGCGACGTTCTATGCATCGCCCATGAAGGTCATCGAGTACATGGCGCTGGGCAAGCCCGTGGTGGTGCCGCGCACTCGCAATTTCCTGGACATCATTGATGAAGGGGTCAATGGGATCACGTTTGAAGATGGCAGTGCCGCCGCCCTGGAAAACGCTTTGGTCGCCTTGTCCAACTCTCAGGACCGGTTCAGAGGTCTCGGACTGCAGGGCAGGAGGAAGGTCGAAACCCGACTCAACTGGCGCTGGAATGCCAGAGAGGTCTGTCGCCTTTTCACCGCGTGATTGGCTGGCCGAAACGATGGGTGCAAAAGCGGTTCGCCGGATATTCCGGGGCTGGCACAACTTCGAGGTTTCCACCCAGTTCACCTCTCACAGGGCGTTAGGGGCTCGGCGCCGCCGCCGGAACACGTGATCAACACCGAAATTATTGCCGACCTCGCTCAAATTGATCCACAGCAGTGGGAAGCGTTACTCGCTCGTTGTCCGGATTCAACGATCTTTCAGAGCAGAGGATGGATGACCAGTTGGTGGGCTGCCTTTGCCGGAGGCGATATGCGCGTTCACAGCATTGTCGCCTACGACGGTGGAGAACTCGTGGGTCTCGCTCCACTCTACATGACTTCACGACGGGCCATGGGGCTCCGGCTCGCAGAGCTGCGGTTTCTCGGGGAAGGGCCTTCCGACTACAACCTGTTTTCCGTCCGCGACGGTGCACCGGAGATCACCGGTCGCTTAGTCGAGGGCGTGCGCCGCGAGCTAGACAGCCACGTCGCAGTCATTCTTGTGGATGTCCCTCAGTTCTCCTCGCTCGGGTTCTGCCTGTCCGCGCAATGCCGCCACGGGCTTACAGGCCTTCGGAGGGCGTCGACTACGCCTTGCCCTAGACTGCGCCTGACCGGCAATTCCGCGGGCGCCGCTGAGATTCTGAAGAAGGACAGCTTGCGTCGGCATTACAAGGCGCTTTCGAAGATTGGACCCATCCGTGCGCGTCATCATTCGACGCCCGAATCGATTCGGGCCCTGCTTCCCGATCTCTATCGCCAACACGTCGCCCGGTGGTCTGGAACCGCCTCTCCGAGCCTGTTCCTCAGTGATGCCAACCGAGAGTTCTACGAGTCGTTGGCTGAATCCCTCGGTCGAGAGGGCAAGATCGTGCTCACCGAAGTTCGTGCTGGAGAACGAATAGCTGCCCTCCACTTCGGCCTGCGCTCGGGCAATGATTTCATTTGGTACAAGCCGGCGTTCGATCCGGAGCTTACACGCCAAGGACCCGGGGAAGTCCTCCTGAAGATTCTCATCGAGCAAGCCCAAACGGATGGCTGCTCTGCCTTTGATTTCTCTCGGGGCGACGAAGGCTTCAAGAGCCGCTTCACAACTAGCGTGGATTACAACGCGGCCTATGAATGGATCCCCCGACACGCGCCGCACGTCTTCCTCGGGGCGGCGCGAGGGCTTCGTCGCGACTTGTCCCGCCGCTGGAGGGCATTCAAGTCCTGGAATCGTGAGGCGAATACCGAGAACGCGCCGGCGGCGAGAAAGCGCCTTCTGTTCCTAGACTTGCCGACGACCATGGCTGGCGCCCTAAGTGGCTTGCTCGCCCACGAGGGGTTCGATTTCGACGTGGCTTCAACCGAACCGTTGCCTTCCCGGGAGCGTAACCCCCGCGCCGATAAGGCGCACCCGTTGCCGAAAGACCCTGATGAGGCCCTGGCGACCCTTCGTACGCTCGATCGGGAGCGGAAGTACGAATTGCTGATTCCCTTTTCCGAGAAGACGGCTCCAATCCTCGCCTCCCTGTCGGTCGAGGATCCGTTTAGCCTGAAGAGCGCAGTGGCCGCGCCCTTGACGCTGGAAGCGGCCGTTCGGGAGTTCCCGGGGGACGGCAATCGCCTCGATATGGCAAGCAAGCACTCGTCCTTTACCCTGCAATGTCTTTGCACCCACGGCCGATTGGCGTGGTACCGGATCCTCGGCGACGCGCAATGCGTCGCGGGGCTGTCTGCATGGATAGTGCCGCAGTCTGCGAAGCGACTCCTGGAGCGACTCCGCTGGCACGGGTTCGCGACCTTGATCTTCGATGTTGCCGTGGATGGACACCTCTCGGTGAGGCGCATTGTCCCGATCCTCGAGGCAACGGAAGCAGACGTCGATGCCGTTGCGCGGTTCGTCGCCTCCGCGTGGGCTATGGTTCGCCTGCGACGGGTCGCGCCGCAACCACTAGAATTCGCGCGCTCGGCCGGATGACGTCGGCTCGGATGCGACTCGCTCGTTTGATCGACAATCTCGACCGAAGTGGAGCGGAGCAGTGGTGAACAGCCGCGTCACCACGCGAGTGAGGGCATAATGGGAGACGTCGTAACGTCGCAACAGCCCGTGCGGGTGCTCCATCTGCTCCCCGAACTTTCGCTGGGTGGGATGGAACAGGGTGTCGTCACGCTCCTCAACGGACTGTTGCCGAAGCACATCGTCGGCAGCGTCTGCAGCTTCGACGCCGCGATCGACTCCATTAGGGCGCGTCTTGATCCTTGCATCCCTGTGCACGTACTCGGACGGCGTTCCGGCAACGATCCGATGCTCGTTTGGCGACTGATCCGCCTGTTCCGGCGTGAGAAACCGCACATCGTTCACTCCCACAGTTGGGGGACCCTCTGTGAGGGATACGTGTCGGCACGGCTGGCGCGCGTGCGTCACTTCGTGCACGGCGAACATGGCACGCTCGAGCTGCGCCCTCGGAGCCTTCCCATACAGCGCTGGGTCTGGAGCCGCGCCGACCGTGTGCTGTCTGTCTCCTCGAAGCTGGCGGACCGCATGGCGCTCGACTTCGGTTTTCCGCGCGATCGTGTGCGCGTGATTCGAAACGGAGCCGACCTCACCAAGTTCGGGATCATCCCCCGTTCCGAGGCGCGTAAGGCGATGGGAATTCCAGATGCCGAGTTCGTCATCGGCACGGTAGGGCGGCTGGTACCCGTCAAGGACCACGAAACGCTATTTTCCGCACTTGTCCAGCTGAAAAGCGCCGGCATCAAATGCCTGGCATTGGTGGCCGGGGAAGGCCCGCTCCGCTCGGAACTGGAGAGGCGCGCTCGGGCACTCGACCTGGAATCCACGCTCCGCTTCCTCGGTAACCGAGACGACATCTACCGGGTGCTTGCGATGCTCGATGTATTCGTACTCAGCTCGGTGTCGGAAGGCCTCCCCAATACGATCCTCGAAGCGATGGCGTCCGGATTGCCGGTCGTGTCGACACACGTCGGCGGCGTGGAGGAGCTCGTCGAGAACGGCAGGACCGGTATGCTCGTGCCATCGAAGAACGCCGAGATGCTCGCAGGTGCTGTCTCGACGCTTGCGCGCGACGCAGAGCTTCGGCGGCGCATGGGGACCCAGGGCCAGCAGAAAGCGAGAGCGGAATTCGGACTCCAACGGATGCTCGATGAATACGAGCGATTCTATTTGGACCTGGCCGGACGACATATTCGGCGGCCGGATTCGGACGCGAGAGGACATTGATATGTGCGGAATCGCAGGTCGAGTCAACCTCCTGTCGGGCGCCCCCGTCGATCCGGCCAGCATCGAGGCAATGTGCCGGCGGATTGCGCATCGTGGCCCGGACGGACAGGGGACGCTCGTCGAGGGATTCGCCGGGTTCGGCCACCGGCGGCTCGCCATCCTGGACCTCTCCGACGCGGCATCGCAGCCGATGGTGAGCCCGGATGGCCGGCACTGGATCGTTTTCAACGGCGAGATCTACAACTTTCTCGAGATTCGCCGCGAGCTCGAGGCGCGGGGCGTGCGCTTTCGCACGAGCTCGGACACTGAGGTGCTGCTCGCAAGCTATAGTGCCTTTGGCCCGGCCTGTCTCGAACGCCTGCGCGGCATGTTTGCCTTTGCAATCTGGGACGTCGAGGAACGAACCTTGTTCCTCGCGCGCGACCGGGTCGGAAAAAAGCCCCTGTTCTACCGGGTCGACAAGGATGGGATCGCGTTCGCTTCCGAGCCCCAAGCGTTCTACGCGGACGTCCGGTTCGAGGCGCGCCCGGCTCGCCGCGCAGTGGCCCTGTACCTCGCGTACGGGTATGTGCCGAGCCCTTTGTCAGCGTTCGAGGGTGTCTGCAAGCTGCCGCCCGCACACTACGGGATCTTCAAGGACGGGCGCCTGGAAGTTTCGCGGTACTGGCGATTGCACTATTCGCCGAAGGTCGATCTGACTGAGGCGGATGCAGTCGAGCGCCTTCTCGAGCTCATGAGCGAAGCCGTGCGCCTTCGGCTCATCAGCGATGTCCCGCTCGGGGCGTTCCTCAGCGGTGGGGTCGATTCGAGCGTTGTCGTCGCCCTGATGGCCCAGCTGAGCAATGGGCCCGTCAAGACGTTTTCCATTGGTTTCGAGGAAGAGGAGTTCGATGAGCTGCCGTACGCGAGGCTCGTCGCGGAACGGTACGGGACGCACCACGAGGAGTTCGTCGTGCGATCGGATGCGGTGGCAATGATCCCGAAGCTCGTGCGGCACTATGGAGAACCGTTCGCCGATTCGTCCGCCATACCGACCTACTATCTGTCGGAGCTTACGAGACGGCACGTCACCGTCGCGCTCAACGGCGATGCGGGAGACGAAAGCTTCGCCGGTTATACCCGGTATGTTCCGGCGCCGAAGGCCGAGCTCTACGCGCGGACCCCTTCCTCGGTGCGTCGCCTGTTGGCGAAAATTGGCCGCGCGCTACCTGTTCCGGTACTCTCAGCGTCACTTCCCGCACGCGCGGCGCGGTGGGTGCAGGTCATGCAGGGCGATCCTCAACATCGCTACGCCGAATCCATGATGTGTCTCGATTCAGCGCTGCGGCGGCGCATTTACGCGTCTGAATTTCTAGCCGAGGCGGAAACACCCGATCCGGCCGAGATCGTGCTTGGCGCCTATGGTGCGTCAGATGCGAAGGATTTTACCGATGCGACGATGCACACCGATATCGAGACCTACCTGCCGGGTGACATCCTGGTCAAGGTAGACATCGCGACAATGGCGCACGGACTGGAAGGCCGCTCCCCTTTCCTGGATCATCGCGTGATGGAGTTCGCGGCGAGCCTACCGGTCCACTTCAAGCTTCGCGGCCGAGAAAAGAAGTACCTGCTCCGACGCGCCGCTCGGAGGCTAGTCCCAGACAGCCTGCTCGATCGCCCGAAGAAAGGCTTCAGCATTCCGCTGGCGCGCTGGTTTCGCGGAGAGCTGCGGAGCATGGCGTTTGACGTGCTGCTCAGCCGCCGCGCCGCCGAACGCGGTATCATGTCGCGGCCCAGGGTCGAGGCCTTGCTGCGCGACCACTGCGAGGGACGGTATGAGTGGCACGTCCAGCTGTGGACCTTGCTGATGCTGGAGCTCTGGTTCCGCGAGTTCGTGGATGCATAGCGATAGGGGTCAAGACACCTTCAACGATTCACGTCCCCACCAATCCAGTGCCGTCCATACAAGCCCCGTATGGTGCAGCTAAGCGCCTCTCCCTCTCTCTTCTTTCGATAGCAGGCGCTCTTCGCATCGCTGAGTTCCTATCGAGCCGCAGTTTGCTCGTCTTGACTTACCATCGCGTCATCCCAAGAGACCCCGGTGTAGCTGGGCAACGCCCCCCAAACACTCTCTTCACCGACGAATTCGAAGAGCAAATGGCGTTCGTGGCAAAACGCTACAACGTCCTTGCCGGGGATAAACTCCGGGCCGTCATAGAGGGGACCGAGTCCATCTCCAGGTACTCCCTTGCGATCACGTTCGATGACGGGTACGAAAACAATTTCTCCCATGCCTTGCCGATCCTACAACGCCACGGGCTGCACGCCGTGTTTTTCCTAACTACGAGTCTCATTGGAAACAAGGATCAATCGCTCTGGTTCGACCGCCTCGACAGGCTACTATCGATCGTCCCGTCGGCCGAGCTTTCTGAGTGGCTGCGTCGGCACGACTCTCCCCTGTCGGCTTCGCGCGAGGAAGAGATTCGCCCCTACTTCAAGAACCTCCCCAGCGCGCGCCAATCGGAGATACTCGATGGCATGGAACAGCAATTCCGGCATGCTGGAGTTTCGAAGAGGGACGAGACAGTGTACGGCTTGATGAGCTGGGACCAGGTCCGCTTGATGGCTTCGGCGGGCATGACAATCGGCTCCCATACAGCCAGCCACCAGATTCTCGCAGCGGTCTCGCCGACCGAGGTACAAGCCGAACTTCTGTCGAGCCGTCGGCGTGTGGAAGAGGAAACTGGTCGAACATGCTGGTGCTTCGCCTATCCCAATGGTGCACGCCGGGACTTCCGTGCCTCGGACGAGCTCGCCGTCCGGGAAACGGGCTACCTGTGCGCTTTCACTCAGATTTCTGGATCGATTGACAGCAGCACTCCCCGGTATTCTCTTCCGCGGATCGCCATTCCTGACACGGGCGACATCCGGATTTTCCGAAGCTATCTCTCCGGGATCCAGCGTGCTGTCAGATCCATTCTTTCAGGGACGTAGCAATACGTGCGCGATTCAGCCTTGCGCATTCTCACGTTCACGACTCTTTTCCCAAATGAGCAACAGCCGGCGCACGGCCTGTTTGTACGGGAAAGAATTCTCGCAATGGCGAAGCTCGTTGAGCTCCGCGTCATCGCCCCAGTGCCTTGGTTTCCCAACGTCCGTTTTCTTGGCGAACGGTACTACCGCTACTCGCAGATTCCCTTGAGGGAGAATCAGGGCGGCACACCCGTAGAGCATCCGCGCTTTCCGGTCATTCCCAAGGTGTGTAAGGCGGCTGACGGACTGCTGCTTGCGGCGGGATCACTTTCCCGCGTGCACCAGTTACGCGCTGAGTTTCCGTTCGACATCGTCGACTCGCACTGGGCCTATCCGGACGGCGCCGCAGCAGCCATCCTAGCCAAGTACTTCCGCGTTCCGCTGGCCATCACGGTCCGTGGCGACGATATCAATATTTTCCTAAAGGAATTCTGGCGCCGACCCTGGATTCGATGGGCACTCGGAAGAGCCGACCTCGTTATCGCGCTGTCCAGCGAGCTGAAGGACATCGTTGCGGGCACGGGGGTGCCTGCATCGAAGATCGCGGTGATCCCAAACGGCATCAACCCGGAGGGTTTTTACCCCATCGATCGCAAGGTCGCCAGGGCGCATCTTGGCCTGCCGACGGAAGGCCGCTTTGTATTGTCTGTCGGGAGACTCCACAAGTCGAAGGGGTATCCGACGCTCGTCGAATCCGTAGGCCGCTTGGGTCGAAGATTTTCGGACCTCCACGTCTACATCGTCGGGCCTCCAGATCACGAGGCTGACGCTCGCCCGGACATCCTCGAGACTGCTGCTCGCCACGGTCTCCAGGACCGGCTGCACCTGGTCGGCGCACAAGATCCTGCGGTGCTGAAGTATTGGTATGGCGCAGCCGATATCTTCTGCCTACCAACGGAACGGGAGGGATCGGCAAACGCACTCCTGGAAGCGATGGCCTGCGGTCTTCCGTGCATCACGACCGCCGTCGGCGGCAATTCCGACGCAATCAGCACCCGGGACGTTGGGTACCTGGTCAGGCTGGACGTTGAATCGATGACTGAAGCAATCGCAGCAGCGCTGTCCCATTCTTGGGACAGTGCGCGCATCTCGGAATACGGGCGTCGCCGGACATGGCAAAAGGTCGCGGCGGAATGCAGCGATCGCCTCGCGGCGGTTGTCAGAACTCGATAGGGTATGTGTTCAATACGTCCGGGGTTCCACCCCGGATGTTCAGTTCCCTTTCGGCAGGAGTCCCTGCTGCAGCATCGTCCCGGCTATCCCTTCGGCCGCGATCCGGTTCCCGAGCACCGAAGGGTGCGTGAAGTCTCCCCGCTGCACTCTGAGCTGGTTGTAGTCAAATTTCCCGTAGCTCTCCAGCAGGGAAACGTAAGGTAGCGCGTGTTCCCGGCATAGCTCGACAATACGATCGTTGATGTCGGTCCATTTATACCGCCGGTAGTCGTAGATGACCGGAAAGATCGGCACGAATACGGGGCGCCGGGCTACTTGCCTGAATTTTTCAATTTCTCCGAACACCGTCCTGAGATATTCCTGCTTCTCTGGAGCTCGGTAAAGACGCTGATAGTGGTCCCCCTCGACCTGATCGTAGAAGCGATTGCGATCTTCCAAGTTGATTCTTTGCAAGGTCTGTTCAATGGCTTGGAAGAGAAAAAACACCAACGCCGACTGCTTCAAGGACGCCTTCAATTCGCACGGGAACGGAAGGTGAATCAACTCGATCCTGCACTGCTGCTTGGCCTCGCTCTCCGGCCGTTTCCTGCTTTCGAACTCTACATCATTCGGAACGTAGTCGATGACGTAGAGATCGGGATTGAAGCGCGGACCATAGACCTGCGCAACATGCAGCTTTTGCTTGATTGACAAACCCGGCAGACTGTAATTGACGACTTCATATCGCCGCGGGTGCCCGAGAGAGTTTAATTTCGACTCGAGGATTTTCGGGTAACTGTTTTCCACGTTGACGTTGGTCCCGTATCCGACAGAATCGCTTGCGAGGAAAATCCGAAATACCTCCCCGGGCTTCTCGTA
>Ga0307471_100002208_pt1 | contig 11097 bp, 9 predicted proteins | sample atmos_gasesAM3C__2_FD_204566 | JGI IMG/M metagenome (GOLD analysis project Ga0307471, IMG submission 204566) | Hardwood forest soil microbial communities from Morgan-Monroe State Forest, Indiana, United States - atmos_gasesAM3C_515 | ecosystem: Environmental > Terrestrial > Soil > Temperate... | reverse complement strand
GGCACCTCGAAGCTCACCGGCGTCGCCGGCTGTGCCGCTCTGGCAAAGCTAGCCCCGGCGCGCAGCGCTCCGGCGGCGGCGATGGATGCGGCCATGAACCTGCGTCGCGTCAGCATGCGCTCCTCCTGAAGGGTGCAAGCGTGAGAAACTGAGCGCCATTATCGGAGGAATGCGGCCGTGGAAAAAGTACTGGCAGCGGTCAGGACGGGTCCCAGCCGGACCGAGATGCGCGAGTTTCCCATGCCGGACATCCCGGAGGATAGCGCGCTCCTGAGGATGGAGGTCGCCGGGATCTGCGGCACCGACGTCAAGCTCTACAAGAGCCCGCCTTCGGGCACCCCCGTGATCATGGGCCACGAGAACATCGGCACCATCGCCAAGGCGGGCCGCGAGTTCACCCGGCGCAAGGGCTTCAAGGAGGGCGACCTGGTGTTCGTCGAGCACTACGTCATGTGCGGCAAGTGCGAGTGGTGCCACCGGGGCGAGTACCGGCACTGCGAAAACACCGACTGGCGCCATAACCCCGACGCCATCCGCTATGGCTACACGTCGGCCGAGAGGGCCCCCCATTTGTGGGGCGGCTTTGCGCAGTACGTCTACCTGCCGTGGAACGCCGTCGTGCACCGCGTGCCGAAGGTCGTCACGCCGGAGCTGGCGGGACTGGTCACGCCGATGGCCAACGGCGTCGAATGGTCGCTGTTCGACGGCGGCGTCGGCTATGACTCCAGCGTGCTCATCCAGGGCCCGGGCCAGCAGGGGCTGTCGCAGACCGTGATCTGCAAGCAGGCGGGTGCCTCGCTCATCATCGTCACGGGCACCTCCAAGGACGCCGCGCGCATGGAGGTTGCCAAGGCGCTGGGCGCCGACCACGTGATCGACGTGCAGAAGGAAGATCCGCTCGCGCGCATCAACGAGATCACCGGCGGCAAGGGCGTGGACGTCGTGCTCGACTGCACCGCAGGCGCCGGCACCACCCCGGTCCTGCTCGGCGTGGATGCGCTCAAGCGCAAGGGCGGGACGATGGTGGTGCAAGGGGAGCTGGCGGAGTTTCCGAGTTTTCCGCTCGGCAAGATCACGGTGAAGTTCATCACGATCAAGAGCGCGCGCGGCCACAGCTACAGGGCCTGCGAGCTCGCCCTGCAGCAGCTCGCGTCGGGGCGCTTCCCGCTGGAGAGGATCACGACCCACCGCTTCGCGCTCAAGGACGTCGACCTGGCCATCAAGTCGGTCGGCGGCCACGGCGTGCCCGACGTGATCCACGCCTCGCTGCTACCCTGGCAATGACGCTCCAAGCGTGTCGTTTTGGCACGACGCTTCGCTCGACGCTGACATTTGCTGGCAACGTCGAGCCGGTGCCGGGATAATCTAGCGGCAGATGGACGACCGCGGCTACATCGCACAGGCGCTTTTCGACCGCTTGCGTGGCGGGGAGGTCGAGTTCCGCGTGCTCGGCGATACGCGCGGCTACCCCGACACCGCCGGCAACGAGATCGATCTCGCTGTGCACCCGGACGCCCTGCGCTCGATGCCGAGGGCGGTGGCCCGCTTCTGCCACGAATTCGACCTGCAGCTGGTGCAGCTGCTGCGCGAGGCGCACGGCTGGCATTTCGTGCTGGCGTGGAGCGACGACGTGGGCCGCCCGCACTTTCTCGTCGCGCGCGTGTTCAGCGATTTCTACCTCGGCGCGCGCAGGCTGCTGCGCTCCGACGAGCTGCTGCGCGCCTCGCCCGACGTGCGCTTCATCCACGGCCTGGCCACGACGGTGGAAAGCGGCGACCTCGCCGCCGAGCGCACCGCCTGGCTGTCCGAGCTCTGGCACGAGTATCCGCGCGCGGCCATGGAGCGCATCGCGCAGCTGTGGCGCAAGCGCGCCGAAATCCGCATCCTCGCCCACGCCGCGAAGCACGGCGACTGGACGCGCGTGCGCAGCGAGCTGCCGCGGCTGCGCCGCGCCCTGCGCCGCGGCGTGCGGCCGCGGCTCGACGCCGTGCTCACGCGGCTCGGCATCCTCGCCGGGCGCGTCGTGCAGCCGCCCGAGGCGCTGATCGCGTTCATCGGCCCCGAGCCCGAGCGCCGCGCGACGCTGATGCGCCAGGTGGCGCGCGAGCTGGCGCCGGCGTTTCCGACCGGGCTCGCCACCGTCGAGCACGGCTTCCACGAGCAGCACGACGGCGTCGATCTGCGCGTGGTGCTCGAAGCGCCCGCGGGATTCATCGAGGATGACGAGGACGTGGTCGAGGTGGACGCCTCGCAGACCCTGCCGGTGCAGGTGAGCAGGGTGGAACGCCAGATCCTGCGCTGGCTCGAATGCCGCGTCGAGCAGCGCTATCCCGCCGCCGTGGTCGGCGACAATCCGCTCGCCGCGCGGCTGCTGCAGTTCGCCTGCCGCCACCGCCTGCCGCTGCTGCGCGAGCTCGTCAAGACCGTCTTGAACTGCGGCATCGAGTGCCGCATCCGCTCGCCGATCCTGATGCCGCATCCCTACGGCATCGTCATCGACCGCAATGCGGTCCTCGGCAGCCGCGTCACGGTGATGCACCAGGTCACGATCGGCACCAAGCATCCGCACGATGCGCACTCGCCGGTGATCGAGGACAATGTGTTCATCGGCCCCGGGGCGAAAATCCTGGGCGCGGTGCGCGTCGGCCGCGGCGCGACCGTCGGCGCCAACGCCGTGGTGACGCGCGACGTCCCTTCCCACTGCACGGTGGTCGGCATAAACCGCATTCTCGGCAGCAAGGGCGTCGAGGAAGATCGGCAGGTTGAGCGCCAGACCGCCATGAACATGTGATGGAGGCATTCACTGATGCGTGACCCGACCCGGCTGCCTTACCCGCGGTCATTCCTTGGACTGCTGCTCACCGGCTTCACGCTGGTGATGCTGCCGCTGGTCGGCTCGCTCGCCTACTCGGCATGGAACACCGAGCGCCTCGCCGGGCAGAGCCGCACCGCTGTGTTCAACGCTTCGGAGGCGGCGCGCGCCAGCCGCTCGCTCGTCGACCGCATCGGCTCGATCGAGCGCCTCGCGCAGCAGATTGCGCTGCTCGACGATCCCGAGCTCGGCGCCGACTACGCGCGCGTGCACCATAGCTTCAGGCAGCTCGCCGATGAGATCGCGCAGCTCCCGCTCGACGCGACGCAGTCCGCTGCGCTCGCCGCCACCGTCGCGCAGGAGCAGAGCCTTTACAGCCGTCTTACCGAGCTGCCGCGAGCGCAGCTCGCCGCGGGCCAGATCACCGAGCATGTCGACCGGCTGAGCGACAGCGCGCGCGAAGTGCTGGCGATCAGCAACCTGATCGTCGACCGCGAGGTCGAGCGCCTGCGCTTCAACGCCGAGCACGTGCAGCGCAGCCTGATCCTCCTGGTGATCTTCAGCACCGCGGTGGCGCTCACCATCGCGCTCGCGCTCACGCGCTACATCTCGCGCCCGATCGCGGAGATCGACGCCGCGATCCGCCAGCTCGGCGGCGCGGATTTCTCGCGGCCGATCGCGGTGCGCGGCCCGGAGGACCTGCGCTATCTCGGCCGGCGGCTCGACTGGCTGCGGCGCAGGCTGGAGGAGTTCGAAACCCAGAAGAACCGCTTCCTGCGCCACGTGTCGCACGAGCTGAAGACGCCGCTCACCGCGCTGCGCGAAGGCGCCGAGCTGCTGCACGACCAGGTGGCGGGGCCGCTCTCGCCGGCGCAGCGGCAGGTGGTCTCGATCATGCGCGACAACAGCGTCAAGCTGCAGCGCCTGATCGAGGAGCTGCTCGATTACCAGCGCGCGCTGCACGCCGCGGCCTCGCTCGAAGTCAAGCCGCTGATGCTCGATCAGCTGGTCGCCGAGGCGACCAGGGCGCATCATCTGGCGGCGCAAGCGAAGGGCCTGCGGCTGCTCGTCGATGCGCAGCCGGCGATGCTCGAGGCCGATCCGGAGAAGCTGCGCTCGATCGTCGACAACCTGATCTCGAACGCCGTGAAGTTCACCCCGCCCGGCGGAGTGATTTCGGTGAAGGCCAGAGCCCTCGGCGGCGAAGCGGTGATCGAGGTCATGGACTCGGGGCCGGGCGTGCCGCCCGAGGAGCGCGAATCGATCTTCACCCTGTTCTTCCGCGGCAGGACCAAGGCGGACACCGGAGTGAAGGGCAGCGGCCTGGGCCTGGCGATCGCCCGCGAGCTGGTCGAGGCGCACGGCGGCCAGATCGCCGTGGTCGGCGGCGGCGCGGGCGGACATTTCCGGGTGACCTTGCCGCGCCGGGGAGACAAGAGGGCCTATTCATGAGCGCAGAGAATCCGAAGATCCTCCTGGTGGACGATGACCGGGACCTGCTGCAGCTGGTGGGGATGAGGCTCACGGCGGCGGGGTATGGGGTGACGGCGGTGGAGTCCGGGGAGGCGGCGCTGTCGGCGCTGTCGGTGTCGAGGCCGCAGGTGGTGGTGACCGACCTGAGGATGGCGGGGATGGACGGGATGGCGCTGTTTGATGCGATCCACCGTGATTCGCCGTCGCTGCCGGTGGTGATCCTGACGGCGCACGGCACGATCCCGGAGGCGGTGATGGCGACGCGCCGGGGGGTGTTTAGTTTTCTGACCAAGCCCTTTGAGCCCAAGGTGCTGCTCGAGACGGTGGCCGAGGCGATGCGGCTGTCCAGCCCGCCGGCGGGGGAGCTGGAGGACTGGAGGGCGGAGCTCATTACGCGCTCCTCGGGGATGGAGGATTTGCTGGCGCAGGCGCGCCGGGTGGCGGCCTCGGATGCGAGCGTGTGCATCTTCGGGCAAAGCGGCACCGGCAAGGAGCTGCTGGCGCGGGCGATCCACCGCGCGAGCCCGCGCGCCGAGCGGCCCTTTGTGGCGGTGAACTGCGGGGCGATTCCCGAGGGGCTGCTGGAATCCGAGCTCTTTGGGCACAAGAAGGGGTCCTTTACCGGGGCGGTGGCCGATCGCCGGGGGCTGTTTCAGGCGGCGCAGGACGGGACGCTGTTTCTGGACGAGGTGGGGGACATGCCGCTGTCCCTGCAGGTGAAGCTGCTGCGGGCGCTGGAGGAGCGCACGGTGCGCCCGGTGGGCTCGCACGAGTCCCACGACATCGACGTGCGGGTGATCTCGGCCACCCACAGGAAGCTCGAGGAGCGCATTGCCGCGGGAGAGTTTCGCGAAGACCTCTACTATCGGCTGAACGTGGTGAAGCTCACCATTCCGGCGCTGGCGGAGCGGCGCGAGGACATCCCGCTGCTGGCGAACCATTTCCTGGGACGCCTGGCCGAGCGCTATCGGCGCTCGCGGCTGGGGTTCTCGCCCGAGGCGATGCAGCTGCTGGTGTCGGCGCCCTGGCCGGGCAACGTGAGGCAGCTGCTCAATGTGCTGGAGCAGGCGGTGGCGCTGGCGAGCACCGAGGTGATCCCGGAGTCGCTGGTGCGCCAGGCGCTCGATGCGCCCGACACGGCGCTCACGCCGCTGGATGAGGCGCGCCGCGCCTTCGAGCGCGACTACCTGGTGCGCATCCTCAAGATCACCGGGGGTAACGTCACCAAGGCGGCGCGCCTGGCCGGGCGCAACCGCACCGAGTTCTACCGGCTCCTGGAACGCCATTCCCTCGAACCCGGCATGTTCAAGGGGAATGCGAAGGAGAGAGCGACTGCGTGAAGTTCGTGAGCGCGATGTTGGCCTGCCTGATGGCGCTCGCCCTGCCGGCCCGCGCGCAGCAGGACCTCGGGCCGGAAGAGCTGGTCAGGAAAGTGACGCAGGACGTGCTCGACGCGATCAGGAGCGACAAGCAGCTCGCCGCCGGCGACAAGCAGAAGGCCCTCAGGCTCGCCGAGGAGAAAGTACTGCCGCACATCGACTTCGAGGAGGCGACGCGCCTCGCGGCCGGCCGCGCCTGGGCGCAGGCGACGCCCGAGCAGAGGAGGAGGCTGGTGGAGGAGTTCCGCAGGATGCTGGTGCGCACCTATTCGAACGCCATCTCGGCCTACGAGGGCCAGACGATGCAGGTGCTGCCGGTGCGCGTGAAGCCGGGCGACACCGAGGTCACCGTCCATAACCGGTACATCCGCGCCGGCGGCAAGCCGCTGCCGGTCGACTACCAGATGCACAAGACCAGCCAGGGCTGGAAGATCTACGACATCACGGTCGAGGGCGTGAGCCTGGTGCTGACCTACCGCTCCGAGTTCGACGCCATCGTCAAGCAGGAGGGCATCGACGGCCTGATCAAGCGCCTGGAGGAAAAGAACACCCCCGCGCGGCTCGCCTAGATTTATGCCGGTCACGTACCGCAGGCAGATCGAGCGCCTGTTCGAGCATTCCGCCTTCTATCGCGAGAAGCTGCGCGCCGCCGGCTTCGATTCGCCCGGCGCGGTGGGCGGTATCGAGAACATCGCCGCGCTGCCGTTCACCGAGAAGGACGAGCTGCGCAAAAGCCAGGCCGAGCATCCGCCGCTCGGGGCACACGCCGCCATCGGCATTTCGCAGGCCGCGCGCATCTACTCGACCAGCGGCACGAGCGGCGTACCGCTCTACATTCCGCTGACGAAAAGCGACGTCGACGACTGGCGCCAGATCGGTCGCGACACCTACTCGAAGAACGGCCTGAAGGCGGGCGAACGCGTCGTCACAACGTACGGCGCCGGGCCATTTGTCGCCGGAGCTTCGCTCGCGGCCTTCGAGGCGATCGGCTGCACGCATATCCCGGTAGGCGTGGGAAACACCGAGAAGGTCTTCGCCGCGCTGAAACAGCTTTCTCCGCAGGCGCTCGCCTGCACCCCTTCGTACGCGATGTATCTCGCCGAGAAGCTTTCCGGCGCAAGAACCGGGCTCGACAGGATCATCGTCGGCGGGGAGCCGGGCGGCGGGGAGGAAACCTTCCGCGGCAAGCTGGAAGCGGCCTTCGGGGCGCGCGTCTACGAGATCATGGGAATCGGCGACATCGCGGCGTCGCTGTGGGGCGAATGCGAAGCGCAGGCCGGCATGCACTTCTCCGGCGCAGGCATCGTTCACGTCGAGCTGATCGACCCGGACACCGAGGCAACGGTGGAATTGAAAGACGGGGCGACCGGCGAGCTCGTCTACACTCATCTCAGGCGCGAGGCCGCGCCCCTGCTGCGCTTTCGCAGCCGCGATCACGTGCGGATCTGGGTTTCCGGCTGTGCTTGCGGCAGGACCTCGCTTCGCGTGCGCTGCATCGGCCGCACCGACGACATGCTGATCGTGCGCGGCGTCAACGTGTTCCCGACCGCGGTGCGCGAGGTGGTGGCGCGCTTCCAGCCGCGCGTCACCGGCGCGATCCAGATCCGGCCCCGGCGCCGCGGCGTGAAGCAGGATCCGCCGCTGCCGGTGGTGGTGGAAGGCGACGCCTCGCTCGGCGAGGCGATCGCCAAGGAGATCCGCAATACGCTGCTCTTCACCGCGGAGGTTCGCCTGGTAGAACCGCAGAGCCTGCCGCGTTCCGACTACAAATCGAAGCTGGTGGATTACTCAGAGGCGACGCAGTGAAGGGGAACTGACGGTGCGCTCCAGGAGGCCGCGCACCTCGCGCAGCGCTTCGAACGTCGTGGACTCGTCAAAGTGAGTGCCGACGACGACCATGATGAGTTCGGCCGGGCGTTAGAATCCGGCGCTCAATGAAGAAGCCGCTTTTTGCGCTTGTCGCCCTGTTCGCGCTTGCGGCACAAGGGCAGAGCTACCCCCAAAGACCCGTCAGGATGATTGTTCCTTTCGCGGCCGGCGGAACGACCGATGCGCTCGGCCGCGTGCTCGCGGTGTTCATGAGCGACCGGCTCGGCCAGCAGGTCGTCGTCGAGAATCGTCCGGGCGGCGGCGGCACGCTCGGCGCGGAGGTCGCCGCGCGCTCGCAGCCCGACGGCTATACGCTGCTCCTCGGCTCGGCGGAGGCGTTCGGCATGACCGAGGGCATGCGCCAGCGCCTCGCCTACAACCCGGAGCGCGACCTGGTGCCGGTCGCGATGGTGGCGCGCTCGCCGAATATTTTCATTGTCCATCCTTCGGTGCCAGTCAGAAGCGTTGCCGAGCTGATTGAATTCTCCAAAAGCAAAAACGTGCGTTATGGCTCGCCGGGCGTGGGCTCCAATCCGCACCTGATCGGCGAGCTGTTTGCGCACCGCTTCAAGCTCAACATGACGCATGTGCCGTACAAGGGCGGCGGCGCCGGCATCGCCGACGTGGTGTCGGGGCAGATCGAGATGCTGATCACCGGCATCGCCACCTCGGTCGGGCGCATCAGGGCCGGCCAGGTGAGAGCGCTCGCTATGACGGGCGGCACGCGCTCGCCGCTGGTGCCCGAGGTGCCGACGATGGCCGATGCCGGCGTGCAGGACTTCGTGCTCGGTGCATTGTTTGGAATTTTCACTCCAGCCGGTACCGCTAATGAGGTGCTCGATAGGCTGTCGCGCGAGCTGCCGGCGATTTCCCGCAATCCCGATTTCAGCAGGCGCCTCGTCGACATCGGCCAGGAGCTCACCGAGCCGCTGCTCGGCGAGGCCTTCGGCCGCAGCATTCGCGCCGAGGCGGCGCGCTGGCGAGAGCTTTCCACCCTGGCAGGAGTAAAGGAAGAGTAATGCTGAAGCTCGACATCTTTCCGCACATCTTTCCGCAGCCTTACTTCGAGCGGATGAAGCAAATCGCCGAGAGGAACCCGTCGCTCGCGGCGCAGCTCAAGCGCTGGATGCACATTCCGGTGCTGTGGGACCTCGACAAGCGCATGCGCATGATGAAGCGCTTCCCCGAGTACAGGCAGATCCTGACCCTGTCGATGCCGGCCATCGAGTTTCTGGGAAGCCCCGAGGAGACCCCCGAGCTGGCCCGGCTGGCGAACGACGGCATGGCCGAGATCGTGCAGAAGCACCCCGGGCAGTTCCCCGCCTTCGTCGCCTCGCTGCCGATGAACAACGTCGCCGCCTCGCTCGAGGAGATGGACCGCGCCATCGGCAAGCTCGGCGCCAAGGGCATCCAGATCTTCACCAACGTCAACGGCCGGCCGCTCGACGAGCCGGAGTTCTTCCCGGTCTTCGAGCGCATGGCGAACGAGTACGGCCTGCCGGTCTGGGTGCATCCGTCGCGCACCGCGAAGTTCGCCGATTACCCGACCGAGGCGAAGTCCAAGTACGAGATCTGGTGGCTGTTCGGCTGGCCCTACGAGACCAGCGCCTTCATGGCGCGGCTCGTGTTCTCCGGCATGCTCGACAGGCTGCCGAAGCTGCGCATCATCACTCACCATCTCGGCGCGATGGCGCCTTTCTTCGTCAACCGCATCGGCTACGGCATGGACCAGCTCGGCGCCCGTACTTCGGACGAGGACTACGCGTCGCTGCTGAAGAAGATGGCCAAGCGCCCGGTGGACTACTTCAGGATGTTCTACGGCGATACCTCGGTGAACGGGGCGCGGTCCGCGATCCGGTGTGGAATAGATTTTTATGGAACCAAAAGAGTCTTGTTTGGGACCGACTGCCCGTTCGACCCGCAGGGCGGCCCGCTGTTCATCCGCGAGACGATCAAGGCGCTGGACGGGCTCAAGCTGAAGAAGGTCGATGCCAGGCGCATCTACTTCGGCAACGCGATGCAGATGCTTAAACTCAAGCTTAGATGAGCCTCCCCGCTGGCTCGCATCGGCGGCGACGAGCCGTTTCGCTACCGGCGCAGGCGCTGGTCGTGGAACCTTGGGCAATGCAGCGGTGTTGGCCGGAAGCTGCGCTTTGAGTATTAACGTATTGAATTCTGACCCTATTTAGGTGCTGTGCCCCCCGCGCAAGGGATCTTGCGGGTGTCGGCCTTTGATCAGGAATCGCGCTAAATTGTGCAGCACACCATGCGCAATGCGATTGACGATCTCGCTGCGTCCAGATGTAACATCCACGGACTTCTGATTAAGGGAGGGGGAAACGGACATGAAGACGAAGCAGGTTTTCGCGGCCGGCGCGCTGAGCATCGCGATTTGTCTGCCAGGGGTTGCCATGGGACAGGGGCTTTATCTCGGTGGCGCGATCGGTAATTCAAGTTTCAAGCAGGGATGCGACGGCGTCCCGGCCGGCCTGAGCTGCAAAAAAACAGACTACGGATGGAAGGGTTTCGCCGGATATCAGTTCACCCGTAACTGGGGCATTGAGACTGGGTATTCCGATTTTGGCAAAACGAAAGCCAATGGTACGTTCATGGGGGTTGACACAAGTGCCGAAGTACGAGTGTGGGGCTTCGGACTTGCCGGGACGGGAACGTTCCCTCTTTCCAGCCAGTTCGACTTGCTTGGCAAGCTAGGCGTGTTCCACGGTGTCGTTGACACGAGCGCGAATATCGGTGGCATTACGGGCAAGTTGAGCGGACGCTCGAACACCGCGATGGTCGGCGCGGGGGCGAGATGGAATTTCTCGGGGAATTGGGGCGCGCGGCTCGAGTGGGAGCGGATCAACAAAATCGGAGACTCCACTAGCGGCACGAGCGACGTTGACTTCATCAGCATTGGAATCGAGTACAGACTTTGACCGGCGCGCGTTGGCGAACCTTGAAAAGAGCCCTCCTGGGTGTGATTGCTGTCTCCTCGCTCGCCGCGTGCGCCAGCGTCGGCGATAAAGATTGGAAGCCGCTGGTAAGAGATGACAGCGACTACGTGACCGGCAGCCATCTACCCAGAAACAAGACCTCATTGCCCAGCGAAGCAGCTACCCTGTCGGACCAGGCGGCGGAGGAACTGCGGCGAGTCCGACCCAGTCTCCCCGCGCCCGGTGCCGCGCGTTGAGGTAGCTGACGCCGTTACTTCCGGGGTCCGTGCCGGATAGGCTTGGCGTTGCGTCGGGTCGTTTCGTAGCGGGGCAGGTCGTCCGCGGTGTCGAACCAGGAGAGCTGCTCTCCGGCGAAGACGTGCGCCGTCGCACGGACGCGTTCCGGCTCGCTCAGCGCGCCGGCGAGCAGATGGATCTCATCCGGCACGAGCTCGTTCTCGTAGGTCAGCGGGGATCCGCAGCGTGCGCAGAATCCGCGCCGCACGCCGGGAGACGAAGAAAAATATGCGGGCTTTTCCGCGGTGAAGCGGAATGCGTTCCGCGGCACTGAGATCCAGGTGGCCATCGGCGCGGACGTGGCGCGGCGGCAGCTTTCGCAGTGGCAGTGGAG
>Ga0307471_100002207_pt1 | contig 11102 bp, 7 predicted proteins | sample atmos_gasesAM3C__2_FD_204566 | JGI IMG/M metagenome (GOLD analysis project Ga0307471, IMG submission 204566) | Hardwood forest soil microbial communities from Morgan-Monroe State Forest, Indiana, United States - atmos_gasesAM3C_515 | ecosystem: Environmental > Terrestrial > Soil > Temperate... | reverse complement strand
TACTGCAACCGCGAACGGCTACGTCCCCCTCCGCAATTCTGGCGCTTCTGGTTGCGATCGTGATTGCATTTTCGACGGAATCGATGGAGCAGGCCAAGCAAGATCTGCAATTTGCGGAGCGGCTCGAACTGCATACCTCAGCCGGCGGATAGCGACGAACGCACGCCGACCGGTATTGATTGCCAATTCTCGGAGAGACCTAGACCCCTATGAAACGCACCCTCAATTCTCTTGATCTCTGAGATCCAGTCCGTTCGCTCCGCAAACGCGAGACCCGCAGCGGACTTCCGGGCACAAAGCTCTTCGTTCTTGAGCAGGTTCAAGACCGCTTCGGCGAGTGACTCCGGAGTTGGATCTGCAAGTTGCGCCGCTTCCTGCGTCAAAAGCCATTCCACATTGCGGCCGCGGTTGGAAACGACGGCGCACCCACAAGCCATCAGCTCCAGGGGGAGGAGCGAAAGGTTGGTGTGTGAAAGCACTAAGGCGACATCACAACCGCGATACAATTCGGCCAATTCGGTGGGCGACAAAACGCCGGGGAAAACCGCGCGAAAAGGGATGCGCATCCTTCGCGGCGGAAAGCCAACCAGCACAAACTCGACATCAGGCCTCTTCTTGGCGACCACCGATAGTGCTAGAACCCCCAATTCGAAACCCCGCCTCTCGGTCTGCGGTCGCGCGTAAAACAGTACACGTTTCCTTTGTTCCCGGACACGGCGACTCCCATTGGGGGAGTAGACTTCGCGATCGTAGGACAATCCAAAGGGAGAACACTCCATTTCAAATTCGGCGTGTAACACGTCGGCGATCCATCGCCCTACAGTTATCCCATGGAACCCCCACCGATACGTTTGCCTTGCAAATTCGCAGAGGCTACCCTCTGGATAAAAAAGGTGTTCCAAGTCTTGCACAAAGTAAAACTTTCGCGCTGTGTTTCCCAGCTTGCGCGCGACGTATGCAGTGACCCATGATGTTGCAATCAGGGCATCTGAATCCACTGTCTCCCCTTTGAATTCCTCGATCCGTGCCTCAATCGGGAAATAATTCCTGCGCACAAAGTCTGTTGCTCGAGCTTCATCTATTTCCGTTTCTGCCAGAACGTAAACACGGTTCTTGTGGCCCCAGCGCTCCAGTTGTTGAATCGTGCGGAAAATGGTGGAGAGGCCGCCACTTCGAACCCCTCTGCCTCTGACATCCGGAGTCAGCCAGTTGATTCTGAGCGGGCCTGCTTTGGGAGCCGGTAGTCTTGCAGGATTGTCTTGACTCAAAATCCAGTCATAGTCTCCCGCAACGTCAAAGGGAACACCCAACCTACTTCGTGCCCAACGAGCAGCGGCATCCTGGAGCCCGGCACGCAGTCCGTACTTGGAGACTGACGTCCAGGTCTTGCCGATGGGTGTTTCAGCCAGCTTCAAAATGTCGCCAACCAATCTCTTCTAATTCATTAGAACATTAAAGAACTGGTAGCCTTCGCCGCGTCCTCGACAGCGGGAATGTGCATCGCTTTGCCTTCGGCCTAGATGTAGAGCGTATTCCCCGTAGCAAGGCCACCGCTGCCTCATCGCCAGGAGGGGCGATGCGGCCGCTAGAATTCGTTGTTACTAGCGTACAACATTCCGATCCCGGGAAATGCGGACCAGGACGCGACGCCGACCGAACCTGTCGCCAAAACCGTGAAGCCGTTGGAACAGAGAAGGCTCTTTATGTACTCGGGATCGCCATGATACTCAATGGCGAGGTAGCGAAGTCTCTTTATGTTTTCGCCCAAAGATCTAAGGATTGGATATTCAGCTCCTTCGCAATCCAACTTTGCAAAATCGTAGCGGTCATAAAGATTCCAAATCCGATAAGCCTGTTCGACGTTAACCACTTCTGTAATCACTTGATTCGATCTTTGACGAAGATTTTCCTCAAAAAGGGTCGCAGAGTCGTCATGACCACGCGGCTTATACAAGGGGTAACACCCATCTGCATCGCTCAATGCACAGTTAAACGCTCGAACCTGAGCATGTTTTGCGTTCAGGGTTATATTTTCCTGCAGGATCCGAAAGTTGCGCAGTGATGGTTCGTAGGAAACAATCTTGACATCTTTCCCTTGGAAAGCCGCAAACATGGAGAAAAAGCCAAAATGGGCACCAATATCGAGTACTCTGTAGCCCTCCAGTATCGGGAAGTACTTGGTATAAACTTTCTGTCTCCAAATTTGATCAACAGTTCCCCAGGTCTCTGCACTGTTAGGGCCGACAAGATTCGCACCCCCGATTCTTATGCGAACCGAAGAAGCTGGCCAGCGCAAGCCCCACCGGTTGAAGAACCACAGTGGCCAATTCCGATACGTTTTCCTGACCTCGAAGCCGACACGCAACTTCCTTAGAAAAGCACTGATCATTGAGTTCGCACTCTGCTTTCCCGGGTGCAAGCCATACTGAGAACTCCTCTTCAGTTTGGTCGGACCCCAATAGACGGTGTCATTCGACTTCGAACCAGATAATCACGTTCCTTGGGAGCTAATCCCCAGAACCATGCTGTTATTCCAAAGGCCAGCAAGGCCACCGAGACGAAGATTATCTTGACGGTAAGGTCCTGGAGAACGCTTCCCAAGAGCAGAACCGCCAGCCCGCCTACCACTGCGATGCCTAGTCTCGACAAAAACTTTGGAATCAGAGGGAGCAATCGTCCGGAGATGAAAAAGAGAAGGATGGCTTCCACGGCGAGACGCCCTGCCCAGGCGATAGCTGTCCCTTCAATACCCAGCCACTTGGTCAAGAACCAAACCGCCCCACAGTATACGGGCAGCTCGGCAGCGGCCAGCCACGCGGTAAAATCCGGCCTTCCTGCGCTCTGAATCAGGACAAACGGCAATGTTGCGAGTGAATTGACAAATACTCCGGCGGCAGCCCAGCGCAGCACCGAAGCGCCATTTAGCGAGAATCTTGGTCCTAACCAAAGCCGCAAGCATTCAGGCGCAAAGGTCACTATGACCAGCACAATTGGAAAAACGACCAAAAAAACGTACTTCAATCCACGCGAGAGCAGTACTCCGGCGCGGGCTGGATCCTGATTCAAACTCGTGGCAAAAGCCGGGAACAGGACACCCACGACCGCACCGGGAACAACAGTCAGCCGGAGTACCATATCGACTGGGGCGGTGTAATAGGCAATTGCGCTCACCGAAAGCAAGGCCCCGACCAAAAAACGATCCACATAAAACATCAGCGGGCCCACTACATTGCTGACCGTCAACCAGCCGCCAAATCGGATCAGCGGAACGATTGCCGAACCGTCCAAGGAGGGGCTTCGAAAAAGCGCTGGGAAAGCCCGAAAGCAAGCCCATACATGGATCCCGCACCCAATGAGGCGCACGGCAACGAGCGCCGCGACCACGGGAACTAGGCTGTTTGAAAATGGCAAAACGAGCAGAGGCCCAACGAGCGAAAAGATGCTCATCGGAATCCTGATCACGTTCACAACGCGGAAGCGCTGGAGCGCTTCTAGTATGCCGCGAAGGCCCGCTGTAGTGGTGACGATGGGAATGGAGGTAGCGAGAAGACAGAAGCCGCTCAGTGTCTCGGCTTGCAGGACCTGTGGGATCCTCAGCAGACGATGAACAAGCCACGGAGAAAGAGCGAGGGTGACCAGAGCTCCAGCGATTCCCAAGATAACCATGAGCAGCAGCGAGGTCCAGGCGAGCCGGGGGATGACATGTTCCTCGTTAGGACCTAGCTTGTCAGCTACGAACTTGGTGAGCGCCCGGCCGATGCCGAGATCAAACAGGCTAAAGTAACCGACTACGATCCACGCCAAGGACAGTACGCCAAACCGCTCAACGCCCATTCTCCGAATGATTATGGGAATGATGACGAGTGCCACCACCATGGGCACAATCTGGCCAAGGAGATTCCAAATGGTGTTGCTGGCCAGTAGGCGGCCACTCGTCAGGTGCAGATTCGCATTTTTAGCGGTCTCAGCCATGAATGGATACCAGACTCGTTGGGACAAATGCGGGGGCCAAGGACTCAAACTCCCGGCCGGTTGCTTCCACGTTTTCTCGCCCATCTCTACGAGTGGTGTTTGTCTCTACACTCTCCATCAGATTGTTGTATCGCCCGAATGCATCGCTCCTGCCGCTGCTCTTACGGTGAATTAGAGGGTAAAAACGAGTCGTCGGAACCCGGGTGAAGTCGCTAGGGCCTGCTCTGGTAGTAAGTTCGTTGTGTCGAGGGCAGGAGAAGCGAACGATGCGCGAATTAGAAGTCCAAATTGAAAATTCCGTCTAAGAGGATATATAAGAGGATATTCGTTTGATGGCCGCAGCCTCTTCCATGAATCGGTGATTCTCAATGACAAGGCATTCCTTGCCAGATCTATTGATAACAGTGCTCATGCAGTCGATCAGCATCGGCCAACCTTTCCCCCACGGAACGAGTTCCTGCTGCAGACACCACATACCAAAGCGCCCCGCGAATTCCCTCATTTTATCAGCGCTCATGGAAGATGCGCGCCAGTGCTGGTCAAAAGACATTCCGAACATCCGCGATTTTATCCTCTTCCACAACAAACGTTTAATGGCACCTAGATTGGAATGATGGATAAACGCAACTCCGCCGGGTTTGAGCACGCGCGCAAGCTCACTAACATAGCTAGAGACCGCATCGGACTCAGCGTGAACGAGGGAATCAAACGAAAACGCGAAGTCGATCGACGTGTCGTCTACCATTGGAAGCATAAGCCCGTCGTTGACCTTAAACTCGAGATTCGCATAGTCCCTAAAGCGTTGCTTGCATTGCTCAACACACGACGGCGCTAAATCAATCCCGATTAACGAGGCACAGTGGGCCTGGAGAAATTGGGTCCATCGGCCGCGTCCTGGCCCGATCTCAAGGATTCTGCCTCTCAAGAAAGGAAAGATACGCGGGAGTAGACAGCCCTCCCATTGTGCGCGAGGTGATCCCCAGCTGTCAGACCACTCGTCGCCCGCCTGCGGCCAGTCATAGGTCGTGTCCCAAGTTTGTTTATTTTCAACAATAGATGGCATTGCTAGATCGTATACCTAAAAACCGGAAATTCCGATTTGCTCGATTCGATACGCGTTCCTTTGTTTTCAACAAAAACATTCCACAGCAAACCTCCAAAACCGTCCTTTCACATACCCGTTGATCAACACGCCCTTCACGATGAGTGCCCTCTCTTAACTATACTTGTCACAGTAATGGCAGCAGATCGTCTTCGTCCACCTCGACGGCCACCGCGCGGCGGATCAGTTCAACGGAAATCACGAACCGCACCCGCTTCTTTCTGCGCACCACGGCCCCTTCGAGCCCCGCGAGCGGCCCCCGCAGCACACGCACTCGCCGCCCCGCGGTCAGGTAAGGGTGCGGCTCTACAGCCAGCGAGTTCCCCAGGCCGTTCTGCAGCGCTTCGATCTGCTCGTCCGGCAGCGCTGCAGGCCCTCCGTGAAACCCTACCAGCCGCGCCACACCCGGTACTTGCAAGACCTGCAAGCGGTCGCGCAACGCCAGCCGCACAAACACATACCCGGGGAACAACGGCAACTGCAGCTTCATTCGCCGGTCCTTCCACCGGCGCACCGACTCGTACAGCGGCAGGAAGTGCTCCACCGATCTCTGCCCTAGTTGCATGGCCACGCGCCTCTCATGGTTCGCGCTTGTGTACGCCGCGTACCAGCAGCGCTCGAGGCATTCTGCGGGCAACCTAACCCCGATAGTGGCCTCCGCATCGTCGAACGTGGTGACTTGCATATCGAATGTCCAACTCACTTCGCTTCTGAAACCAGACAGCTTCGCCCCGTCACTTACAGGGCCATTTGTGACCTAACCCATTTCTAATTAACAACTTACATAAAAACTGCGCTTACTTTACCACCGTGCGATCATCTTCAATCTGAGCGCCGCTCAAGGCCTCACCCAAGGACCTCTGACTGTCTCTATGGTTTCCGGAGCTGTTCCGCGAGAACTTCGGAATGCCCGCCTTCACGGTAGTGAAGATTGCCTGTGCCAGCGCCCTTCGCGGATCATTCGAGTCCGTCTCATCCCACGCCGTCTTTCCAACCACGCAGGCCGTTGCCACGACGGAGGCAAGCGCCGTCCCGAGGAGGATGATCTGCAGACGCGGGGGAAACGACTTCTTCTCAGGAATATTCGGAGAATCGAGCACCTTCACCGTCGGAATCTCTTTAGCTTCCTGAACTTTTGCCACTTCGTATTCTTTGGTCAGAGTCTCGAAAACCGCTTCCTGAACCCTCGTGCGGCGGTAGAGGTCCGCATAGGTGACGCCAAGCAGCGGCAGCTTGCGTATCGATGGGTATAGGAAGTCCGCTTGCTGAACGGAGGGATCCGAAGCCTGTTCGTCCTTTCCACCGAGTTTTTCGAGCTGGCGTTTCAGCTCGGCAATGCGCGCTCTCACGGAGCGGACGCGTACGTTGTTGTCGGTATAGATCTGCTTAAGCCCTTCAAGTTCTGATTGCGCCGCGATGTACTGTCCCTGCAGGGTGGCGGCTGCTTCCACCATGGCTTTGCCCTGTTCCTTAATATCAATCGCTGTATTCTTGCTCGAGAACTGACTAAACTCCTTCTCCGCGGCTTCCAAATCCTGGCTCACGCCTTTCAGCCGCTCCTCCAGAAACATGCGCTCGCGCCTTGCAGATGATGTGCTCAATTCCGCGACCAGGCGGTTGAGTTCGGCGACGTAGGCTTCGCCCATAGCGGCGCCGCGTTTCGGGTCATGGTCGGTGACTGTCAATGTAATGATCTGGCTCTTGCGGTCCACAGAAATGTCAGTGCGTTTCGCAAGATCGTTGCGCGCATCTTCCATGCGGCGGTCGCCGTAAAGTTTCTTGAGATCAAACTCCTGGATCAGTTTGTCCTGAACAGTGCGGCTCGAGAGGATGCCTACAAAGATGTCACTCGTGCTCTTGAGCCCGAGCATTTCGCTGGCGATTCCTCCTAGTCCGCTGGAGCCGCCGGAAAGGGCGGCCGCGGCCATGGCGAGACCCCCTGATTGGCTGCTATCGGGAGGCATGAGACGCGTCGTGGATTGGAACCGCACAGGGATGAGAAATGCCAAAAGCGTGCTGGCGAGGAGCCCGCAGAGGGCAATGCGGCCAAGCACCCGACGGTGCTCCCAGAGAAGCCACAAGTATGCGACCAAGGTTTCGCCGCCCTGTGAGGTCTTCTCGGGTCCAGGCGCGGCGGGAAGGGCGTGTTCTGGAAGCTCAGGCAGAGGCTGACGAGCGGGAGCGCTACCTGCGTAATTCACGGCCGGTCTCCCGGAGTCACCACGTTTCCCGACGCAGTCGCGGCAGAATGCTGGAACAATCTTTGAGGTTGAAACAGGATCTGGACGCTGGCCGCCACGTTTTTCTGAGCCCCGAGCTGTATCACGGGAAACAGCCAACGCTCGTGTTGCACCGTGGCGGAGAGCGCGAGACTGGGGCGCACTTGGTAATCGCACCGTACGCCTACGTCGGTGAGAGTGCCCCCGCCAGGAACGAATTCGTGACTCACTTTCTGGTGGCGAAAATTGAACTGCAAACGATTGCGCGCGCCGAACCAGTAGTTCGTCCAAGCCTGTGCCCCTTGCCCTGCGCGGCCCATCCAACTCCCCAGCACATTGCCGTTGTTCGTATCTCCGTTCAGATAGCGATTCGCCGTGTAATAAAAGCCCGTTGGGTTAATTCCCGTAGCGATCGTTCCTCCGTGCAGCGGATTGTCCGTGTAGCCGCCTTCGGCGCGAAAATCCAGTTTCGAAAGCTTCGGAAACCGGGGAACATATACCCCGGCACGCCACACGGCGCGTTCCGGATATCCAAGCGGTAGGGGCCTAGCCGTAGGGTCGATGAAGAAGATGACCTGGTCGTGGGTGAAGCCGTCGCCATAAAGCGTCAGCCACTTGCGCAGCTTGGGGATTCGGTAGGTAAAATCCAGACCCGTGAAACGGCTCGATTTCGAACTGCCTCCGGGGAGTTCGCCGCCCGCGTCAAACAAGCTATTTACGAAGGTGCCCAATGTTGCCGGAACACCTGTGCCGCCGAAGATCGTCATGTAGGAGAGCCCCACCTCGAGGTCTTGCGATGGCTTGAAGCTGATTTTTTCGCCTTGGGTGAATGGCTGAGGACTCAGCGGCTGCGACCATGAGCCAGTTATGCCCGAAGCTGTATATACAAAGTGGTGACCGGTGAGCTGGCCGACGAAAAACTCCATCCGCAGCGGGCCGAGGAACTTCAGGAAGCTCGGCAATCGCAGCGGCGAGACGCGATTGATACGAAACATATTGATCGGCTCGATGTTGTCACTGAGAATCATCGCGCCGCCATCGCCGGGTCCCCAGTCCAAGCTTTGCCGGCCAAAACTCACTTCCCAGTTCGAAAACGTGAGGCCAGCGTAAGCGTCCAGGAGTTGAAACTGTTGGGCAGACGGCGAAGCCGTCGAAGGAGGCAGGATGGGTATGCCATCCGCAGCGGCCACGAACTGCCGGGCCGAGAGTGGCAGCGCTGGAATACTCGGCGCGGTTTGCAATTCGCCACGCACATAGCCAACCCACCGTCCCGAGGTGGCGTAGGTAGAGAAGCCTGTGACGCTGTTCCAGCCTTGTCCGTAAGGCCGCCCAAAATCGTTGATCTGCGTTTGCGCTAAGTTGTAGCCGTCGGCGAGCGGCTTTCCGGAGATGTTCTCGACTCGCGTGTAGACGGACTCAACTTTAAAAGACGTGTTATCGCCGCCCCCGGTCGTTTCGACTTCTGGACGGAATTCGTGCTCCAGGGCTAAGAGGAGTTTGCCAGCCTCCTCCTTGCTGTCTGCTCCTTCCCCAAGCTTCTCTTCTGCCTCGTTGAGAAGGCGTGCGCACTCGCTCCGCGTCCAGGGCCGCAGCCCCACAAACCCGCTGTCGATGACACCCAGCGCCATCAAGCGATCGAGCGCGGGATACACCCAGCTATCGAGCGGAACGTAAGGCGAACCTTGATTCGCAGGAGAGGAATTTCCATCGCCGCGAAAGACCTGGCTGATCGATCTCCATTCCCCGCCGCCGAGATCGGGATTGTGACGACGACTGTAAATGTCTTGCGCGACGAGATTGCCGACGATGCTGCCTACGAAAACATCCGAGGGAAAATGCTGGCGCGCTCGAACTCGTGAGTAGTCCACAAGAGACGCCAAGCCGTAGGCCACGATTTTCGTGAACGGACTGGGATACTCGTGTGCGATTACGCCTGCCACAGACCAGGCAGCGGCCGCATGTTCCGAGGGAAAAGAGGTTCCGCCATTCTGAAAAAACGAACCAGCTCCGTTGAACTGATAAGGTCGCTCGCGCCGCAGCGAGTATTTGAGTGATTCGACCGCCACGAGACTATTCAACGCGGCTTCGCCGGCTAGGAAACCAGTCTCGCTCCAGTGTTCGTTGTGTTTGGCGTGGCCTAACAACCACATCCCGCCCGCTCCTCCGATCAGGGCTCCGACGCCAGCGTCTGACAGCGTCTTGTAGTGGCTGAGCGTCGTAGGATTCTGAGAGAGGTGCCTACTGTAGCTGGCGTCGGTTACGAATAATCCCGCGGTGACACCGCCGAATGGCACAAGCCACTGAGCATCCGAGAAGCGAACCTTCGCGGGACTCGTCAAGATTTGCTCCTGATCCTCCAAGAATCGCCTACCAAGTCCACTGAAGCCCCGATAGGACTTTTCAAACGGTTCCGCCTCCAGACCGCTCGAGCTCTTTTTTGTTGGAGGCACTTTATTTACCTCTGCATCCGAACTGGACTCTTTCGTATCCACCGGGCGGTGTTCCTGTGGGGGTGCAGGCGTAGAAGAGGGTGCTGCCAGCGTCAGACTTGACGCCGCACAGCTAAACGCGAGCACGATACCCCTCATTCGCATCACGATTACCTTTCGTCATGGATGGATATACGCCACCGCCAAAGCCACAGATGAAGCCAATTGCGCTGATTGCATAATCGCCGCCCAGTTACGACCGCCAATCTTCGGCGCCTTCTCGGGCACAACAATGGAATCCCCCGCTCGCAGGGTCGACTTCATTGGATCGCCCGACCACCAACCATCGCTGTTGTTTTTGGCAGAAATCACGGAGCCGTCGGCACGGATGACGAACACCGCCTTCTTATCCGCTAACTGTGTATATCCCCCCGCCTGGCTGAGGTACCACTTGGCGCTATGGCCTGGACGGTAACCGACAGCCGTTGGATTGAAGACTTGGCCGTTCACCATCACGTAACCGGCTTTCTTAGGAACAAAAAGAACGTCGCCATCGCGAACCGCCACATCTGCCGCCGTGTTTTGCCAGGCCTTCATATCCGGTGAGATATGCATCACAACGCGGCCGATCGGGGCGCTCGCTTGGAGTTGGGCCAGCGTTGCTTCCGTCTGACCGATGGCGGTCAACTTGGCGTTTTTCTGGTCAGTGTCCCCGTCCGGCAGCGCCTTGAGCGTTACTTCTTGCGCTTTGACCCGCTCCACAAGTTCCCCATGAGTTTTCAGCTCCAATTCGCGCACTTCGCGCCTCATCAACACTGCGCCGTAGGGATAAGCTTCTGGACCGAACCCACCGCTTCGCGCCAAAACAGAGCTCAACCGCTCTCCTGGCTCAATGCCGTATGTGCCAGCGTGCAAAACTTCTCCGCGGACCGTCATGGATGCGCCAATGTCCGTCCAGCGAGGAAGCTGGCGAATCGTCAGGATGTCCCCGTCGCGAAGTGGAATATCGCTTGTGGCGTCTCCATTCATCGCTGCCGCGAGGTTGACCTCCTGCCTGTCACCTGGACGCTTTGGAGAGCCATTCGTATCGAACCGTGCAAGATCGGCGCTGTCTGCGTAAGCGCTTCTCTTCAATCCACCAGCGACGCGCACCAAATCTTCGACGCGCATGTTCGTAGTGAGGGGATACCGCCCCGGCTTGGCCACTTCGCCCTTGATGTAAACCGTGGGCGGATCGACACGCGTCAGATTGCGATGGATCAGCAAACGGTCACGGGGCTGGAGGAGAATGTTGTCGACTGGATCTCCCGCCAGGGCTTCGCGAAGATCGACGCTCAGAATTTTCATATTGCCGTCGGGCTGCGTGCGGAAAAGCTGCAC
>Ga0307471_100002205_pt1 | contig 11105 bp, 10 predicted proteins | sample atmos_gasesAM3C__2_FD_204566 | JGI IMG/M metagenome (GOLD analysis project Ga0307471, IMG submission 204566) | Hardwood forest soil microbial communities from Morgan-Monroe State Forest, Indiana, United States - atmos_gasesAM3C_515 | ecosystem: Environmental > Terrestrial > Soil > Temperate... | reverse complement strand
TCCCCCAGCGCTGTTCTGGGCGCTCTGGGTGCTCGCCGTCCTCACCAACGTCACCGCCGTGCAGCGCGTCTGGCTGGTGTGGCAGCAGTCGCGCCGCACGCCGGCGCCCGATCCGCAATAGATCGCGATAAATCGGGATAAATAAGGAGCGGACATGGATCTCGGTTTGCGCGGCCGCGTTGCGTTCGTGGCGGCGTCAAGCAAAGGCATGGGGCGGGCAACCGCCTTGGAGTTCGCGGCTGAAGGCGCGGACGTCGGGATGTGCGCCCGCGGAACTGAAGCCCTCGAGGCCGCCGCTGCCGCGGTTCGCCAGCGTGGCGTCCGCGCCGTGGCTTCCACGGCTGACCTCAGCCTCGAGTCCGAGACGTCGGCGGCGGTGGAGCGCGCGGTCAGCGAGTTGGGCCGTCTCGACGCATTGGTCGTCAACGCGGGCGGACCGCCGCCAGGAGGTTTCGAGGACCTCGACGACGCCGGGTGGAACAACGCCTTCGGGCTCACCTTCATGAGCGCGGTTCACCTGATCCGTGCGGCGCTGCCGGCGCTGCGCCGCTCGGACGCAGCGTCGATCCTGTTCATCTCGTCGTCCAGCGTCCGTGAGCCGCTCCCGGGGTTGGCGCTCAGCAACGGCATACGGCCGGGTGTCGCCGGCCTCGCGAAAACGCTCTCGCAGGAGCTTGCCCCCGGCATTCGCGTCAACACGCTGCTGCCCGGTCGCATCCGGACCGACCGTCAGATCGAGCTCGCGACGTCCCGAGGCATCACCGATCTCGACTCGTTCTTCAAGGGGGTGGCGACGGGCGTTCCACTCGAACGGGTCGCCGAGCCTGAGGAATTCGCGCGAGTCGCCGTCTTCCTTTCGTCGCCCGCAGCGTCCTATGTCACCGGCACCATGCTCGCGGTCGACGGCGGGCTGATCCGCGCAACAGGTTGAGCCGGGCACGCTAGCTACACGACGTCGCTGTCAGAATCGCGATGATCCCCGGTAGGTTGAAGAGCGAGTGCACGAGCGCTCCGGGCCACAGGCTCCGCGACCCCTGGTAGAAGAGCGCAAGCGCGCAACCCACTCCAAACAGCGGGATGTAGAGCAACAACTCCCCGTGCACCGCGGAGAAGATCGCGGCACTCACGAGGATCGCCACGTACACCGGCGCAACGCGCTGCAGCCAGCCGTAGACGAAGCCGCGAAAAATGGTCTCCTCGGCGAGCGGCGCGATCACGCAGACGACGACGACCGCCAGCGCCACGAAGTGGCTGTAGTCGTGGCGAACCTGCACGCACTGGCCGTTGACAGTGTTCGGCGGCAGGATGTCCTGCGCCAGCAACTGCAGATACGCAGCAAGCTGCAGGGTCGCGAACGCACCGAGCACGGCGAGTGGGATCCACCACCACCGGAATCGACGCCAACCGAGGTCCTGGAGCGTCCCGCCGCGCCGCAGCGCAACAAGAACCCAGATGTTGAACAGTGCCCCCGCGTAGTACGCCACCTGTGCGACGAAGGACTCGGCCGCGGTGCGCACCGCCGGGTCCACGCCGCCGATGAAGGCGTCGACGAGCGGAACGCTGATCGAGATCAGGAGCGTCGCCGCCGTGAAGGCTCCCGGCCAGAAGATGATGAAATCCGTCCAGTCCCAAGGCACCCGGCCCTCGCGAACGACGGGTGCCTGCGTGTCCGCGTCAGTGTCGTGCCCGATGCGCAGCCCACCCAGCAGGAGCAGTCCCGCTCCGGCGGTGGTGAGAGCGGCAAAGGCAAAGCTGCGCTGCGTCAAGTAATTGGCGGCGATGATCAGCAGCAGTGGCGCTTCTGCGATGACGATGACCCGGGCGAGCTCGATGCGCCCCGGCAGCCGCGGGCGGGTTCCGGCCGCGGACGTGCGCTCGGTGCCGATCACCGCCCAATCATGTCGGGTCGCGCCTCTGGCAGCGCCGCCTTGGGCACAATCGGTGAGTGACCACATTTGAGTCGCTTGTCGGGCACGCGCAGCTGGCCGCGCGGCTCGCCGGCGCGGCAGCCCGCGAGGAGTTGAACCACGCCATCCTGCTGAGCGGCCCTGACTCGGTCGGCAAGACCACCACCGCGCTCGCCCTCGCGGAGTACCTCCTCGATGCCCGGGCATGGCCCGGGGGGCTCATCGCTCACCCGGACCTGTGGGTCGAGGACTCCGACGCCGAGTGGCTGAGCATCGACCGCGTCCGTGCGGGCAGTCGCGCTGCCGGCCCGAGCGTGCAGGACTTCCTGGCCCTGCGACCCTATGCCGGCGGGCGCCGCGTCGCCGTCATAGCCCGCGCGGATCGGCTCACCGAGCCGGCGTCGAACTGCCTGCTCAAGACGCTGGAGGAGCCTCCGCCGCGGACACACCTCTTCCTCTGCGCGGCGCACCCCGATCGCCTGCCGGCGACGATCCTCTCGCGCTGCGAGACCGTCACGCTCGCGCCGGTGGCAGCGTCCACGATCGTGACGTGGCTGCGTGGCATGCCCGGCGTCGACGGCGAGGCGGCTACGACAGCCGCGGCGCTCTCCGCCGGGCGCCCCGGACGCGCGCTGCGTCTCGCCATCGATCAGTCGGCGCTGCACAACGAAGTCGACGCCCTCAACGGTTTCCTCTCCATCGGCGGGACGGGCACCGCGGGCGCGCTTCGCGCAGCCGCCGCCTTGAGCCCGGCGGCCGGGGTCGAGGGCAGAGAGCGGGCGATCGTCATCCTTTCGGCGTGGGCGTCGTTCGTCCGCGACGCGAGTTGCTTCGCCGCCGGTGCGCCCGAGCTCGCGATCTGGTCGTCGTATCGCGGCGCGCTGGAGCGATGGGCCGAGGCCTTGCCTGCCGCCCGGATCGTCGAGATCCTGGGGCGCATCGCCGACGCCGCCGACGGTGTCGCCACAAACGTGCAGCCCCGCCTGGCCTTCGAGACACTGCTGCTCGATATTTTCGCGGGGGCGAGCAGTCCGCCTGCGGTCGATGTGCCCAGACGGGGAACCGGCGATGACGCGCCGCGCTCGAGACCGCGACGTGCGGCCCGCACCTAGACGTCCGTATGTCTCGATTTCGGCGCCGGGGCCTTGGTGAGGACTTCGGCTATGTCCCCGGCGAGCAGCCTGCCGACGGAGCGCAGTGGCTCAAGCTGAACACGAACGAGTCGCCGCTGCCGCCCTCGCCTCGCGTCGCTCCGGCAGTCGCCGCGGCCGCGGCCGGCCTGCGCGCGTACCCCGACCCGTTCGCCGAGCCGCTGCGCAGCGCGCTGGCACGGCGCCATCGAGCCAAGCCCGAGCAGGTCTTCGTCGCCAACGGCGCCGATCAAGTCCTCGACTGCTGCTACCGCGCTTTCGTCGATCCGGGCAGCACGGTCGTACGCACGTGGCCGACGTACTCGCTCCTCCCCGTGCTCACGCGCATGTTCTCCGCCGTCGATGTCGAGGTGCCCTTCGAGGCCGGCGCATCGCTGCCGTCCCGCTTCGCCACCACACCCGCCGCGCTTCGCTTCGTGGTCAATCCGAATTCCCCGACGGGACGGTGGATCACACCGTCCGTGCTCAGTGAGCAGCTTGGGGCGGCATCGGGAGTGGTCGTCATCGACGAGGCGTACTGCGACTTCGCGCCCGAGTCGTGCATCCCCCTCTTGCCCCGGCACGAGAACTGGTTGGTCGCGCGGACGCTGTCGAAGTCGCACGCGCTCGCGGGGCTCCGCGTGGGCTATGCCGTGGGAAGCACGGCGTTGATCGCCGACCTGTACTCGGTCAAGGATTCGTATCCCGTCGATCGGTGTGCGATCGCCGGCGCGATCGCAGCGCTCGACGACGAGCAGCACCATCGCGACATCGTCGGGACCGTGCTTGCGGAGCGCGCACGGCTCGCCGACCTCCTCACCGATCGCGGCTGGAAGGTGCTGCCGTCCGCTGCCAACTTCATCTTTGCCAAGCCCCCGGACGGCGCATCCGCCGCAACCGTGGCGGCGCGTCTGCGCGAGAACCGCATCCTCGTCCGCCACTTCGAGACGCCGGCGCTCGCCGCAGGGCTGCGCATCACGGTGGGCGCGCCGGGCGACACCGACCGCCTGGTCGCCGCCCTCGATCAGCAGGTCGGCGCTGTTAGCGGCGGCGCCTGAGCATCAGGTAGATCCCCCCGGCTCCGAGGAGGCAGGCGGGGAGGACCCAGGGCCGGCGGTTGAACGCCTCGGCGGCGCGCTCGCGAACGCCGGCGAGCGGGCTCGGGCTGGCGAGCTCCAGGGGCTCCTCGGTCATCAATCGAACCACGCCGGGAACCGGAGTGCCCGTCCCCTCGCCAGTCTGCTGCTCGTGCTGCTGAATCGCTCCACCTGCTTGCAAATCGCTTGCCTCCGTGGGCTGTTGGGCCGCTCATCCCTCCCCCGAGCACCCGCCGAGTCGACGCCGCATTATGGGCGCCGGCGAGGGCGCTCGATACGACGGGCGCGTTTCAATCTTGAGTACACTGGTCGGAATTTGATCCACCCGTAGCGCTCTACAGGAGGGCACGACCGTTGGCGGAATACGCACACCCCGAGGTCCTGGTCACTACCGACTGGGCTGCGGAGCATCTCAAGGACCCCAACGTCCGCATTCTCGAGGTCGACTACGATCCGAGCAGCGCTTACGCGCTCGGCCACATCCCCGGCGCCGCGCTGGTCGACTGGAAGCAGGACATCAACGACACAGTCCTGCGCGACATTCTCTCGAAGGACAAATTCGAAAAGCTGATGAGCAGCATCGGCGCGAACGCGGACACCACGCTTGCGCTCTACGGCGACATGCGCAACTGGTTCGCGGCGTTCGCGTTCTGGACCTTCAAGATCTACGGACACCAGGACGTTCGCCTCATCAACGGCGGCCGTCGCAAGTGGATCGAGGAAGGCAAGCCGACCACCGAGGAGGTTCCCACCTTCACGGCAAGCGCGTACAAGGCCACCGACGCCAACCGTGACCTGCGCTCCTTCCTCTCTGACGTGCGCAACGTGATCGGGCGCGACGACTTCCGGCTCGTCGACGTTCGCTCGCCGGCGGAGTACAAGGGTGAGATCTCGGCGCCGCCGGAGTATGCCAACGAAGGCGCTCAGCGCTCCGGTCACATCCCGGGCGCGATCAACATCCCGTGGGCGCAGGCCATCCAGGACGACGACACCTTCAAGTCCGTCGAACAGCTGCGCGAGCTGTACGGCAATGTCGGCATCGTCCCGGAGCGGTCTGTGATCACGTACTGCCGCATCGGCGAGCGCTCTTCGCACACCTGGTTCGTGCTCAAGTACCTGCTCGGCTATCCGGTCGTCACCAACTACGACGGCTCTTGGAGCGAGTGGGGCAACGGCGTGGGCTTGCCGGTGGAGAGGGAGGGCGCCACCGCCTGAACCAGGCCCCTGCGGTCGTCCTCGACCTCAGCGGAGCCGAGGAGTTCTGCTCGGATCCGACCCCGCTGGAGCGCGTCCGGCGCGCCTATGCGAACCTCGAACCGGGCAGCCGGCTCGAGGTGCGTACGCCGGTGGCTGAACACGCCTTCGCGGTGCGGGCGTGGAGTGGCAAGTCGGGGATCGACGTGATCACGGATGTGAAGGAAGACGGCGTCACGCGCCTCGTTCTCGAACGACGCGCGTGAGCGCGCGCCGCTTCCCGCGCGACTTCCTGCTGGGCTGCGCATCCGCGGCGCATCAGGTCGAGGGGGGCAACGACAACGACTGGGCTCGCTGGGAGCGCGATCATCCCGAGCGCATCGCTGACGGCTCGTCGTCGCAGGACGCCTGCGACCACTATCGCCGCTATCGCGACGACCTGACCGCCCTCGCCGCGCTCCATCAGAACGCGCACCGCTTCTCTGTGGAGTGGTCGCGAGTCGAGAAGGAACCCGGCTGCTTCGACCGCGGAGCGCTCAACCACTATGCCGACGTCGTGCGAACGTGCAGAGAGCTCGGCATGGAGCCGGTGGTGACGCTGCACCACTTCACGTTTCCCGTCTGGCTGGCCGCACGAGGCGGCGCAGCGCATGCGGATGCGCCGCGTCTGTTCGCCCGCTACGCCGCCGCGTGCGCAACAGCTTTCGGGAGTGACATCACCTGGTGGATAACCATCAACGAGCCCGCCGTGCTCGCCTGCCAGGCGCACTTGACCGGGGAATGGCCGCCGGGCGAACGATCACTGAGGAGCACTCTCGCGACGCTGCGCGGCCTGCTTCGCATGCACGCCGCCGCATACCACGCGCTGCATGCGGTCGCGCTGCGCAACGGCTCGCCCGCGCGGGTATCGATCGCCCACCACGAGCGCAGGCTCACCACCCGCCGCGGGCGTCATCTGGATCGCCTGGCAGCACGGCTCCCCGATGTCCTGTTCAACAGGTGGTTCCTACGCTGCTGTGCGAGCGGGCGGCTCCTACCGCCGCTCGGCGATGCGCCGCCTCTTCCGGGCTTGCGCGACTCGCTCGACTACATCGGCCTGAACTACTACTGCGAAGACACGGTCCGCTTCGACCGCACATCGCCGCAGACCCTCTTCACCGGCCGGGTCTCCGAGCCGGGCCGAGTGCTCTCCGACTTCGGCTGGCCGATCGACGCTCCCGGACTGCGCAGCGCCATCGACGCGCTGTGGGGCGAGTTCCGCCTGCCGATTCTCATCACCGAGAACGGCGTCGCGGACTCGCGCGACGCGTTGCGGCCCGCCTACATCGCCGACCACCTCAACGCGGTGCTCGACGCGATCGACGACGGTGCCGACGTGCGCGGCTACCTGCACTGGACCGCGTGGGACAACTTCGAATGGGCAGAGGGGTACACCAAACGCTTCGGGCTCTACGCGGTCGATCGCACGACCCAGGAGCGCACCCCGAGGCCGAGCGCGGCGCTGTATGCCGGCATCTGCGCGACGGGCGAGGTGCCCGGCGTACGATCGTCGGCGCGGGAGCTCGGACGACCGGGCTGAGAGGGCGGCTGGGGCCGCCGACCGCCGAACCTGATCCGGGTAATGCCGGCGGAGGCAGTGGTATGACAGACGTGATCGACCGCAAGACCGACGCCGCACCCGCGGCCGGCGCGTTTCCCGGAAGCCGTCGGGTGTACATGCGCGGATCACGGCCCGATGTTCGCGTGCCGTTTCGTGAGGTCGCGCTTGCGGCCACCCGCAGCGCAGCCGGTGTCGCCGACAATGCGCCGGTTCGGCTGTACGACACGAGCGGTCCGCACGGTGATCCCGACATCGTTGTGGACCCCGCGCATGGGCTCACACCGGTGCGCCGCGACTGGATTCTCGAGCGTGGCGACGTCGACGCGGTCCGTCGCGAAGGCGCCACGACGCTTCGCGCCAAACCGGGCCGCGCCGTGACACAGCTGGCGTACGCACGAAGGGGTGCGCTCACGCCAGAGATGGAGTTCGTCGCCATTCGCGAGCACCTTCCGGTGGAGCGGGTTCGCGACGAGGTTGCGCGAGGGCGCGCGATCATCCCGGCCAACATCAACCACCCGGAATCGGAGCCGATGATCATCGGCAGCCGGTTCCTGGTCAAGGTCAACGCCAACATCGGCAACTCCGCGGTGGTGTCGAGCATCGATGCCGAGGTGGAGAAGATGCGTTGGGCGACGCGCTGGGGCGCCGACACGATCATGGATCTCTCCACCGGCAGGGACATCCACGCGACGCGCGAGTGGATCATTCGCAACTCGCCGGTCCCGGTCGGCACCGTACCGATTTATCAAGCGCTCGAAAAGGTCGGCGGCAAGGCGGAAGAGCTCAGCTGGGACGTGTATCGCGACACCATCATCGAGCAGGCCGAGCAGGGCGTCGACTACTTCACAGTCCACGCCGGCGTGCTGCTGCGCTACGTGCCCCTCACCGCGCAGCGCGTCACCGGCATCGTGTCGCGCGGTGGATCGATCATGGCCGCCTGGTGTCTCGCACACCACCGCGAAAACTTCCTGTACACGAACTTCGAGGAGCTGTGCGAGATCCTGCGTGTCTACGACGTGTCCTTCTCGCTCGGGGACGGCTTGCGTCCCGGGTCGATCGCAGACGCCAATGACGAGGCGCAGCTCTCCGAGCTGCGCACGCTCGGAGAGCTCACCCAGATCGCGTGGAAGCACGACGTGCAGGTGATGATCGAAGGACCTGGTCACGTGCCGATGCACAAGATCAAGGAGAACGTCGACCTGCAGATGGAGCTGTGCCACGAGGCGCCCTTCTACACCCTCGGCCCGCTGACGACCGACATCGCTCCCGGCTACGACCACATCACTTCCGCGATCGGTGCCGCGATGATCGGCTGGTACGGCACGGCGATGCTGTGCTACGTCACGCCGAAGGAGCACCTCGGCCTCCCCGACCGGCAGGATGTCAAGGACGGCGTGATCGCGTACAAGATCGCCGCGCACGCAGCCGACGTGGCGAAGGGCCACCCCGGCGCGCAGCTGTGGGACGACTCGCTGTCGCTGGCGCGCTTCGAATTCCGCTGGAACGACCAGTTCAACCTGAGCCTCGACCCGATCAGCGCTCGCTCGATGCATGACGAGACGATGCCGGCGGAGGGCGCCAAGGCCGCCCACTTCTGCTCGATGTGCGGCCCGAAGTTCTGCAGCATGCGGATCACGCAGGACATCCGTGACTACGCGGCCCGCAAGGGGGTCGACGATGCTACGGCGCTGCAGCTTGGCCTGGACGAAAAGGCGCGCGAGTTCCGCGAACGGGGAGGCCGGATACTCGCCTGATTGAGGCGCGCCGCCCAATCATCTGAGCCCAGGAGGGGCGTCAACTCGCGGCTGACGGGTACCATGTGGCCGATCCGGTAGTGGATTTGTGCATAGCGCCTCAGGAGGAGCCCAGAATGGCCACGAGAATGAAGAGCGAGTCGGCGTCGGACCTCGTGGCCCGAGCCGACGCCGCCCACGTGCGCCACGTCGACCTCCAGTTCACCGACGTGATGGGCATCGTCAAGACGGTCACGATCCCGGCGGATCAGCTCAAGGACGCGGTCGAGCACGGCACCTGGTTCGACGGCTCCTCCGTCGAATCGTTCGCGCGCACGGCGGAGTCGGACATGTATCTGATCCCGGACCCCGCCACGTTTCAGCTGCTGCCGTGGGCGACGGAGCCCACTGCGAGGCTGATCTGCTGGGCGACAACGCCGGGCGGTGATTCGTACCCCGGGGACCCCCGAGGGGCGCTGCGGCGCGCGATCCGGGCAGCGGAGCGTCTCGGCTATGAGTACCAGGTCGGCCCGGAGATCGAGTTCTTCATCCTCGATCGCGGCCCCAACGGGGATCCCGTCGTCCCCCACGACCGCAGCTCGTACTTCGACTTCTCAACCGACCGCAGCGTCGGTCTACGGCAGTCGATGGTCAGCACGCTCCAGAGCCTCGGCATCGGCGTGAACACGGCGCACCACGAGGTCGCCGGCGGTCAGCACGAGATCGACGTCGACGCGGCGCCGGCGCTCAAAGCCGCCGACGACGTGGTCACGTTTCGATACGCGCTGAAGGCGGTGGCGCAGCAGGCGAACGCCGTCGCCACGTTCATGCCCAAGCCGTTCGAGGGGGTTCCGGGCAGCGGCATGCACGTGCACCAGAGCCTGCTGCGCGCCAGCGACGGAACCAACGTCTTTGCCGGCGACGACGAGTACGGGCTCAGCGAGGTGGCGCGGCATTTCATCGCGGGCCAGTTGCACCACGCGGCAGGGATCACCGCCGTCCTCGCCCCTCTGGTGAATTCCTACAAGCGTCTGGTTCGCGGCTTCGAGGCGCCCATATTCGTGAGCTGGGCGCGGACCAACCGCGGTGCGCTGGTCCGCGTGCCACACGTCGGTCGTCCCGAGGCCACTCGCGTCGAGCTGCGCAGCCCCGACCCGTCGTGCAACCCGTACCTGGCGTTCGCGGTGATGCTGCGCTGTGGCCTCGACGGGATCGAGCGCAGTCTGCCGCTGCCACCGCCAGTCGAGGAGTCGCTGTACGGTTTCGACGACGTCGAGCTCGAGCGGCGCAATGTCGGCGTCCTTCCGGACAATCTCAAGGACGCGGTCGATGCGCTGCAGGCCGACGACACGGTCCTCGACGCGCTCGGCGAGCATCTCGCCGAGCGGTTCATCGACGCGAAGCGGCTCGAATGGCGTGCGTACCGCGGTCAGGTCACGCCATGGGAGACAGAGCAGTACCTGGAGCGCTTCTAGCCGATGGCCGGACCGGCGATCACTGTCAAGGACGTCTGGCGCGGCGTGCTGCCCGACGGCACCGAGCTGCTTGGTGGCGGGGCGGGGCTGGAGCGGCGCGTCGAGTGGGCGTGCGCGCTGCGCACGCGCCCGCCCGCATTCGACGCGGTCAAGGGGGGCGAGATGGCCTTCGTGCCCGTGCACAGCATCCGCATCCTCGACGAGCGCCTGGACCTGGCACAGGTGATGAGCAGCTTCGCGGAGAAGGGTGGTGTCGCCGTCGCAGTCGTGGGGGATGTGTCGGCCAGCAGCATCGACCTCGCGGACCAGCTGGTGATGCCCCTGCTGCGCCTCCCCGACGCGGTGCACATCACCGACGCACATCACGCCTGTGTGCGCTTCATCCTCGACCAGCGCGCGCTCCTGCACGAGCGGGCGCTGGAGTTGCAGTCAACGCTGATGCAACTGGCGCTGAGCGGTGCCGGGCCGGCCGCGATCGTGGAACGGCTCGCCGAGACGTCGTCGCTCGCTGCAGCGTGGATCGACAGCTCCGGTACGGTGCGCACGGTCGCCGGGCACGACGGCGAGCTCTTCGTCACCACCGCTCTCACCGAACATGCCGCCGCCCTGCAGCGGTGGGCCGACACCGTTCCTGTGGTCGTTGCCGATCCGCCGGTTCGGGAGTTCTCGCTGGGCACTGCCGCGCTGTGGGGCCTGGCCAGCCCAATTCCCGCACGCGACGGTGTCGGGGGCTTCGTGGCGCTTGTCGGGAGTGACGCCGAGCTCGACCAGCTCGCGCGACTGGCGGTAGCTCGCGCCGCGTCGGCATGCGCGATCGAGCTGGACCGCGAGCGCGCGGTCACCGAGACGCATGAGCGGCTGGAGGGTGAGCTCGTCGAGACGCTGCTGAGTGGCACATATTCCTCTGAGGAGGCTGTGGCCGACCGCGCCCGCCGGCTCGGTGTGGACGTGACTCGCATGGCGCTGGTC
>Ga0307471_100002204_pt1 | contig 11110 bp, 12 predicted proteins | sample atmos_gasesAM3C__2_FD_204566 | JGI IMG/M metagenome (GOLD analysis project Ga0307471, IMG submission 204566) | Hardwood forest soil microbial communities from Morgan-Monroe State Forest, Indiana, United States - atmos_gasesAM3C_515 | ecosystem: Environmental > Terrestrial > Soil > Temperate... | reverse complement strand
AGCTCGTCTTGCGATACCACTTTTCCCAATTGCGCATCCCCCGGTCCGCTACCGCGCGCGTTTCGAAACACTCGATTCTACCATGCGTAGCGCATCCTCTGCGGAGCAGGCGATGAAGCGCTGGGAGCTAGCTCTCGCGATCATCGGAGCAATCTGTTTAATTGTTGGTGCGCGATGGATCCGGCGCGGTGGACTACCGAAGCAGGACGTAATGCTCACGGAAGGCGGCTGCAAAACGCCCGTCACCGCGATTGAGCCTCCGGCAGATATCGCTCCCGCCGGTTCTGTGATCCTGATTCACGGACTCTCGGCAAATCGCAGGTTGATGACTTATCTGGGCGAAGATTTTGCGGGGCATGGCTTCCGAGCTTATCTCCTCGACCTGCCCGGGCACGGTGACAACATCGAGCCGTTCACATTTGCGCGCGCGCAGCAATGCGCCACGGTGGCGGTCGAGCTTTTGATCCACAGTGGAAAAATTGACGCGAAGACGACAATCCTGGTCGGCCATTCCATGGGTGCAGCGATTGCGATTCGCATGGCGGACCGCGAACCGGTCGCAGCCACAATTGCGATCTCGCCCGGGCCCACCCTTCTGCCTCAGCGCATGCCCGCGAACTTGCTCGTCTTCAGCGCGGAATACGATATTGGGCTGCTGAAGCGCCAGGCTAAGAGAATTGAGCAAGCCGCAGGCGGGAGTCGCATCCAACCTAAAGATTTTGCTCAGCAGCGCGCGTTTGACTTGAGGCGTGTTCCGCACGCGACGCACACGAGCCTGATCGTGGATCGCAACGTGGCCCACCAATCCGAAATGTGGGCCATGCAAGCGATGTTTCCAAACATTTCGCCTGAAACTCTGGCGTTGAATTTAGATCTCGCGACCTACGAGACATACAAGCAGGGGCGACGCCGCTTGGCCGGCGCCGTCATCGGATTTATGGGTCTCCTGATAATGTTTCCGTTGGCCGCGAGCCTTGCGGCAAAGATTGCCGCACCGCCGCCCCCTGAAACAAATGCCCCCCACCCGTCCGCTGTGCTTGCGCTTGTCGAAGGGATTGCCTTTGCATTCACGGGCGTTTTGATTTTGACGCTCGGCACGCCTCTCAAGTTCCTGCACATCTTCACGGGCGACTATCTCGCCTCGCAGCTCTTGATCGTGGGAGTGCTCTTCCTCCTGTTGAATCGGAAGGAAGCAGCAGCAAGCTTTTCATTTACGGTGACACATGAGATCGCCGCGGCAGTTCTCGGATTTGGCGTCATCCTCGCATTTGGCGCGTGGCTCAATTGGCAGCTCGACGACGCTTGGCTCAACGGTCCGCGCTGGCTCCGGTTCGCCGCATTGCTTCCAATCCTGTGGATTTACTCCCACGCCGAAGAAGTGATTCTCGGCCCGGTGCAAGCAGGGAAGCGCCGTGCTTTGCGTTTCGCAATATATCTTCTACTCCGCCTCGAATTGTGGGCCGCTTGTGCAGTTGCCGCCAACAGTCTCGCCAGCGGACAAATTCTGATCGTGATTCTCTTTACCTTTCTGGCTGCTTTTTCTATCTTGCAAAGGCTCGCTGCCGATGCGTTACGGCTGCGCACCGGCTCGGCCACAGCCGCGGCTTTATTTAGTGCTATACTCGCGGCTTGGTTCATTGCGGCGGTGTTCCCACTAACCTGACCCACGAGATGAAAGAAATCACCATTGTCGGAGGCGGTCCCGCGGGTGCGCTGTGTGGCGAGCGGCTGGCCGGCGCCGGTTTTCACGTGACGATTTTCGATGAGCGCCTCGCGTGGGAAAAGCCCTGCGGCGGCGGCCTGACGCACAAAGCCATCGAAGCGTATCCCTTCCTGCTGGACGCTCCCTATCCCAAGAAAATTGTCCGCCAGGCGGAGCTGATTTCGAGCCGCGGACATCGCGCGCGATTCGAGATGAGCCACCCCATCGTGATTTACGCGCGCAAGGTGCTCAACGGACTGCTACTCGACCGCGCTGTTGCCGCGGGCTGCTCGGTCGTCCCTTCGCGCGTGACGAGCGTGAACACCAGGGGCGCGCGCGTCCACCTTTCCGCAACGGGCGAGGAGCGCGAGGCCGATTTCGTGGTCCTCGCCGCCGGTGCGCGCAATCAACTGCTGCCTGAAACCACCGCCCTCGGCACACGCGACCTGGAAATGACGCTCGGCTATTTCGTGCCCACCGAAGAAGACATCATCAAAGTGAAATTCTTGAAACAGTTCGAGGGCTACCTGTGGTCTTTTCCGCGCGCCGATCATCTTTCTGTCGGCATCTGCGCAAAGATCGGCCAGACCTCGAGCCAGCAGCTGCGCCGCCACCTCGACGATTTCGTCCAGCAGGAAAATATCCCCATGGACGGCGCGCAGCTTTATAGCCACGTGCTGCCATCGCCCGAGGCGCAGACTCTACGTAGGCGCCGAATCCTTGGAAAAAATTGGGCCATGGCTGGCGACGCCGCTGCCTGCGTTGATCCCATCACCGGCGAAGGACTTTTTTACGCGCTGCGCTCCGGCGAATTGCTGGCCGAAGCGCTCATCGAGCAACAGCCGCAGGCTTATCCCGAGCTGCTGCGCGCCGCGTTTTCCGCTGACCTCGAATTCGCCGCCAACATTGCGCGCAAAGTTTTTCGCGGCACGTTTCTCGGCGATGCCATCACCACGCGCATGGTCCAGCTTCTGCATTACTCGCCGGCGTTTCGCGACTTGATCCGCGATGTCTTCAGCGGCTCGCAGGACTATCGCAGCCTGAAGCAGCGCCTGTGGAGCCAGCTCGGCATCACCGTCGCGGAATTCACGCGGAATATCCTTGACCCCCGCTTTATTCGCGGGAGGACACCACAGGTCGGCAGCCGCGAACCTTCCCGGTGAAACGTCCCGTGCCAAAAAAGAAACGCGTCAAAACAGCGAGCCGCGGCCAAGCTGCGAGGCGCGCTCCACGCGAGCAGAAAACCTCGGCCTCGAAAACGAAGCACGCCGCTCACGCGGGTGATTCAAAGCTCGGCCCGGGCCTGCAAGCCAGCATCGAACGAGTCGTGCTGCATGAGTGGACCATCCTCTCTCTCGATTCGCGCCTGCCCGCCGTTCTCTCCACGCCGCACATGATCGGCTTGATGGAAATTGCCGCGGCTCAAGCGATCATGGCGGAATTGCCCCCGGGCGCGATTTCCGTTGGCACGCGAATCGAAGTGGACCATTTGAAAGCCATCCCGGCCGGCGCCACCGTCCGCGCCACCGCGCAACTGGCGGAGCACGATGGGCGGTTTCTCGTTTTCGATGTCGAGGCTCGCTCCGGCGACCACGTAATCGGCCGCGTTTTCCGAGCCATCGTCGAGCCCTAGAAATTCCACGCCAACGCAACTTCCCGAGCCCCCAGCCCATAGCAACTTCGAGCGGCGCGCCACGAGTGACAGGTACGCTCAGCCGAATTGCGCCGTCACAATCCCGCGCTGCGCACGCCTTGAGCGCATCCCCGATGGCGTGCTAACCTGCTTGCTGCTTCTCCTGCCGGAGTGGCGGAATTGGCAGACGCGCCGGACTCAAAATCCGGTAGCCGCAAGGCTGTGTGGGTTCAAGTCCCTCCTCCGGCACCACTGATCTCGCCAGCCATTATCGCGGCGACGAAATCTTACGAACCTGCCTTCGTGTATGGGGGCGTTACCTGCGGGGTCAACGATTCGAGCCAGTTCTCGAGCACTACCGGGGCGACAGGACGCATTTGCGTCTCCGGTCGCCCCTGAAGCTGGATTGGAATGATGGTTAGAGCACGACGCTGATGGAAACGCGAGTCTCAGGATAATACGGGTTGATGAGGTAATAGCCGCCATCGATGTAGTCAACGTAAACGTCATCGGTGTAATACCAATCCATCGGCCAGGGATTGACGAATCCAAACCAAAAACCACCGTATTCGAAGCGTGAAAACCCGCCGACGATCACCGGTTCGCGGATCACGAACCTGTGCCCTTCACCGAAATTGGCATGGAACCGTTCGTCAGGTATGCGACCTGCTTCTCTGACGCTTAGCCGCAGTTCCGGCACTTCGCGTTGATGCTTCACCTCGGCCTCTGTCCGCTGAGCATGCTGCTGCCCCGCGTTCTTGTCGCGCTCTTCCTGCTTTGCCGGCTTGGCCTGCTCCTGTGGCTTTTCCTGCTTGGCCTGTTGCTCCTGCTTGGCGGGCTTGGCTGCCTCCTCTTGCTTTGCCGGTTTAGCCTGCTCTTGTGGCTTTTCCTGCTTGGCCTGTTGCTCCTGCTTGGCGGGCTTGGCTGCTTCCTCTTGCTTCGCCGGCTTCGCCTTCTCTTCCTGTTTTGCCGGCTTGGCCTCATCTTTGCGCTGCTCATCTTGAGCGAATGCCGGAACAGTTGCTCCCAGAAGCAAGAGCAATGCTGTTGTGCTGATGACTCCAAATGCTTTCATGAGTGTAGTCTCCATTACCGCGAATTCATGCGCCCGGCGTTGATCGCCTGGCGCTATATGTCGTTTGTGCATGGCCGTGTGGAGCGAACTGCGGTGGAACCGTTTGTTACCAGTACGATTGGTCTAATGGCTGAGGACTTGATCCTGGCTCGGCCTACAACTCTGCCCCACGGGATGAGATAGTAGAAGGGGCCACCAGCGATATCTGTCCTGTTGTGCACACTTTTCTCTTATCCGATCTGAGCATGAGCGTCTGGCGTCAGCCTCCCTCCGTTGCCGATGTACCTGACCACCAGTCCAACTTCCTTGATATTGTTTCGAACGAGCGGTTTCCGTCTCGGATGGGGGTTAACTTCCGCGCTGTCAAAATATGATTGTTGCAGACTTCAGAGTCGGTTTAGCTCAAAGTGAATTTGAATCCATTCTACCCAGCCGAGGAAATCCGTGGCAAATGCTGCAATGAGGCGAAGCGAGCGCGTGCTGCTGGATGTGCCCGTAGTTCTGCTCGGAGTATCCGCGGATCACCGGGCCTTCCGTGAAGAAACTTTTACGGTGACGGTGAGCGCCCACGGCGCGCTTCTGATGCTACAAACAAAAGTGGCTCTTGGCCAGAAGGTGACGCTCGCAAATCCGGGAAATTTGGATGAACGAAACGCGCGTGTCGTCTATGTGGGCGGCGACCACGCCGGTTTGTCGCAGGTGGGCGTCGAGTTCGAGCAACCCGCGCCCAAATTCTGGCCGGTTAGCCCCGCTCCCCTCAATTGGAACGCCCGCTAGCGACACGCACTTTCTGCCCGGCTTTGAACCCTCCAGCGGTTGCAATTGCGACAACACCGCGAGTCCTCTGCATTGGCGCAAGCTTCCGCCAGGCACACTTTCATCGTGTTCGCGCTGATTCCTACCGGGGCCGCACCGTTCGTCAGCTACGAATTCTGCTAGGAACTGTCCGAAAGTCCCTGGAAGCCCAGCTACTGAGCTAGTTTTCGCGGTCGCGGATCAGCCGAATCACTTCAGGAAGCGTGGAATCTGCCTGCCCGTTTGTTCCCGTCTCGGCCTCGACCGCCTGTGAATCGGCCACATCGCCACCTGCCTCGCCGGGCGCGAGAAACAGATTCGACTCCACGCCATGCTGCTTGGTGTACAGGTCGTAGTAGCGCCCGCCCGAGGCGTAGAGCGATTCGTGCGTGCCGCGCTCGACGATTCTCCCCGCTTCCACCACCAGGATTTGATCCGCGCGCCGCACGGTTGAGAGTCGGTGCGCGATCACGAAAGTGGTGCGCCCGCGCATCAGGTAGCGCAGCCCCTCCTGAATCAGCGCTTCGGATTCGGAATCGAGGCTCGAGGTCGCCTCGTCGAGAATCAGTATGCGCGGGTCCGCCAGGATGGCTCGCGCGATCGAAACGCGCTGCCGCTGCCCGCCCGAGAGCTTCACCCCGCGCTCGCCAACCACCGTGTCGTACTTTTTCTCGTACGCCTCCGCAAATTCATCCACGCGCGCGATGCGGCATGCGGCCAGGATTTCTTCTTCGCGGGCGCCAGGACGCGAAAACGCCACGTTCTCGCGAATCGTGCCGTCAAATAAAAATGTTTCCTGCAGCACCACTCCCAGTTGCGTGCGATACGAGTCGAGGCGCACTTGCGCGAGATCGATCCCGTCCACGAGCACACGCCCGCTTGTCGGAACGTAAAACCCGGCAATCAACCCGATGATGGTGGACTTGCCGGCCCCCGACGGCCCCACCAGCGCAGTCACAGTTCCAAGTTCCGACTGAAATGCCACATCGTGCAGCACGGGCTTGCCGCTGTCGTAGGCGAAGCCTACGTTTTCGAAGGCCACCGAGCCGCGGAGGCGGTCCAGCCGCACCGTGCGCTCCGGGGATTCGTCTTCGGGCTTTTCGTCAAGCACTTCGCGCGTGCGCTCCAGTCCGGCCAGCGCTTCCGTAAGCTGCGGCCCGATGCCGACAATCTGCATCACCGGCGCGATCACCATGCCGAGAAAGAATGTGTAGGAAAAAAACGTGCCGGGCGTCATGGTTCCCGCCAGAATTTGCCGCGCACCAAGAAACATGATGATGGCGCTCACGATGCCCATCAGACTGGTGGCCGCCAGGCTCATCAGCGAAGTGGCCGTAAGCGTTTTCAGCACGTTTTCAAGGAGCCGCTTGATGCCCGACTGAAAAACTATTTCCTCGCGCTCCTCGGCGTGATAGCCCTTCACCACGCGCACGCCGCCCAGAGACTCGGTCAATCGCCCAGTGACCTCAGCGTTGATTTTTGGACGCGCCCGATAAATCGGCCGAATGGTCTTGAACGCTTTATTCAGCGCGACGCCAAAAATCAGCAGGATGACGGACGCCACCGCCGTCATTGTCACGCTCGTGCGCAACAAATACGCGAGAGCGAAAATCGCGGTCATGATCCCACCGGCAAATTCGATCAAGCCTGTGCCCAGCAGATTGCGCACTCCTTCGACGTCGCTCATGATGCGCGAGACCAGCACGCCGGTGTTGTTCGCATCGTAATAAGCCACCGGCAAGCGCCCCACGTGCGCCTGCACCTTTGCGCGCAGATCTGCGATCATCCGCTGCGATGATTTTGAGATCAGTTGCGTCAGCGCGTAGGAGGTGACCCCTTGCACCAGCGTGGCCCCCACCACCGCCAGGAGAATCGGCGTGAGCAGATGAGCCTGGCGCTTGATGAACACGTCGTCCAACAGGTATTTCGTCGAAGCAGGCAGCACAAGCCCGGAAAGCCGGTTGATCACCATCACCACGAATCCCAACGCCAAAATTCCTCGGCGAGGCTTCAGGAGCGCCATCACGTCCGGCAACAGCTTCCAGGATCCTTTCGCTGCGGCGGGCTTCGTTTGCGCTCCGGATTTGTTCCCACGAGCCAGCTTCTCAGTAAGAGGCCGCGATTTTGGTGTCACCTTCATGGCAAATGTAATAACTATACCCCTAATGATTAGAGTCTGTGTCTTCGTGCGAGACTCGGACAGTTTCGAGCTGCGCATTCCTCGCATACTCACGCGCGGCGTGCTGGGTCAGTTTCAACTTCATTCTGAGTTTCAATAGGCCCGTCACACTCTGGCAGGGCGCACAAGGATTGATGCGTCAGACGCAAGAACCGGCTTTGTTCGACCATTCGAGCTGAATGGTGTAGCCACCGAGGCTGCGTGTTTTCCACGCGCAGATGTCGCCGATCTCGCCGTTGTTGTCGTCGTACCACCCTTGTCCCGGGATCGGGTCGGTGATGGCCTCGCAGAGTTCGTGGGATGTAGTTGACGTGAGAGCATCGAAAACGCTGAGCCCGCCGGTGCAACCTGGGCAACCGGGATAGGGCATAACGGCGTAGAAGATGTTGCTGCTGGTGGCGTCGTGATAGCCGCAGAACACTTTGCAGGAAGTACCACCTCCCTGAATCACCTGCACGCCGGGAGGAAGCATGACGAAGTAAAGCGTATTCGGAGTTGGAGTCGGAAGAGTGGTGCCGGCGGAGATCTCCTCTTGGAGCATTTTTTGAATGGCGCTGTCCTGTACGGATTTACCGGGCTCAGGAGTAGTGAGAGTGGTGGTTCCGATGCGCGTGCCGTGGCCGATCTGTTTTCCGGGAACGCTGTATTCGCCAAGTTGATCAAGGAGCGCGCTGCCGAGGATGAAATCGAAGAATTGATTGATGCGTTGGACGAAATCGCTTTGCGGCGCCTGCTTCCAGTCCGAGCCCCAGAAAATCGTGAAGACTTGAGCGGCCGTGAGCAAGGGGCCGTTGCGGTAGGTCAGTTGAGGGGCAGCCTGCGCAACGGCTGGCGGTGCGGCTGCAGGCCGATGCAGGGGGACGATGCGGATCGGATGACCGACGCCGCTTTGAGATTTCTTCTGACGAGGCTTGGTGGCCATGATTCGCTCCTAATGGCGGACAGAGATTTCTTGGCAAAGTCTTGACGAAATAGCCGGGGGAAGAAACGTTAGCGGAGCGAAGCAGAAAAGTAAATGGTCCTGGGACGGGAAAAACAGCAGGCATGGGTTAGATTTTCCCGTTCGCCGTGGCGCACAAACTCGGGCCGTTCAGCGAACCGAGGCAGACCCCGAGGGCACCTCGAGGAGCTCGAGACGAACCTTGGCAACGCCTGTCTGGTCAAAATCAAGGTTCCGAGCGACTTCGTAGGAGACGTCCAACTCGCGTCCTTCGACGTAAGGACCCCGGTCGTTGATGCGGACCACCTGGCTTCGGTGATTCCGCGGGTTCACAATCCGGACAATGGAACCCAGCGGGAGGTCCGGATGCGCGGCCGTTGCGGCGTACATATCATAGATTTCACCTGTGGCCGTGGGCCGCCCGTCAAAATCTTCACCGTACCAGCTTGCGACACACTCCCAAACTCTCAGGACCCTTCGGGGTCCGCCGGTCTTGGAAGCGGAGGGAATGATAGAGGGCGTCGCAGATACCGAGGATTGAGCCGGTGAAGAGTTGCTGGGCGGCCCGGCGGTCGTAGGATTCCCCGATGGTGTCAAGACGAGCAAGCCCAGCCCGAAGAACACCGACTCCACGATGACGAATAGTCTACCTTTCACGTTCTTAGCGAACCTCGTTTGCGAACTGCTCTTTAGGCAAGAGGCGAAGCAATCTGCGCGAAATAAAACTCAGTGGTGATCCCGGTCGTGATCATGGTCGTGGTCATCCCAATCACGATCCGTACGCCAGCGATGCCCGTCTTCATCCCACCAGCGATGATTGGTATTCCAGCAGTGCTCGCGCGCATTGTGCAGCTCGTTACGCCAATGGCCAGCCTGCTTACTCTCGTAGCCGTGATGCTCGATCGCTTCGTGCAGTTTGTGATCGGCCTTTGCGACGCGCCGCTGGCAGTCGTCATCACCGCGCACCTGCGGCGCGTCTGCAAACATGAGAAAGCCGGCCAATGCCAAGGCTGCAACCGCTGCGTTTCCGATCACCGAAATCTTCGAGCCCTTTCGCATGAACGCCTCCTTCTAGTTCAGATATTTCACCATAACGACCTCATTGTGGGCCTCGTTGTAAACCAACTCATCCACCAGCGACTTCGCGAGCTCGATTCCATAGCCTCCCGGCCGCATGCCCCGTTCCTCGCGCACGTCGGCGTGCGCACATGGGTCTTCGGATCGATTTGCAACGGCCGCGTGGTCCACCCTAGCCGGTTTGAATCCACTGCCGGGATCGGCGATGCGGCACATCAGAAACTTGTGAGTGCGCAGGTAATCAATCTGCGCCTGCGAACTGGGGTCCAGTTGTCCACCCCATTCAATCGCATTCATCAAGAGCTCATGGAAAGCTAATCTCAGCGATCGTCGAACGTGCAGCGGCAAGCCGGAATTGAGATGGTCAACTACGTTTTCGATGCGGCCTGCAGTTTGCATTTCACACGGAAACCGCAGCTCCACCCAATTCGGTTGCGCCGACACGATTTGAATCTGATCCGGCTCCTGAGTCGATTCGAGCGCGATCTTCATGAGCTGAACGAGATCCTTCGGGTTGAACGGCTTCGCGATAAATAGATATGCCTTCTCGCGCAGCGATTGCAGGAGAGTTTCGGCTGTGTTATCTGCGGTCATCACCAACGCTTTCGGCCGAGTTTTCTCCGGCAGATGTGATAACAGCTCGAGGCCGTTCATTCTTGGCATCCAAACGTCAACCAATAGCAGATCGAATTTTTCACGCAGAATCTTTTCAAGCGCCTCGACTCCATCCGCGGCCGCCGTCACTTCAAAACCCGATCGCTCCAGCACAAGGCACAGGGCTTCTCTTCCGCTTGTGTCGTCGTCCACCACTAAGACCCTTGTCATCGTTCCTCAGTCAGGCCCGCCTACCACTGTTCGAAGTGCAAAATAGGCTCCACACCTCGAACTCATCGATGATTCGTGCTTAAGCCATTTAGATAGTTTGGAATACAGCTCAGTTGATCTATCGGTTCTGGAAGCACGCAGAAGGTACTGGGCGTGTAATTCCTTCCGGACACTCTCTTACCGCAGCTTTGCCGCGCGAAGGTGGCGGAGGGCTCTCAACTCTGCGCGAATTACGACAAGAGTTACGTTGGCCGCCGAATTAAGAACCTCAAAGTGCTGACCTGCCACACGTCACGCCAGTGTGTTGTTTCCGAAATTCCCGGGTGATAGACTTCCAGCGCAATGGTCAAGAAGAAGAATGCGCGAAAGAAGAAAGCTGCGGCAAAAAGAAAGCCCGCGCGTAAGAAAAAAGTTGCTCGCATCAAGAAGAAGCAACTTCGTAGGGCGAAAAAGTCCGCTCGGGGCAAGCATCTCGAACGCGCCAGTGCCATCGGGATCGGGAGTACCCCGTTCCGAAAGGGTCTCGGGCCCTCTGCGGGCGGGCAGTCTGGCGATGTTCAGGGATTGTCTGAATCAGAAAGCGCGGATTCAGAGAGCGTCTCGGAGCTGGCCGAAGAGGGGCAGGACTACGAAGCCGAAGTGGTTAGCGGCGTTGAAAACGCTCCCGACGCGGATCGCGGCGAAGTGAAAACGCACGAAGTCCCCGAAGACGATGTCCCTCCGGAATATCTGGAGAGGGAATAGTCGCTCCTCTCCAACGTTGCACCCCTTCTGCCGTCTTCCCCCGGTGTGCCGTGTTCCTGCTCCCGTTCGGAGGCAGTGTCCGACGGAACTAGGGCGGCGAATCGGAAGTTTGGTCGCCTTCACGCAGCTTCTCGAATGCC
>Ga0307471_100002203_pt1 | contig 11110 bp, 14 predicted proteins | sample atmos_gasesAM3C__2_FD_204566 | JGI IMG/M metagenome (GOLD analysis project Ga0307471, IMG submission 204566) | Hardwood forest soil microbial communities from Morgan-Monroe State Forest, Indiana, United States - atmos_gasesAM3C_515 | ecosystem: Environmental > Terrestrial > Soil > Temperate... | reverse complement strand
GTCCTCTGGGATCCCGGGAAGCTCATCGGCTGCTTGCACCCAGTTCCTTCACCAATGACGCTGGCCTTCGACCTAAGCGGAAGGTCTCGGCACTTCCAATCTCCCACACTCCGATTGCACTCAAAATCCCTCAATGAGCGTTATCGCCTGGTTACGTCAACGATCCAATTTCTTCTCCGACCAACCTGTTCTCTTCAGGCGGTTTTCCCAGTTGCCCTTACTCGAACCCAATCGCGAAGTGGCAAGTTGGACCACATCTCCGGTTGACCGAAAAGCAATGAGTGCAGGACGCACTCTGTTAAGTTTTTCTTGACACCCCCCCGCTAGAGCGTATTATCGCCACGTAGCCGAACCCCACCTTTATCCGCGCAAATGCGGTCCGACTAGACCCGGCCCCGGTTCCCCCTAAAAAGAAAAATCTGGCTAAAGGAGCGTCGATGAAGACACCGGTAGCTTTCGTTTGTGTCCGCATGTTGTGCTCGGCCTGAATTTGAGAAGACTGACGACCAATAGGCTGTCAGGTCAGCGCTTTGATGGCTGTTACTGATCTCAGTCATGGTGTTGGTTGTTGGCGCGGCGGCAGCGCAGAAGGCAGGCCCATACACCGTGACGGCAACTGTTTTCAACTGCTGTGACGCGAACAGCCACAACTTCATGTTGCAAAGCGACATCGAAGCGGCTCCTCGAAAACAATAACTTTCAGTTCCAAAGGAGAAAAACCGATGAACAGGATCAGGCGAATAATGGTGGTGGTGTCTTCGTTGGCGATGGCGGCATTGCTGCTGACCGCTGCCAACGCTAACGCAAGCGCCCAACAGATCCACTTTCCGATCAATGGAGCGATAATCAACCCCTGTAACGGGGAAACCTTCACCTATACTGGAAGCTTTCATGACGTGTTTAACGTGACACTCGATGGTAGTGGCGGCTTCCATCTTGTATCCCATGACAATATTCACGTAAGCGGTACCGGCGACCAGGGGAACTCGTACGTCGGAGACGAGACAGACAATTCTACATTTAATGGCCGCGTCGGATTTGAGCAGACCTTCACGACCAACTTCAACATGATCAGCAACGGGGCAGCGCCCAACTTCTATATTCATGTGCTCGGCCATTTGACGGTCAACGCCAATGGCACCGTGACCGCTAACATTTTCAACATCTCGGCGAGTTGTCGGGCCTGATTGCTCGCTCGCGGAACGGAGGGGAGGGGATGGTAGTTTCATGCTGCCTACCTTCCCCCCGCATCCCGCTGGGCCCGCCGTCCGATAATCCTTGCTAATAGGACAGGCCTCGCGGATCGCGTTATAAGCCTACAAGTGCAAATTCCAGTGCCAATGTTGAGGATGTTCCCTTATGTACTTCTCGATAATCGCTCGAGCTAAAAATCAGTTGATGTAACATCCCCATAGCGCTCAAAATGCCGAGTCCCGGCGAAGAAACGGCGCAAGCTTACGAGAACGCCTGGTTTCAACATCTCTCCGAGTAGAGGAGTCCCGACAGGCTGTGGGTGTTCCTTGGCTGTGTCCGCCGTTTCCAGCTTCGTGCCCGTTTAGGTCCACCATGGCACCACCGGGATATCTCCTCCCTCACAGACCCCACCGTGCAGATTTCCCGCAGCGGGTTCCTCAAGCAGGATTGAGTTCGATGGATCGCAGTCGAGTTTATCGATCCTTCCTGAGCTTTGATGACTAGGAAAGACCACTCTGTCGTAAAATGCCCTGTCGCTGCAAAGAGGGTGCTTGCGAGGCATAGTTTCATCTTCGCTGGTAAGGTCGCGGGTTGCGATCAGTGGGTGCCTTTGCGCTCTCCTGTGTACCTGTGTGCTTGCTCGGTCAAGTGCAGAGAGTGGTACCTTCAGAGCTTCCACGGCATCATCGGCAGTTTTGCCTTCGAGTCAAACTGATCCCCCAGGCATCGTAGTCGGCTTTCTAGGTGGCTTTGTCCGTCACGATGAGCCACACCACCCCGAAGTTCAGATGATCCGGGATCTACGTCAGGAGTATCCCAAGGAAGTTTATTTCGGACTTTTTGAAAACCGCAAGGTCGACGTTGCGTACAAGACAATCCTGGCGCTACTTGGCGGAAAAGAGGGGGACGCACTGTCGGATGACAAGAAGCGGCGAGCACGCATCGTATTGTTCGGCCACAGTTGGGGTGCTTCGTCCGTTGTAACCCTGTCCCGGAAATTAGAACGGGCAGGCATCCCGGTGATGTTAACGATACAGATAGATAGCGTCGCAAAACCTTTTCAGAACGATTCGCTAATTCCGGCCAACGTCCTTGAAGCGGTGAATTTCTACCAGACACATGGCCTGATTCACGGCCGCCAAAAAATCGTGCCCGCCGATCCTGCGCACACGACAATCCTTGGTAATTTCCTTTGGGAGTACAAAGGGGAGCCCGCAGAATGTTCCGGGTTCTCCTGGCGTGGCCGTCTCCTGAGTAAAGGCCACACCCAGATCGAATGTGATCACAAAATTTGGCTGCAAGTAAAGGCCTTGCTGGGTCGCCACTTGCCCCACCCAGTGATTACTCAGACTGATGCTGGCGAGCCTACCCTTCGACCCTCGAGCAACGACCACGATTTCTCTCAGCAAAGGTAGTACTGTCAGACCTCGCGGAATGGCCGACACTGACACCACCACTCAGTGCTGGTAATCCGCTTCCTGCGGGTGGAAGGCGACTCCTGGCAGACCTCATCCATTCTTTTCCACTTCTGGACCGCACCTGCATCCTGGGTGCGAACACTCACTCCCCGGTCGTGTAGCGTTCGTTGCACCCATTCCTGCGACCTGTACTCTCTGACAGTTATGCGTCTTGCGCGCGTGGCCTAGCCTACTTTGGAAGGGTGCCATCGGGAGCAAGATGCGCTTCTCTGTACGGAGGGGCACAGGCAGACTAGAGGTTGTTTTGAGAATTGCGAAACTGAGTGCCATTCTGCTTTTCTGCGTGTGCTCGATTCCTCGGGCGCGCGCTGGGGCAACCTTGTTTCTGGGTGAGCCTTACGGTTACGATGGCGCTCTGGCCGGGACCGGTCATGCGGCCGTTTACCTCGGTGGCGTCTGCGCCACATCCCCGGTCGTCTTACGTCCCTGTGAAGCGGGCGAAACCGGAATCGTCCTTAGCCGTTACCTGCATGTCGCGGGATACGACTGGGTCGCAATTCCTCTCATCTCTTATCTTTACGCCGTAGAAAAACCGCAAGACATTCCGCTTTTCGCTAACAAGAAGCTGGTCGCGTTTCTACGCGACCGTTACCGGCGCGATCACCTGGAGTCGCTGGTTCCCGATCTTCCCGATGGCAGTACACCGGATGGAGATTGGTACCAGTTGATCGGGGCTTCGTACCTCCGTACCATCTACGCATTTGAGATCGAGACTACCTCGGCACAAGATGCCGCGCTGATCCGCAGGCTCAACGAGCGGCCCAATCGCCAGCGCTGGAAACTGGTTACGGCGAACTGTGCGGACTTCGTGCGTGAGGTAATCAGCTTCTATTACCCACACTCCGTGCATCGCAGCATCGTCAGCGACCTGGGCGTCACCACGCCGAAACAGTTGGCAAGAACGCTTTCCAAGTACAGCCGCCGCCATCCCGAGTTGCAGCCATCGAGCTTCGTGATTCCGCAAGTCCCAGGCACAGTCCCGCGCTCCAAGCCGGTCCGCGGTGTTTTGGATTGCGCGCTGACGGCGAAGAAGTACATGCTGCCCCTGTTCCTGTTGCACCCCTACATCGCGGGCAGCCTGATCGCTGTGCATTTCAGTCACGGGCGCTTTGACCCGTCCCGGAACGCGCTGATCCTCGACTCAAAGCATCAATTGGGTGCATCCCTGACGCGCATGGACCGCGGTCTGTTTAATGACCAACTGCAGGAACTAATTCGAACCGGGCCTTCGGCGTACAGTGCCGCGAATGGGCGCGATTGGATGTCTTTGCACGCTGCGGCCGAGCCCGCTCTCGATGCCTCCGGAGGACCCAACCTGCAAATGCGCGTGGGTAGCGACGTCACATTCGTGGGTATTGCGCGAGCCAATATTCTGAGCATCCTGGACGGTTCCGAGTTTGCCGTAGGCCTCGTGCAGGCGCGCTTGCGCGAGGAATTGAAACCCGGCGCTGCCCGAAAGACGGCTCGCGCTGACGTCGAGAGCGATCTGGCGCTTCTTCAGCAACTGTTAGCACGGCAACCGAGAAGATTGGCCCTCACCGCCGGTTCCGCTGAAAGCGTCACTCGATCCGCTGAGGACGCTCGCTGATCCAGCGCCAAGGCTACCAGCTGTAATGAGTGACAGGTGCCAAACCGAGCTGCCCGTAGTGAACTCGAAGCGTAGTGAAGGATAGCCCCAGTGCTGTGGAAGGAGACCCCTGCAAGATGTCTTTGCACCGAATCGTCCGGGGGCTCGTCCTTGGCGCTGAAGGTTTCGTCTGGCTAAGCCTATGTGTATTGGTCTTCGGAGTTCCGGTTCCGGCGGTGGCTCAGTCTCCGCAGGCTCGAACCGACCAGGGGAGAGCACCCGGCACTCTTGAGGCCCAGGGAACACGTGCACCCGCTGTCGAGCGCCAGCCAGATCGGCAGGTGTCAGGGTACATCAGCGGAACAGTGATGGATAAAGCCGGAGCCGTCGCCGTCGGCGCTCAAGTGCGACTTACGCGTGAGGACCAATCACCAAAACAAGAGGTATTGTCGGGCGACAATGGGCAATTTTCCTTCGCCGATCTCGCCCCTGGGCCATTTCAGCTCACAGTAGCTGCGGAAGGTTTCGAGACCCAAAGGGTCTCCGGATCCCTGCGCCCGGGAGAGGCTTACATCGTGCCGAAGATCAACCTGGCCGTTGCCACAGTTGTAACGGAAGTGCGGGTGGCAGTCAATCAGATCGAAGTGGCGCAGGAGCAGATTGAGGAGCAAGAGAAGCAACTGGTGCTCGGCTTCATTCCAAATTTCTTTGTCAGCTACGTTCCCGATGCAGTTCCCCTCGTTCCGAGGCAAAAGTTCGAGCTTGCCTGGAAATCGACCATCGCACCCTTCACCTTCGTGGGAGTTGGCGTCCTTGCGGGATTTCAGCAGGCCACAGATGCCTTCGAGGGATACGGACAAGGGGCACAGGGTTATGCGAAACGCTTCGGCGCCGCCTACGCTAACGTTGTTGTCGGTACGTACATCGGAAGCGCGATACTGCCATCTCTCCTGAAACAAGATCCACGTTATTTCTACAAGGGCACCGGTAGTGCTCGATCGCGGTTTGCGTACGCGCTCGCGAATACCGTGATTTGCAAGGGCGACAATAAGCGCTGGCAACCGAATTACTCTGGGATTCTGGGAAGCTTCGCAACCGGCGGCGTCTCATATCTGTACTATCCGAAAGACGATCGCAACGCGACGCAATTACTCGTTCAAAATACGCTGATCAGGGTTGGTGAAACTGCCCTCGCAAATGTCTTACAAGAATTTGTCGTCCGGAAATTGACCCCGCGTCTCCAACGCCGGCCTCCGGTGCAGCCCTGAAAGAGCCAATCATCCCCGCACCGGCGCAGAGGGCGACAGAGATTTCACTGCAAGGAGGAACTAGAAACCGGGCATTCCCTGCCGGATTCATTGTGAGAAATCGGGAGCGGTCCCCGCTGCGCGAGCGGCAGGGTTGATGTGGGCGCGCTCTTTTAGTTCGGGGAAGTCGAGATCTCCGTCCAAGTCGCCCCCGCTGGTACATCATCTCGTCGGCATTGCCATTTAGCAGGATTCGCCAATCCCAGGAATAATGGATTCCTCGCGCATGCGCGACGTGTCCTGCGATATTAGTCGTGCAATTGTTGGTTAGCGCCTTGTACCACCCTGGGTGGTCACGCATGTGGTCTGCTCTTTGCAGATAGTCGAGAAAATCAGTCGTGCCCGCTCCGGGGCGTCCTGAGCATGATAGAGGTTGACTTCCTCACCTGTTGCTAAAGTTGGTTCGCAGACGGACCATCGCGTTCGTCGCTGATGGTGTAGATCAGTTCGTAATAACGAAAGAAGCCGCGTTCGGCCGAATAAGTCTCACCGACCTCTTTGCGGGTTTCGATCGACATTGCCACGCGGCCAGCTTTTCCTCCAAGTGGATTTTCTCTAATTCCACCTGAACAAAAATCCCCGGTCACGTCAAGTGGGCCTGGCTCAGGAGGTGACTGGCTTTGTAGGCTGTCAGTTGACGGTCAGGACCTGCACACTACTGGTGCCGCCGCTAGAACAGCCGAGGTCGCCGGTATTGCCCGCGGGCGTCTTCACCGCGACGCTAAAGGTTCCAGTAGCAGGGATCAGGGAGGATGTGATGGTGGCCGTCAGCTGGGAATGGCTAGTCACGACGGTGGCGAGGACGGCGCCCTCGAAGAGCACAACGGAGGAGGAAACGAAATGGCTGCCGGTCGCAATGATGACGAAGCTGGGCGGCAGCTGTGAAAAGGCCATGCTTGTCGGAGAGATGGAGTTTAGGGTCGGTGAGGGGCGAGCACTCCCGCAGAGGGGATTCACGGCGTTGCATCCGGGCAGGAGTACAAATACGGCGAGCCACGAAATGAGGCGAACGACCGGACAGGAAGGAGGAATGAACTGTGTGAAACTTACCTGATAGTGTCGCTGCAGCAATCCTCGCGCGCGTGCAAATTGTATACACATGTCGGATAGCACTTGCTTTCTGTAAGCGCGGGAGGCGCGATACCAACGGGTCTTCCCATGCAGAACACCCCTAGAGTAGCTTTTAGTTCGTTGGCGACTCCGAGGGAACTGTCAAATCCCACAGTGGGATCGACCGGCAGGCTGCCCCCCAGAACAGAAATGGACATTTTCGCATTCAGTTTGCCTACGTCGACGCACGGGTTGCCGCTGACGTATGAAGAAGAGGCACGAGTGAAGCAGGCCTCACCTCCTTGGCTTTCAACCTTGATCACGGTATTGGCCGAGACAGGTCTTAGACCAGGTATTGCCGCAAAGCGCCTGCGATCGCTGTCGATATCGTTCTCCTGCGTAGCAGGTGACGAAGAATCCGTGCGTCCCAGAGGCAAGGCTCCTTTCGCCGGGGCTGGATTTCCGGTAGCATCCGCGAATTTTCGTCGGGCCTCGAGCACCTGAGCCTGTTCCTTCGCGAGCTTGCGAGCTTCCTCATCGAGCCGGGGCCGGTATTCTGCGATGCGTGCCTGGTTGGGATCCGTGACTCCGGAAGAGGGCAGGGGCGCAGGTTTCGGGGTGGTCTTGCTGCCGGTGCCGGAAAATGCGATGGCGGCGATCATCACAGCGGAGATGGCAACGATCGTCATTGTTTGGGCGTTGCGCGGCAGGACCCCGGTGGGTTTTCCGACCGAGTTCCGGAGGACCGGGTGCGGGCGAGGCTCGTCGTTTTCGATCTCGGGCATATATTTCTCCCGCACTCCTGGCCCAACCGTGGCGATCTTGACAGGGAGCTGATCAAGGCGTCCCAGCCAGTCGCCGGGTGAGGCTTCTACCACTATTCCTGGCGCGCAAAACTCATGCGCGCCTTGCCGATGGCCAGATAGCCCGAATCGAGAATCTTTGGCACAACGTACGTACCGTGGCGAAACTCGAAGTTGATGAGGTTTGGCTTACCATCTTTCAATTCGTAGAGAGCTGGTGCCTCAACTGCGTTTGCCTGGATATAGGTGAATTTATCGTCATGGTAGATTGCGGTGACCGAGAAAGGTTTCTTGTCGCGCTCAAACTGGTAGGTGAAGCGAAGCGCGACGGGATATTCAGAGCGGTATCTGTCGACCTCGCTCACAATGGCCTGTTCTGCGGCGCGTCGGCTTTCGCGGCTCTCTTGTTTGGCCAGCTCAACCTGTCGGCGATAATCCTCGATTTCGTTCGCGGAAACGAACCTGGGCGCGCCATTCATGGCGGAGGTCATGGCGTCTTCCTTGAGCTCGACGAACACCTTTAGATCGGGCTCAACCGCAGACGCTCCTGAGACTTCGGTGAGAACGAAGGAATATACGTTGCCACTAGCAGTGATAAGGTTAAGGTTGGTTTGAGCCTTCGGCCGAGCGGGTTTCACGTAAGCAAAGTTCTGAGTGCCGTTCACGATCCAGAATTCCTTGTCTCCACAAGCGAAATCGAGGATCTGCTCGTTTTTAGGCAACACAATGAGGGTTGTGTAGCGTAATTTGGCATTCACGCGAAGCACGTCCCGTTCTCCGTATTCAAACTGCTTAACACCACGTGCAGGCGCCTCCCTTGCCAGCACTTCGGAACCGACGGCGTGGTCGCTGCTGAGGTCGCCTGAAATTCCGCCGACAGCATTCGCGGGTGATGTTTGTGCGTGCCCGAAAAAACCGGTGAGCATGAACACGAGTAGAGGTGAAACCAAGACTGAGATTTTCATGAAGAGGACTCCCGGGCCAGAATCTCGAGGCCACGCTCGAAACCATACTTTTCAAATGCGTCCTGCCGGCGGGCATTGTCGTAAGGACTGTTGGTGTACAGCCAGTATTCCGTCGGGTGTACGTGCAAGTTGACCACTTTGGCCAGATGGGGACGTTTGAGCAGAAACTGCTGTTTTGGAATGAGTCCAGCCACTACCTCTATGGCAGCTTGACGTGCCAACAAATCGGATCACACACATCTTGAACGGATCACGTGCTATCACTGGCGACACGGCACTACGCGTGGCTCATTTCTTTAGCACGAGTGCCGCGCATGAGAACTTTAGCGCCTAGCCTTTGCGCTCCCTGCTGCAGAACTCACAGGCCAGCAATAGCGTCGGGTCTCTCGATACCGGCGTCCCCATCGACATGGCTTATCTCCTGAAGTCTTGCGGAAATCGCCTCCCCTGCCAGTCCGAATTCTGTCCACCAGTTCCCTCTCGAACTCCTGCGCCGCTTGCTCGTGACCTGCCCCCGCTCTTCGCGCACGGGATCGCACGACACTTTCCGACTCCGGGTTTGCGGCTGCGGTGGTTGAATTTCTCGCCTACTTCCATAACTCCGTCAAGGACGGGACGGATAGAAATATTCGAAAAATCTGGCTACACCCGAGCTCAAGAAACAAAGCAACCCGGTTACTGATAACTGTTCGTGCAGGGTAAGTAAGGGGTCGTCTGGCCTCCCCGCTTGTTGTTTATGACAGATTCCTGCTGAAGCAGGAAAACCCCCTGCTTATTCACATAGTATTTCCAGTCAAACAAGCCGATCCCAAACCCGAGACTATAAACTTCCATGTATTGACAGTTGGCGTAGTTCTGGTCACAACTGTACTTGTAAGTAAAATATCGGGTCCTGGTCATTCCGACATTGCCCACGTTTATCCACGTTGGAGCGGAAAGCGAATTCGTGACGTAACCCAGCGGCTGGGCGAGGTATGGCATGCATTGTGAATACGATTGATACTGCGTATTCGAATATGGAATTCTGAGAGTCGCTCCTGGTCGATCAAACCCCACGCATCGCTGCGACATGGCCAGGTCGTTGTTAAATCTTTTGAAACTGGTTGGATCGTTCCAGCCCAGTTCCGTCGACCGATCGTAGATAAAGTTATTGTCGAATGTCTTAATGTCCCAGGGGTAGCCGCTGGGACCTTTGGTCCAGATGAAATAGCCAGTGGCGGCGTAGGAGTTGTTGCCATAATCCGGAACGATGGAACTGTAAATGGGGTTGGCATTTCCCGGTCCCATATTTTGGTCCACGCGTGCGGGGTATGCCATCACGAAGTAATTGAGGATGTCCTCCGTTCTGCGCGGGCATGAGAAGGTCTGGGCTTGGGACTGGGCAAACACACAGGCACAGAAGATGACCGCAATGAGGTTGTTCACCTCGGATCCTCCTCCAGGCGCAAAGGGGGGAGGACTACTCGGCGCTTGGAATTTATTTTTAATTTGGTGGGACACTGGATTCTACACCCACGAAGACTCGAAGACGCTAAATTTTCCCGACGTGCTCGGTGGCGGTAGGGTATACAACACTAAACGTCAGCAGCCCTTGGCGGTTAACACCATGTCTACATGTCTATCGGAAGGGGACGATTCCAGCGCTCGCCTGGTTTGTTACGATCGCGGAGTCCGCACTCGCCGTTGCGTTGCTGGTTGGATGGAGAATACGCTTGGCGGCGGAGGTGGCAGGGTCGCTGCTGTTAGCTTTTGCCATCGGCATCGCCGCCGGGACCGGTGTCAAGTCCGCGCTGAATGCCTCCGTCTTCGCAGCTTCGGGAGGTGCATTTGTGTTGGCGAAAGCAGCGAAATTCCCACTCAGCGTCGATTCGGTTATGTCAAAGAAAAGCCGCTCGTGACGACTGTGCGGCTTCTGTGTCACTTGATGAGTTGGCGCTGCTTTGTCGGTGGGAAGGATACAAGAATCCTCTGCGGCACCGATTGTAGCTCTACCTCCAGGGTGCATCGTCGATGCCGGAAAGAACCCGATCTAGATATGTTGCCGCGCTTATCAGCGCCAGATGGGTGAATGCCTGGGGGAAATTTCCCAGGTGCTGGCCGCTTGAGCCCAGCTGCTCTGAGTACAATCCGAGATGGTTGGCGTAGCCGAGCATCTTCTCAAATCGCAACTGCGCTTTTTCCAATTCCCCTGCCCGCGCCAGGCATTCGATGTACCAAAAGGAACATGCTGTGAAACTCCCCTCCGCACCCGGAATGCCGTCTATGCGGGTTCGCTCCGGATGGTAGCGATAGACAAGGGTATCTTCGACGAGATTGGCTTCAATCGCGCTAAGGGTCGAATGCCACATCGGGTCCACAGGGCTAATAAATCGCATCAGTGGCATCAGCAGCACGGAGGCATCCAAGTCCTTAGTCCCTTTTGACTGCACAAATGAGTGCATTTCTTCATCCCAGAAATTCCTGAAAATATCTTCGCGAATCGTGTCGCGCAGCCGCTGCCATTCCTGAATTGGTCCGGAGAGGGAGCGCTTCTGAGCCAATCGCAACGCCCGATCAAACGCCACCCAACACATTAGCCGCGAGTGAAGAAATTCTCGCGCACCGCCACGGACCTCCCATATCCCCTCATCCGGTCGCTGCCAGTTCTCTCCCAACCACTGGAGAATGCGCTGAACATCCTGCCATCCGGCGTACGAAATTGGGTCGCCGTACTTGTTTGCCAAATAGATGGAGTCCATCATCTCGC
>Ga0307471_100002202_pt1 | contig 11111 bp, 10 predicted proteins | sample atmos_gasesAM3C__2_FD_204566 | JGI IMG/M metagenome (GOLD analysis project Ga0307471, IMG submission 204566) | Hardwood forest soil microbial communities from Morgan-Monroe State Forest, Indiana, United States - atmos_gasesAM3C_515 | ecosystem: Environmental > Terrestrial > Soil > Temperate... | reverse complement strand
AGCGCGTTTCCGGGGGCCGATATCGAAGTCCCGGCACGCCCTTTCGTACCGCCAAGACCAGCAGCGGGATGGAGCTTCCTGCAGTGGCTGCGCTCCCCGGTAGGCGCGTTGGCGTGGAGCGCCGCACTGCTGGTGATTGGCTTGCTGATCGGGACGCGGATCGGAGATCGCGATGCCGGACGCTCGCAAGAATTGGCGGCGATGCACTCCGAACTCGCGGGCATGAAGCAGCTCGTGGTGCTCTCGATGCTGCAGCAGCAATCCGCGAGCGAACGTTTGCAGGGCGTAACGTTCAGCAGCCGCGAAGATCATCTCGATCCTCAAGTACTGGCGGCACTACTGAGAACGCTGCGCTACGACAACAGCGTGGATGTGCGCCTGGCAGCGCTCGACACTCTCAGCCGGCATGCGAACCAGCCGCAAATCCGGAAGAGCGTGGTGGATTCGCTGCAGGAACAGCAGTCGCCGATGGTGCAAGTGGCGCTGATCGATCTGCTCAGCGAATGGCGCGATCCGGACGCCGCCGAGCGGCTTCGCAACTTCGAGCAAACAAAGAATCTCAACCCCACGGTGCGGCAGCGCGCCGAATGGGCGGTCAGCAAGCTGCAGTAAGGAGAGAACCGTGCGCGGAACACCTTTCATGAGAATTCTTGGAATCTACGGCCTGGCACTCCTCTGCTTGTTGCTGTGGCCGATCAGCACGCGGCCGATTTCGCACTCGGCCAAGACCTTCCTGGCATCAATGTGCCGGATGCTGCAGGTCGACTATGTTTTCGCGTCGCCCCGGCATCACGTCGCCGACGATTCCGAAAACGACATGCCGGTGCGAGAGCACGAAACGATTCAGAAATCATTCCCCATGCCTGCGGCGCACAAATCCATTGAGATCGACAATGTTTTCGGCTCGGTCGAGGTGATCGGCGGGGCTTCGGACCAGGTGCAGCTGACGGTTGAAAAATCGATGCGGGCGGATTCCAAACAGGACCTGGAGCTTGCGAAGAAAGAAGTTACGCTGGATATCACGCAGCAAGATGGAGTGCTGAAGTTTTTTGTAAATGGGCCTTTCCGGTGCCACTGCGATGACGATTGCCACGGCCGAAGTCACGATGGCGACGGCTACGTCGTGAAGATGGATTTCAAGGTGCACGTGCCACGCGACATCGACACGAAAGTCAAAACCGTGAATGAGGGCCACGTCACGGTGAGCAATGTTGCCGGCACCTTCTCGGTGCACAACGTGAACGGCGACATCAGCATGCAGAACGTGGCCGGTTCGGGAACTGCCAACACCGTGAACGGCCCGGTGCGCGTGACGTTCCAGGAGAATCCGCGGGAGAACTCCAGCTTCGGAACCATCAACGGCAACGTGGAGTTGTCTTTCGCACGAGGACTATCCGCCGACTTCCGCTTCAAGACGATGAACGGCGGCGTGTACAGTGACTTTCCGGTCGCCGCGCTTCCTGCGCACGCGTTGCAGGAAGACCATCGCGGGGGCAAAACGATTTTCCGCGCGGATCGCTATACGGGAGCCCGAGTTAACGCGGGTGGCCCGGAAATCAAGATCGAAAATCTAAATGGAGACATTCGCATTCTGGAAAACCATGAGTAAACACACAAATGCCCGGCGCAGTTTTCTAGCCGCAGCGATTTTGGGCACAGCCTGGTTGGGAGCGGCGATGGTCATGCCGACATTGACGCTGGCGGAGAATCAAAACTCGAACTCCAACAGCGATCGCGTGGCGGTGACGTTGAGCGATCCATCGCGTCCGGCTCGGGTGAAGGCGAGCCTGATTGCGGGCGGAATCAAGGTCAAGACGCACGACGGCAAAGACATCATCGTGGAAGCCCGAGCGCGTTCCCACGGGGATGAAGACAATGACGGCAATCCAAGGCGGATTCATATCGCTTCGACAGGGCTGTCGGTCGAAGAAGAAAACAATGAAGTGCGAGTCGGATCGGATTCGCACATGCGGCCGATCGATCTGACGATCACGGTGCCGGTGCGGACGTCGCTGTACCTGCGCGCGGTGAATGACGGAGATATTCAGGTAACCGGCGTGGATGGCGAACTGGACGTCGACGACGTGAACGGTTCAGTGTCGCTGACGAATATCGCTGGAAGCGCAGTGGCGCACGCGCTGAACGGCAAACTGACGGTGAGCTTTACGCGGATCAATGCGAAGCCGATGGCGTTCAGCTCCCTGAACGGCGACATCGATGTGACCTTCCCCGCGGACCTGAAAGCCAACGTCAGCCTGCGTTCGGATATGGGCGAAGTGTTCAGCGATTTCGATGTGAACCTGCAAGCGGCGTCATCGAAGCCCATCGTGGAAGACGGGCGCGGGAACGGCGGAAAATACCGCGTGAAGATGGACAAAACTGTGCGCGGGACCATCAATGGGGGCGGGCCGGAGATGCAGTTCACCAACTTCAACGGCGCGATCTACATCAGGAAGGCGGGTGTAGCGCGATAGCCTCAAGTTAGGTCGAGGGAGAGCGGGTGGCGCCGAGCCACCCGTCTCTGATTTCAGCTCGTCGTGCGCTTCGATTTCGCTTTGTGGTGTTTGGCCTTCGCCGACTTGGCGCTTTTCTTCTTTGGCGCGGCAGCTTGCTTCAGTTTTTCGTTGTCCGCGGCCAAAGCGGCGTTTTCCTTGGTCAAGCCGTCGATGCGGCTCTCGAGGTCGCCATTGGACTTTTCGAGTTCCGCCACGTGGGTCTTGAGCTGTTCGTTCTCTTTCAGGGTTTTGGTGTCCTGACAAGCGGCGAGCGGTAAACCGAGCGCCAGCGCCAAGACCATGATGCCTGCTGTGTTCTTCCGCATTCTTCTCTCCTCAGCGCCCTGGAAGGGCGGCCTCATTGCTCTTGCCGGGTGTAAGAACCTGCGTACGCATACTGTTCGCTCCTCACCACTTAAGGGCTGAGCTACAGATCAGTCGGCGGTATTCGCGGCGACGCGAACGCTATCGCCCGACCTTGTCGGCTCCTGCTGCGTCGCATCTTCGTTCTGGAGCGTTACCGCTTGTTTCGCGCGTTCATCGACGTGCAGCTGAAAAATATCCGGCCGCGCATAGTGGCCGACCACGTCCAGATCGTACTTGCCCCGAACGATCTGATTGCGGTCGATCTCCGCAACCAGGATGGCTTCACCCTCGGTGTCGGGTCCCGCGAGAAAATTGCCGAACGGATCGACTATACAACTGCCGCCGCGACAAAGCACGGACTCCGGATCATCGCCAAAAACGGTACGATAGTCGGCGGGAAAATCCTTGCGGCGCTGAAACTGATTGCACGACAAGACGAAGCAGCGGCCTTCGACCGCGATATGGCGAATGGTGGCCAGCCAGGAGTCGCGCGCGTCCGCGGTCGGGGCGCAATAGATCTCGATCCCTTTCGCGTACATCGCCGCGCGCATCAGCGGCAGGTAGTTTTCCCAGCAAATGACCGCGCCGAGCTTGCCAAGGTCGGTGTCAAAGACCGGAAGCGTGGAGCCGTCGCCAAAACCCCAGACCAGCCGCTCGGAGGCAGTCGGCATCACCTTGCGATGCTTGCCGAGGAATGTACCGTCGGGAGCGAAGAACAAAACCGTGCAATAGAGGGTGCCGCCTTCACGTTCGACGACGCCCATCACGAGATAGATGGAGTTGGCACGAGCCGTGCGGCCCAGATGGTCGACCGCGGGCCCAGGAACATCGATGCTGCTTTGCCAATACCGGCGAAAATCCTCGCGGCCCTGATCGGTGCGCGATCCAACGACGGCGCCAAAATCGAGCCCGCGCGGATAAGCTGAGACGAAAGCTTCGGGGAACACGACCAGGCCGGCGCCTTTGGCAGCCGCTTCGCGAGACAGCGAGGCTACCTTTTCGAGCGTGCGTTCCCGGTCGAACGCGATCGGAGCCGCCTGTACGACTGCCGCTTTAAATGCCATTGCTTCCCACTATAGTTTCTTCACCTGACGAAACCAAGCGGGATGCCTCCGAACCGTGGAAAGGGCTGGAATTCGGCATCTCCGGCCCGCTAGTGGTATAACCTCAAGTGTCGATTGCCATCATAGAGGCAGTGGATCGGCAGTACGCGGCTAGGATAACCGCCCGGGAACGGGCGCTCGGGTGACTCGTCGCTCTGCAATCCAGCAAATTCTGAAGGAGAGAAGACGAAAATGTCACTACGCATCAATGATACGGCTCCAGATTTTTCGGCCGAGACCTCGCAAGGAACAGTCAACTTTCACGAATGGATTGGAGACGGCTGGGCCATCCTGTTTTCGCATCCGAAGGACTTCACGCCCGTTTGCACCACCGAACTGGGGTACATGGCGCGGCTGAAGCCGGAATTTGACAGGCGGAACACGAAGATCATCGGGTTGAGTGTGGATCCGGTGACCAGCCACGCAAAATGGCAAGCGGACATCGAAGAGACGCAGGGCGCCAAGGTCACCTATCCGATGATCGGCGACCCCGAGCTGAAGGTGGCGAAACTGTACGACATGCTACCGGCGACAGCGGGAAATACCTCGGATGGGCGGACGGCGGCGGATAATGCGACGGTGCGGACAGTGTTCGTGGTCGGTCCGGACAAAAAGATCAAGCTAATGCTGAGCTATCCGATGAGCACGGGGCGGAACTTCGATGAAGTGCTGCGCGTGCTGGATTCGATGCAACTGACCGCGAAGCACAAAGTGTCCACGCCGGTGAATTGGAAGAACGGCGAGGACGTGATTATCTCGGGGTCAGTTTCGGACGACGAGGCGAAGAAGACCTATCCGAACGGGTGGAAATCGCCCAAGCCGTATATCCGGATCGTGCCGCAGCCGAAGTAACGAAGAGAGGTTGTTGGTTTGGACCAGGTCGGCGTCTTTGGGCGCCGGCCTTTTTCTTTTGGTTGATCGTTGCGATCACCGGACAGATTGCGACAAGACGCGCGATTCCACGAGGACGGGCACGGCGTGCCGTGCCCTACAACCGCGTATTAAAACGTTTCAGAAAACATCGAGTGGGGCTGGACAAACTCTGCGCGGCATTGTTGAATGCGTGCGCACGTTTGTGTGCGGTGATTTTTGGGGCACAAGCCGGCAGACGAGGTTTGTTATAGTGTCGGGTTCGCGCATACAAGTGTGCGGTCCTTCCATGTAGAGGGAGTGTGTATGTCATTGCCCATCCTGATGACGGAATCCAAAACCGATTCAACAGAAGTTGCAGACCTGACGAAAACGTACGATGCGGTGATCGTTGGATCGGGCGCGGCGGGCGGCATGGCTTCGCACGTATTAACGAGCCACGGGATGAAGGTGCTGCTGTTAGAGGCAGGAAAGAAACTGGATATTGAACAGGAATTGCGCTCCATGGAGTGGCCTTACGACAACAAGCATCGAGGATCGCTTCCACCAGACCAGCACGCGCTGACTTTCAATGAATACACGATCCGGCGGCCGCCCTATGGGCCAGGATTCGAGAAATCCAAGCAACTGCACAGCTATATCGGCGACACCGACTATACGAAAAATATTTGCGTGGAAGAACGCGACAATCCCTATACCGGGACGAACTATGCGTGGGTGCGCGCGCGTTGTTTGGGCGGCAAGACCAACATTTGGGGACGCCTGGCGTTGCGCCTTTCCGATTTCGATTTCAAGGCGAAGGACCGCGACGGATTCGGCGAAAACTGGCCGATCCGTTACAGCGATTTGTCGCCTTACTACGACAAAGTGGATTTGTATCTCGGCATCACCGGCGTAAAGGAGAATCTCCCGCACCTGCCAGACAGCATTTTTCAGCGGCCGACGAAACTGAACTGCGCGGAAGTTACGCTGAAGCAGAGCCTGGCGAAGATGGGCCGGACGCTGACGCAGTATCGCGCGGGCGTGACCAGTGACGGCCTGAAGCACAACAAATACCGCAGCCGATGTTACGGGCGCGGCGCTTGCGAGCGGAAAGGCGGCTGTGACATTCACGCGGCGTTCGACTCGCCGACGGGATTGATTTATCCGGCGCGGGATACGGGAAACCTGACCATTCGAACGAATGCCGTGGTGCGCGAGGTTGCGGTCGATCCCGCGACTGGCAAAGCGACGGGTGTGCATTTCGTCGATGCGATCACGAAACGGGACTACACCGTCAAAGCGAAGGTTGTGATCGTTGCGGCGTCGACACTGGAGTCGGCGCGCTTGCTGCTGCTTTCCAAGTCGAAGATGCATCCGAATGGTCTTGGGAATTCCAGCGGGCACGTGGGGCACAATTTTTGTGAGCACATCATGGGGCCGGGCGTGTATGGCCGCGTGAAGGATCTGGTGGGCAAGCCACCGACGCTGGACGATGGGCGGCCCGGTGGATTTTATCTGACGCGGTTCCGGAATTTGCAGGAGAAGCATCCGAAATTCATCCGCGGGTACGGATTCGAGGGTGGCGCTGGCTGCGCGATGTTTCCGCACGGGACGGATCGACCCGGATTCGGAGCCGACTTCAAGGAAGAGATCCGGAAAAATCAGGGCGCATACATCGGGATGGGCGCGTTCGGCGAAGTTTTGGCGCGGTACGAAAATTTCGTGGACCTGGATTCGACAGTGAAGGACAAGTGGGGGATTCCGGCGCTGCGCTTCCACTACAAATTCGGCGAGAACGAACACGCGATGGCCGCAGATATGGCGGAAACCGCACAGGAAATGTTCAACGAAGCGGGATTTGAGATCGTGCATGTCACCAAGCGGGCGCTAACGGAGGGATGGTCGATTCACGAGTTGGGAACAGCGCGAATGGGTGACGACCCGAAGAAGTCGGTTCTGAATCAGTTCGAACAGTCGCACGATGTAAAGAATCTATTTGTGGTGGACGGCAGCGCTTTTGTGAACGCGAGCTGCCAGAATCCGACGTGGACGATCATGGCGTTGTGCTGGCGATCGTGCGATTACCTGGCGGATGAATTCAAGAAAGGCAACTTGTAGGGAGGGTGGAATGTCGATCACCGATCGCATCAATTTGCGGCAAGACCGGCGACAGTGGATCAAGACGTCGGCGAGCCTGGTGGGCGGTTCCGTTCTGCCCTTATCGGCCGCGGCGGCGACCGCGCCAGCGCTGCAGGAGAAACCGGAAGGAACGATGGAGCCGGTGCCTAAGCCTGGCGCGGGAGCTGCCAAGGGCTCCGGACGATTTTTCACGCCGGCACAACATGCGTACGTTGAGGAATTATCGGAGACAATAATTCCCGCAGACAGTCATTCGGGTGGCGCGAAGGCTGCGAAGGTGGCGGACTACATTGACCAGCGACTGCACGATAGTCAGGATGAAGAAGAGAAAGCGATGTGGCACGAGGGGATGCGGCTGGTCGATCTGATGAGCAAGCATTTTCACAAGAAGTCGTTTGTCGAGTCGAGCGGCGAGGAACGCATCGAAGTGCTGAAGGTGCTGTCCGACAATGCGCAAATGCAGGAATTGCCGGAAGTGCGATTTTTTCAGGCGCTGAAGCACATGACGACGCAGGGGTACTACACGTCGAAGATCGGGATCCACGACGAGCTGGAGTACAAAGGCAACCGGATTTTGCAGGAATACGCGGGCTGCGATGATCCCACACCGCCGTCGAATGCTTAGCGAAAACGACCGCGGGCGTTTCTTTTCTTGGCGGGGAGTGAGGCAAGTATGAAATCGCTGGAAGTGTGTCTGGCGTTGGGTGCGATTGCGACGACCGTTTTTGTGGCGGGAGTGACGCATCCGGAGGCGATTTCAGCAGACGACGGATGGACGCCGCTGTTCAACGGCAAGAATTTCGACGGGTGGTACTCCTACACGGAAAACGGCGGGAAGAACAACGATCCGACGCACGTCTTTAAGATCGAGGACAGCGCGGTACACATTCTAGATGTGGCGCCAGGAGCAAAATTCGAGAACGGATATCTTTCGACGGTGAAGGATTATTCGAACGTGCGCATCCATGCCGAGTACAAATGGGGCACGAAGCGCGCCACCGAAGGGAAACGCAACAGCGGCCTGCTATATTTGGCGGGCGGTGCGGACGCGATTTATCCGCGGTCGATCGAGTGCCAGATTGAGGAGTCCGACGTCGGCGATATGTGGATCGTGAATGGTGCGCAGGTTACGGGATTTCTGATTTCGCCGACGTTTCAGATGTACGACGACGACCGCAATGTAGGCACGACGATTCGGTCGAATGTGGGTGAGTCACTGCGGATTGTGAAATCGGGCGACTTCGAGGATCGCAATGGGTGGAATACGGTCGAGATTCTGCTCGACGGCGACACTGCGACTCACCTGGTAAACGGGCGCGTCGTGAACTACGCGCGCGACATCAAGAAGCCCGATCCGGAAAATCCAGCGCATATGATTCCGCTGACAAGCGGGCATATCCTGCTGGAAGCGGAAGGCTCGGAGATCTGGTTCCGGAACATCAAAGTAAAGCCGATGGAACCGACAAAGAAACAGCAGTGAGTGGTGTAGTTACGACAGGAGCCGGGCGGACAGATGGCGAACACCGGAAAAGTAAAGATCGGGTTGATCGGGTCGCAATTCCAGGCGGACATTCACGCGGTGTCGCTGCAAATCATGCCGCACGAGGCGGAGATTGCAGCGGTGTGCTCGCCGACTCCGGGGAACGCGGCGAAATTCGCGAAGCACTTCGGCATTCCGCGCGTGTTTACGGACTATCGCGAGATGCTGAAGGAAAGCGACATCGAGATGGTCAACATCTGCGCGCCGAACAGTTTGCACGCGCAGATGACGAAGGACGCGGCAGCCGCGGGAAAGCACATCGTCTGCGAGAAGCCGCTGGCGATGACGGTTGCCGAAGGCGAAGAGATGATCGACGCTGCGAAAAAGCACGGCGTGCTGCTCATGTATGGCGAGGAGTTGCTGTTCACGCCGAAATATCTGAAAGTCAAGGAAATGGCCGAAGCCGGGGCGTTCGGCAAGGTCTACCTGGTGAAGCAGAGCGAAAAACACTACGGGCCGCACAGCGACTGGTTTTGGGACGTGAATCGTTCAGGTGGCGGGGCGCTGATGGATCTGGGATGTCACGGCATCGCGTTCTGCTATTGGTTCCTTGGGCGGTCACCGATCAAGTCGGTGTATTGCCAAATGGGCACGTACGTTCACGGTGCAAAGACCAAGGCGGATGACGATTGTTTGTGCATTCTGGAATTTGAGAACGGCGCAGTGGGGCTGATCGAGAACAGCTGGGCTCGGCGCGGCGGGATGGACGACAAGATCGAAGTGTTCGGCGAGGCGGGCTGCAGCTATGCGAATCTGCACATGGGCAACGCGATGCCGACGTACAGCGAGAATGGCTACGGCTACGCGGTGGAGAAAGCGCCGACAACGAAGGGCTGGACATATCCTGTGTTCGAAGAATTGTGGAACTACGGAACGCCGCAGGAGCTGACGCACTTCGCACGCTGCGTGCGTGGGAAAGAAACGCCGCAATCCACCGGCGAGGATGGACTGGTGGTAATGCACGCGCTGTATGCGGGGTACGCTTCCGCGGGCGAAGGGAAAAAGATCGCGTTTCCCTTCAGCGCGCCCAACGTGAAACGACCGATCGACCTTTGGCTGAACGGGCCGGCTTACAGGAGCCCCGCGAAATAATGAATGGACGGCGCGGGTCAGGTCGTACGTCGAGGGTCGTCACAATTTCAGGAGGTAGCGCGTGCTCTTTCAGATGAGGCTGCGGCTGTCGGTGATGATGTTCCTCGAGTACTTCGTGTGGGGAGCGTGGTACGTCACGCTGGGTACGTGGCTAGGGCAGTCGTTGCATTTCTCGGGAAAAGAGATCGGCCTGGTTGCGGGCACCACCGCGCTGGGAGCGATGATCGCGCCGTTTTTTGTCGGGCTGATGGCGGACGAGTGGTTCGCGACGCAGCGATTACTGGCGGCCCTGCATTGCATCGGCGGCGCGCTGCTTTATTTCGCATCCACGCAGACTGGTTTCGGCCCGATGTACGGCGTGCTGTTGATCTACTCTCTGTGTTACATGCCGACAATGGCGCTGACCAATTCCCTTTCGTTCCGCCAGATGAAGGATCCGAAGCAGGATTTCGGATCGATTCGCGTACTTGGCACGCTGGGCTGGATTGTTGCGGGGCTGATTGTCGGATACCTGAAGGTTAGTGGTGCGCATGTCGAAGCGACCGCGATTCCGATCCGCCTCGCCGCCGCGTCTTCGATCGCGATGGGCTTGTACTGCTTGACACTGCCGCATACGCCCCCGCTGCGCCAGGCAACCGGTGGCTTCAAAATCTCAAATATCTTCCCTGCCGAAGCCTTCGGTCTCTTCAAGGACCGCAACTTTGCGGTCTTCGCTCTGGCGTCGTTTCTGATCTGCATCCCGCTGCAGTTCTACTACGCGTTCACGAATCCTTTCCTGAACGAAATCGGAGTGCAGAACGCCGCCGGGAAAATGACCATGGGGCAAATGTCCGAACTCCTGTTCATGGTGACGCTGCCGTGGTTCTTCAAACGCCTGGGTGTAAAGTGGACGCTGGTCCTTGGCATGCTGGCGTGGGTCGTGCGCTACCTGTGCTTCGGCTTCGGCAATGCGGCCGAGCTGGCCTGGATGTTGTACGTCGGCATCATCCTGCACGGCATCTGCTACGACTTCTTCTTCGTCACCGGCCAGGTGTATGTGGACCAGAAGGCGCCCGTGGCGTTGCGCGCCGCCGCTCAAGGACTCATCACCTTCATCACCTACGGCATCGGCATGTTTCTCGGCTCGTATCTGTCGGGCTGGGTTGTCGACCTCTACGCGCATCCGACGGCCGGTGTGCCGCACGACTGGCGATCGATCTGGATGGTGCCCGCCATCGGATCGGCCATCGTGTTGTTCATCTTCCTCGCCGGCTTCCGTAGCGAGGACACCAAGGGCACGTAGCTCGTGGCGGGCAGATTGGCGACCAATGCGTTTACTTCGTTGGCGAGAACGAAAGCGCCAGCCGCCGAGAGATTTCGACGTTGGTGTCCGCGCTTTCGCTTTCCCATTTGAGTATTGATCTTGTGCCGCTTCCGCAATCCCTTCCTCGATCGGAACGACGTACCAACGGGTCTGAAACCAGCGCAACGGCGTTCTCTTTGCAGGTTGGCGGCGGGTTCAATATCGGACGCGGACGGGCCCTG
>Ga0307471_100002201_pt1 | contig 11112 bp, 11 predicted proteins | sample atmos_gasesAM3C__2_FD_204566 | JGI IMG/M metagenome (GOLD analysis project Ga0307471, IMG submission 204566) | Hardwood forest soil microbial communities from Morgan-Monroe State Forest, Indiana, United States - atmos_gasesAM3C_515 | ecosystem: Environmental > Terrestrial > Soil > Temperate... | reverse complement strand
CGAAGCTTTCCATGGTGGCAAACGCGGGCGCCGGTGCCTGGGGCACCAGGGGGAGGCCCTGTTCGTAAGCCGGGTTCTTCGCTGCCGCCTGCAGAAAATTTCTGAACGCGGCCGACGCGTCTTCCTCCCGACTCTCGTGCAGCAAGGCATTCCCCAGGTTGAAATACACTGCATCAAAGACCGGGTCCAACTCGATCGCCCGCCGAAAAGATTCTTCCGCTGTGTGTAACATCACCAGGTTCGTGGCGCCCTGCGCGGATTCCCGTAGCCATGCAGTGCCGATGAGATTGTGGGCCTCGGCTCGTTCATGGTCTTTGGAGACAGGTTCCAGAACTTCGCTTCCCGCAGGCGTGAGGCTTCGTAGTGGCCCAGTTGCAGCTGAGAGATGCCGATCCCGGCGTTGATCTCGGCGGACTGGCCTCCGAGGCGTTCGGCTTGCTCGAAATGCTGCTTCGCCTCGGCGAATCTACCCCTCCGCAGTTTGAATTTCCTGTTCGAGTGAGCTCTTCTCGGGGATCGCGGTCTGGGAAGCGATGCGAGGAATGGAAAGCAGGAGCGCCAGAGCGCAACAGGCGAGACGAGAAACGGCCATGACGCGCGGGCAGGAGCCGATGAGCACTACATGTTTTCGCACCGAAGAGACGCGATGCCTAGTGGCTCGCCCCCGGAGCCTTCCCTCGATGATCGACTACCGTGAAGCCTTTGGGCAGGTCGAAAAGCTGAGCCTCGGGTTCGGAAATGCTGACCTCGGTAATGGTAAACGTCTGGGTGCCGAAACGGGGATCGGAACGTTTGGAGAGCAGGTTCATTCCCAGCTGCGGGGAGAACCAGTATTCGCGCTCGACCGTGACCGCGCTGTCGTTTCCGAAAACGCCCGCATGGTAGGTGGTGCTGTCGCGAGTACCGACCGTCTCCATGCCCGCAATCTGTTGTTTGCCAAGTTCCTCATGGACGGCGTCGCCGGCGTCACTAGGTAGCGGCCCGGTGGGCGGGCCCTCGAACTTGACTAACGTAGACGTGGACGGAGCGTAGAAGGTTTCGTGGCAAACATGTTGGCCATCGAGCATCATGCAGGTGAAGAGCACGTGCCGGTTCGGGTCGCTGATTTGAATCGCGGACATCTGCGATTCCTGCTTGCCGCCCTTGGGAACCAGCAACCAGCGCTCCTGGTAGACCCGGCCGCTGGTGTCGCGCGCGATACGGCGCTGGTTCGCCACGGTGATGCTGCCCCCATTGGCCAGGGCGCGAACCCACTCGGTCTCGAGCGTCGCTGTGAACGGCGAATGCGCCATCGGGGTGATCACAATGCTTTCGAGTGTTTCCCGAATGCCCCCATCCTCATCGTGCATTTGCTGAAGGGGCGGGCGTCTTGCGGGCGTCGAGGGCATCTGCGCGCGAGCAGGAGCGGGAACTAGCGCGGCGACGAGGAAGAGGCTGCCGAGGGTGACGATACGCATGGCTCCCTCCCGGGCATGAGCACCGCTATTTTGCCAAATCGCAAGCTCTTGGGAAAGAGCGTCACGCGTGGGTGCGGCCGCCACTCCCCTGATGGGATGCAGGATCGAACTCCGCCAGCCGGTGGAGCCCAGAGCGGTGCAGGGCGAAAAGGATCGCCCAGCCGATCGCGCCCGCTAGGCACGCGCCCCCCATGATTACGAGCATGGTGGGCAAAAACGTGAAGTGAGCGGGCTGGATTGGGCCGACATGCTGGTAGGAATCCGGCACCGAGGCCTCGATGGCTGTCGCCTTCTCGATGGCCAGGACGACGCCGGCCAGGATGATGGTCATCAGCGTGACGGTGATTTTGGGGAAGCGGAACTCGGAACGCATGTTGAATCTCCTTGAAAAGATAAGCGGTGGACGGTCGAAAACGGCAATGGTTCGAACGTGCTCCGACAAAGCGCCAGCGACCAGGCCTGTGATTTCGCGAGCGCAGAACCGGGTGTGCATGAACGTGTCCTTCTTCCAGGCCTCGGTTTGCGCAGCCCGGAACACGGCCAGCATCTCTTCGCCAAATTCGGAGCGGCACGCGGGAGGATAGAGGTAGAGGAGAATCCGGTAGAGGCTGAACATGGGCTACATCTCCTTCCGCGCCACGCGCAGGGTGGCGACTCGGGTGAGATGTTTCAGCCGGCTGATTTCCAGTTGCAGGTTCCGGCGTCCCCGTGCGGTGAGACGGTAGGACTGTCGCCCCCGAGGCGTGTCTTCTTCCTCGACACGCTCGATCCAGGCGCCATCAAGCAGGCGGCGCAGCGCGCCGTAGAGCGTGCCCGTGCTCAGCACAACACGGCCGTCGCTCATGTCCTGCACGTCCTGAAGAATCGCATAGCCGTGGCGCGGATGGTCGGCCAGGCTGAGCAGGATCAGCAGGACGGGCTCGGTGACGGACAGAGACTCCATATGTCCTCCGGCGACATGTCGTATGACGGCATATTGGACCCGGAGCGTCCGCGGGTCAAGGGAAAACGTTGGGATGGCGTTAGGCTACGGAGCGGGGAGGGGGTCTTCGTCAGCATGGAGTGAAACCCTCGGCGAACCGACCTTCAGAAGGCTACTTCTTTTGTATCGCCACTATGCCGTTGGGACCACTCCCGTCGATGGGAAACGGGGAACCGGCAAGCGCCGACAGACCGCCGTTCGAGCTGATCTTGAAGACCGAGATGTCGTTGGAGGCGCTGCACACGTACACGGACTGCCCGGAAGGATCCACGGTGATCCCCTCAGGACCGTTAATGGTGCCGTTGCCACCGCTCGGAAAGGGAGAACCGCTGATTGTCGCCAGAACGCCCGTGGAGGAGTCTAGGGTTAAGGCCGAGAGCGTCGCGTCGGCAGTGTTGGCGGTGTAGACGTATTTGCCGGATGGGTCCACGCCAACCGAAGAGGGATCCACGCCGATGTGGGGCTGAGAACCGGCGACCAGCGTCAATTTTCCGCTCATGCTGTTGAGGGAGTAGACGGAGATGGTGCCGAACACGGTGCTGCCCGCATTGCTGACTGCGATTACGAACTTGCCGGCCGGATCGGTGGTAATCGCGAAGGTTCCGAAATCGACGGGAACCGGCGAACCGGAAACCGTGCCGAGCGCTCCGGTGGTGGTATCGCGGGTGAACGAGTAGATGTAGTTTAGGTTAGCGACTGTGAAGAGATACTTTCCGGAAGGGTCGAGGGCGATTGCGCTTGAGCTGCTGACGGCGGGGTCAATCGTAAGCGGAGGGCTCGAAAGATTCGTGAGGGCGCCGGCGGTGTCAATCGAGAAGGACCACAAGTGGTTCGATTGGGCGCTGACCGCATACAGGAACTTTCCAGTCGGGTCAATCGCGATGGCGTCCACGCCGAGTTCGACCGGGAAAGGAGCTGCCATGGGCGTGAGCCTCCCCGTGGTCGCGGTAATGCTGAAGCCGGAAATGTCGCCGGAAACGCGGTTAGCCACGTAAAGGAATTTTCCTGCTGGGTCGGCTTGCAGCGCCGCGGAACTAGTGCCGGTGTTGTAGGGCGAGCCGGGAATGGAGGTTAGCTTGCCAGCGGACGCATCGGACACTAGCGCCGACACCGTAGACGGACTGCCGGCGGCGTTTGCCGTGTAGACAAAGTTGACCACCCCCGACACCGGTGGCGGCGTCGTGGTAGGAGAAGAAGAACTTGAACAGCCGGTGAGCGACCCCGCAGAGAATAGCCATGTTGCTAGAAACGCGATGAAAGCGATGCCAGGCCTGCTGAGAAACTCTCCGTGGTCCCTCATGGAAATTCCACCTTTCCGGGAGCCGAAGGCACCCGACAGCGATGAACATGAACAAGAGCGCACAGGCACCGAACAGGTTCTCTCGAACCCATCTTGCGACCGCGCACGCGGTATCGCAAGCCTCCCGGTCACACAGCCGTTGGGTATCGTTCCAAAACGGAGCCAACCCGAGTGAGTTCGTGTTTGGTGCTATGGCTGAAACCCCGAAACCAAGAGCCGGACCGACTGGCATAGCGTCCTATCGGTTTCATGCGTCCAGCTCCTTCGGGCGGGTTCGGTCCTCTCCGGAGAGAACAAGCAACCGTAGCGTTGCTGCATCATGAAGGAACTCGGTGTGCAGCAGCAAGCGACAATATGCGTTCATGGAGGGATGTCGTACCTTGTCGTGGGGTCCAGGCTCGGGAGCTGGCGACGCGAGGAGTGCTGCTATTCTTCGGCATGCCCACTCGCGGCATCCACACAAATCCGCAGAAGGTTGGACTGTGCGCCGACTGCCAGCATGCTCGTCGCATGGAGTCGGATCGGGGTGCGGTGTTCTTCTTGTGTGAACGCGCGCTTACCGACCCGCGATTCCAGAAGTACCCGCGTTTACCGGTGGTGACCTGTGCAGGCTACGAGAAGGCGGGCGAGCCTTCTCAGACAGGGAAACCTAAAGAACCAAACGCTTAAGACCACTGCAAAAGGTGCCCGTACGCGAGTGGACCGGCGGCCAACCGATGCGTTTTCCCTGCCAAATCCAGCCTTTCCCATAACCTTGCCGGGCGACGCTTCTGGCGCGTATGATGCTGCGTTTATGACTTCCAAGGCGGCTCGCAATCCTAATGTGCGTGAAAAGACGCAGTTAATGTCATCTTCGGAGATCGAGCGCACCCTGGTGCGCCTGGCGCACGAAATTATCGAGAAAAACAATGGGAGCGCCGACCTGGGACTGGTGGGAATCCGCCGGCGCGGGGTACCTCTCGCCGAGCGGCTGGCGAAGACGATCGGGCGGATTGAAAAGAAGCCAGTGCCGGTCGGTACGCTCGATATCACTCTCTACCGCGACGACCTGTCCACTCTGGGATCGAAGCCGGTGGTGCAGAAAACCGAGATCGGGATCGCGATCACGGGCAAGACGATTATCCTGGTGGACGATGTGCTCTACACGGGCCGCACCATCCGTGCCGCCATGGATGCGCTGTTCCGCCAGGGCCGGCCCCGCCAGTTGCAGCTCTGCACTCTGATTGATCGCGGACACAGGGAATTGCCGGTTGAGGCCACCTACGTGGGGCGCAAGGTGCAGACCAGTTCGAATGAGATCATCGAAGTGCGGCTGCGAGAAGTGGACGATGCCGAGCAGGTCATGCTGATGGAGAAGGCGTAATTGGCGAAGTTCGGGACGGCTCGGAGGCTGGTTGGCCCAGCGTCCCAGGCAACCGATGAATAAGGTCGCGCGCGGCTCACTACTGGGCATCGAACATCTGGAAGCGCCGGAGATCCTCAAGATTCTGAAGCTGGCCCGGCGCATGAATCCGCAGAAACCGCGGCCGCTTCTGCGCGGCAAGCGCGTCGTGCTTCTTTTCTACGAGCCCTCCACCCGCACCCGCTCCTCCTTTGAGATCGCGGCGAAATCCATGGGGGCGATCACCACCCTGGTGCAATCGAGCGGATCGAGTATCGAGAAGGGTGAGTCGCTGCTGGACACGGGATACACCTTGTGCGGAGTCGGCGCAGACGTGATTGTTGTCCGCCACCCATCGGCGGGCGCGCCGCACTTGATGGCACAGCACCTCGACATTCCCGTGATCAATGCCGGGGATGGCATGCACGAGCATCCCTCTCAGGCGTTGCTGGATGCCCTCACCATTCTGAAGCACAAGAAGACTTTGAAGGGACTGCATGTCTCGATCGTGGGCGACATCCTGCACAGCCGCGTGGCGCGTTCGGCCTGTCATCTTCTGACGAGGTTCGGCGCGAGGGTTACCTTGTGCGGCCCACCAGAATTCGTGCCGGACGTGGCGGCAACACTCGCGCCCGGACTAAACGTTACCCGGCATATCGAAGATGCCGTGCACGGCGCCGACGTGCTCATGCTGTTGCGGGTTCAGAAGGAACGTCTCGCCGGCATGAAGCTGCGGCTCGACGACTACGTCGCCCGCTACCAGATGACGATGCACCGGCTCCAGATGGCCAGGCGCGACGCCATTGTGATGCACCCGGGGCCGATCATCCGGGGCCTTGAGTTGACGGCGGACGTGGCCGATTCACCGCAATCGGTCATCGTTGATGAGGTACGGAACGGAGTGCCAACCCGCATGGCAATTCTGGCGCGGGCGGTGGGGAAGGGCAGACTCTAGGGCTTGATCCGATGGCAAACGATAAATCCAAACCGGTGTCGCTGCTGATCAAAGGTGGACATGTGATCGATCCGGCCAACCGTATTGACGCTGCGATGGACATCTTGCTGCGCGACGGCCGCGTCGCCGAGGTGGCGCCGACGAACAAAGTGCGGGGCGGCGCTGACGAGAGGTTCGACGCGCGGGGGCTGACGGTGGTGCCCGGATTCATCGATCTGCACGTTCACTTGCGCGAACCGGGACAGAGCTACAAGGAGACGATCGCTTCCGGCACGGCTGCGGCGGCCGCGGGCGGGTTCACCTCGGTTTGCTGCATGCCCAACACGACCCCGGTCATCGACTCGCAGGAGTGGGTGGCGTGGTTGCGCCAGCCGGAGCGCGGTGCCGTGGTGAACGTGTTCCCTGTGGCAGCAGCGACCCACGCGAGCAAAGGAGCTGTGCTTACGGATTTTCGCGGGCTGCAACACGCAGGAGCCGTGGCCGTCACCGATGACGGCAGGCCCATCCTCGACAACGACGTGATGCGCGAATGCCTGCGCTTGAGCGGAGAAGTAAATCTCCCCGTTGTACAGCACGCTGAGGACACGCGCCAGACCGAAGGCTGCCCGATGAATGACGGCCCGACCTCGTTCCGACTAGGCCTGCGCGGATACAATGTGTCCGCCGAAGCAACGATCGTTGACCGGGACGTCCAGTTGGCACAGCAAATCCCGAACGCACGTCTGCACGTGGCCCATCTCTCGGCTGCGGATTCGCTCAAGGCCGTCCGGCGCGGGAAGCGGAGCCGGGCGCGGGTCACCTGCGAGGTCACGCCGCATCACTTTACTCTTACCGACGAAGCGGTGGGCGAATTCGATACCCGGTGCAAAATGAATCCGCCGCTCCGCTCGGCGGCCGATTTGGAATCGATCCTGGTAGCGTTGGCGGACGGCACCGTCGATGCCATAGCCACCGACCACGCACCGCACGCCAGCCACGAAAAACTGGTGGAGTTCGAACGGGCCGCGTTCGGTATTACCGGCCTGGAGACGGCCCTTGGCTTGGCGATCTCCCGGCTGCATCGCGATCACAAGATCCCTCTGGCGCGGATTGTGGAGCTGTTCACGGCGGGTCCGGCGCGCGTGCTTGACCTTCGCGGGCGCGGATCCCTGGCCCGCGGCAACTATGCGGACGTGACCATCTTCGATGCGAAGAAACGCTGGACCTTTGAAAGCGCGCGGTCACGCTCCCTGTCGCGCAACACGCCGTTCGACGGATGGCAGCTGACGGGAAAGGTGGTCGCGACCATCGTGAGTGGGCGGATTGTGTACCGGACCTAGATTGCGGGTTACGATCAGCGCTCGCGGCGGAGAAATTCGCGGCGCATCAGGAAAAGGTCGTCGAGCGAACGCTGGGGCCGCCGGATCTTTTCACGATCTTCAACTTTGCCGCGTGCGGTCAGGATCAGCATTGGCACGTTGGGCTTCTTGGTGCGCACCTGCTTCAGAATCGCGACACCATCCAGCCTCGGAACATTGAGATCGAGAACGAGGAGGTCGTAGTCCAGCTCCGAGGCCAGAGCGCGCGCCTGCTCGCCAATCCGCTGACACGTCGACGGCGTAGTGTTCCGCTTCCAGGCCTTTGCGGACGAATCCCGCCAAAGTGGCGTCGTCTTCAGCGATAAGAATTCGCATTGGAAATGAACCACAGGCACGGAGACCAGCGGCACCATCCAGTGTAGGAATAGGCATACCAACCGGGCTGTGACCGTGGTCCCAGAGAGGCGTGACGGATTGGCGGGCGGGTTGCATTGGGAACCCGGAAGATCACGATCGCGCCGCATTCGGTGGATAAATGGGCGTGGATGATGAAAGACTGTAGCTATCCATTCTTCCTGAAAGGAATCGGCACGTGGTGTTCGGGTATAAGCGCGTGCTCAAGTCGCTGGTGTTGCCGGGCGGCTTGGTGCTGGGGGTCGCGGCGCTGCTGTTCCAGGCGGGCCTGGCGAAGATTCCCGCCTCCGTTCTGGACTTCTATTACTACGCCGCCTTCGCCTCTGGTCTTGTGCTGGCCTGGCGCTTTCATTCCAGTCGTGTCTTTTCCGCTCTTCTGCTGCTTTTGCTTGCCCACCGAGCGGTCCAGTTTTTTCTAGCCGGGCGCCCCCCCGCTCCGGGGCCCGGGCTCACGGCCCTGGAGGCCGTCTCTTTCCTCATTCCCTTGAACTTCACTCTGCTTGCGTTTACGCGTGAGCGCGGCTTTACGCTTACCGCAGCCGCTCCCCGGCTCCTGGTCGTGTTCGCGGAATCGGTGTTCGTCGCTGTGATCTGTCGCCCCGAGCCCGCAGCTGGGTCCAGCCTTTTTCATGGTGCCCTCTTGAACCGAACGTGGTTCGCCTGGACCCCGATTCCGCAAATATCCTGGCTGGCATTTGTGGTTGCGATCGGGGTTCTGGTTGCCGGCTACGTCACCCATCACAAAGTCACCGAAAGTGGCTTCGCGTGGTCGCTTTTGAGCTTCTTCCTGGCGCTGAGCGTTGGGGGCGTTGGTCACACGGCCAGCGCTTATGTCGCGACGGCCGCGGCTATTCTCGTGGCTTCCATCATTGAAACGTCGTATGCCATGGCCTACCACGACGAGCTCACTGGGCTGCCGTCGCGCCGGGCATTCAACGAGGCGACTGGCCGTCTGGAAGCCTCGTACACGCTCGCCGTGGTGGATATCGATCACTTCAAGAAATTCAACGATACCTACGGACACGACACTGGAGACGACGTGCTCTGCATGGTCGCCGGCAACCTGGCAAACGTAACGGGGGGTGGTCAGTCATTTCGCGTCGGCGGAGAAGAATTCACGATTCTATTTCCCGGAAAACCGGCCAAGGATGTGATCGTGCACCTCGAACGTTTGCGTGTGACGATCGAGAGTTCGGTGTTCCGCCTGCGCGGATCCGATCGCAGAACCGCTCCCCGGGGTCCGGATCGACGGAAAGGTGGGGCTCAGAAACGGAAGACCTCGCGCAAGACCGCCGAGGGGTCGTATCGCTCTGCCGCTCGCGATCTCTCGGTAACCGTCAGCATGGGAGTGGCTGAGCCGAGCGCAAAACACCCCGGCTTCGAGGAAGTGATCAAGCTGGCCGACAAGGCTCTCTATCGTGCCAAGAACGCTGGCAGAAACCGCATCGAGATGGCATCACCCACCCGCACCCGGACGAGAAAGGGGACGGCGGAGACTATCGCCTAAGAACACCGAACGCTCTCCGGTGGCGTCAGCTCAACCACGACGCTTCCTGGAAGTCAGCGAAGTTAATTCTTCGAGGGTTGGGTAAGAGCGCACGTCGGTGAAGGTCTGTTCCGCAGGCCTGATTCCTGACGCAATGGCCTTGGCCAGCATTTCCAGCGCGAGCCCCGTGTTGGCCGGCACGACCACGGTCGCGGCCAGCATCCCGCTGCGAACCCAAGCCTGGCCGGTCTGCGGCATTCCATCGCAGCCGGTAAAAGGGAGTCCTAACCAGCGATCCCGCTGCGCCGGATCGGCGATCTCCTGAAAGGCTTTCCTCGCACCCATCGCCATGGAATCATCCTGGGCGATGATCCCGTCCATCTGCAAAGCACGCGACGTCGACAAGTGCAGCCAGCCATCCACTGCTTTGTGTGCGCTCCCCTCGGTCCACTGGGCCCGGAGCATTCTGGCCTGGACGTTCGCGGGCTTCGTCTCCTGCATCCCCTCGGCCCGGTGCTGAGCCGCATCGCTGCCCGCTGGACCCTGTATATATAAGACCGAACCGCCGCCTGGGATGAGCGCTGCGATCTGCCGTCCCTGAATGCGCCCGATCTCCCGGTGATCGGAGGTGATCGAGAACACTGGAACTCGATGTGCGCTGCGCAATTGGGAGATGTAGTCCGCTTCGCGGTTCAGGATGACCCAGCCGATACCCGCCGCGGCGGCTGCTCTGGCAACCTGGGGCAGCCCGGTCGAACCCACGGGTTCGAACACGATCGCGTCCGGCCGCGCTCCTGTTGACTGAATGATCTTCAGCAATTGCTGGCTTTGAGTGATCGCGTCGTTGTCGGCGTACACGATCTGAACATCCGCGCCAAGCTTACGCGCGGCCTCCCCCGCCGCCGCCTCCTGTTCGATTTGGTAGTCGTTGTCGTTGGTGGTCAGAGAAACCAGGAAATTGAGTTTCTTCATGTGGGCCCTTGGACTTGCCTAACAGCCTGTGGCGAAAGTGCGCCCTTCGGTCCCCGTATGGCTGGCTCACACTCTCGACCGCTGCACCTCGTAAAGCAGCTGAACGACGCCGTCCGGAAACTGTTGTACACCGAGCAAGCGGAGCGCCACCGCGCGATGCCTCGGTGCAAGGAGTGGAATGCCTTCCCCGATGAAGGTTGGCACGACGGTGATGATGAACTCGTCAATCGCGTCCTCGTCCAGGAAGGACCCGATGATCTCGCCTCCACCCATCATCCAGACGTTCTTGCCAGCTTGCGTGCGGAGGCGTTCGGTGAAGGCACCGATCGACTCGCTGACGAAGTGGACGCCGGCGGGCACGGAAGCAGGGGGCGGCCGCCGAGAGAACACATAGTGCACGGCAGCCGCACTGAAGCGCGCGCCCATCTGCAGACTCCGGTCAAAGGTCTTACGGCCGAGGATCTTGGCATCGGTGGAGCGCTCAAATTCCGGGAGACCGTAGAAGCCCTTTGGAGCCGGCCGTTCCGTCAGCCAATCGAGATTGCCATCTGGTCGAGCCACGTAGCCGTCCGCGCTCGTCGCAATATTCACGATGATTTTTCGCTGTGGCACGCCCGCAAGTCTAGCAGGCCGCGTTGCAAGTCTGGGTACCTAAAACAAGAGATGGTGTGATCCACAGGGATAGTTCGTAGAATGCGCGCATGGCGATGAGTAAGCGGAGTGGCGGGGAGAAACAAGAAGACATCTGGATCGCGCACACGGAGTTGGCGGTGCCGCCGGGACATCCTTTCTATACGCGGTTGAACGATTTACTGGAGGGCGCTAGGTTCGACGAGTTTGTGGAGGGATTATGTGCGCGCTTCTATC
>Ga0307471_100002200_pt1 | contig 11114 bp, 9 predicted proteins | sample atmos_gasesAM3C__2_FD_204566 | JGI IMG/M metagenome (GOLD analysis project Ga0307471, IMG submission 204566) | Hardwood forest soil microbial communities from Morgan-Monroe State Forest, Indiana, United States - atmos_gasesAM3C_515 | ecosystem: Environmental > Terrestrial > Soil > Temperate... | reverse complement strand
GTCTTCTGGCAGGAACGGGAAACCGTGGTCATATTTTCGCCATCACCGGCGAAGATCGTTTCGTCGATCTGCTCAAGGCCAGCGCCACCCAGGTCACGGCTTTTGCTGAGGCTCCGGGGAATGGACTCTACGTTTCAACCAGCAACCTGGGCAAAGTGTTCCTGCTGGGTGGCTCTCCGGAATCCGAAGGCAGCTACGAGAGCGATGTGTTCGACGGCAAGGTATTCTCCCGCTGGGGACGCGCCGAGTTACGCGGATCGGGCAAGGTGGAGTTCTTTGCGCGCGGTGGCAATGTGGACAATCCCGATCGCAACTGGAGTCCATGGACTCCGGTCGATCTGCAGAAAGATCCGGTTTTAAATGTCCCAGCGGCGCGTTTCATCCAGTGGAAGGCCGTATTACATGCCGGGAACCCCGCCCCCAGCGTGGACAGCGTGTTGCTGAACTATCTGCCCAAAAACGTCGCTCCTGACTTCGACGACGTCAGCGTGCAGGTAGGCGTGCGTTACCAGCCGTTGCCCAAGCCTGCCGGCACCCCTGACACCAGTGGGGGAGTGAGTGGCACAACGCAGATACGATTCGAGGCGCCGCCTCCCAGCACTCGCGATTCCGGTTCCATCGGCGTGAAGTGGACTGTCCATGACGACAACGATGATCAGATGGTCTACTCGGTCTTTTACCGGGGCGACGGCGAATCCCGCTGGCTGCTGCTGAAGGACAATCTGACGGACAAGTTTTACTCCTTCGACGCTTCGCTGCTTCCGGATGGCGGCTACACCGTCGAAGTCCTGGCGTCGGACGGGCCGTCGCACTCTCCTGGACAGGCGCTTACCTCGACCCGGGACAGTGCCCGCTTTGAAGTGGACACCACGCCGCCGCGAATCGACGAGCTCAGGGCGTCGATTGAAGGCACGCAAATCCACGTGACTTTCCGTGCCACGGATGGATTTTCAAACATCAAGCGCGCTGAGTACTCCGTGGACGCGACCGATTGGCAGTATGTGGAACCGGTGGGCCAGCTCGCCGATTCGAAATCCGCGAGTTATGACTTTCAGGTGACGGTGCCTGCAGCTGGGAACGCGAGCCTGACGGACCCGAAGAAGCTGTCTGCCGAGCATGTTGTCGTGGTGCGAGTCTATGACCGTTTTGACAACATGAGTTCAGCGAAGACGGTGATTCGTAAGTAGGTGTGGGGAGGACCCTCTTGTCCGAGTTAACTCGTGATCTGGTCGGCATTCCGCAGTTCTGGGAACGCCCAGGCCCAGATTCCAATCACCACCAGCGTTCCAACTCCTCCCAGCACTACAGCGGGCACCGTTCCGAACCAGTGTGCCGTCAAGCCCGACTCAAACTGTCCCAGCTCGTTCGAAACTCCTATAAAGATCATGTCTACCGCATTCACCCGGCCGCGCATTTCATCGGGTGTTGCCAGCTGAACCAGAATGGAGCGGATGATCACGCTGATCATGTCCGAAGCTCCGAGCAACAACAGCGCCACAAGAGAAAGCGCCAGGCTGCGCGATAGCCCGAAAATAATCGTGCAGACTCCGAATCCTCCTACGCACCACAGCATGGTGAGTCCGGCGTGTCGCCGCAGGGGACGGTGCGCCACGAGGATCGCCATGGCCGTCGCTCCTATGCCGGGAGCGCTGCGCAGCAGGCCCAGACCCCAGGGCCCGGTCTTGAGAATCTCGCTGGCATAGACCGGAAGCAACGCCACCGCGCCTCCGAGCAAGACCGCAAACATGTCGAGTGAGATGGAACCCAGAACCAGCTTGTGGCTCCAGATGTAGTGGAAGCCCGCGAGAACCGTGTTCCAGTTGACCGGTTCCCGCACTCGGGCCTGGCTCTGGAGTGTGATTTGAAGCGTGGAGATTGCGGCTGCGAGGCTGGTGACCACGGCGGTCGCATACACAACCGTGGGCCCGCGTGAGAGGGCGTACAGAAAACCGCCAACCGATGGTCCCAGGATGGTGGCCGCCTGAAAGATGCTCGCGTTCCAGGCCACGGCGTTGGGAAAGTGCTCTTCCGGAACCAGTTGGGGCAGAAGCGCCCGGCTCACCGGAGCATTGAAGGCGCGCACTACGCCGAGCAGTACAACCGCTGAATAGATCAGGCTGACCGAACGGCTGCCTCGCCACGCAATCGCCCAAAGCAAACCTGAGGACACGGCGAAGCCGCCGTAGCACAGCGTGACCACTTTGCGTCGGTCGAAGCGGTCGGCGACGTGTCCCGAGACCAGAAACAGAAGCATGCCGGGCAGGAACTGGGCCAGGCCGACCAGGCCGAGATCGAGTGGCCGCCTGGTGATTTCATACATCTGCCATCCCACCGCGACCGATTGCATCTCCAGCGCCGCCACGATGAAGAATCGCGCCGCCTGGTAGATGGTGAAATCGGGATGGGTGAATGCGATTCGGCCAGCAGGAAGTTTGGAGGCAGGAACCTTGGGTTCGGCAAGCCTGGTTTCGGGAACCTTCGGTTCGAGGGTCTCGGCCATCTTCTATCTACTTTGCCATAAAACCAAGCTGCCTGCAGACGCAGCGGACCGCGACTCGCGTTCGCCCGACGCGACTGCGCCGCTATAATCCGCAACGTGCTCATGCTTCTCCGAACCCTGGCGTGGCTGGCCTGCGTGGCCTATGCAACTATCCCAATATTTTGGCTGGTCATCCACCCTCGAGCGGACTTCTGGAGATTACGGAAACACTCGCCGTATCGCGTGTTGATACCGCTCTGGATTGCGATGTGGATGGTGGTGGGAACGATCACCGCTTCCTGGCGAGACGTGGCGTTCTACGGGACAGGGTGGGGCTGGCTGCCGGCAGCGTTCATCTTCGTCGCCGGATTGTCGATTTACAGAAGCTCCGGAGCCGGCTTCAGCGCCGCTCAGCTGGGAGGCCTTCCCGAAATCCTCCCCGGACATCGTGAACAGCGCCTGGCGACATCGGGTATACGCGCAAGGGTTCGACATCCGGTGTATCTGGGACATTTATGCGAGATGCTGGCCTGGAGCGTCGGAACCGGGCTGGTGGTTTGCTATGGGCTGACGATCTTCGCCGTGGTCACCGGGGCTGTCATGATCCGATTGGAAGAAAAGGAACTTGAGCAGCGATTCGGCAAGGAATACCGGGATTATCAGAGAAGGGTGCCGGCTGTCGTGCCCAGGATAAGAGCCCGATGAAACTTCGAGAAACCGCCTCGCTATAATCGAATCCAGCGGTATGAGCTGATCGCTGATAGCTTCTCTTATGCGCTTCGAATTCTTCATCGCGACTCGCTACCTCCGCGCCAAACGCCGCCAAGCTGTCATCGGCGTTATCACCGGCATCTCGATCGCCGGAGTTGCAGCCGGGGTCGCTTCGCTCGTCGTTGCCCTTGCCATCAACAATGGATTCCGTCAAGACCTGCAGAACCGGCTGCTGGGTTCGACGTCGCATATCAATCTCTTACGCATTGAGAGCGACGGTATTAAAGACTGGCGTCCTCTCATGGAGCGATTATCGAAACAGCCTCATGTGGTTGGCACCGCGCCCGCGATTTACGAGCAGGTGTTGATTTCGCGCGGCCCACGGGCCCGGGGCGCTGTGTTGAAAGGGATGATCCCTGCCTATGAGCGCAAGGTTAGCGACCTGCTGGACACGGTGAAGATTGGATCGATGGATCCGTTGGAGGAAAGCACAGGCCGGGTGGAGCCGGGTCTTCGACCCGGCCTGGGCGGGTCCCTTCGACTTCGCTCAGGGCAGGCTCCGACCCGCCCCCACACAGCTGCGGGCGCTCCCGGCGCTGGGGCTTCGAGCACAGAAAAGGCTCCGGACGATCTGGACTCGGTGCACGAACGGGTTGCCTCAATGCCACCGATTGTTCTAGGCAAGGACATCGCCGAAGAATTGGGCGCTACGCTGAACTCGGTGGTGCTGGTTACCAGTCCGCAAGGTGAACTTACTCCGTTTGGTCTGGTGCCGAAGTACAGCCGTTTTCGCGTAGTAGGGATCTTCAACTCTGGTTTCTTCGACTACGACAGTTCGTGGGCCTTCACTCGCCTCGTGGACACGCAGAGTCTTGAAGGCCTGGGCGACCAGATCACTGTGCTCGAGTTCAAGGTGGATGACATTTACCAGGCCGGGCAAATCTCGCAGGAGCTTGAACAGGCCGCCGGCAAGGGCTTCATGTCAACAAACTGGATGGAGCAGAATAAGGCCCTCTTCCGCGCCCTGCGACTCGAAAAGCTGGTCACCTTCATTACCATCGGCCTGATCGTCTTCGTCGCCGCTTTGAATATCCTGATCTCGCTCACCATGATGGTGATGGAGAAGACACGTGACATCGCCGTCCTCATGTCCATGGGTACGCGCAAGTCGCAGGTGCGCCGTTTGTTTGTTACGCAGGGATTGTTGATTGGCGTGATCGGCACGGCGATTGGTTTGGTAATCGGCTACGCGCTCTCCTGGGCGGGAGGCCACTATCACCTGCTGTCACTCGCTCCCGAGGTTTACTCTATCGACTACGTACCTTTCGCCCCGCGAGTCATAGATGGCGCGCTGGTCGCTTTGGTTGCCATCGGGATTTCCCTGATCGCTACGTTGTATCCATCCTGGTCGGCAGCACGGATTCTCCCCGCGGAAGCTCTCCGCTACGAGTGACCCTCGGCCAGATTTGTGACCATGGTCATGTCGTATTTATCGAAAATTGGGCTTAAGGTTCCCTTCATAGACGCTCTCCATAATTAGGGAGAAAGAGGTTGCCGCCGCAGCGTTCATGTTTTAATGAACGTGAGCTGGAAGCCAGCAGCTGGAAGCTGCCCTTTGAGCCCAGGAGCCAACCTTTTGCATCTAAGTCAACAGGAAATGATCCTGCGCGTCGAAGGATTGAAGAAAGTTTTTCGCTCCGGCGAGTCGGATCTGGTGCTCTTTGAAAATTTATCCTTCCAAGTAGCCAGGGGAGAAATGCTGGCGATCGTCGGAGAGTCGGGCTCGGGCAAGAGTACCTTGTTACACATCCTCGGCGCTCTTGATCGTGCTTCTGCAGGTGACGTATACTGCGCCCACTTGCGCTTGAGTTCGCTTTCAGAAGATGACGCGGCCGGGTTCCGAAACCATGAACTCGGGTTCGTCTGGCAGTTCCACTACCTGCTGCCGGAGTTTACGGCACTGGAAAACGTGGCCATGCCGCTCTTGCTTAGGGGTCTTTCCAAAGCGAAAGCGGAGGGAGAAGGTTTGCGATGGCTGCACGAGGTGGGTCTGGAGCAGCGCTCGCATCACCGAGCGGGGGAGCTGTCCGGTGGTGAACAACAGCGTGTGGCTCTGGCCCGGGCGCTCATCACCCAGCCCAAGTTGTTATTGGCGGATGAGCCTACCGGAGACCTCGATAGCCGCACAGCGGACTCGGTTTTTGAATTGATTGCCCGGCTCCATCGCGACTACCAGCTGACCTCCCTCATTGCCACCCACAATTTTGCCTTTGCGCGCCGCTGCCATCGGGTGCTGCGTTTGCAGCGCGGGCGAATTGAAGAGATTCCGCCGGAGACGCTTTCTGGCTAGGGTGACGCAAATTGACAGTTGTCCCGATAAGTGCCGAAATGGCAAAGTGACCCAAAAGTTTGTAACGCGTTGCAAATGGTCGGAGAGCACGTGATACGGGGCTCTTTGGTAACGGGGTGTATGTTCTACCGGCGCTTCCGGGCCATAGACGGGTTGGCAGGTTGGTTGCAATAATGATTTGAGGGCAGTGGTTTCCCAGGGTTGGGGACGCAATCTGAAACCTCGGTCCTCAGTAGAGCCAAGGGGGTAGGGCTTTATGTTTGAACGGTATACGGAAAAAGCGAGGCGCGTTATCTTTTTTGCGCGCTACGAAGCCAGCCAGTTCGGATCTCCTTATATTGAGACCGAACACTTGTTACTGGGACTTCTGCGCGAAGACAAAGCCCTGACGAACCGGTTTCTGCGCTCTCATGCTTCTGTCGAATCCATCCGAAAGCAGATCGAGGGACACACCACGATCCGGGAGAAAGTCTCGACGTCGGTTGACCTTCCATTAAGCAATGAGTGCAAGCGGGTTCTGGCCTATGCCGCAGAGGAAGCGGAGCGGCTTTCGCACAAGCACATTGGAACCGAGCATCTGCTTTTGGGTTTACTGAGAGAAGAGAAGTGCTTTGCGGCTGAAATTCTGCACGAGCGTGGCCTCAGGCTCTCCACCATTCGCGAGGAACTGGCACGTAGCAGCCAGGAGAAATCAGCACCCCAGCGTCAACGTGAATCTTCACTGCTCAGCGAGTTCTCCCGCGACCTGACCCAGGCCGCGATGGACAACCAGCTGGATCCGCTGGTGGGACGAGACGGCGAATTGGAGCGGGTGGTTCAGATTCTCTGCCGCCGTACCAAGAACAATCCAGTGCTCATCGGCGAACCGGGCGTAGGCAAGACCGCTATCGTCGAAGGGCTGGCGCAGCGCATCGCGGACGGAGAAGTCCCCTCGTTCCTGGCGGACAAGCGCATCCTCGGACTCGATCTTTCGCTGATCGTCGCCGGCACCAAGTATCGCGGCCAGTTTGAAGAGCGTTTGAAGACCATCATGAAGGAATTGATGGAATCGCAGAACTCCATCATCTTCATTGACGAGTTGCATACCCTGGTAGGCGCAGGTTCGGCGGAAGGCTCGCTCGACGCGGCCAACATTCTGAAGCCAGCGCTATCGCGCGGCGAAATCCAGTGCATCGGAGCTACCACGCCGGGCGAGTATCGCAAGTCCATCGAAAAAGACCGGTCGCTGGAGCGCCGCTTCCAGGCAGTGAAAGTTCCGCCCCCGGACGAGGCTAACGCCACTAAAATTCTGTTTGGGATCAAAGACCGATACGAGAAGTTCCACGCCGTCACTTACACCGACGAGTCCATCAACTTCGCCGTATCGCATTCGAACCGTTACATCCCGGACCGCTTCCTGCCGGACAAGGCAATCGACCTGATCGACGAAGCCGGGGCGCGCGTTAAGCTGCGCCAGACTTCGCTGCCCGAGGACATTACTGAAGTCCAGAAGCGCATCAAGTTCATCGTCCACCGTATGGAGAACGCCATTGCGAACCACGAGTTCGAGAAGGCGCGCTTCTACTCGGATGAGGAACGCAAGGAGCGCGAGAACCTGCGCGCTCTTCGCGAAAAATACCACCTCGATGAGTCCTCCACCGGCGTTGTCGGTCGGGAGGACATCGAGGACGTGGTCTCGCGCTGGACCGGCGTGCCGATCACCTCGATTAAAGAAGAAGAGTCGGCCAAGCTGCTGCGCATCGAAGAAGAGCTGCACAAGCGGATCATCTCGCAGGACAAAGCCATTGTCGCTTTGGCCCGCGCCATCCGCCGCAGCCGCGCGGGGCTCAAGAGCCCGAACCGGCCTATTGGCTCATTCCTGTTCCTTGGTCCTACCGGCGTGGGTAAGACCGAAGTGGCGCGCACCTTGGCACAATTCATGTTCGGGAGCGAGAAATCGCTGGTGCGTTTCGATATGTCCGAGTTCATGGAAAAACACTCGGTCTCGAAGCTGATCGGTTCGCCTCCGGGATATGTGGGCTACGAAGAAGGCGGCCAGCTGACCGAGCGCGTGAAGCGCGCACCGTATTCCGTCGTGCTGCTCGACGAAGTCGAGAAGGCGCACCCGGACGTGTTCAATATCCTGTTGCAGGTGTTTGAAGACGGCCAACTGACCGACGGCTTGGGCAACACCGTGGATTTCAAGAACACGATTATCATCATGACCTCGAACATCGGCGCCCGGCACCTGCAGAAGCGCGAGGGCCTGGGCTTCCAGTCGAGCAATGAGGACATGATCTCCGGCAAGATTGAAGACCTGGTCAAGGGCGAAGTCAAACGCACCTTCAACCCAGAATTCCTCAACCGCCTGGATGAAATCATCCTGTTCACCGCGCTCAGCGAGCAAGACCTGATCCAGATTCTGGAACTGATGGTCAGCTTGCTGAACCAGAACCTGGCCCAGAAGTCGATCACGGTCACGGTAACCGACGAGGCCAAGAAGTGGATCCTCAGCCAGACGCTGGGCGATCGCAGTTACGGCGCTCGTCCGTTGCGGCGCGCTTTGCAGAAATACATCGAAGACCCGCTCTCCGAGGCGCTGATCCAGGGCACAATTACCACCCGGCCGGCGTTCATCGAAGTCTTCCTTGACGGCCAGAAACTGTACTACCGTCCGGTAGACTCGGAGAAGACCGAGGGCGTGCTGCTGTACGAGAATTAACGGGGAGCTTTCAGCTATCAGCCGTCAGCCTACGCTGGCGGCTTTGTTTTCTTATGGAACTTGTACTCTATTCTGCTTTCTGGTGTCCTGATTGTCGCGTGGCCAAGCGCTTTCTGCAGGGGCACAATATTCCCTTCAAAGAAGTGGACATCGAGACCACGCCCGGCGCTGCCGACGAGGTGGTTGCCCGCACCGGCAGACGTGCTATTCCGCAATTTGTCATCGACGGCGAATGGGTGCAACCGTACCGTCAGGGCGACGGGTTTCTCTACCAGGAGATGGCCGAACGCCTGGGAATCAAAGAGCCTTAAGTCCACCCGTACATAACCTTCCGTACCCTAGAAGACCCCGGCCCCAGGCCGCAGAATAGTAGGTCAAAGGTCTGCCTGGCGGACACGCATCTCCCTCCCCCCATTTTGCCCGCCGCAACCGGTTTCCTCATGGTCGAGAACCATCAGTCATCGGGAGAAGAGCCAGTCTGCACCACCTGGGCCCGGATGGTCGAGGTCGTGCTGGGCCTGTTCCTGATCATCGGGACCGGCGTCATGGCGCACTACTATGCGCCGCCCGAGCCGCTTCCCCTCCCCGCACCGGTCAGGCCGGCGTTCACCAACGAGCACCAGGAAGAACTGAATCAGCTGACCCGCGACGTGGATGAACTGAAACAGGAGCAGGCCATGCCAGCCCTGGTCCTGAACCGGTATCGCAATTCGATCTGCTACATCTACGGCGTCTATCACGTCTCCATGCCGGGACACCGACCCGCGCTTCGCGCCCGCATTTCGGGAACTGGCTTCGTGGTTGCGGAAGGCTTGCTGGCGACCAATCGCCATGTTGCCGAACCCTGGTACGGAGACGCCGAGTCCGACATCCTGATAAGCAAGGGCGCCAAGCCGGAACTGGAAAAACTGGTGGCGTTCTTCCCGGGATTCCCGCTGCCGGTTGATATCACGCCGCTGGTTCTGTCGGCACACGGCGACCTGGCGGTGCTCAAGGTCGAAAATTCACAAGCCATCAGCCGGCTTCGCCCTCTGCCGCTGGCCGAGGGAGCTTCGAATCCGGGAGAATTGGTGGCTGTAGTGGGTTATCCCATGGGCGTATTGGGTATGGTTGCAAAATCGCCCTCAGCCGTATACGAGCGCCTGGCTTACCGCCACGACGACATCGGCGCCGCCAATGAACTGGCAGCGCTATCGCTGATTCGCCCATCGGCCACTTGCGGGCACCTGGGAGATGTGGTCGGGGACAAGCTGATCTATGATGCGCCGACCGCCCACGGCGGCAGCGGAGGCCCGGTATTCAACTCGCAAGGCCAGGTGATTGGTATCAACGAGGCCTATATTGACGGCTTCTCCGGCGGCACTCTCGGCGTTTCTGTACAGGCCCTCCGACCACTGATCACGGCGGCACAGAAGAGGATTATCGCGAGCACCCCGCCGCCGGCGAAAGAGCAGAACTAACCTTCCCGAAGTTCCGGCGTCGAACGGCAATGGCCTCAGGAAAGCTTCTTTACCCAGCCCGGCTCACGCACGTGTGCCTCGTCCAACCGGCGAAGTCGTGCTGCCATGATCCCGGGCCGTCCCAGATATCCGCCCGACGTTCCCGATCCTAACGAAACGACCAGCGCCACCGCCTTGGCCAGCATCACTACAATCAGCACCTTCAAGGCAAGATTTGCATTCAGAATGTCGCTGATCGTGTCGTAGCCCACTCCCAATACCCTGGGCACGAATAGCCGATTACACCCAGCCCCAGCGCCCCGATGGCCGGCCACCAGAGTTCGTCAATAGGCAGCGTGGCGAACTGATCTTCGGTCCAATACAGCAACTTGCTGAATCCGACTGCCGCCAAACCGCAAATCGCTCCCAGCACCAGATAGAACGGCAAAGCGCGCGGGACGCCGAAATCCATGGCCGTGACCGTGAACATCGGGCCGGCGCCGAGCAATTGCATGTGGACCGCAGTCGCCAAAGTGCTGGCGATGACCAGAGGAATAAAAGAGCGCGATTTGAACTCGAACAGCAGCAATCGCCGCCGCCAGGAATGAGACCAGCACCATCCGGAATTGGGCAAAAACGAACCGGAGAGCTGGGTCCGTGCCGATCCGCGCCAGATCCTTCACGGCCTAAAGGCCGTTCAGGATGACGCCGTTAAGGAGAAAGAGTTCCGATCAGATGAAGCGCTCTTACGCTTTGACGACTTTGCCGCTGCGCAGGCAGGAGGTGCAGACGCGAATCCGTTTGGTAGCGGCGCCCACCTTGGCGTGGACCGGTCGCAGATTTACGTTCCAGCGCCGCTTGGTGACGTTATGGGCGTGGCTGATGTTGTTTCCGAATTGCGGCCCCTTGCCGCAGATCTCACATACTTGTGCCATTGACTACTCCAGGTAAGTTCAGAACTTGATCTGTAAGACATAGATTTTACCGGATTTCCCACCCTTTCGACAACTTCGTCCCAGCCAGATAGTGGTGCAGTTTGAAAATCTCCAAAGGATTGTCATTCCGAATCGCGGCATTGTCGCGCGAGGAATCTGCTGTTTCGCTGCTGGCAGCAAGCAGATTCCTCGCCGATAAAGCCGGTTTCGGAATGACAAGGGGGTGTTTTTGCGCAAACTGTACCACCACCCCCAGCCAGACTCTGGCGGGAATTGTTGTCAGACCGGTTTCCTTTGCGACCTTTGCGAACTTTGAGGTCAAAGTCTTTACCGCAAAGGAAGCCGCAAAGATCGCCAAGGAAGTCTATGCGATACTGGAGTCATGGCCCCGCCGCCCGATCCCAAGTCGGTGAAAGTGAACCTGACGACCGGCACAGGCGTGGACATTGAGTGGAAGGACGGCCACCGTTCGCACTACCCATTCCCCTTTCTGCGCAAT
>Ga0307471_100002199_pt1 | contig 11116 bp, 9 predicted proteins | sample atmos_gasesAM3C__2_FD_204566 | JGI IMG/M metagenome (GOLD analysis project Ga0307471, IMG submission 204566) | Hardwood forest soil microbial communities from Morgan-Monroe State Forest, Indiana, United States - atmos_gasesAM3C_515 | ecosystem: Environmental > Terrestrial > Soil > Temperate... | reverse complement strand
AAGATTATCCCGTAGCGCGCGCCTATCGTGATAGCCGCGTGAACCGCATTTTCGAAGGCACCAACGAAATCAACCGCATGCTCATTATCCAGATGCTCATCAAGCGTTCCATGGCAGGCATTCTGCCGCTCATCCCCGCCGCAATGAAACTAGGGGAAGAAGTCCTGGCGGGCCCGTCCTCTGAAGAAGCGCCGACAGGGGCATTTGCCGAAGAAGAGCGCTCGCTGGCACAGGCTAAGAAGATTTTCCTGCTTGCAGCGGGCACGGCAATGCAAAAATTCCGCGAAGGGCTGGCCGAGCAACAGGAGATCGTGGCCTCACTCGCCAATATTGCGATGGACATCTACGCCATGGAATCGTCGTTGCGTCGCGCTCAGAAAGCGCTTACCAAGCGCGGAGAATCTGCAAGCGTGATGGGGGATGCCGCGCGCGCGTTTGTGTATGACGCGATGGACCGAATCGAGAAGGATGCGCGTACCGCTCTGGCTGCTTCGGCCGACGGCGATACGCTCACCACGCAACTCGCGGTTCTGCGCCGCTTCGCCAAGCACGCGCCGATTGACACGATCGCGATCCGCCGCCGCGTTGCCGACGCTGTTCTCGCGCAGGATCGCTATCCATTCGACGGCCGATAGAGTTGGCGTAGCTCGGTCTTCCGATGCGAAGGATTCGATCAGCTGGATCGAAATATCCGCTGCGGTTTTCAAAGGCGCAGGCGAAAGAAAAATAAAACGTCTGCGCCGGACTAAAAGTGTCAGCTAGAATTTCGCTGTTCCTCTTTGGCACTCTCGGTACCTGAGTACTCCTTTCCGCGGAAAGCGTTTTCTCTTGTGCGCACTTCAGCCGCCTACAGGTTTTCCCCATTCTCCTTATCTTTCAGTCACTTACGCGAAGCTTCATTTGGACTTTCCGTTGCATCTAATCTTGTGTAAGGCGGTGAGGCCTGATGAAAACGTTCTTGGAGCAATCGAAATCGTTGGCGCTGTTAATCGTTGAAAAAGCGAAGGTGCGCAGAGGACTGCTGCTGGGCACTGGGATTTTCTTTGTGTTTCAACTCTATTTCGTCCGCGAACTGCTCGCGGCTGAGCTTCTCTTTGGTCTCGGTTTCGCGGTTTTGCTCGCCCTCGTGGCTGTAGCGTATCTGGTCGGCTCACTGGGAGAGCGTGGCTTGGACTTCGCGGAAGTTGGAGTTCGAGTGATCGGGGATTCCGCCCGCCGCGGCTTCAGCGCGCTCGAGGAAATCAGCAGAAAGCAATTCCGTCACCCGGGCTCGCAGTCTGCACAATAATCGCGCCCCTGATCTGCCCATTCTAATCCACGGTTCCGCGATTAAAATTCTCTCTAACTCCCTCAAAACAAAGACTCGGGCCTCGGTCTAATCGGTGGTAAAAGCCGATTTCGCCGGTCGAGCTTCGATGCCGAATCCGGCACCAAAACCACTCGCTCGCTGTAGCGGGAAGAACCAGCTTCGGGTAAACTATCAACCTGCGGAGAGTGAATTGACGCTTACAAATATTCAAGGCGCCAATGGGGCGAAAACGCTCGTAAGGGTTCGGCCCAGAGGATTCTGTGCCGGTGTGGTGCGCGCTGTAGACATCGTCGAGCTAGCTCTAGAGGCCTACGGCCGCCCGGTCTATGTGCATCACGAGATCGTTCATAATCGTTACGTCGTTGATCAGCTGAGGCGGCGGGGTGCGATTTTCGTCGAATCCATCGAGGAAGTTCCCGAGGGCGCGGTTCTGGTGTTCAGCGCGCATGGCGTTCCGCCGCGCGTTCGCCTCGAAGCGCAAGAACGAAGGCTGCGCGTGATTGACGCAACATGCCCGCTAGTAACCAAGGTCCATCTGGAAGCGCTGAAGTTTGCGCGTGAAGGCCGCACGTTGATTCTGATTGGCCATCGCGACCATCAGGAAATCGTGGGCACCTCTGGCGAAGCTCCCGATCAAACTGTCGTCGTCGGAAGCGTGGAGGAAGTAAACGAACTCGTGGTTCCCGATCCCGAGCGCCTTGCTTTCCTCACGCAAACAACGCTCTCACTCTACGACACGCAAGAGATCGTCGCGCGGCTACGCCAGCGATTTCCGACGATTGTTGGCCCGGCGTCCGACGATATCTGCTACGCGACGCAGAACCGCCAAGAGGCAGTGGAAGCGTTGACGCGCGAGGTGGAACTGATTCTGGTGGTCGGGTCAGCGAACAGCTCGAACTCGAATCGTCTTGTGGAAGTGGCCAAGCGAGCTGGCGTTGCCGCCCGTTTGATCGAAGATGCGAACGACATCGAAGAATCATGGGTCACCGGCGTAAAATCACTTGGCTTGACAGCCGGAGCGTCTGCACCTGAGATTCTTGTCGAGCAAGTGAGCCAGCGTCTTGCGAAATTCGGGTTCACCAACGAGCGCGACCTGGATTTGATTCGTGAAGATGTGCGTTTCACTCTGCCGCCGGAGCTTGCGGCGCGCCAGAGCGCACACTAAGCGTCAAAAGGGTGTGACAATCCTAGGAGCCGATGAGTGGCGGTAAAGATAGTCCGCCAGCCCAATAAGATTGCTTTGCTGGGAGCGCCCACCAGCGCAGCCGCGATGTCAGCGGGACACGAAGGCGCTCCTGCGGCATTACGCTCTGCTGGATTAATCGATCGCCTCCGCACAGCCGGCTACGAAGTTTCCGATCTGGGCGACGATCCTTCTCAGCTATACAAGCCCGACGATGAAAGTCCTCGTGCACGCAATCTGCCGCGAGTAATTGCCGCGCTAGAAGCTCTCAAGCCACGAGTTGAGCAAGCCGTGAAATCCACTGCCCTTCCTATCATTCTCAGCGGCGATTGTTCCGTGGCACTCGCGACTGTGGCCGGCGCGCGACGTTATTTTCGCAACGTCAGCATGATCTACATGGACCGTGATGCGGATTTGAACACGCCGGCAACAACTCCGTCCGGCTGCGTGGATGGCATGGTGGTTTCTCACTTGACCGGAACTGGTGCCGCGGAGATGGTGCGTTTCTGGGGTGAACCGCCACTGGTGCGCGAGCCGGACCTGGCTCTCTTTGGCGTAGCTCGCCTGGATCCGGCCGAGGAACAATTGCTGACGAAATCGCCGCTTCGTTGTTTTCACGCCGCGGACGTTCAGCGCATGGGAGCCGCGGCAGCGGCTCAGGCTGCCGTGGAGCGCATCCATGCCAACGGATACGAATTTATTTTGCACTTCGACGTGGATGTGATTGCCGACTTTCAAGCGACAAACTATCCCGGGGCTGGCGGTCTTGCGCTCGACGAAGTGCGCCAGGCTCTCGAAGTTTTCGTTAGGCAGAAGCATCTGGCGGCGATTGAAGTGACTGCTTACAATCCTACGAAAGATACTGATGCCAATGCTGCGAAAGTGATCGTCGAGCTTCTTGGCGATGCGCTGGAGAAACGCCTCGAAGCCCTTAAAGCGGCTGCAGAGGTCGCGCCAGCAAAAGTTGCAGCTTCCGCGGCGTCCGCATCGCAATCACCGGCCGCCTCAATAGATAAAGAAACATCTGCCGCCCCTGAGCCGGCAGACACTCACACCGCTGCAGTGACACCACCGGTAGCCGGAGAAGCATGGTCTTCAGATTCGCTTGAAATGGAGAGCGAATCAGATTCAACTACCGAGGAAGCCGATGCGCGTGAATCTTCCGGAGAGTCTTCTGAGGAACAAGAAGAATCGCCATCATAGCGGGCTCCCCTGTGATCCGCGCTCTCGATTCCCGTCCTGTGACCCACAAGCTCTCCGTTATTATCTTCGACGTGGATGGCGTCCTGGTGGATACGCGCGGCTCTTTTCAGCGCACCACACTTGAGACGGTCCGCCTGCTTACGGCGAAGCGCGTAACTCGTTCGGAGCTTCATCGCTGGAAGAATCGCCCCGGATTTAATGACGATTGGAAACTCTCACACGCTTGGGTCAACGAGCTCGGCAAGAACCTGAGTTACGAAGAGGTGAAGCGCCGCTTTGTCGAGATCTACTGGGGCAAGAATGGGCGAGATGGAAATGTCAGAGGTGAGAAGTGGATGCTTTCGCGCTCGGTCTTGAAGCGAATCGCGAAAATAGCGCCTCTAGCGATCTTCACAGGCCGCGTCTACAAAGAGCTCGACTACACGCTTGACCGATGGAAAGTGCGCAGCTGTTTCAAGCAAATCGTGACTGTTGAAGATGTCTCGAAGCCGAAACCCGATCCTGAAGGCTTGATAAAGATCCTCGACGGCTGCAGCCCGTCAACCGCTCTTTATGTGGGCGACAATGTTGACGATGCCCTGGCATCGAAAGCGGCGAACGTTCCGTTCGTCGGAATTCTGCCGCGGAGGAGCTGGGAGCGGCGGCATCGGGGTGCCCGTCTCAAAGAGCTTGGCGCAATGACTATCCTCGGCGAGATCAGTGAGCTGGAGGGTTGGCTAAGAAAATACGTATCTCGCGCGACCCATTCGTAAACCTCTGTTCCAATCCAAGATAGGACTAACTGGTAGTACCGAAAAGGACACCAGTACCATTGTCCGCACCATCTCTAAGCTCCATATTTACAAGCAGAGGCGGGGCCACAGCCCCACAACTGTCGCTATGAACGCCAACATACGCGCTATGGCTGCTCGAGCCTTCGTACGCAGCCTCAATATCTTGCTTAAGTTCGCTCGAATGTATGACTTCGGCCACCCACGGACGAAGAAGCAGTACGAGACGGCTTGGAGCGAACTCCAAAGCGCCCTAGGCTCGGATAACGAAGCCGGCGTGTTGCTGTCAGTGTCTGGCGACCAACTATTGCTCGACGGCATGTCACTCGAATCCGCTGCGGCGGAAAAAAGCTTTGCGCGGATGCTTTCTGGAGCAGGTATCGCGAGCATTCACTTTTCACCAAAGGTGACGCAGGCCAGCCTCGCAAAATTCGTCCGAGGTTTCCCCACGGGAACTGGTGCGAAGCCCGCTCAACTCGTCGAGCAGCTAAAATCCGCGCTAGAAGGCGATCCGCACATTCATGTGAATGAAATTTGTTTCGTGCCGGCGGATTCTGCGATCGCAAAATCGTCGGTGGCGGCCCACATCACCGCGCGCACGCTGGGAATGGATTCTGCTGCAGCCAACGAGCTATTCAATGACCCTGAGAAGCTATTGCAGTTGATCGTCGCAGCAGAAGGCACGAAGGGATCAGGCCGCGGCACCGGTTCCGGTGGATCCGGCAACGGGGGCGGATCCGGAAGTGGCTCGGGCGGCTGGGGCGACGGCAGCGGTGGCAGCGGCGGAACCGGAACGGGGGATACCGGAGCGGACGGTTATGGGCAAGGATATGGGTCCGGGCCGGGTGGCACAGGCGGCGGTGGCGACTCAGGAACCTGGAACATTCCCGGCGGTAGCGGCTCAGGATCGCGACTTGATCCGAACGACAGCGGCTTCTGGCTGAACAAAGACGGATCAAGCGGAGCGGATTCAGGCTCAGGTAGCGGAACAGGAGTAGGAATTTCCGGGAGCCTTTCTGGCGTGAGCGCTGGTTCCGGTGGGACAGGCTCAGCGAATTCCAGCGGCGGCGGTGGCGGGAGCGAAACGGGAACCTGGAACATTGTTGGTGCTGGTGAAGCCGGCGGAGATCGGCTCGATCCAAACGCGGGAGGCTTCTGGCTCAACAAAGATGGCTCAAGCGGTACAAGTTCAGGATCGGGAAGCGGAAGCGGGGCAGGCATCACAGGAGCAATCCCGGTGACTGGCTCCGCGGCGGGAATGCGCAACATTGGAAACGGCAGTGGAAACGCCAATGATTCGGGCACATGGAACATTCTTGGTGGCAGTGCAGAGGGTACTCCGATTGATCCCAATGCCGGCGGTTTTTGGCTGAACAGAGACGTTTCTTCGGGTGCCGGCAACAGAACTTCCGGGCGAGGTTTGGGCGGAGCAACAGCCGTCCACGGCGAAGGCAATTCGGGAGGCTTGGGAGGCGCTGCCGGTTCGGGCTCCGGAGTTGGAAATAGCGGCGGATCGAATTCACGCATCTGGAGAGTTCCTCCCGGAGCGAGCACGAACCCTGACGCAGGAGGTCCCGGCCGTTGGGCGAATGCTACTTCCGGAATTCGAGTTGGACGTTCTTCGCGCGCTGCTGAGCCCGGCTCGATGTCCGTCGAAACCGGGTTGATGACTCTTCAAGAGGACGAGCTGCAAGGCATCCTGCAGGTTCTCGCACAAATCGCCCGCACGGGCGACGGCGCTAAAGACAAACTCGATCCAAATGCATTTCAATCGCGGCTTTCGACACTCCCTCGGCGCGCACGCTTCACGATCAGCCAGGCTCTTTCGGCATTGGCAGCGCAAGCTCCGACGGAATCGTCAGACCGTCCGACGCTTTTGAAACTTGCCGAGCACATCGCGATTCGGTTCGCACTCGAGAGCTACGAGCGCGGAGACATTGAAGTGAACTCCGTGCGTCAGTTGCTCGACGAGATGAACACGGAGCTTGACGGCCTGCGCAAGATCATGGGTGTGTACGAAGAAAAAATGGCGCGCGCTGGAATCGAAGTGCAGTCGCACGTGGAACTGCTGGCTCAGCAATTTTGGTCTGAGGTGGCGGAAGACAAGAAGAAGGCCGTGCTCGAGTCTGCCGACGCTTGGTGTGTTCCTGCCGCGAAAGTGCGCGAATATGTAGGCGCCCTACAAACGCGCGGAGAATCGGAAGCCGCGATTGGAATTCTGCGCAACTATGCGAGTTGCATTACGAACAAGGGGAATCAGCCGCGCCGTCAAGCGGCGATGGGACTCGCGGAACTTGCATCGCTCTATGCGAACACGGACGAACGCTTGCTCATAGACGTCATCCGTCAGATCGGCGTCCAGCTTCCCGAAGAGCGCGATGCAGAGATGCAGAGTCTCGTCGGCGCCGCCTTCGTGCGCATGTCCCAGGAAGCCACAAAGAAGCGTTCTTACGCTGCGATTCAACGTTCCGTGGAGTTGATCGACTATGTCGAGACGGAACATCCCGGGATGGGCAAGAACCTTCGGCCAAAGATCGCGATTGAAAACCGGCTGCCGGAATTCATTGACGAGGCGCTCAAAGAAGGAAACGTCCAAAGCGGTCTTGCCGACCTGCTTCGCCGAATGCCTGGGCCAGCGTCGCAGCAGTTAGCGATTCGGTTCAGCCGGGCGGGATTTCGAGAGGACTGCGAACTTCTGGTTTCGATGATGGGCCTGCTTGGACCCGAAGGGTTGGAGCATTTGAGGGAGCAACTGCTCCGCGGAACTCCGAACGAGGCGCTTGATACGGTCGGAATGCTCGCAAGGATCGATCGGGAGATGCTTGAAAAGATGCTGCCCGACCGAATGAAGGAGTGGAAACGAACAGCCCACGATCGTGTGGTCCGACAGATTGCCGCCAGCGGAGCGTCGGAACGTGGGCGTTTGTTACTCGATATCTTCGACTTACTTGATGGGACGATTCGCCCGCTCGCAATCGATGAGATCGGCATGGCCGGGGAGCAGAGCGCGGATATGAAGCTTCTGCGCTTGGCCGAAGGTGACCTGCCGAGCGGCGGCACTGACTATTTGCGCCTTAAGGCGATTGAAGCGCTCGGCCGCCTTCGCACGACCAGCGCTGAGGTTCTGCTGCGCAAAATTTCGGAAGCGCGTAAGGCTTTCCGCTGGGCGAATCCCAGTGAGCTTCGTGTAGTGGCGGCGCAGGCAATGGAAAAGATCGACCCTGAATGGGTGCGTAGCTTTATTCCCAAGAGTGGCTTGAGCGTCGCTGAGTTCTCGATCGAACCGCTTGACGCGGATCCCGAGTCGTCGGCGATCCGCCAGCGGCGTTATCCGCGCCTACGGCTGGAGCATCCTGTAAGCGCTACCACGACCAGTCTGAAGGACAATTGCCAGCTGGAAATTCCGGAGATGACGCTGGGAGGCGGAATTGCAGTCTGCGAGCAGAGCCTCTATCCGGGAAGCATCGTCAGCCTGAAGATGAACGCCTCAGCGAAGTCAGTGAAGGCGCAGATGATCGTGCGGGACGCGAATACGCAGGCTCGAGCGTTCGAAGTGGTGGATATGGATCTCGAAGAACGCGCGAAATTACGGAAGCTCCTGGTGCAACTCGGCAATGCGCAGAAACAATCGACGCCGAAAGAGCGCAGCCGGCGATCGCAGCGCACGATCCTTTCAACTCCCGTCTAAAACCTTTCGCGCGAGGCGTGATCCGCCATCTCGCGCCATTGCAAGTCTTCTTGGGTGCGGCGCTTGTTAGCACCATCTTGCGAGCGCATCGCGCCCATGCGGACTTCTATGTCTAATAACGCGCAGCCGATCAATACGCTTGAGATGAGCGCCTCCCGAGGCTCTAACCGTACGATGAACCATCCCGCGATCACAAGGCCGCCCGTTATCGCGTAGCAAACCAGAGCCACCTGGCGCGCCGTGCACCCACGAGCTAGCAAGAGGTCGTAAAAGTGACGTCGATCTCCGTATAGCGGCGACGCTCGCTGGCGTATTCGGCGGAGTATTGCTACGCCAGCGTCAATCAGCGGAAGTGCCGCCACAAGCACTGAAAACAATATTGGAGTAAGCGCGGGTTTTGCGGGACCGGTCTCCCGGCAGAATGCCAATCCCAGAAGAGCGCTTGCGAAACCGAGCATTGAGCTTCCTGAATCGTGCGAAATTACCTGTTCAGAGTCTTCGAAAAGTTGGGAATTTCCAGCCGTGTCGAACTGGTGTTGTACTGCCTCCAGCAGCGCCAACCTTTTCCCGCGGCCCTGCCCAACTAGTGCAATTATTTCCAAGCGGTCTCAAGCTCGCTTAAGGAACTTGTCAACTTCCCGTCGAGTGGGCATCGAAGGCTGTGCTCCCTTCCTCGTAACGGAGATCGCAGCTACCGCTGCCGCGAATCGCGCCGCCTCCAGCGGGCCTTTGCCCGACAGCAAGCTCACCGCAAATCCAGCATTGAATGCATCGCCCGCCGCCGTCGAATCCACTGCCTCCACGCGAAACGCCGGAACCATCTCCCGAATTCCACCCGCAGTCGCTATATAACCGCCTTGGACACCCATCTTGATCACTACGTTCCTGGGTCCTCGCTCCATCAGCAGGTCCGCGCAGCGAGCCGCTGTGGCGGGTGTCACCGGCTCATCGTGAGGCAGTCCGCACAGCACTCGCGTCTCGCTCTCATTCGGAGTAATCCAAGTTGTACTCCGCATCAAATCCACAGGCAGTTCGCGAGCCGGTGCGGGATCGAGCATCAGCGGAACGCCGTTCTTGCGCGCAAATCCTGCCAGTGCTTCCATCGCATCAAGCGGAATCTCCAGTTGGGCCAGAATCATTCCGGCCTTTCGCAGAAGCGCCGCATTCTTCCTCACGTCGCGGCCGGTCACTTTCCCGTTTGCACCCGGCACCGCCACAATGTTGTTCTGTCCGTCGCGCCCGATATTGATCAACGCAACCCCCGAAGATCCCTTGGCGATTTCCACCGCCCGCGTATCGACGCCGGCTTTACGCAGTGCCTGCTTGAGCCCCGGCCCGAAATCATCGTCACCCACTTTGGCGATCATGCTTACCGGATACCCGAGTCGAGCCACCGCCACAGCTTGATTTGCTCCCTTGCCGCCGTAAAAAGTGCCGAAATCAATCCCCGTCAGTGTTTCTCCCGGCAGCGGCACGCGCTCTGCCGTGGCCACCAAATCGAAATTAACGCTGCCCATCACCACAATCGGTTTCCGCATTCTCACCCCAGGAAGATACAAGCGAGTTTGAAAGCCTGAGTCTACATCATGCCTCCGGCTTGTCGAGGAGCTGATGCCTTCCCACGGAGCTCCCCAGCAGATGTTTAAATCACACCACGCGACGGAGTCGGTGTACAATACGCTCGTCTGAAAAGACGTCCACTCAACCGGCCAAAAAAACACCATTTCCGAGCTTCGGCTCGCGATTAACTTTTCGTTTTGAAAGGACAAGACCTTGAACAATAGATTGGTAACTCTCGCGTTGTGTCTGGCACTCGCATCTCCTCTCTTCGCTCAAAAGAAAGAAGATGAGCGACTTGCGAATTCGGCCACCGCCATGCAGGCCATCCTCTCCGGAGACAAGGGCCTGCCCACCAGTATTCTCGACAAAGCAGACTGCATCGTCGTTTTTCCGAGCGTGAAGAAAGTAGCGATCGGTATTGGCGGCAGCTACGGCCGCGGCGTGATGGTTTGCCGCAAGGGAGCAAGCAAGGACGGTAGCTGGGGCGCCCCGGCGATGTACAAACTCGACCAGGGAAGCATTGGCGTTCAGCTCGGCTCCACTGCCACCGATTTTGTGCTGGTAGTGATGAATGAAAAAGGCGCCGAGCAGATTCTGAACGGCAAGACGAAACTCGGAGGCAATGCCGCAGCGGCCGCAGGTCCCACGGGTGCCGCCGCGAATGGATACAACGCCGATTCGATGAAGGTCGACGTGTTGACCTATTCGCGTACCAAAGGCTTGTTCGCAGGCGTTTCGCTCGAAGGCGCTTCGATGGAAACCGATGACGATGCCAATAAAGCCGTCTACGGAAAATCGATCACCGCGAAACAGATCATAGACGGAGGAGAATCTACTCCTGCGGCAGGCAAAGGCTTGGTCGATCTTCTCGATAAGACCTCGCCCGCTAAGAAGTAATCGGGCGACTGAAACGCATCACATCGAGCGAGGCACGGCTGACGGTTCCGTCTGCCGTGTCTCGTATCGTTCTCCAGCGGTTGCCTGAACGGTTGGACCCTTTCTAATACCCCCTTTTTAAATACTTTGCCCCTCAGTCGGTTACCCTAAGTCGTTTGCGAAAATCCCTACCCGTTAATACCCCAGCCAGTAAGGTTTTTGGCTGATTCGTCTGTATCGCCCACCCAGCTAGTATACTCGGGAGAATTGGGCATGCTGTACGCCCGAATCCACAAAGAGTGGAAACACAGGAGGAGCAATGCTTTACTACGCTCTGGTTTTTCTGGTCATCGCGTTAATCGCGGGGTTTTTGGGATTTGGCGGCGTGGCTTTTGCCGCAGCAGGAATTGCCAAGATTCTGTTCTTCATTTTCCTGGTGATCTTTGTCGTCACGTTGGTGGCGCATCTTCTTCGCGGTGGTACAGCTACGTAATCCTCTGCTGACTGAGTCAAACCTTAAATACGAC
>Ga0307471_100002198_pt1 | contig 11120 bp, 7 predicted proteins | sample atmos_gasesAM3C__2_FD_204566 | JGI IMG/M metagenome (GOLD analysis project Ga0307471, IMG submission 204566) | Hardwood forest soil microbial communities from Morgan-Monroe State Forest, Indiana, United States - atmos_gasesAM3C_515 | ecosystem: Environmental > Terrestrial > Soil > Temperate... | reverse complement strand
GCCACCCGTAGGTTTCCACGGTGCTTCATCGGGCCCCGGGTCGCTTGGCCCGGGAGGCGCTTTGAGCTTGTAGGAAGGATCACCGGCGAGTTCGACGGCTTTGGGAGTCCAGAGGCCGGAGGCTTGATGGTGTCCATGGCCGGAGTGCACGCCGCCCCAATGGTTGACAACGATGTTGGGGCGAAAGGAGCGCATGACGCGGACCATGTCTTCGAGCACTTGATCGCCCCAGATTCTTTCCGTTTCTTCAGGCGTCTTGGAATAGCCGAAGTCAGGGGCGCGGGTGAAGTAGAGCCTAACGCCATAGCCGCGCGTGGCGGCGAGGAGTTCCTGTGTCCGGATCAAACCGAGCTGGGGAGCCTGTTCGGGGCCGAGCGCGTTTTGCCCGCCTTCGCCGCGGGTGATGGCCAGGAGGGCGACGTCGGCGTGCAGACCGCGGGCAAGATAAGTGAGGACGGCGGCGGATTCGTCGTCAGGATGCGCGGTGATATAGAGGATGCGGGTGGTGACGAGCGCGGCGTCGATGGCCTCGATGGTTTCAGGGAGGCCGGGACCCGTGCCGGGGGCCGACGGGAATTGCGCGCGTGCCTGCAGGACGAAGGTAATCAGAGCGGTCAAAATCGTTGCGGCGCGAAAAGTTTTCAAGAAACCTCCGAAAGTTCCTTTGTGGCGCCCGCGGTAGAAATCACCGGGAGGCCAAAGGCACCCAGGACCGACACGCAAAATCGGCGTATGGGGGCACCCAACGAGAAAACCAAGACGGGCCGGGCTAAAGTCCGGCGCCTACCTAGGCAAACCGAACAAAGCCGCCAGTCGCTCTTAGGCAGTTTCTCCGGGCCGGGCAGTGCCTGCCGGAAAGGGCCATTGTCGCATCAGGCGAGACCAGATCAAAAATGCCGAAACGCCGAGAGCGATTTCGAGCAATCCCCACTTGCGCGCAGGGCCGGTTTGCCAGAAAAGCCAGGCCCAGCCCACGATAGTTAGCACGGCGGGCACAGGGTACAGCCACATCTTGAACGGAAACTTCTCCGCAGCCCAGCGCCGCCGCAAGAGCAGCAAGCCCACGGTTTGTCCGATGAATTGGACAAGCAGGCGCATCGCAAGAATGCCGGCGATGGCGGTCTCCAGCTTCAGCAAAATGCTAAAGAGGAACGCGAGCGCCCCCAAGATTAGAAGCGAAATGTGAGGAAAATGTTTCGTGGGATGAACTTTGGCAAAGATAGGGAAGAAGTTGCCGTCAAGGGCGGCGGAATAAGGAACGCGCGAGTATCCCAACAGGAGAGAAAAAACGGAGGCGAGGGCGATCCAGAGAACCATCCCGGTGACAAAATGCGCGGCACCGGAGCCGTACAGCCGCTCGACGAAGAGGCTGGCGATGAAGGGAGTGTTCTGCGCCTGCCGCCAGGGCACGACGCCGAGAAGGCTGGTCTGCATAGCCAAATAGAGGATGGTGATCCCGAGGATGGAGAGGAAAATGCCGCGCGGGATATTTTTTTCTGGTTCGCGAATCTCGCCGCCTAAATGGCAGATGTTGTAGTAACCCCAATAGCTGTAGACGGTGTTGACCATGGCGGCGCCGAGCCCGGCAAACCACAACGACGAAAGATGGAATGCACCGGGTGGAAAATCGAATGCTAATTTCGCGTCGAAATGACGGATGCCTCCCCAGATAAGCCAGAGCATTGTGCCGACGACACCGACCCATAAGAAGACGGAGATTCTGCCAATGGTCTGAATACGGCGGTAAAGAAGGATCACGAGAAGGATGACCAATCCGCCAGAAATGGCTTTGGCTTGAAGGGTGCCGAGCGGGTGCAAATAGCCGGCGTAACGAGCGAAGCCGATCGAGGCCGAAGCGACGGAAAGCGGCGCCTGGACAAAGGTTTGCCAAACGAAGAGGAAGGACAGGAGGCGGCCCCAGCGGCCCGGGCCGTAAGCTTCCCGCAAAAAAACGTACGTTCCACCGGCTTTGGGCATGGCGGCGCCGAGTTCGGACCAGACAAACCCATCGAGCGTGGCGAGAAGGGCGCCCGCGAGCCAGGCGATCAAAGCTTGCGGCCCGCCCATAGCTTTGATGACCAGAGAACTCACGACGAACGGGCCGATGCCGACGATCTCGATCATGTTGAGCGCCACGGCCTCTTTGAGGCCCAAGCCGCGTTCCAAGGCGGGCGGCGGCGCAGGCGCAGCCAGCTGTTGTTGAGTGTCGGTCATTCGCAGGCGAGAATAACAAAAGCTTGGCGGGGCTCCTAGTTCCCTCGACGGATGCCCACAGGTACTTTCAAGGGCAGGGGCAAATTCCCGTGGAGGCCGCGTGACGGCCAGAACCATTTCGTTTTGTATCTGTTCGGGCGTAGCTTAAACTCAAGCGACGGAAGGTGTGACCCCTGACGCCTTCTATTGGCGACGATGCTCCGCAACCTCCTGTCACTCCTCATGGTGGTGCTCGGCTACTGCTGCTGCGCTGCCCGTGCGGGGGCCACTGCTCCCAAGTTGAACCTTCCGCCTGAAACAGGGGCAATCCTGGACAGTATTTATTCGGGCCAAACGGATCTGGCGATTCAAGAAGCGCGAGAACTCCAGGAGAAAGAGCCGGAACTTCCGCTGGGTTACCTACTCGAGGACGAGGCGCTGTGGTGGAAGATCTGGTGCACTGCGGCAGAGTTCAAGTACGGAATGACCATGCCACGACGCCAGGGGAAACAGGCCGGCGACCAGCACTATCTGGAGGTGGCCGCAAAAGCCTATGCCTTGGCGGAAGCGAGCCTGGCACAACAGGAATCGGCGGAGATGTATCTTTACGCGGGCATGGCCGACGCGCTCAGCGCGCGGCTCTACAGCTTGCGAGGAGAGAATCGAGCCACGGCCCGCGTGGGCGTTCGCGCGCGGGGAAATTTCGAAAAGGCCTTGCAACTCGATCCTTCCCTAGCCGATGCCGATGTGGGCCTGGGACTCTACAACTATTATGTAGACACGCTCTCGACGCTGGCGCGGGTACTGCGTATTTTCATGGGGATTCCCGGTGGCTCGAAGGAGGAAGGCGTCCAGCAACTACAACGAGCGATCCGCGAGGGTCAACTCACTCCGGCGGTGGCGCGGTTCTACCTGGCACTCAATCTGCATAATTACGATCGGCAATATCAAGAAGCGCTGATGGTGCTGGAACCGCTCGTGACCCAGTATCCGGAAAATCCACTGTTTCAGCTGGCTCGCGGGGATTTATATGCCAAACTGGGCCGCAAGCAACAAGCAGCATCTGCCTACGAAGAAGCCGCTCGGGTTGCGGGAAAACTGCCAGACGCGGAATGCCGCACGAAGGTACAGGCACTCGTTCGAGACTCTTTGGAGGCCCTAAGGAAAGGATCCTAAGCTAAAACTTACTACGACTAACGGGCAAGATCGTTCCGCAAACGGCGGCTATAACCGGCAGGAGTATGGTATAACCTCTTCGGATTAATAAACCGGTTATTTCATTTCCGCCCTCGGAGGGTTCCTCATGCCCCAGTTTCTTCCTTCCAACTGGCCACCTCTCGTTGCCGGGCGGCTCGCCCTGGATTTCGCCAACACCGCACCCGCCGCGCACGACCTTTCCTGGGACGAATTCATCTCTTTTCTCGTGGCCACCCGTGTTGTCACGGAAGAGCGAGCCGACCGATTGCGGCTCCTCCCCGGGACTGAACCCCGTGCCGTAGATGCCGTGCTCCTGAAGGTGCTTCGGTTGCGGGAATCCCTTCGCGCCGTCTTTTCCGCCGTGGTGGACCACAAACCCTTCCCCAAAGTCTGGGTCGAGCCGATCAATGATCTTCTCCGAATTACCGAAGGCCACGACGAACTGGTGCTGCACGCCGATGCCTGGCGCCTGGAATTCCTGGCTCGCGAAGACGGCCTGGACTGGCTCCTCGCCGCGATTGCCCGTTCCGCGGCGGAGCTGCTCGTCGAAGGCGCCGATGTTGCCATCCGCCGCTGCGCCAATTCCTCCTGTCGCCTCTTTTTTTACGATGACTCGCGTACGCATCGGCGCCGCTGGTGTTCCATGGCCGTGTGCGGCAACCGCAGCAAGGTAGCTTCCTTCTTGCGCCGCCACACGCCCCATCGCCGAGCTTCCTGAGCTTGGCCGTCCCCGCTGCAGCTACTTCACGTACTTCGGCGATTCTCCTTTCGACCAGGGATCGTAATCGTGCGCAAACTTGAGCCGGTCTGCCTGCGGCGGGTGGCTGTACAGCCAGAACGTGATCATCGGTGAGGGATGCGGGTCGGCCAGGTCCAGTTCGCCCATCACTTGAAATGCGTGCGCCGCCACTTCTGAGGAATTCTCCACGATGCCGTGGGTCAGTTCCAGCCCGTAGACATCCGCCGCGTGTTCCTGCATGCGGCTAAACCCGTTCCCGACGGGCATGCCCGCAAACTCCAGGACATTCATGATCAGCAACAGTACCGCCAGCGCGGCCCAATCATTTTGTCCACGCACACCCCACACTTCGCCGCATCGCTTCAGGATCCATCGCAGCGCGCGATACGCTACGTACAACCCCACCAGCATCCCACCTGTGAAAAACAAAAATCCCTTCACCACGTGCCCTAACACGTAGTGCCCCATCTCGTGCCCCACGATCACCAGCACTTCGTCCGGACTCATCTTCTGGATGGTCGTGTCCCAGACAACCACGCGCTTGGAAGCTGCGATGCCCGTCACGTAGGCATTAGTCCGGTTGGTCTTTTTGCTCGCCTCCATCAGAAACATGCGCTCCGGAGGAATCCTCAGTTCCGCACGCTCGGTGAGCTTGCCGATTTGCTGTACCAATGCCGCATGCTTTTGCTCGAGCGGAACGAACTTGTTGAACACCGGGTCCAAGACCCACGGGCTGATGAAAAATACGAACAGCGACAGCGGGACAATCGCAAACCAGAAATACAGCCACCATTTCTCTGGCTTCCAGCGAATGACCCACAGCAGCAACAAGGCCACGGGGACGGCAATGCCAGCGGAGATCAATTCTCCCTTCGTCCAATCCCACATCCACGAGCCCCAGCCCTCTACCGACTGCTCATACTCGAACGACAGCTTGTGCCAGTAAATTCGCAGCGGCAGATGCAGCAGCGCCAGCAGCCACAACAGGCCCGGCACAAAAATGAGCGCTTGCAGGAAGCGCTTGCCGCTCCGCGCCTCCGCCATGTCCCGGATTCTCGCCACGACCTTCTGCCGCAAGAGCAGATACAACACCGCGATGCCCCAGACGACCGAAAGAAAATAGAGCCGGTAGCCTGCGCGCGAATACGCCACAGCCTTCTCGTAGCGCTCGCGGCTCAGCCGATACTCGCTGGTGCCCTGAGGCGCAGTTTTTCCATCACTTGTTTGCGCCACGGGAACGCCTGCGTTCGTGCTTTGGCTTGCCTCCCTCCGGGGTGCTTCACTTTGCGCGGCAGCAAAAGAAACCGCGGCCGTTGCCAATAGAAACAGAACCAGCCAGCAAGCTGTCCCACGCGCTTTTCTCTCACGAGCCGTTCTCGCCTGACGCTCACTCATTAACAAAAATTCCTTCTAATTATTTCCCACCCGGGCTATCGCCTTCGAGTATCCCACGCTTTCCACCTCCGCCACCCGTCCCGCTGAATTGTTGCCTGTTTCGCGCCGGGATTGACTTCCCGGTTGAGCCTTGCCACTCTCGGTCGTATCCTTTAAGGGAAGTTTCCTTCAGGATGCAGGAAGGGGTTCCTATGCCGCGCAAGACCATCTTGCGGACGATTACTTTGCTCTCCGCAGCTAGCTTCTTTTTCGCGCTTCACGGCGCGGCCCAGGAGGCGCAAGAGCCCTCCGTTGCCGAAGCCGCCAAGCGCACCCGCACGCAGCAGAAGACCGCGGGCAAGTCCGCCGCCATAATCACCAATGACACTTTGAAGCCCGCACCTGCCGATGACGTCCCGGCCAAACCGGAATCTCTGCCGACGCCAGCGCCCGACGCTTCCCATGCGCAGACTTGCCCATGCGAGAATAATGCCGCGGCTACGAATCCAGCTCCTTCTTCAGAAGCGCAAGCCAAGAAAAAAAAGGAAATCGACGACCTGAAGCAGCAAATCGCCGACACGCAGCAGCAAGTCGATCTTCAGAAGCGCGAACTGGCCCTCGAAAACGATTCCTACTATTCCAAAGTCGATTTCGCAAGCGATAAAGCCGGCAAAGCCAAGCTCGATACGATGCAGGACGACCTCAAGCAGAAGCAGGACGATCTCGCCAAGCTGAAAGCAAAGCTTGCCGAACTTGCTCCCCAGGAGGCCACAAAGACAACGCCAGCGAATCCTTGAGTCATTTTCCCCTTTACCGGACTTACTCACTCGCCTGCAGCCCTGCCCGCAAACGTATTCCGCAATTCCTTTTCCACAGCTTTGTAACACCACCACTACTCCTTGTGGTCTTTTTTTATTGACACCTTATTGCGCTTGCGCAAATACTTCTCTAGTGCGTTTTGGTCTGCCTGCAAGATTTTCTGGCCGCCTGGGGGAGCTTACGTTCATCCGTGAAGCAGTGCGGCCGCTCTGGGAGTGCCACATGCCCTTTATGCCTGGCTCGACCGTTCAGTGTATTAATGCTCTTTGTGAAGCCCGCGGCCACTGGGTTCGCGCCGACCTGATCGGCTCGGAAGCCTGCCCCGCCTGCGGCGAATCGCTCCGCCACGTTCCTCCGCCGCTTATGCCTCGTCACCAGTTGCGTCCGCGGCCCCCTGCGCCGCGCCCTTCGTTGCGTCCGCGCTGAACCAGCATGGCCTGCAAATTTCCTTTCTCAAGCCCTCACAGCACTCCCTCAAATGCCAAGGGCCGGAAGCACATGGCTTCCGGCCCTTGGGCGGGTACTGAATTCGTCTCGCGTCCTCAACCGGCGCGAAGCGCGGTTGCTATGCGCGCTGCCATCCCCGACAACCACGCCACCGTCATTCTAATCGACAACCTCACCACCGTCGTTCCGCCTGCCCTGAGCAGAGTCGAAGGGAGTGGAGTCTGCGGAGCGAGGAATCCCTCTTCGGTTTCAGTCCAAGAGCAGAGGGATTCCTCGGGCCTGCGGAACGGGTGTGTTCCGGTCCTACTTCAACAACACCGCCCGAACATCAGAAAAGGCCGGGAGCACCTGCTCCCGGCCTTTTAGGATTGGGACTGGAAATCGATTAAGTATCCACGAGCCCTTTTTCCAGCATCTCTTCATCGCTCAACCAGAGATCCGGAATGTTTGCTGAACCGAGGCGCAGGATGTCTTCGAGCGCTCCCCGCACTTCCCGCATGGTAAAGTCCACGCCGATCTTGTCCAGAAGATCGATCAGCGCCTGCGCGCCTTCGGCCAACATGGCTTTGGGCCGCGCACCCAAGCGGTCCAGCCGATGGTAGGTCAGGATGTAGAACGCATTCAGCCCCGCCCCATGCCGCACAATGTGCAGGAAGCCTCTTGTTTTCGGTGGGCTCGGCGCGGTCTTGGCAGCTATTGCGGTTCCGGTCGGGAGTGCGCTCATCGCGTAGTCTCCTTTCCCTTCCACCGCTTCAACTGCATCCGCTGGTGCTCCCGCAATTCTCGCACTTGTAGCAAGCGCCGTTCGGCACCATCAGCATGCCGCACTCGGAACACGTCGGCGCGCCTTCATGCGCGTCGCGCGGGGATTTGCTCATGGCCTCGCTCGTCCGCGGCATTTCCATCCTCCCGGTCGCTAGCGGCATTCCCGCGCCCGCCGGTACTTCCGCAGGATGAGCTCCGTTCAGCTTCAGGTACTCCGACGAAATGAACCGGCCACCCAGCCAGCGCGCAATGTAATCCAGCACCGAGGTGACAAATCGGATGTTGGCATTTGCCGAGATGCCGCTGGGCTCAAAGCGGGTGTTGAGAAGCTTGTCCACGAACACCTTCAACGGCACGCCATACTGCAACCCCAAGGAGATCGTCAGCGCTAATCCGTCCATCACGCCAGAAAGCGTCGAGCCTTCCTTGGACATCTTGATAAAGATTTCCCCCGGCCGGCCGTCTTCGTACATGCCGACGGTGATGTAGCCCTCGTGGCCGCCGACACTGAATTTGTGGGTAATCGAAGCGCGCTCGACGGGCATCTTTTCCCGCTGCGCGCGGGCGAAGAGTTCGCGCTGCATCGGCTCCGGAGCAGCCGCCGGTGCCTCGACTCTCTTCTCGTCTTTCTTTCCAGCCGCGCTGAGTGGTTGCGAGCGCTTGGAATTGTCGCGGTAAATGGCCACGGCCTTGAGCCCCAGCTTCCACGATGCGACGTACGCGTTCATGATGTCTTCCACCGTGGATTCTTCCGGCATGTTGATGGTCTTGCTGATCGCACCGGAAAGGAAAGGCTGTGCCGCCCCCATCATCCTCACGTGACCCGTCCAGGCAATGGACCGGCCACCGCCTGCCGGCGCCAGCGAGCAGTCGAACACCGCCACGTGTTCCGCGTTCAGGAACGGTGCGCCGTCGATTTTTCCATTCTTATCAATGTACGTGACGATTTCGCTGGTCTGCTCCGGTGTGTATCCCAGCCTCATCAGGGCCTGCGGCACGGTGTTGTTCACGATCTTGATCACCCCGCCGCCCACCAGCTTCTTGTGTTTTACCAGCGCCAGGTCCGGCTCGATTCCCGTCGTGTCGCAGTCCATCATGAACCCGATCGTGCCCGTCGGCGCCAGCACTGTCACTTGCGAGTTCTTATAGCCGTGCTTCTCGCCCAGTTCCAGCGCCTCATCCCACGCGCTTTGTGCGCTCAGGTACAGTTCCGGCTGCACGTGGTCCGGCTGGATCCCGTGCATCGCGTTGCGGTGTATGCGGATCACGTCCAGCATTGGTTCGCGGTTGATCGCGTAACCGGGGAACGGCCCCATTCTCTCCGCCACACGTGCCGACTGGGCGTAGGCTTCGCCGCACATCAGCGCGGTGACTGCGCCCGCTACATCGCGCCCTTCATCCGAATCGTACGGCAGCGCCATGGACATCAACAGCGCGCCCAAGTTGGCATAGCCCAGCCCGAGCGGGCGGAAGTTGTGCGAATTCTCCGCAATCCTTGGCGTCGGGTAGCTGGCGTTGTCCACCAGGATTTCCTGCGCCGTGATGGTCAGGTCCACCGCGTGCTTGAATGCTTCCACATCAAACTGGCCGTTGGGGCCCAGGTACTTCATCAGGTTCAACGAAGCCAGATTGCAGGCCGTGTCGTCCAGGAACATGTACTCGCTGCAAGGATTGCTCGCGTTAATCCGTGCCGTGTTCTTGCAGGTGTGCCAGCGGTTCACCGTCGTATCGAACTGCATGCCTGGATCGCCGCAGTGCCAGGTGGAATCCGCGACCTTGCCCAACAGTTCCTTCGCGTTCAGCTTTTCGTTGGGCTGCCCGTCGATGACGTTCTTCGTCCACCAATCTCCGTTGGCTTCCGCCGCGCGCATGAACTCATCGCTTACACGCACGGAGTGATTGGCGTTCTGGAAAAAGATCGAGCTGTAGGCCTCGCCGTCAATCCCGCTGTCATAACCCTGCGCGATCAGCACGTGCGCCTTCTTCTCTTCTTTCACCTTGCATTCGATGAATTCCACGATATCCGGATGGTCGATATTCAGAATCACCATCTTCGCCGCGCGCCGCGTCTTCCCGCCGCTCTTGATCACACCGGCAAAGGCATCGAAGCCCTTCATGAAGCTAACTGGGCCCGACGCGATGCCCCCGCCGGAAAGTGTTTCCTTGCTGCCGCGCAACGTCGAAAAATTCGTCCCCGTTCCCGAGCCCCACTTGAACAGCATGCCCTCGGTCCTCGTCAGGCCCATGATCGATTCCATGTTGTCCTGCACCGAGTTGATGAAGCACGCCGAGCATTGCGGCTTCGGCTGCACGCCGACGTTGAACCACACCGGCGAATTGAAACTCATCTTCTGTTCGACGAGCAGGTGTGTCAGTTCATCCCCGAAGGCGTCGCGCGAGGTGCCGTCCGCGAAGTAGCCGCCCTGTTCTCCCCAACGCACAATCGTATTTACTACGCGGCTGATCAACTGCCGCACCGAGCTTTCCCGCTCGGCTGTCCCGGGCTTCCCGTGGAAATATTTGCTGGTCACGATGTTCGTCGCTGTCTGCGACCAGCTTTTTGGAACCTCTACGTTCTCCTGCTTGAAAATCGTTACGCCCTTTTCGTTGCCGATCAGAGCCGTGCGCTTTTCCCATTCGACGTTATCGAACGGAGAGATCCTTCCATCGGTGAAGAACCGGCCAAACCGCAGGCCGCTCTTCGCCCCTGCGCTCTTTGCTGCATCCGCGGTATCCACTGACTTGCCATGCAAAACTGGCTTCACCGTTGCCATCCAAGTTCCTCCTGCTAGGGGCTCCCTCGATCCAACGGAGGAACCTCTTTATTTTACTCCCCTTGCTTTGCAAAGGGTGCTGCGTTCCGTTCGCGCGAAAATGCCCGCCGGATTCCGGTATGGGGAAGCTCCCACTCGCGGTGTCACCCCAAAAAGCGAACGCGCTGCCTCGGGCCGCTGATTCCCCACGGCCGAACAGCCATCTTCCTCCGCGTCATTTCCGTACTCGCGGAGGCGTCACTTCGCGCTCGGTTTTTTCGGTGATCCCAGGCTAGTCGCGTGGGTTAAACCGGACCAGGGCCATTCCCCGTCTCGGTCCGTCTGGCGCTTCCACGACCCCCGAATCTGGATTCGCAGTATCAATCTCTGCGTTGTGGCTGTCAAGAGAAAATCACAAAATCTAGCTGACTTTTCTTCAAAGTGCCTATATCTTGTGGTGATGTTCCGCGCTGCGCTCCTCGACCGCTGCACTTTTTCTGTGCATTTTTTCTTCTAAACTCTTTCTTCCCAATTCGCTATGCGATTTTTTCTCGCATCACCGTCTTTGATTTTCCGCAACCTTTTCCCAAAATGGTTCGCGCCTCCGTCCCTTTTTACCTAGTACTTTCGTACTGTTCGCGCCGTGACTCCCGCTTCATACCCTCTTCTCACGCCTTCCTTTATTCTTTCTTGTCGTAACGATTGTGTTTTTTTCCGTGGAGACGGCCACCTTGCAAGTCGGACGCTATCAGATTCATGAATCCATCGGCACGGGCGCTCACAGCCGTGTCGTGCGCGGCTACGATCCGCTCATCGATCGCAACGTCGCCATT
>Ga0307471_100002197_pt1 | contig 11120 bp, 8 predicted proteins | sample atmos_gasesAM3C__2_FD_204566 | JGI IMG/M metagenome (GOLD analysis project Ga0307471, IMG submission 204566) | Hardwood forest soil microbial communities from Morgan-Monroe State Forest, Indiana, United States - atmos_gasesAM3C_515 | ecosystem: Environmental > Terrestrial > Soil > Temperate... | reverse complement strand
GTCTGCTCTCCCGTGTGGCGGTTGACGTCCACCGGGCAAAAAGGCACATTCCACGAGAGCGCCGCGTTCAACGCCATGCTCACCGATGGAACAGGGCAAAACAACCCGCTGATCATGCACGCAGGAGACACGGTCACCGTGCACTGGTTCACAACCGCTGCTCAGGACGGCTTTCACGTGACCGTCTCCGACCTAACCACACATGGCTCCGGCACCATAGTCCTGAACTCTTCCAGCACCGGGCCGCTCATGCCCGCGTTCGACACCCAGACCATCGGCAATGCCCTGGCATGGGGCGGCGTGAACGACACGCCGAACTCTTTCGTGTGGGAAATTGGGCACGAATCTGTGTTCACCGGGGCGGATGCTTTTTGTGTTCCTGGCGAGGTCGGCTGCGATTCCTATGACGCCGCGCCGTGGGCCGGCACTTCGCCGATCCAGATTAAATCCGTCACCTTCGCCGACGGTTCGCAAGCCAAGCAATTCGCGGCGGTCAGTGATCTGGGCGGAAAGGCGGAAGTGCTGGGAACGTGCTCTGTGTATGGCGGAGCGTTTTGCATTTATCCCTGGTACACGCTGGGCACGAACGGCTTTCAGTTTGGCGTCGATTACCCCGACACGCTTAAAGACTTCGGCCAGGCGAACCAATATCAGCAAACGCTGCTGTGCGGAGGATCATTTGGAGAGGATTCAACCTACTGCGACACGGTCCTGAAATAGCCACGCGTTGGGCTGCTTTTTTGATCCTTGCATCTGGGCGAAAATGCAAAAACGAGTTCGGGGAAGGAGATGTCAGTCAGACAGTTTACGACACCAAACGGACGTCGAACTCGATTCGAACCTCGTCTTTGGCTCTGACGCCTGCTTTTCCGGGAGGCTTGATCCCAAAGTCGGTGAGTTTCACGGTGGCCTCGCCGGTGTAACGTCCGTCCTTCAGCGTCGTTTGCACCGTAACTGATCGCGTCTGTCCGCGCAGCGTCAGATTCCCGCGCAATGTCCACCTTCCCTGTCCTGCACGCTCCGCACCGGTGGACTTGAATATAATTTCCTGATGATGCTCGCTGTCGAGCACTTCCGGCCCTAACATCGTCTTCTGCACTTCGGCGCGATCTTTTTCGGGTTCGTCCTTGCCGATCACGCGCAGGGCCCGCGCATCCACGCGCACTTCAACCGAAGGATGCGAGCCCGTCTCGGCCACTCCGCCCTGAATTGGCGCGCTCACTTCGTGCTCGTGTCCAAACGCCGAGAACGCGCCCGTCTTTCCGACGTGAATCGTCAGCGTGGATTTCTGCGTATCGATATTAAGTTGTTGCGCGCTGACGCACAGAGCGCACACAAAGCCTACTGCCCCAAGAAGCACGGTACGCATCATCGCTCCCGTCAAACAGAATACCCTCGCAGAATCAAGTTGCGCCAGAAAGAGAATTGTCTGTCCATTTGGAAACAACGGGAATGCGGCCGCTTCTTCGGTCTGCAGGATTGCGAAGTGGCCTGAGTCCGAGCGCCGTGCGCGACGATGGCTGGCCGGGGATACTGGGTCTGCCCCAAGCTTACGTCGAAAGGTTAAACTGTCAGCGGGGGAGTGCAAATGAGCGAGCCGCATCGGTTGTCGGTGGAACGCATTCAGCTAGCCGCGAATGTGATTGACCCGGTGTTCCTCAACTCGCCGCAGTTCCGGGCGGAGCCGCTGGAGCGGCAACTCGATTGCCGCATTGTCGTCAAAGTCGAAACACTGAACCCGATTCGTTCGTTCAAAGGACGCGGCGCGGAATTCCTGTTGGCGACAATGAACGGACACCATCATTTGGTCTGCGCCACCGCCGGCAATTTTGGGCAGGGTATGGCATTCGCAGCACGAAAGCGCGGGATACCCCTCACGATATTTGCCAGCGTATCCGCCAATCCGCTGAAGGTCGAGCGCATGCGGGCGCTCGGCGCGGAGGTACGATTGGTCGGCGAAGATTTCAAAGCGGCGCATTCGGCAGCAAAGGAGTTCGCGGCGACGACCGGCGCCGAGTTAATCGAAGACGGGCGCGTCCCCGCCATCACGGAAGGCGCCGGCACGATTGGCCTGGAACTGCTGCGATGGCCTGAAGCGTTTGATGCCATCCTCGTCCCTCTCGGCGACGGCGCATTACTTGGTGGCGTGGCTCGCTGGGTGAAGGCCCACCGGCCCGCCACGAAATTGATCGGCATTTGCGCCAGCGGTGCACCCGCCATGGAGCGTTCCTGGCGCGCACGCCGGGCGCAGGAATCGGGACCAACCAAGACGATCGCGGACGGGATTGATGTTCAGAGTCCCTACCCGGAGGCTGTCGCCGATCTTCTCGGCCTAACCGATGACATCCTTCTCGTTGAAGATCACACGCTGGTGTCGGCGATGCAGCAGGCCCATAAGGAGTTCGGGGTCGCGCTTGAGCCTTCCGGCGCGGCGGGCTTGGCAGCTTTGGCGGTCTATCGCGAGCGGTTCAAAGGTCAGTTGGTGGCCACAATTCTCACCGGCGGAAACGTAACGCCCGAGCAAATGCGCAGGTGGCTTTCGACCTGAGGAAGCCCCGTTCGCTAGCGGCCGGACTCTCTTCTTTGTGGGGCGAACGATACGCCGGCTCGATGCCGACCATTTGCTTTCTCCGCGTCACAAGTCAATTGCGACGTCGCCCTGAGGTTTCGAGCAGCAGATCAGCAGGTTTCCCTCAGCGGGAGCTTCAAGCGGTTCCGGCTCATAGGCGACATTGCCGGAAATCAGGCCGCTTTCACACATGTGGCACACGCCGGTCCGGCACGACCAGCGCACCGGCACATCGCAGGCCTCCGCGAATTCCAGGAGGCTTGCGCATTTTGGATTCCAGGAGAGGTTGAGGCCGCTCCGTGCAAAAGACACTTGAGGGCCGGATCCGGCGGGCCCTTGCGGTGGGTGCGGGCGCACAGGCGATGATTCGGCGATGCCCGGCGTAATCGCGTTAGCCGCTCCGAAAATCTCCTCATGTACCCTCTCGCCAGAAACTCCTAGCACCGCGAGGCCGGAGCTCACATCTTTCAGAAATGTACTCGGGCCGCACAGATAGAAATCCGCATCGAGAGGAACGCCAAGTTTCTTGAGTGCGTCGCCTGCAATACGTCCGGGCGAGTTGAAGTCCGAACCGGGACGATCTTCCGGACCAGGGCGGCTATACCAGATATGGCTCTTGCCACGCGACAAAAGCTTCACCAAGCTGCGTGACTCTTCCGCAAACGGATGGTCCGCGCGAGTGCGAGCGCCAAACAACCACCAGACTTCACGCGGGGAGGCCTCGTGCGCGAGTGCGTGCAGCATCGCCAGCACCGGAGTCGCACCCACACCGGCACTCAGCAGGACGACCGGGTTGTCGCCGGGTTTCAGTGTGAAGCCTCCGCGCGGTGCCGCTACATCCACTATGTCGCCCACCTTGATCTGCGTGTGCAGATAGGTGCTTGCAACTCCGTTCACTTCCTGCTTGACGCTCACGCGGTAATGGTCTGGCGAAGGCAAATCCGATAACGAATAGTTGCGCAGTACGGTGGGGCCGGCTGCTGCCGGTTTAAGACGCAATACTACGAATTGACCCGGCAGCGCGGGGACAAGCGCGCAACCGTCCGCCGGCTGAAACTCCAGGGACTTCACGCTGCTGCTTTCGCGATCGATTCGCGATACCCGCAGGGGGCGAAATCCCGGCCAGCCCGGCGGCGGACCTGCATCCGGCGCGAGTCCCGCATTTCTTGTCGCCTCGGCGCCCTTCGCTTCTTCCCGCAGAAGCGCCTGAAACGAACCGCGCCACCCTTCGCTTAGCGCCGGGATACGCAGCGCGCGCTCCAGTTGTTCGCGGGTGTGGCCGCCGAGATAGAGCGCGGCGTCAACCTCCGCGACGCTCATACGCTCAGGCCCATCGGCGACTTTTATGATCTCGTCTCCAGTCCCAACCTCACCTTCTTCCAGAACGCGAAAATAAAAGCCCGGCCGGTGATGGGCGACCAGCCTCGCGGGCATCTGCGGGTCGTCCACGCGGATGCCAACGCGATAGCAGGTTACCCGTGGCTGCGAAATCTCGAACAGGGCGGAGCCGATGCGATAGCGATCGCCGATGGACACCTCAGCATCAGCCAGGCCGTCCACCGTAAAGTTTTCTCCGAATTGTCCGTACGAAAAATCGTTGCGCCCGAGTTCGCGTTCCCAGTAGCGGTAGGAATCCACCTGATAAACCATCACGGGGCGATTCGGTCCGCCATGCCCGCCCAGATCTCCCTGGCCGTCACCATCAATGTTGAGCCGGCGAACCTTTACCCGGCCCTGGACCGGACTTTTCCAGATTCCCGTGTGCACAGTCTTGCCGCGCCACGAAATATCATGCGGGAGGCCGACGTTGACCGAAACTAGTCGTGCAGCCAATGCTCCTCCCAACTGTCGGTGTAACCCAAGAGATTAGATGTTCTACCCCGCGCCTTCGGACCGGCAGCAACTACTTGGAGCAACTTAAAAGTTATGAGTAGTACGCGTAAGGGAACAATTTTGGAATTTTCTTGAGCCAGTTTATGGTTCAGATGGCTCGAGTGCAGAATCTGACTTACTGAACTAGGTATCGATGTCAGCTAAGGCTTTGGCGATAGCCGGAAGGTAAGTTTGGTCAAGATCAAGGCGAAAGGACAATTTTGTCCCGGTATGGAAATTGTTTCTTGCGCTTCCCTTCACTTCGACGTGCCCCTTTCCATCACCAGCGAATAATAATTCTAGGTTGGGCTCTAAGGGAGCCAAAATTGCCTTACCATTCAGTTGTTCGTGAAGAATCTGGAGTTCTCGCGCGAAGCGGGACAGTTCTCCCTGCATGAAGCTTGCTCCAAACTTCCCACGCCAGCCGTCACACTGAACCTCCACCTCCGCATCAAACCAACCCTCAGGCCCATTCGAACTGACTCTACGGATATTGACGCGCTCCCCGTTTTGCCCGGTAATCAGAACCTCACCATGCGCGCTCATTGGGTGGGATCCATTCTTAGAAAGTTCCACGTCTCCACAAGGCTAGTATTGCAAGCGGTTGAGTGGAAAGTAGCAAAAAAATGTGGTGCGCCCGGCGTGATTCGAACACGCGACCTCTTGCTTCGGAGGCAAGCGCTCTATCCAGCTGAGCTACGGGCGCACAAAAGACGAGCAGACAACTTGATTAGTTTATCCTGTCCTTCTCCTCCCCGCCAACCGGTTCTTGCGCCGCTCTTATCGGGTTGCGCTTCGGCCCTGCTCATTCGAACGCTGCCCGGGGTCACCCTTCCTTCGTCAGGGCGAGCTTGAAAGTGGCCGCTACACTTGAGACGCGGCGCTCAGCCCTTGGAGCGGTTCTTGATGTCGCGGGCCAGTTTTTCGATCTCTTCGGCTTTGCGGACCAGGTTCAGGCTCAGCACCTTGCTCGAATCCGTCTTGTCCACTTCCGCTTTCAACTCGGTCGCGAGGTCGTAAAGCTTCTCCACTTTTTTCTTGATGTCTTTTTCGTTCTCTTCCAGCATCCGTTTTTCCGCCGGAGGCCCCAACGGATTCTCGGGTTTCGCATCCGGCGCGTTTTTCTGATCCTGGGAGAGCCTTGGATTTTGCCCGGGCGTCAGTTTGCCGGCCAGCCCGGTAGCCAACCCGGCCGTTAACAATCCGCCAAGGAATGTTCGCCTGCTGTTCACGGCTATTCCTCCCTTGCCACTCGCCCGGTGGCCGGGGACGCTGCACCGCGCCTCCACCAATGTTATACTCGCCCCTCAACCAATTCTATGTCCAGTCTCCTCTCTTATTTTCCGGATGCCAGCGTGGCAATCTTCTTTCGTCTCGTAGCCATCTTCGTCGTGGCGCTGGTATTAAACCGGCTTCTGCGCCTGGTCACCAACCTGCTGATCAAGCCGGCCGGTTCCGAAGCGCGCGCGGCGAAGGCCCGCGAGCAGCAAACGCGCACGGTCGCGGTGGTGCTTTATAGCGCGGGAAGCAAGATCGTCTGGGGCGTGGCGCTGCTGACCGCCGCCTCGGAATTCAGGATTGATGTATTGCCCGCAGCCACACTCGCGGGCCTGGCCAGCCTTGCGCTGGGGTTCGGCGCGCAAAACCTGGTGCGCGACGTCATCACCGGCTTTTACATCATCCTGGAAGACCAGTTCGTCGTCGGCGATACGATTCAGGTGGGCGATACGATCGGACGCGTCGAACACGTCACGTTGCGCCGCACGGTGGTTCGCGACGCGCGCGGCGCGCTGGTTACGCTTTCGAACGGCGATATCCGCACCGTCGCGAACCTCAGCCGCGACTGGTCGCAAGCCTTCGTGGACGTGGCGCTTTCGCCGCAGCTTTCGCAGGAAAAAGCTTTGCAGGCGCTGGAAGCCGCGGCCGCGGAGCTGCGCGGCGATGCTTCCTGGTCACAGGCGATCGTGGACGGCCCCCGCATCCTGGGGCTCCAGACCTTCGACCAGAACTCCTCTACGGTCCGTCTGCAGGTCCGCACAGCTCCCTCTCGCCAGGACGATGTGGCGCGCGAACTGCGCCGCCGCATCCAATTAGAATTCCAGCGCCGCGATATCCCCGTCAGCGGCGTGCAACGCGTGGAATACAGTCCCGCGCCGGTTTTGCAGGGCGACGCTGTTCAGCCCCCTTCGACATGAACTTCCGCATGGATTGGAAAAGGAGTGTCACGCATGTCTCAGATCAGCTATGAAGAAGTAAACCTCATGCTGCGGCTTTATGATTTGCGGAGGGAACCCCGCCTGCGGGAAGCGCGCGCCTGGTTCGTGGACCATTTCCACGCCGGAACTCCCGAAGAGGTGATGCAGAAGTATCCGCAGGGCAGCCAGGAAAACACCTACATCCGGATGGTGATCAGCTATTGGGAGATGGTGGCCGGCATCGTGAACCGCGGCCTGATCAACGACGAGCTGTTTTTCGAAAGCAATGGAGAGCTGTGGGTGGTATGGGACCGAATGCGCACGATAGTTCCCACCTGGCGGGCCGCGTTTAAGAATCCCACTTTATTTTCCGGAATTGAAGAGACCTGCAAGCGGCTGGAGGCCTGGCGCGAACGCCGCGCCCCGGGTTCTTCCGTGGCCATGCGCCAGATGATGGAGTTCTCCCGCAGCAAGGCGAAATAATTCCGGACCGCCGCGAGATTCATTTCTCATTCGGCGCATTGCGGCGTCAGCACCTGCGTTTCCTTAGGCTGCTCTTCCGTCGGGGCGCCGATTCCGGAGGGGCGCGCCACCCGCACGCAATTTCGCCCCGCTGCTTTCGCCGCGTAGAGCGCCATGTCGGCATGATGCATGATCTCCTCTACGGTGCATTCGGTGAATTCCGTCGAAAGCGCGAGTCCGATGCTGATAGTTACGGACACGGGCTTGTTCGCCGTCTGGATTGGGCGCCCTGCAATCTTCTCTCGCAGATTTTCTCCCCGCGAGACAGCACTCTCAGGGTTGCACTTGTTCAGCGCCACCAGAAATTCCTCGCCTCCGTAACGCCCCACCATGTCGTACGACCGGACCGATTGATGCAAGCGCCGCGCGACTTCGCGCAGCACTTCGTCTCCGATGGCGTGGCCGTATTGGTCGTTTACGTTCTTGAAATTATCGATGTCGCACATCATCACCGCGGTGCAGCTTCGTTCCCTGCGCGAACGCATGATTTCGTTCGTCATCAGCTCCACGATTACGCCGCGGTTCCACAGAGAGGTCAGCAAATCGTGCGTTGCCTGGAATCTCATGCTCTCGCGGGCTTCCACAAGGTGATCTTCCAGTTCCAGAATGCGATGGCCGGTGCGCAGCCGGGCTTTCAGTTCGTCCACGTTAAAGGGCTTTGTCAGGTAATCGTCCGCGCCGGATTCAAGGCCGGCCACGATGTCTTCTTTCGACTCCCGGGACGACAATAGGATCAGGTAGGTATAAGCCTTTTCCTTGCGCCCCCGCATTTCGCGGCACACTTCCACTCCGTCCATTTCCGGCATGATCCAGTCGAGCAGGGCCAGGCGCGGTGCGTCTTGCTTCACGAGTTCCGCGAGCGCCTGCGCCCCGTTTTCCACGGAAATCACCGCGTATCCCGCCCGCTGCAGAGTTCGCTCAAGCAGTGTTCTCGAGATGGCATCGTCCTCGGCAACAAGTATTCTCATGACTTTACCCCCGCCAGTTGTGCTTCCACTTCCGGCAGAATTCCATCCAACTCTTTCTCAAGCTTCTCCAGCAATACCTTCGAATCGCTCGCTCGGCTTTCTCGTGAGGCAATTTCGAGCGCCGCAGCCGTGTCCGCAGCCGCGCCGAACGAAAGATTTCGCAGCATCCCCTTCAACGTATGGGCCGCGCGAGCCAGCATCTCAAAGTCGCGCTCCGCCATCGCTTTCCGCGATTTTTCCAGATTCAGCCGCGTGTCCTCGCGAAACATTACCAGCAGTTCGCAAAGAAACCCTTCGTCGCCGTCGAGCCGCTCCAGCAATTCCTTCAAGTCCCAATCGTTTTGCCGCGGGTGTTCCGCCGCCGTTTGTTTCTCTTGCTTCGCCATAATTCCTCCGGCTGCCCGCTCAATCTCATTTCGCAGAGAATCAGGCCGGATGGGTTTGCTGAGATAGCCATCCATGCCCGCTTCCTCGCATCGCCTTTGATCGTCTACCGCCGCATGCGCGGTCACGGCGACAATCGGGATGTGCTGCCCCGTTCCCTGCTCGCTTCGCCGAATCTTCTGGGCGGCTTGCAGCCCGCCCATCACCGGCATTTGCAGATCCATCAGCACCACGTCGAATGAACCTTGCCCGACTGCCTCGCACGCCTCCGCACCGTTAGCTGCCAATTGGACATCATGCCCCATCTTCTCCAGAAGTTTCTTGACCAGCATCTGGTTCACCTCATTGTCTTCGACCACCAGGATGCGGCGCCTCGTTCCCGGAATTTTTTCCGGCTTCCTATTTTCAACGGCCGTCCTTCGCGCGTCCCCGCGCAGCGCCGATTGCAGGCTCTCCCACAGGACTCGCCTCCGTAGAGGTTTGCTCAGCCGCTGGAAAATTCTGTAATCGTTTGTCCGCGCGTCGTCCACAAACGAAAGCGCCGACGACATCATCAGGAGCGCAGTTGTGCCGAAGGGCGCGGATCGTCTGATTTCTTTCGCCACCTCGTGGCCGTCTTTGCCGGCAAGGTTCAGGTCAATCAGCGCCGCATCGTACGGCCTGCCTGCGGCGAGTGATTTTGCGTAAAGCGATGTGGCCTCCTCGACCGAGCAGGCCGTGTCCGTCTCCAGTCCCCAGCGGTTCGTCAGCCAGCAAACCAGATCGCGTCCGGCTTGCGCGTCGTCGCTCACCAGAATCCGCGCGGCTGGCAATTTTTGCTGCGCCATTTCTGCTCGATGCTTTACTTCTGCTTCCTTCGCTCGCACCCACGTCAACTCAAAGAAAAACGTGCTCCCCTTGCCTACTTCGCTTTCCAGTTGCAGCTTCCCGCCCATCAACTCGATCAAGCGCGCGGAGATAGAGAGGCCCAGCCCCGTTCCGCCGTACTGACGGGTCACGCTGTTGTCCGATTGTTGAAACGCCTCGAAAATCTTCCCGCGGATCTCCGGGGGAATTCCGATTCCCGTATCCGCGACGCTGAATCTCACCGAAACGTTTTCGTCATCGCCGCGCAAATACTCAATCCCCAGGGTGACTTCCCCTTTCTCCGTGAACTTCACGGCATTCCCCAGCAGATTGATCAGCACCTGCCGCAGGCGCGTGGGGTCGCCTTCCATCCACTCCGGCAACTCGCCGCGGATGTACCATTCGAGGCCCAGACCCTTTTGCTTCGCGCGCACCGCCACGGGTTGCAGTGCGTTCTCCGCACATTCCAGAATGGAAAATGGGATCTTCTCCAGATCGATCTTTCCGTTCTCGATTTTCGAAAAATCCAGAACGTCGTCGATGATCTCCAGCAGCGACACAGCGCAACCTTGAACCATTCCCAGGTATTCCCGTTGTTCCGCGCTGAGCGGCGTCGCTAGCGCCAGTTCCGTCATTCCCAGAATGCCGTTCATCGGCGTGCGGATTTCGTGACTGACGTTTGCCAGAAATTGGCTTTTTGCCTCGTTCGCCGTTTCTGCTGCCTGTTTTGCTTCGAGCAGCTTCGCCTCGCTTGCGCGGCGCCGGGTGACGTCCTCGAGGACAGCCACAAATCCAATCGGCGTACCGTCCGGCCCGCGCAGCACGCGTGATTGCCACTGGATCCAAACTATCGTTCCGTCCGGAGTGACGAATCGGGTTTCATCGTGGGCTTCAGTACCAAGTTTCACCGCCGCGTTCCACATTTTTTCAAGGTTCTCGCGGTCTTCCGGGTGGATGGCCTCCACCCAGCCAAATCCCAACGCGCTTTCGGGCGCGCGTCCCGTCATCTCGCCCCAGCGCTGGTTCGCGTAAACGATTCGACCTTCGCGGTCGCAACGCACAATCCCAACTGGCGCAGCCGCGCTTAGCAGCCGGAAGAGTTCCTCGCTTTCACGAATCGATTTCTCCGCCTTCAGGCGCCTGGAAATGTCGAGATAAATTCCTAATAGGCCGGTGGTTTTGCCGCCTCTCAGAAGCGGCGCCTGGAACGCCTCCACGTCAAGCAATTCGCCATTCTTCCGCCGCCTCCGGACCGCCTTTCGGACCACAATGCCGGAGAGCACTTGCCGGGTAGTGGCAGCGGCTTGCTCGTAGGTTTCCTCGGTATTCAGAAGTTCGTCGATGGACTTTCCGCGAGTATCTTCCTCCGAGTATCCGAACATCTTCCGGAACGCGGGATTGGTCATGCGGATCTTCCCATCCTTCGTTTCGGAAACGATTCCCACGGGCGATGCCTCGTTGAGGGCGCGGAATAATTCCTCGCTCTCTTTCAGCATCACCGCAGTCCGCTGCCGCTCCGCAATTTCGCTTTCCAATTCCCGGGTTCGTTCCTTGACGCGTTCTTCCAGGGAGTCGCGCGCTTTCTGCAGCTCCTGATTTCCAGCCTCAATCACCACCAGCATCTGATTGAAGTCTTTTCCCAACTGCCCGAGTTCCGCTCCGCTGAGCTCTGGCGCGCGTAGCGCGTAGTTTTTCCCGTTCGCCACTTCGCGTGCCACACCCGCCAGCTTCTGAATCGGCCCGGTCAAAGAACCACTCAAGAGG
>Ga0307471_100002194_pt1 | contig 11127 bp, 11 predicted proteins | sample atmos_gasesAM3C__2_FD_204566 | JGI IMG/M metagenome (GOLD analysis project Ga0307471, IMG submission 204566) | Hardwood forest soil microbial communities from Morgan-Monroe State Forest, Indiana, United States - atmos_gasesAM3C_515 | ecosystem: Environmental > Terrestrial > Soil > Temperate... | reverse complement strand
CATGGAAGGCCGACAACATGGAGGGCCGGTGCTGCAAGTAAGCAGCTCAGGCGGTAAGCGTCGTTCAGGTTGTGAAGACCTTTTTCAGAATGCTGCAGGCCTGCTCGATCTGGTCCCTTGAGACATCCAGGTGGGTCACCGCGCGGAGCGTGGTCGGACTGAAGGGCACGAGCAGCAGCCCTTCGGCCTTGAGCAGCGCCAGCACCTCCTCGGCCCGGCGGCGTGTCTCGCTGATATCGAAGACGACGATGTTGGTTTCGACGTGCGCCGGGTTGATCCGAACGCCTGGCAGCGCCGCCAGCGTCGCCGCCAGCCGCTTCGCGTGAACGTGGTCCTCGGCCAAGCGCGTGATGTTGTGCTCGAGCGCGTAGAGCCCCCCCGCCGCAATGATCCCGGCCTGCCGCATCCCGCCCCCGAACATTTTCCGCAGACGGCGTAGCTTCACCACGCGCTCCTGGTCGGCGCAGATCAGCGAACCGACAGGAGCCCCGAGTCCCTTGGAGAGGCAGAATGTCACCGTCTCGAAGTGCCGTGCGTATTCGGCTGCGGGGACGCCAGTCGCTACGACCGCGTTGAACAACCGGGCTCCGTCCAGATGCATGGCGATGCCCAGGGCCTCGGCCACTTTCCGGATGGCCTTGATCGTGGCGAGGGGATAGATCGTCCCGCCGCCGCGGTTGTGGGTGTTCTCCAGGCAGATCAGGGTCGTCGGCGGGTTGTGATAGTCGGGCGGGCGGATGGCCGCTTCGATCTCGTCGACCTCTAAGATTCCGCGGGTGCCGGGGAGCCAGCGAGTCTGGACACCGGAGAGGCCCGCCGCCGCGCCGCTCTCGTAGCGCACCACGTGAGCGCCAGCCTCAACGATGATCTCATCGCCCGGCTTCGTGTGCAGGCGAACCGACAGCTGGTTGCCCATGGTGCCGGAGGGGACGAACAGCGCCGCTTCTTTCCCGAGCAGGCTGGCCGCCACCTCCTGCAGCCGGTTGACGGTCGGATCCTCGCCGAAGACGTCGTCGCCGACCTCCGCGTGCGCCATCGCCTCGCGCATGGCGGGCGAGGGCTTGGTCACCGTGTCACTGCGCAGGTCAATCATCACGACGCTGTCCTCCAGAAGAAGACCACCGCGATCCGCTTCGAGCCCAGCTCGTGGTCCCAGCCGAAGTACGCAGTGGCCGAGTGCACGATGTCGGACTTGTACACGAGCATTCGGTTGAACACGTACGGCACCTCGATGTCTTCCTCCCACATCGTCAGATCGGACCCCTGCTCGAAGCCGGGGATTTGCGCCAGGCTTTCGTAGGGCAGGGGGCAGATGTTCCCTCCTAGGGTCCCGTCCGGCAGCCGCAGGCGATAGAAAGATGTCCCCGCGTGCTTGGTCGGCGGGTAGGGGTGCAGGTAGAGCACGCCGGCGTAGTCGCAGAGCTTGCTGGAATCCACGTGCGGGCGGGCCACGGCGTCGCCGCCGCCCACGATCTGCACGTAATTATGCCCGGAGACTCCGTTCACCGGCGCGCCTTGCGGTCGCAACGCCTTGACGCCGATCTGGGATTTCACCCAATCTTCGACGACGGCCAGCTCTTCAGGCAGCAGGGCGTCGGGCGCGCGCATGCCGGGCCAGGGCTCGGGACGCCACGGCGTGCCCATGGTCCACTCCGTCTTGTTCAGACAGCGCTCGACGACTGGAAACGGGTCCGGCAGGATGTTCTCCCTGATCCAGTAGTGCTTGCCGAGTTCCGGCTTGCGGTACGGCAGGGTGTCCGCTCGAAGCGCCATCTCACTTGACGTTAATCTTGACCACGTCAGAAAACATGATCCGTCCGCTTGCGCCGCCAGGCCCGCCGCGGGGCTCTGCGCGGCCGTTGCGTACCACCGTCCCCAGTGGGCGGCCCTTTTCCGTTCCGTAGTAGAAGACCGCCGCCACCGAGTAGGCGCCAGGCTCCGGCGGGGTCCTGAGTACCCACGTGGTGTAGGTCTTGTCGACCCGCTTTGTCACCGGGTCCCCCTCGATGCCCGTGATCATGACGGTGTTGAGTCCCATGTCGGATCCCCTGAGCCGGCGCTCGGCCCACTGCGCCTGCGGTTTCCCGTTCGGGCCCACCACCAGAGCCGGACCGACGACCTTGAAGCCGCTCGCGCTGACCGGCCGGGCCTGGTAGCGGATCGCGCTGTCCACCAGGGACACGCCCACCACGGGGCCCGCGCCCCCGCGGGTGATCACCGTCACTTCAATCCGGCTATTGCGCCTGGCCTGAGATGGCACCTGGATCGTGACCGACGCCTGCTCGTCCACCCACTTGATGGCGGCGATCAACTGCTCCTGATCGGCGGGGCTCAGGTCCCTGTACGCGGGGTCCGTTCTGATCCGGCTGAAATGCTTGCCTTCGGTTGTCTCGGCGGCCGCGGCCTCGGCGGGGAGGTCGAGCAATTGTGCCGGACTGGTGGACGCATGGCACGTGGCGCAAAATGGGGCCATGTCAGTGACCGCATACGGAGGCCCGTAGGGGTCGGCGAGGGCCACGGCGGCCGCGAGGACCGTGAGCGGCAATATGGGAGCGATGATGCGCATCGCTCCCCACTGTACCACGACAGCCCTGGGCGAGTGAATCGCCCGACTCCGCTCAATGTCAGAGGCGGCAGGCGTTCTGGTCGCGGTTGCCCGCCACAGCGTCGCCCGGCACCGTAGCCAGGATCTGGTAATGGCCAAGGCCGAGCTCCTTGCCGTAGGCCTGCCCGACGAGCACGTCCTGCACATGCTGGTGGTCCCAGGCGCGGAAGAAGGACCGTCCTTCCTTCAGTCCGTCGAACTCGTGCCCTTCCAGCGATTTGATCACGGCGGCCGTGTCGGTCGTGCCGGCGCGACGCACTGCTTCCAGGATTTGCATCATGGCTGCGTAGCCGAGGTAGCAGCGCGACGTGGGCGTATGGTTGTACTTGTCAATCACGCCCTGAATGAAGCGGCGCGAGCTTTCCGTGTTGATCTTTGGGTCCCAGATCAAACCCCAGACACCGGCGTTGTTCGCGTACCCCAGCGGCCGCCCGATCTGCTCGCCCCCGATCATGCCGCCTACACCGATCTTCTCCTTGGCCAGCTCCAGCTTGGTGTAGGCTTTCAGCGCATGGACCAAGTCCCAGCCGTAGAGATTCAGGATGATGGCGCTTGGCTTCGTTCCTTTCGCCTCGGTGAGGGCCGCGGTGAAGTCGGTCGTCCCGAATGGCGTCGTCACTACGCCGACCACTTCGCCGCCGTTGGCCTTGAGCGCCTCGGTCATGGCCAGCAGGGCCGACTTGCCGTCCACGGTGTCCGCCGTGACCATGTACCAGCGGTTCCCGGAGGCCTTGATGATGTGCGGCGTCACGGCTTCGGACAGCATGCGGGCGTTGGGCATGAACACAAATGTGTGTGAGTTACACCGTGGTCCAGTGAGTTCCATGATGTGGGGACAGGTGGCCATGAATAACTTGTTCTCTTGCTTCGCCACCTCGGCCACGGCGAGGGCCACATCGCCGTTGAAGGTCCCCATCAGGAAGTCCACGCGATCGTCCTTGATCAGCTTGGTCGCCGCTTTGATCGCGGTCTGGACGTTCGAGGCATCGTCGGCCTCGATGATGGCGACCTGGCGGCCCAGCACTCCTCCACGCTTGTTGTACATCTCCAGGGCTACCGTCGCGCCGTGGACGTCGTGGATCGAGGAAGTCTTGTAGGGGCTGGACAATGGATCGATGATGCCGACTTTGATCGGCTCGGCCGCGTATGCTGAACGGGTCCATCTGGTGAACCCAGTCATCTGGTCGGCCAGATCGCCAAAGGCCAGCGCACCGCCGGCCGCTGCTGAGAGTTGGAGAAATCGTCTGCGTGATATCGTGTTCATGGTGGACGTCCTCCCCTGAAGGTCGGGCATGTCTCAAGCTGCGTGCGCCTATATGATATAGTGCGAGTATACAGAGAATAGGAAAAGAACACATGCAGGATTTCAGAACGGTGGCGGTTGCGGCGGCACAGCAGGCCGGCAAGATCATCGCGGATGCCTGCGGCGCCGACTATCGCGTGGACTACAAACAGGGCGCGATCACCAACATGGTGACCGACGTGGATCGTCGCGCCGAGCAGGCGATCGTGGACATCCTGACGGCCGCCTTTCCGGACCACCGGATTCTCGCCGAAGAGGGCGGCAAAGGCCACGGCGAGGATTCGCCGTCCCGGTGGATCGTGGACCCCCTGGATGGGACGACGAACTTCACGCACGGGTTTCCCGCGTTCTGCGTCTCGATCGGCCTCGAGGTGGAGGGACGCATCGTGCTTGGCGTGGTGTACGACCCGCTCCGGCGCGAGCTCTTCGAAGCCGAAGCGGGCAGGGGCGCGTGCCTCAACGGGCAGCGGATTCACGTGTCGTCGGTCCAGACGCTCAACAAGGCGCTCCTGGTGACGGGCTTCGCGTACGACCGTAAGAACCGCCAGCGCAATCTGGAACACTTTGAGCGGTTCGTCCTGGCATCCCAGGGGCTCCGGCGGACCGGCTCGGCCGCCCTGGACCTCTGCTATGTGGCTGCTGGCCGCGCCGACGGATTCTGGGAGCTTAAGCTGGCCCCGTGGGACGTGGCGGCCGGCAGCGTGATCGTGACCGAGGCCGGCGGACGGATCACGGACTTCGCCGGCCGGCCCTTTAAGGGCGACGGTGCGGAAACGCTCGCGACCAACGGGCTGATACACCAGGAAATGGTGAAGGTGCTGGCGGGGCGCTAGCGGGTCCTGTCGCCGAATTACCGGGGCATCCGTTGCTCTGCCGAATGCAACGGGTCAAAGCTCGCGCTCCGCCGACCGGCCAGCGCATCTTGGGTGCTCCGCGAAGCGAAGCAAGTCGCACCTACGACGCGGCTGGCCGGCCATGAACCAAGCAAGTCGCGCTGCGCTCCGCCAGGGTCCCATTCGGCGCCACCCGCTGATGCGCCCCTGGTCGTATGAGAGGTTAGCCGAAGGGGTTGTGGTCTTTTTCTTCGCGCACGGTGGTGGAGGGGCCGTGGCCGGGGAACAGGATTAGCGAGTCGTGGAGCGTCAGGAGACGCTCACGGACGCTGGCGAGATGGGTGGCGTAGAGGGTCGCCGGATTGGCCCGCCCGATGGAGCCGGCGAAGAGCGTATCGCCGACGAACACGCACGCGTCCGCCTGGTAGCACACCCCACCCGGCGTATGGCCGGGGGTGGTCATCAAGCGGATCTCTTTCCCGCCCACCTGAAGTGTGTCCCCCTCGCGCACGAACGTGCGCAAGGCTGTCGGCGGCTTCCAGCCCAGCAAGGCCCAGTCCCCTTCCCCGATGTACACGGGCGCTGGGTGGCGCGCCAGGATCGTGTCGATCCCGCTCGCGTGATCGGCATGGCCGTGCGTCAGGCAGATAGCGGTGAGCGTCAGCCGGTGCTGCTCGAGCGCGCGGAGGACGGCCTCGGGGTTGTAGCCGGTGTCAATAAGGACAGCATGACGGGTGGCCGGGTCGTGGTAGAGATACCCCTTCACGGCATAGCCGCCGATGTCGCCGTGGATCGTGATGACGTCCTGGACCGTGTGCGCGATGGGATGACGCGGATGCCATCCGTCACAGGCGATGGCGGCCAGCTTGGCGCCGTCGAGGCGGAGTGCCTCGGCGAGTGCATGGACCTCCTCGCGGGTCGGCGCGCGCTGCCCCGCTTCAAGCTCCCGCAGCGCCGGCGTGCTCAGACCGGCGTCCTTGGCAGCCTGGTTGGGGTCCAGCCCCAAGCCCGTGCGCGCCTTCTTGATGATGTCGTAAAACTCGTCTTCGAGCATGGCAGTGTTACTTTACCCCTGGCGTTGCCAGCATTGGAAGCAAAACGTTGTCGATTGACCGGCGCACCTGCGTACGCTTATCCTCTCCTCTCGCGGAACGCCTCTGGAGGTGGACCCCATGACGGCGGATGAAGCGCGGCAGCGGATCCAGTCGGCGATTGACCAGTTTGGCCAGAATGCCGCACCCATGATCGACCTTGTGATCAAGGAGACCCGCTCGGCTCTCGGCAACGAGATGGCGAACGAGCTGATCGAGGAGTTCGATCTGGAGCTCACCTACAACATCGCCCCCGTCGAGTTCGAGTGACCGTCGCCAGGCTCAGGGCCGCCCTCACCAAGCCTTTGCTGCCGGTCGTTTTTTTCCTGGGCGGCGTGACCTACGACAGCGTTATGTTGACCCGTATCGATCGCCTGCGAGACAACCTGATCATGCTCCTCTATTTGAGCCTGCTGGGCGCGTTGATCGTCCTGACCACGCGCGCCGATCTGGGGAGGGCCACATCTGACGCGACGGTCGTTCCAGAAAACGTCAAGTCATTGGTGAACGTACAGTCGTTGATCGCCCGCGCGCAGCCACACTATCCCCATGCCATCCAGTTCTTGCTGGGCGGACTGTTCAGCGCCTACACGATCTTCTATTCGCAGAGCGCCTCGCTGACCACGACGGCGGTCTTCTTCGCGCTCCTCGTCGTCTTGCTGGTGGGGAACGAATTCCTGCGTGACCGCCTCACCAACGTGAACGTGCGCCTGCTCGTGAGCCTCTACGCCCTCGTCGTCTTCAGCTTCTTCACGTTCTTCCTGCCCGTGCTGACCGGGTTCATGAACACGTGGGTGTTCCTGATCGGCGCGGGGTTGAGCGCGGCCGTGACGCTCCAAGTGGTGCGGCTGATCTATCAGCAGCAGGACCCGGTCCCATCGCGACGGAATGTGATCTGGACCAGCTTGCCGGCCATCGGGCTGATCGTCGTATTGGTGGGGTTCTATTTCCTCAAATGGATCCCACCGGTGCCGCTCTCGCTGAAGTTTGCCGGGGTGTACCACAAGGTGGCCAAGGTGAACGAGGAATATCAGCTCGCGTTCGAGAAGGCGGCCTGGTACCACTTCTGGAAGCGGTCGGACGATCCCTTTCACGGGGAGGGCCCGTCCTATTGCTTTACCGCCGTGTTCGCCCCGGTGGCTTTGCACACGACGATCTTCCATCGCTGGCAGCATCGAGATCATGCGGGCAGGGACTTCTCGATGACGGACCGGATCCCGATCGCGATCGCGGGCGGGCGCGAGAAGGGCTACAGGGGCTACACCGTCAAGCAGCGGGTGATGCCCGGGGACTGGCGCGTGGACGTGGAGACGGCGGAAGGCCGCGTTATCGGGCGCGTCGGCTTTCGGGTAGAGGAGCCGGGGGGCGAGACGTCAGACCTCGAAACCATCACGCACTGACCAGAGTGGGAGGGGCTCAGTAGTACTTCTCGCGATAGATCGGACACAGCCCTCTTTTCTGGATGACCTGTGTCACGTCCTTGATCATCCCTTCGTTCCCGCAGAGATAGACGGCGAGGTTCTGCACGGACGTAATGCGCGCCTCCACCAGCGGGGTTACGCGTCCTCGTTCACCGGTCCAGCCGTCCTCGGGGCGGGACAGCGTGGTGATGAAGGAGTAGTTCTGATGGGCACGGGCCAGGGCTTCCAGTTCGTCCTGGTAGTAGAGGTCCCGCTGGCTGCGAACGCCCCAGTAGAGAGTGACCGGGCGCGGGAACCCGCGCTCACTCAGGGCGTAGAGCATTGAGCGGAGGGGGGCGATCCCCGTGCCGGTCGCAACGAACAGGAGGTCGCGCGCGGGGTCGTCCCGCAGGTAGAAGGCCCCAGTCGGTCCCTTGAACTGGATCTCATCCCCATCGTGGAGGCTAAACAGATAGGTGGAGCCGGGTCCGCCCTGGACCAGGTTGAGCACTAGCAAGACACGCTCCTGCTGGCTGGGCGGGGACGCGATGGAGTAGGGACGCACGATGGTCCGGTTGAGCGCGTCGCGCCCCACTTCGAACGACACAAACTGGCCGGCCTTGAACGCGATCGCCGGGGGCTCTTTCAAGCGCAGCTCGATCTCCCGCACGTCATGCGTGAGGTCGCGGATGCGCTCGACCTGGGCACGGTATAGTTTCAGCGGCATCCCCCTAGTATACCGGATGCCGTCTCGTCGGAGCGTCAGCCGCCAGGTTTGAGCGTGAGGTGGCGGACCTGGCCGAAGGTTGAGAGGGGCTTTTCGAAGTCGTCGTCCTTGCCGACCGCCAGGATGATCACGCGATCAGGATGGAGGTGCTTCCGCGCGACGCGCAGCAGGTCCTCCTTGGTGAGCTTCACGACGCTGTCCCGGAAACGTTGCAGGAAGTCCCTGGGCAGTCCGAAGTACTCGAGCGCCATGAGCCGGCTTACGATCAGCCCGGCGTCGGCGAATGAGAAGACGAAGGAGTTGAGGAACGCGTCCTTCGCGAACTGGAGCTCGTCGTCCGTAACCGGCTCCTGCCGCAGCCGCTCCATGTGGTCCAGCATACTGGCCAGGGCCTGGTGCGTGGACGACCCTTTGGTCAGCGCATAGAGGAGGAAGGCGCCGGGCCCAAGGTTCCCGGGCACGAGCCGGCTCCCGACTGAGTAGGCCAAGCCCTGACGGCTCCGCACGTCCCGGAAGAGCCGGGAGGTGAAGGAATTTCCCCCCAGGATGTCCTCGAGCAGGGCCAACGCGAAGTAGTCCGGGTCGTCTTCCTTCACCGAGAGGTGCCCGACGCGCAGGTGCGTCTGCGACAAGTCCCGGTTCAGGACGTTCACGGACCGGCTTGTGGGTGAAGCGGTCATGGGCGGGATCGCGGGCAACGTCACGGGCTGCGGCTTCCAGTCGCCGAAGGTTTTGCGCAAGGCGTCCAGCATCGCCGGTGTCTCGAAATCCCCGGTGACGCCCAGGATGAGGCCGCTCGGCGTGAAGTATTGCCGGTGAAAGGCGACCAGATCCTCGCGCGTGATGCGCGTCACGGTCTCGGCGGTGCTCTCCCGGCCGAACGGGTGGTCGGCGCCGTAGAGAAGCTTTCGGAACTCGCGCCCGGCGATCCCGGCCGGGCTGTCCGGCCGGCGGCGGATAGCCTCCAGGGCCTGACGCTTTGCGAGCTCCACTTTCGCGGGCTCGAAGGCTGGGATGCGGAGCAGGTCGGCGAAGATGGCCAGCCCCCGCTCCAGGTCTTTCTTCAAGATGTCCAGCGAGGCTGTACCACTCTCGGGACCGATCCCGATCCCCACGTTCGCGGCCAGGAACTCGAGCTCCTCGTCAATCTGGTCGCCGCTCATGCGGGCCGTGCCGCCCGTGCGCATGACGGTGCCGGTCAGGGCGGCGAGCCCGACCTTGTCGGGCGGCTCGTAGACAGCGCCAGTCCGAATCATGGCTGACACGGTCACCAGCGGCAACTCCAGGTCGGGCAGGAGATAGACAATGATCCCGTTCTCCAGGACGACGCGGTCCACCTCCGGTATCGTGAACGTCACCGGATCAAACTTCATCGCGCGGGGATCGCCGAGCGTGGACGTGAGCTCGGCGCTGAATGCCGGCGGTGCGAGGAGCACGGCGGCCAAGAGAATTACGACGGGTCGGAGCGTCAGCCGTTGCCCCTTCACGGCTTGGTCTCTTTCAGTCCACCCTCCGGCTTGACGAGAGTGGCCACAACGCGGTTGCTCTTAATGAAGTACGTGGCGGCCGCGCGCCGGATGTCGTCGGCGGTCACCTTGGCGATGCGGTCGCGTTGCTTGAACGTCTCCCGCCAGTCGCCGTTGATCGCCTGGAAATAGGCGAGGCGCGATGCCATCCCGCTGTTGGACCGGAGCGCGCGGACCAGGCTTGCGTCGACCTGGTTGAGGATCTTCTGCAGTTCGTGCGGGGAGACCGGCTCCCGCTTCAAGCGGTCGAGTTCATCGTACACCGCCTGCTCGACTTCCACGGTGGTGTGCGGCGCGCGGGGCGTGACCCCGACGACGAACAGGTTGGGATATTTCTCGCCGGGGTAATCGGAGAACGCCGAGATGTTGAGCGCCAGTTGCTTCTCCTGGACCACACGCTTGTGGAGCCGGGAGGTGCGCCCTTCCGACAGCAGTGATTCGAGGACGTCGAACACGTCATCGTCCGGGTGGCCCGATGACGGTTTGTGATAGCCGATGAGGAGCTGGGGCTCGGCGGGAAATTCGACCTCCACCCGGCGCTCGCCGGCGTATGGGGGCTCCGCGGTTAGCACGGGCGGAGAAGGTGCGCGGGCCGGGATGCGGCCGAAGGTCTGCTCCACGAGTGCGATCACCTCCTTGGGCTTGATGTCGCCCACGACGGCCAGGACTGCGTTGCCGGGACCATAGTAGGTCTGGAAGAAGGCCTCAGTCTGCGCCCGGCTGAGCGCTTCCAGGTCGGACGGCCAGCCGATCACGGGCAGCCCGTAAGGATGCGCCATGAACGCCGCCGCCGAGAAGGCCTCGTGCAGGCGCCCACTGGGCGAGTTGTCGGTCCGCTGGCGCCGCTCTTCCAGCACGACGTTCTTTTCCTTGTAGAACTCGCGGAGCACGCCGTTGGCCATGCGGTCGGACTCCATGGCGGCCCACAGCGGCAGGCGGTTGGAGGGGAAGCTCAGGAAATAGCGCGTCAGGTCCTTACCGGTGGTCGCGTTGAGGCCCACGCTGCCATTCCGCTGGTAGAGCGTGGCAAGCTCGGCGGGGACCACGAACTGCTGCGCCAGCGCCTCGACTTCGGTGAACCGCTTGCGTAACGCGGCCACGCGCGTCTGATCGGCCGCTGGGCCTTTGGCCTTCTCGGCCATGATGGCCTCCGCCAGGCGGTCCAGATCCTCCAGGACCGGCTTCTCCTTCTCGGCGTCCGTGACGCCGATCGTGCGGGTCCCCTTGAAGGCCATGTGCTCGTAGAGGTGGGCGACGCCCGTGATGCCGCTGTGCTCGTAGACACCGCCGACCTTGTAGGTCAGATTGACGGCGACGATCGGTGCCTGATGGCGCTCCATCAGCAGGAGAGTCAAGCCGTTGGCGAGCCGGTGCTCGACGACACGCTCTTCGAGAGTCGCCGTCGCCGCGAGGCTAGCGAGGACAATGAGGCTGAGGAGAAGGACGAGGACCCGCTGGAGCATCAGGCGAACAACTCGATGAGCGCTTCCGGCCTCTCGATGAACCAGTCTGGCCCGCAGGCGGCCATCTTCTCGCGGTTGCCCATGCCGTAGCCGACGGCGCAGACCTTGATGCCGGCATTATGGCCGCCGGTGATGTCATTCGTGCTGTCGCCGATCAGGACCGCCCGCTCCGGGGCGAC
>Ga0307471_100002193_pt1 | contig 11134 bp, 8 predicted proteins | sample atmos_gasesAM3C__2_FD_204566 | JGI IMG/M metagenome (GOLD analysis project Ga0307471, IMG submission 204566) | Hardwood forest soil microbial communities from Morgan-Monroe State Forest, Indiana, United States - atmos_gasesAM3C_515 | ecosystem: Environmental > Terrestrial > Soil > Temperate... | reverse complement strand
GTCGCCGGAGCGTCAAGATGATCCGTCGCGGGCGTGATTTGATAGAGCGCTTAATTCGCCTGCGCTTCCTGTTGCGCGTCGGTAAGAAAGATAGAAAAAGGCCAGCCGAGTTCTCGAGCGACATCCGCGTTGACGAGATCCAGTTCGCGCGGCGGTTTCTGGTCATCGAAATATTTTTTCAGTTTCCAGCTTTTCACCACTCCGCCCCGATTCGACAGTTCTACGCGGTAGAGCGAGCTTTCCACGACTACTGTCTTCTCTTCGTTCGCCCGAATTACCGGCACGCTGGTCGCGCTGCTGGGTGCTGACGCGTTCGTAGTGGCTGCCGCAGATTGCGGTAGGGCCGGCTGCGGCGTGGTTTGGGCGGATTCTGTCGGCTTTTGCGCCGGCGGCACGACCGGTGGCTTGTAGTAATGCTGCCATGCGAAAAGGATCAGCATTGCCACCAAGACGAAAATTATGCCACGGGCCTGATCCGACATTTCCTTCAACGCGCGCGCTCCTGCCCAACCTGGGTGGCTTGAGAGAAAAGGTTTTCTTGCTCAACGAAAAGTTCCCGTTGATTCGTTTCCGGCAGGCTCTCCTCAATTGTGTCTGGCACAGGATCGAAACCGCCTTTTGTAAATGGACGGCAGCGCCCCAACCTTTTCATTGCCAGCGCAAATCCACGCCGCGCGCCGTGCCGCTCAATCGCTTGATATGCATAATTCGAACAGGAAGGATAGAATTTGCACGCGCCTCCCAAGAAAGGCCCGAGAAAAACTTGGTAGCAACGGACGAATCCAAGCAGCAACCAAACGCCAGCAGATTTCATGTTCGCGCTTATGCCGTGGAGTTCCCGCCGGCGGACGCGCGCGGCAGCATTTTCAGCAACTCCTCGCTGAGCGACGAAAAATTCGCCGTCGCGACCGTGCTGCGTGGGTGAATCACAATGTCCCATCCCGGAGCAATCTCCTGTCGGTGTAATCTGATAATTTCGCGGATGCGGCGCCGCATGCGGTTGCGCTTCACTGCGCTGCCCAGCGCCTTCTTGATGCTCCAGCCGAAGCGGCTCAACGCCAGGCCATTGGGGCGAAGAAAAACGGCGAACTCCCGGCTCGACCTGCGCCGACCCTCGCGATACACCGCGTCGTATTCGGCGCGGCGCACCAGGCGGCTAGCGCGGGGAAATCCCATCCGCGGCGAGTCAGACGCGCGTGAGACTGTGGCGCCCTTTCTTGCGGCGTTGCGCAAGGACTTTCCGTCCACCCTGGCTCTTCATGCGTGTGCGGAAGCCGTGCTTCTTGTGACGGCGGCGCACATGAGGTTGAAAAGTGCGTTTCGGCAAAGAATGATCTCCTTAATATGGCTTGCTCCGGCCACGGTGAGTCGCACAGGCCAAAGGCGAAACAGCTAGTGTAGTGGAGCCACGCAGAACGGTCAAGGAATGCGCTAGCGGGCTCACTCACGCCAATCCTTTGGTTTTGCTGTTAGAATGCGCGCCGTGCGAATCCTTCTGCTTACCATTCTTTTCGTCTCCCCCGCCGCCGCTCAATCCTGGTCCATCGAGACAACCAGTTTCGACACAAATCTTCGCGCCATCTCCGCCACTCACGCCCGGGATTCGAGGCGCTCCCCCGCTCCGGTCATCTGGGCCTCGGGCTCGAATAGCCGCTTGCTGAAATCAAAGGATGGCGGCGCCCATTTTAGACGCCTCCTCGTCAATGCCGGCGTCTCACTCGATCTCCGCGGAATCCAAGCCTTCGATGAAAAGGTCGCCTACGCTATGTCCAGCGGCGAAGGCAAAAAGTCCGGCATCTACAAGACCACGAACGGCGGCGAAGGTTGGAAACTCCAATTTTCCGACAAGCGTTCCGCTTTCTTCCTCGACGCGCTCGTCTGCATCTCCGAGAAAGAGTGCTTCGCCCTCAGCGATCCAGTGGATGGCAAGTTCCTTCTCGTCCGCACCAGCGACGGCGAGCACTGGAGTGAGCTTCCTCGCGACACCATGCCACCCGCGCTGCCCGCCGAAGGCGCCTTTGCTGCCAGCGACTCCTGCCTGATGATCTACGACAAGCGCGAAATCTATTTCGTCACCGGCGGCCCCGCCGCGCGCGTGTTCCATTCGCCCGACCTGGGACGCACTTGGACGGTCACAGCAACGCCAATCCTCAGTGGCAACGCGTCTTCGGGAGCATTCTCAATCGCGCGCACGGGAAGCGTCATCGTTGTCGTCGGCGGGGATTACAAAGATGTGGATCGCGCGGACCGCAGCGCAGCAATCTCGCTCGACCTTGGCGTCACTTGGAATCTTGCTGCGCAGCCGCCCAGCGGATTCCGCTCGGCCGTCGCGTTCCTCGATCAAAATACGCTCATCGCTGTCGGCGCCAGCGGCGAGGACTTCAGCACCGATCAGGGCGCGCACTGGACGTCGACGGGCGATCTCGACCTCAACGCAATTGCCGTGCTCGATAGCGCCAACGCTTGGGCCGTTGGACCCGAAGGAACGATCGCGCGGTGGATCAATCGAACTCGCTGATCATTACTCTTGTGCGCTGTCCTTAAAAGTGAGCAAGAAAGAACGCATTCCGCCCTGCGGCGAAGTCACGATGAGCAGGTGCGTGCTCGCTCCTCTCGAAACCAGCGCCTAGACATCAGTTTTTGTCAGCCGTTCGTGGGCGTAATTTCCTTGGACGTGATCTCGTACTTGAAGCCGTCGGGGTCGAGGCAATCGAGCCGACCGTCGGAAGTTTCCGCCTGCGGATACATCAAGAATCCCACCGGGACGCCGCTCGATCCGGGCAAGGCGACATCGTGGGCGAAGTTGTACGCCATCCAGTTCATCTCCCATGAACCAAACAACCGGGCGCGAGCCTTCGTCACCATCTCGTGATCGAGCGGGAGATTTGCGGGCGGTTCCTCGAGGACGACTTTGCGCACGTCGGCTGGGTCAACAGGAACCCAACCGTACCCTGTGAGGTAAACTTCCGCACGGCAGTGTTGCGCCTTCGTAATCTTTTCCGACGAGGCGCCGAGGCTCTTGTATCCCAGGTCGGATTTGGCGACGCGGATGCCGTAAACGTCGCGCGCAGGAAGACCAACCGAGCGGGCGAGGCCAACGTAGAGCGCGTTGAGATCGGCGCACTTGCCGCTCAGATCCTTTGACTCCAACATGAAGCGAACGTCGCCGACGCCGCAGCCGCGAGTTTTTGGATTCCGAAAAGTGTTGTCCACGATCCACTCGTAGATTGCGTGCGCTTTTTCGAGATCCGTCTTCGCGCCGCGCGTGATCTCGATGGCTGTCGTTTTCACGTCACCGTCGGTCGGGATGAGCTTTGTAGGCCGCAGAAAATGTTCCAACTCTGCGCGGTCTTTCTTCGGCGCGGTGCCGGGCGTAGAGAGGTCAACCGAACAATTCTTAGTCGCGATCCGGCTCGTAAGCGTGAGGACAGGCTTCGCGCCCGGAGGAAATTCTGCGACGATGATTCCGAGCGAGTCAGCCTGACTTTCAGCAAGCTTTGCGGTACCGCCATCAGCATTGAATGCATTGGCAAGCGTTTTCTGGAATGGCGTCTGGCCGATGAGCGCGGCAGGCAGCCATATGCGCGTGGTCCCGGAAAGTTTCAGGACTTCGACGCGAGTAGTCACTTCAAACGTGCGCCAATCGGCAGGCGTTGTGTCTGCTGCAGAAAGGTAGCCAGCTCTCGAGAGCGCGAAACCCGCCGACATGATGCCGGCCGATCGCAAAAAATCACGTCGGTTCATGAAGATACCTCACTGGCCAGAATTTCCTGGCCGGCTTTTCGACACCCAAAATACATTCGATGCCACCGGGAATGCAATCGACGGACGGGTTTTGGGAGCGGCACGCGATGATCTTCGCTTCGGGATTTCATTTTGAGCTCGGCGGCATATTGGGCGCAGTTCGTGCATTGCCGGATTTTTGCGCGGCGATCCAGGCGGTGGCGCGCGCGTCAAGCACATCGAGCGGGAGCGCGCCGCCGTTCAAAATTTCGTCGTGGAATGCGCTGATGTCGTACTTGCTGCCGAGCTCAGCTTGCGCGCGAGCGCGCAATTTCAAGATTTCGAGCTGGCCGAGTTTGTACGCGAGGGCTTGCGCGGGAATGGCGATGTAGCGATCGGTTTCGGCCTGCACGTCCGGCTCGTCTTCGGACGAGTGCGCGTGGAAAAAATCAATCATCTGCTGGCGCGTCCAGTGCTTGTAGTGCACACCGGTATCGAGCACCAGGCGGATGGCGCGGAGCATTTCATCCGAGAGGCGGCCGTAATCCGAATAGGGATCCTGGTAGAACCCGACATCCTTTCCGAGGCGCTCGGAATAGAGCGCCCATCCTTCGATGTAACCGGTGTAGCCGGCTTGCTGGCGAAATGGCGGCAGGCCGGGCAGAGTCTGCGCGATGGAAATCTGCAAGTGGTGGCCGGGAATACCCTCGTGGTATGCAGTGGATTCCACGTTCAGGAGCGAGCGGTGGGCAAAGTCGCCGGTGTTCACGCGGATGATTCCCGGCCGCGAGCCATCCGGAGTGCCCTGGATGTAGGACGCCGACGCTGCCTCTTTCTCCTGAAATTCCTCCACCGGGCGCACCTCCACGGTCGTTTTCGGCAATAGGCCGAAAATTTTCGGCAGTCTCGGCTCCATCTGCTTGATGTACTGGCGGTATTTTTCGAGTAGTTGCTCGCGCGAGGTGGCAAACATTTTGGGATCCGCTTTCACGAAGGCGCGAAAGCTCGCAAGATCGTTGAAGCCTAGCTTTTTAGCAATCACCAGTTGCTCGCCCTCGATGAGCGCCACCTCCCGCAGGCCCAGTTGATGGATCGCCTCCGGATCCATGCCGGTGGTGGTTTGCTGGCGGATGCGGAAGCGGTAGCGCGCGTCACCATCGGGCAGGGCCCAGAGTCCCGGGTCGGTGCGTCCCTTTGGCGCGTATTCAGTGGCCAGGAAATTGGCGAGCTTGGTGTAGGCGGGACGGAGTTCGTTATCCACTGCGGCGATAATTGCGTCGTGGAGGCGCGTGCGATCCGCGGCCGGCACGCCGTCTGCAAAATGCGCGGCTGGCTGGCCGAAGGCGTTGGCTTCGCCGGCAGGCTCGGCAATGGATTTGCACTGGGTGACGGTTTTCTCGAGCAAGAATCGCGGCGGCATCAGGCGGTCTTTCTCGCCCTGCTTCAGGACTTCGATGATTTCATCCAAGACTTGCGGGACCTTGTGCAGGCGAGCGAGATAATCTTCGTAATGTCTGGTGGAATCGAATGGAACGAGGGCGACAAACTGCGGTAGTAGCAGATGGACACCGTAGAACTGGTCCACAGGCATTTCATAATTTTTCAGGTCAATGCCCTCGATGCGCAGCTTCAGATCGCGGACCATCAGCGACTGGTTGAGTTTTTCCTGCTCGGGAAAACCGCTGATGTCAATCGCTTCAAAACGGGCGAGCCAGCTCTGAAGATCTTTTTTCGTCTGGGCGACGTGCGGAAGCGAACCATCGCTCCAGCGATCGTTGTAGCGGTAGTCGCCGATGACGGTGGCGAGTTCTGGCGATTCGCGCAGTTCGTATTCCCACTCATCGGCGATCAGCTTACTGAGTTGCTGGCGCCGCGCGTCGAGGCTTTGCGCGTCCTTGCCGCGCGCAGAAGATGCGAGCGAAAAAATCAAAACCGAAATCGAAAACCACACGGCCGGTTGCAGCAATCTCATTGAGCCTCCCGCGATGGATGATGGCGAATCTGAAGCGCTGACATTTTATGATGATTAGACGCATCCCCCGGCGATTGTTTTGCCTTATGTCGGCTACATTCGAACCGCGGTTGGCGGGTGCAACCCGCGACCCATAGCCCGCGGACAGCGAAGAATGGTGATTCCAGAACAGTGCTTTTGGTTGCGATTAGAAAATGTGATCTTGTATGTTTTGAATAAGTTGCGACGATTTCTAATTTCGGGTGTGTTGCGATTAGCCTTTTCTTCGCCTTCCGGACGCTGGGAGCTTGATTTACAAAGCTTGAGACGGCGGCCGAGTGGTCGAATGGCCACTTCTTGTGTGGCTGCCCCCACTCAGGTTTGTTCGCGCTCGTCATGAGAAAAATCTCCATCGTTAGCTTGGCATGTGAAAACGCGGAGTGCAATAGAACTGCGCGGTGGACATTCGCATCATCAGCGCTGGGTGCGACATGGTTGTGCTGATGAGGTGCTGGTAGGATACACGGGCGAAGGAGACGGGCGATGAAGGATGCGATCAAGAAAATAGGTGCAATCAAGACGACATGTGTGACGGCGGTGCTGCTGATTCTGCTGTTGGGGTTGGGCCCGCTCCTGAATTTGAAGGCATTCGAGGCGGGCGAGGCCGTTGTGGCGAGCGATCCGACAGGAGCGGCGGCCGGCGAACCAACCAACACGATACGGGCGATACGGTATGCGAAGGTGCCGAAATTTCCTCTCGCCGGGCTGGTGATGGGGGCGCCGAAAGATCAGGTGATTGATATCGCCATGGTTTTCTGGGTGATTCAGGGCGGCGGGCGCACGATTCTGTTCGACAGTGGATTCCACCGCGAGAAATGGTTTGCGGATTTTCATGTCACGGATTTTCTTGCGCCGAACGAGGCGGTCGGGCAGGCGGGAATTCCGGCTTCGTCGGTGACGGACATTATAGTGAGCCACGCGCACTGGGACCACATGGGCGGCATTGACCTGTTTCCGAACGCGACGATCTGGATTCAGAAACAGGAATACGAATACTACACCGGCGCGGCGTGGCAGCCCGGCGGCAAGCATGGTGGAATCGATCCGGACGACGTGCAGGAACTGGTGCGGCGAAATCTGCGCGAGCAAGTGCGGTTTGTGAACGGTGACGACGTCGAAATTCTGCCGGGGATTCGCGCGTACACGGGGGCGCGGCACACGTTTGCTTCGCAGTACATTCGCGTCGGGGGAGAGCCGCCTTACGTGCTGGCTTCGGATAATTGTTATCTGTACGAAAACTTGAAGTCGCATCGGGCAAGCGCGACGTTTGATCCGGCGGACGAGCCGGGAAATATCGCGGCGCAGCAGCGCATGATCTCGCTCGCTGGATCTGCAGACCGCGTAATCCCCGGACACGATCCGGCGCAATTCGAGGAGTTTCCAACAACCGGTCGGGTGGCGCGTATTCGATAGAGCTGCAAATAACTACATGCTGCGGGTGAAACTGCGCAAAGGAATGCCGCTGCGCGGCGAATGATATGTCGGAGTTGAAACTCCGACCCCCTAAAAAGCGAAGCGACCACCTACCCTTCACTCCGCTCAGGGTGAAAAGGTGGCCGCTACATGAGCAAGAGCAACTTCGCAGGCAGACCGTGGGCGGGCGAAATCGCTCGCGGAAACTAGCGCGGCCACCAGGCGGCAGCGTCAACGTAGGGGCGCTTCGCGGAGATGAATTCGGCGATTTCGACCAGGCGCTCGGCGCGTGTGGCGGAACCTGTGTAGCAGTGAGGCTCGCCTACGCCATAGACGAAAAAGCCCTCGTAGTGGGGGTTTTCAGTGGTTTTCATCCAATCCTCGAGCTGGCGCACGGCGTAGTTGAGCTGATAGGTGTCCATCGTGCCGGTGTAGATGTGCAGCTTGTCCACGAGTTTGGGGCCGAGCGTTGGCCAATTTTTCTTCAGGTATTCGAGCAGATCGAATTTTTCTTTCCAATATTGCGCGACGGCGGAATTGATTTCGCCGGTGCGCTTGTTGAAGAGCGGCTCGAAATACCCGTTTGCGCCGACAGGGCCGAAGACAGCGGACCAAATGTCGAGCTGATCGCCGGAGCGTCCGAGCGTGCCTTTCACGAGCTCCATGTGATTGCGCTGTTCGGACGTGAGGACCACGCGCCCGTCGGTTTCGATGGAATTGATGGTGGGCTCGCGGCGCCATTCGTATTGCTTGTAGAAAGCGTTTTTGTCCGAGTAGGCGTTGATGCCTTCGACGTTTGAGAACGTGACCGGGTCGGGACAATAGGCCCACGTGCCACCGAAGATATCCGGGTGAAAGAATTGCAACGCGAGCGCTTCCCAACCGCCGGTGGAGCCGCCGGCGAGAACGCGCGCGTAAGGTTGCTGGATGGCGCGGAAGCGCTTCTCCACTTCCGGAATCAGCTCCTGCATGATTGCATCGCCGTATGGGCCGACGTTGGGAGAATTCACGGCGTAGGAATCGTCGAAGTAGGGATTGGGATGCTGGAAAGTGACTACCAACACGCGCGGGAAGCGGTCTGAATTCCAGCGCTGATAGAGCTGATAGCCCTCTTGAAGTGCGCGGGCATGACGGCTGCTGCTGGTCCTGAGCTCTTCGTCCGAGGGGGGCTCGGTGCGGAAGCCGAGGGGAGGCGAGAGATCAAAGTGACCCTGTTCATAGAGTACGGGATAGGAGATGGTCTGGCGGGCGTAGTCTTTCGGCAGCAGAACAGTGGCTCCGATGAATACCGGGCGTCCCCAGAATTTCGTCAGCGTGGGACTTTGAAATTTGAAGCGATTCACCCATTCCGTGTTGGGCGGGACGACGACGGGCGGGATCACGTCGGAGGCGGTGAGCTTGATCACTTGCGCAGGATTTGCTTGCGGATCGAGGTGAACGCGGCGCACGGCGCTCTTTAGGTTGCCGGGGGATTTGTTGAACTCCTGGCCTTCCCACTGGTCGTCGTGCATCCAGAGGACGTGGCCGTCGGCGCGTTTGAACTCGGAGTAGATGTTGACGAAACCTTGCACGAAATAATTGCCGGCGGGCAGCGCGCTCAGGCTTTCGATGGGCGAGCCGAGGTCGGTCGAATCAATCACGGCGGCCTGGCCGGGCGGGAGCTGCTCAATATCGCGGCCGAAGAACGGCACGCCCGTGCGGCCGATCTGGAGACGCGGCTCTTCCTTGTCGGTGTTTGAAATCATGACATAAACGCGGCCGGTGATCGCGCCGGCATGAGCGGAGGCTGGAAATGAGATTTCGAAGTGCGGGCCCGGGGTTTGCGCGTGCGCGACTTCGATACAGAATGCAAATGACAGCAACAGAGCTACAGGCTTCCAGTAATTCATGGCCTCTTTCCCTCGACGTTCCAATTGCGTGGACGTGATCGCGCAACGCGAATTCAAAACGCGCGAGAGTATACCGCGAATTTCTGGTGCGGGGCGAAGTGCGTTGACCGGCTCTGAGGCGTCACCTAGAATCGAAGATTGCGTGGAGTGCGAGCGCGGCGCAGGGAGAAGCGTATGAGCGTGAGCCAGAGCGAGAAAGCGAAAAAATTCCAGGCGCTGCATGCGGGCCCGGGGGCGTTCATTATTCCCAATCCGTGGGACGCGGGGTCGGCGCGGATTCTCGAGGGGTTGGGTTTCGAGGCGCTGGCGACGACGAGCGCGGGGTTCGCGTTTTCGCTGGGGCGGCGCGACGGAGAAGTGACGCGCGAGGAAGCGCTTTCGCACTGCCGCGTGATTGCGGAAGCGAGCGACTTGCCGGTGGCCGCGGACCTCGAAAACTGTTTTGGCGATGAGGCGAAGACGGTGGCGGAGACGATTCACCTCGCGGGCTTGACCGGAATCGTTGGCGGATCGGTGGAGGATGCCACGAGCGACGGGCGGATTTACGAGCACGAGCATGCGGTTGAGCGGGTGGCAGCGGCGGTGGAAATGGCGCGGAGGCTACCATTTCCGTTTACTCTGACGGCGCGGGCGGAAAACTTTCTGCATGGGCGTGCGGATCTCGACGACACCATTCGGCGCTTGGAGGCGTTCGCGGCGGCAGGAGCGGACGTGCTGTACGCCCCCGGATTGACAAGTCTCGAAGCGATTCGCAATGTATGCGCGGCGGTGGCGCCGAAGCCGGTGAACGTGCTCGCGGGAATGAAAGGCGCGAATTTTCCAGTCGCGGAGCTTGAAGCAGCGGGCGCGCGGCGGGTTAGCTTGGGCGGCGCACTGGCGCGCGCGGCGCTGGGGGCGCTGATGCGTGCGGGCCGCGAGATGAGGGAGAAAGGGACGTTTACGTTTGTCGAGGACGCGGCGCCGTCGGCGGAGGTGACTGCCTTCATGGAGCCGCGGAAAACAAAAGTCAGCGAGCGCGGAAATGACTGAAGCGTATGTTTGAAACACTGACAGAAAAATTACAGCGGGCGTTCAAGAACCTGCGCGGGCAGGGGAAGCTGACTGAGGAGCACCTGGACGCGGGGCTCGCGGAAATTCGCGAGGCGCTGCTCGATGGCGACGTCAACCTGGGAGTGGCGGACGAGTTCATCGCGCACGTGCGACAGAAAGCGCTCGGCTCGGAAGTGCTGCTGCAACTTTCGCCGGACCAGCAAGTGGTGAAGTTGGTGCGCGACGAGCTGGCGGATTTGCTCGGGCGCGAGGCCAAGCCGCAATTCGGGTCGCGTCCGCCCGCGGTCTGGCTGGTCGTGGGGCTGCAAGGATCGGGCAAAACCACCTCAACAGGAAAAATGGGCAAGTGGCTGGCGGAACATGGGCACCGGCCGATCGTGGTTTCAACGGACGTGTACCGCCCTGCGGCGCGCGAGCAATTGGCGCAGGTGGCGAAAGCGACGGGAACGCCGCTGTGGCCCGGCACGGAGACGGACAAGCCGCTGGAAATTGTGCGCGGGGCGCTGCGCGAGGCAAAACTTTCGGCGTACGACGTGGTGCTGGTGGACACGGCCGGGCGGTTGCACATTGATGACGAGCTGATGAACGAGCTGAGCGCGCTGAAGCGTGAGCTGAGCCCGGCGGAAATTCTGTTCGTTGCGGACGCGATGATCGGGCAGGACGCGGTGCGCTCGGCGGGAGAATTTCACAAGCGGCTGGGCGTGACGGGCGTGGTGCTGACGAAGCTGGATGGCGACGCGCGCGGCGGCGCGGCGCTTTCGATCCGCAAGGTGACGGGCGCGCCGGTGAAATTTGTCGGCGTGGGCGAAAAATATGATGCGCTTGAACCGTTTTTGCCAGAGCGCATCGTGTCGCGAATTTTGGGCATGGGCGACGTGCTCGGTCTGATCGAGCGAGCCGAGAAAACGATTGATGCCAAGCAGGCGAAAGAACTCGAGCGCAAGCTGCGCGAAAACGATTTCACGCTCGAAGATTTTCGCGACCAGTTGCGGCAGATCAAGAAGATGGGCTCGCTCGAGCAATTGATGGGCATGCTGCCGAAGGTGGG
>Ga0307471_100002192_pt1 | contig 11134 bp, 12 predicted proteins | sample atmos_gasesAM3C__2_FD_204566 | JGI IMG/M metagenome (GOLD analysis project Ga0307471, IMG submission 204566) | Hardwood forest soil microbial communities from Morgan-Monroe State Forest, Indiana, United States - atmos_gasesAM3C_515 | ecosystem: Environmental > Terrestrial > Soil > Temperate... | reverse complement strand
GCCTTGCGCGAAAAACGCGGTGCCGAGGTCGTTGTGCGCTTCAGCGAAGTCGGGCTTGAGCCGAATGGCGCGGCGATAGGCCGCGACCGCCTCGGGCAGCGCGCCGCGGTCCTGGTAGACGTTGCCGAGAGTGCTGTGGAAGACCGCCACCTTGCCGTTCGCCTGAATGGCCTGCTTCAGAGCAGCTTCGGCGTTGGCCAGATTGCCGCCGCGGTAGTGCGCGGCGCCGAGCAGGAACAGCGCGTCCGCATCGCGCGGTTCCCGGCGCAGCGCTTCTTCGGCGCAATGCAGCGCTTCGGCGGCGCGCCCGCGCGCGAGCCGTTCGCTGCCCCGCAGGATCAGATCAAGCGATGGCAACCGGTGAAAGCTCCGCGCCCGCCGCGTTCCCCAGGCGGATGTCGCCGCCTTCGCTGCCCTTGGTGTAAGCCCGTGCTTCCCATAGCAGGTCGGGGTGGCCGTTCGCTGCGGAGATAAGAAGTTCGGCCCAGAATTGCGGCGGCCTCACGGTGCAATGCGCGTTCTCGCCGTTCGGCAAGCGCTTCACCGCGGGATGGCAGGCGATGCTGGCAAACACGAAGCGGCGAGCAAAGCTGAACAGCTCGGCGATGATCCAGGGCAGGTCGGGCTCGGGACAGTGCTCCAGCACGTCGGTGCAGATCACGCCGTCGAACCTGCCTTGCGGCGGCCGCGAAAACGGCTCATAGGCCGGGTCGAAGCACACGATGCGCTCGACCCCCCAGTATTCCTGCACGCTTTCCCAGCGCGCGATGCCGTTTTCGGCAAGCCGCAGCGGCCGGTATTGGCTGCCTTTGCCGCTGCCGTAATCGAGAATCGAGCGTGCGGCGGTCTGCGCCACCAGCCGGCGCACGTGGTGCGCCTGGGGCAACAGGCTGCTGCCGGGAAACGTGTGCTCGGGAGCGATGCTCCGCATGAGCTCGCCGCGCGCGTGCATCTCGCGGTAGAGCTCGAGCAGGCGCCGGTAACGCGCGCTCGGATTCTGGCGGCTATGCGTGGTGGCAACCTTGCCCATGAAGCGCCATTTTATTGAATTATCCAGCTTGTAAGCCGGGCGGAAACAAGCTAAGTTGCCCGGCAACATGGCGATTCCAGGCTCGACGACCGAATCGGTACGCGCCGCGGGCCGTCCGCAGCGGCTGCGGCTCGGCGACATCCTGGTGGCGCAGAAAGTCATCTCGCCGGAGCAGCTCAAGCTCGCGCTCGACGAGCAGAAGCGCTCCGGCCACCGGCTCGGCCGTGCGCTCATCGATCTGGGGTTCACCGCCGAGCTCAATATTGCCCAGGCGCTGGCGCGCCAGCTCAACGTCGGCTTCGTCGACCTCAAGCACCACAGCTTCAAGGCGCAGGTCGCGCTGAAGCTTCCCGAGAGTTCGGCGCGCCGCTTCCGCGCACTTGCGCTGGAGGAGCGCGGCTCGAAGATGCTGGTCGGCATGGCCGATCCCACCGATTTGTTCGCCTTCGACGAGCTCTCGCGCATCCTCAAGAAGGACATCGAGCCGGTGGTGGTGGCCGAGAGCGAAGTCGCGGTGGCGCTGGACCGGGTGTACCGCCGCACCGAGGAAATCAGCGGCCTCGCCAGGGAGCTGCAGCAGGACCTCGGCGAAAACCTGGTCGACTTCGGCGCCGTCGATGCCGCCCTCGGCGCGGAGGACGCGCCGGTCGTCAAGCTGCTGCAGTCGCTGTTCCAGGACGCGACGCAGGTGGGGGCCTCGGACATCCACATCGAACCGCAGGAAGACAAGCTGCGCATCCGCATCCGTGTCGACGGCCAGCTCCAGGCGCAGACGGAGACGGAGCTGCGCGTCGCCGCGGCGCTCGCCCTGCGGCTCAAGTTGATGGCCGGGCTCGACATCTCGGAGAAGCGCCATCCGCAGGACGGCCGCTTCAACGTGCTGGTGCGCCAGCTGCCGGTGGACGTGCGCATCTCCACCATGCCGACGAATTACGGCGAGTCGGTCGTCATGCGCCTGCTCAACCGGCAAAGCGGGCTGCTCGGGCTGGAGTCGCTCGGCATGCCGGCGCCGATGCTGGAGCGCTTCAGGGAAATCGTTCATCGGGTGAGCGGCATGGTGGTGGTCACCGGGCCCACCGGCAGCGGCAAGACCACCACGCTTTATTCGGCTCTCAACGAGCTCAATACCACGGCGCGAAAGATCATCACCGTCGAGGATCCGGTCGAGTACCGGATCGCCGGGCTGAACCAGGTCCAGGTCAACGAAAAAATCGATCTGACCTTCTCCTCGGTGCTGCGCTCGGCACTGCGCCAGGACCCCGACGTGATCCTGATCGGCGAGATGCGCGACACCGAAACCGCCCAGATCGCCATGCGCGCGGCCATTACCGGCCACATGGTGCTCTCGACGCTGCACGTGCGCGAAGCGGCGAGCGCGCCGGTGCGGCTGCTCGACATGGGGGTGCCGCGCTACATGGTGGCGACCTCGCTGCAGGCGGTGATCGCGCAGCGGCTGGTCAGGCGCATCTGCGAGAGCTGCACCGAGGACTATTCGCCCACGCCGCAGGAGCGGCGTTTCGTCGAAGCGGGGTGGAGCGGCACGGCAAAGAGCGGCTACAGGAAGGGCAAGGGCTGCACGCGTTGCGGCGGCAGCGGTTACCGCGGCCGCAGCGGAGTCTACGAGATGCTGGAAATGACCCCGCGGCTGGTCGAGGCCGCCGCCAAGGAGGAGGTGAGCGCTTTCGTGCGCATCGCGGAAGAAGAAATGGCGGGGCGCAGCTTCGTGCACCATGCCGCTGAACTGGCAGCCAGCGGGCGCACCACCTTGAACGAGGTCATGCGCATCAGCCAGTCCGAGGAATAGCGTGCCTGAGTTCGCCTACCAGGGGCGCAATGCCCGCGGCGAGCTGGTCAAGGGGGTGCTCGAAGGCGTCAGCAGCAGCGCAGTCGCCGATCAGCTGTTCAGCACCGGCATCACGCCGGTGCATATCAACGAAGCAAGAGCCGCGGCCGCCGCCGCCGCCGGCAAGCTGGGCTTCGGCGAGCCCAAGGTCGATCTCGCCGATCTCATGCTCCTGTCGCGGCAGATGCATATTCTGCTCAAGGCGGGGGTGCCGATCATCCGGGCGCTCTCGGGGCTGCACGAGTCGGCCACCAATCCGACCCTGCGCCGCACGATCGCCGAAGTGCGCGAGAGCCTGGAATCGGGCAACGAGCTTTCCCAGGCGCTGCGCCGGCATCCCAAGGTGTTCCCCGCTTTCATGGTGAGCCTGGTCCGAGTCGGCGAAGTCACCGGCCTGCTGGACGAGGTGTTCATGCGGCTGTACGAGTTCTTTGCCTTCGAAAAGAAGATGGGCGACGACATCCGCGCCGCCATGCGCTATCCCACCATGGTGATCATCGCGCTGGCGGTGGCGATGTTCATCGTCAATATTTTCGTGATCCCCGCGTTCGGCAAGATGTTCGCCAGCTTCAAGACCGAGCTGCCGCTGATGACGCGGGTCCTGATCGGCACCTCGGACGTGTTCGTCGGTTACTGGCCGCTGATGATCGTCGGCATCGTGGCGCTGGTGGCCGCGGCACGGTTTTACGTGCGCAGCGAGAATGGGCGCCTTACCTGGGACGGGCTGAAGCTGCGGCTGCCGGTGATCGGGGAGCTGATCCACAAGGCGACGCTCGCCAGGTTTTCGCGCGGCTTCGCGCTCGCGGCGAAGAGCGGCGTGCCGATCGTGCAGGGGCTCTCGATCGTGGCCGAGGTCGTGGAAAATGCGTACCTGGAGTCGCGCATCGTGAAGATGCGCGACGGCATCGAGCGCGGCGAGAGCATCCTCAGGACGGCGGTGGCGACCGGCGTCTTCAGCCCGGTGGTGCTGCAGATGGTGGCGGTCGGCGAGGAGACGGGAGAGATCGACGAGCTGATGTCCGAGATCGCCGACATGTACGAGCGCGAGGTCACGATCGAAGTGGCCGGCCTGACCGCCAAGGCCGAGCCCATCCTGCTCGTGTTCATGGGCATCCTGGTGCTGATCCTCGCGCTGGGCGTGTTTCTGCCGATGTGGGACATGGCGTCGGCTGCAAGGGGAGTCAGTGGTCGTGGGCGATGAGCGTGGCTTCCCGCTCCTCGAGCTGGTTCGTCGTCATCGTCATTGTCAGCGTGCTCGCGGCGATCGCGACCGACCGGCTGCTGAAGCTGCGCTTCGAAGCCGAGCGGGTCACGGTAGAGAGCATCGTCGGTGCGATGCGTAGCGCCCTCTACATCGATTTCGCCGCCGCCGCGGCCCGCGGCGAGACCGAGCGCATCGATACCGCCGGCGGCAGCAACCCGATGCTTCGGCTCGGCGGCAAGCCCGCCGGCTACGCCGGCGAGTTTTATGGCCCCGACCCCGCGGTGTTCGCGCCGGGGACCTGGTACTTCGATACCCGCGACCGCGCGATCGTTTATATCGTGCGGTTTCCGGAGCAGTTCGTCACGGGGCTGAACGGGCCGCCGCGCGCGCGTCTCAGCGTCGAGCTCGACTATGACGACATCGACCGCAACGGCCGCTTCGATCCAGGGCGCGACCCGGTGCTCGGCCTGAGGCTGGTGCCGCTCGAGCCCTATTCATGGAGGGAAAAACGATGAAAGCTGCGATTGCCTTGCTGGTCAGCGTGCTCGGCCAGGTGCTCTATGTCCTGCTGCTGCTCGGCGCTGCGCTTGGCTTGCTGGTGGGCATCATGCTGCTCATCGACAGCCAACGCGTGCTGCGCTGGAATGCGTACCTGAATCGCTGGATCTCGACCGGCGAGTCGCTCCGCGTGCTCGATCAGCCGCACGACATCAATCGCATCGTGTACCGCAGGCATCGGATCGTCGGCGCGGTAGTTCTCGTCGCGGCGCTTTACGCACTCGATGTGCTCGTGTTCAACATCCAGACCAGACCTGTGGTGCGCATTTTCCGCGACCTGGCGAACCCCGGAACGCTACAGCTCTTCGCCGACAGCGCGCGGTTGTTCCTGGTGGCCGGGAACGTGCTTGCCATCCTCGTCGGCATGATCCTGGTCTTGCGCCCCAGCCTGCTCAAAGGCGTCGAGGGATGGACCGACCGGCAATATTCACCGCGCCTGTCGAGCCAGAACCTCGATGAGCCGCGCTACCAACCGGACGAGTTCGTTCGCGCCCACCCGCGGCTGGCCGGGATCGTGGCCGCGGGCGGCAGCCTGTTCGTATTGCTCAGCCTGGGGGCATCACGCCTGCTGTAGAAAGGGTGGAATACTTTGCAAACAACCGTCGATTGTCCGGCTAAGTGCTTGACAACTAGAAGATCTGTCCGCAGACTGCGCGGGCACGCTAGGGCGTGCGGGGGCTGCGGCTCTCTAACAGAGAAGGGAGAAATAACCATGAGAAGGCAGGAAGAAGGTTTCACGCTGATCGAGCTTGTCATCGTCATCGTGGTGCTGGGCATCCTTGCGGCGGTCGCAGTACCGCGGTATCTCGATCTCACGGCGGCCTCGCAAACGGCTACAGTGGGCGCGGGAGTTTCGTCAGTTCAAAGCGCGATCGCCATTGCAGCAGCGAGAAATCGAGCCTCGCCAGCTCCTGTGCCTACCACCGCCATGGTAGCGGCAGAGCTGCCAGGCGCGAGCTGCGTGGTGGGAGCGGCCCAAGGAAGGATCGTTCAGGGAACCCACGTCAAAGTGCCGCTGATCGGCTACAACATCGCGACGCCGACCGTGACGTACACCATCGCGGACTGCACCGTCGGCGCGACGACGATTGTCGCCGGGGTCGGCACGGGCATCTGGTCCTAACACGAGGGCAACACTCAAAATGAGCGGGGCACCCATCCGGGTGCCCCGTTTGTTTTTGCGGGGATCAAACTGGCCGCGCGCCTGATCGAATCCATTCGCGGACGCATGTCCGCCGGCGCAAGCGCTCCGGGCTGGCTCGCCGTCGACCTTGGCAAGACGCGTGTGCGAGTCGCGCACGTGCGGCCGGGCGGCGAGCGGCCTGAGGTAGAGTTTGCCGAGGAGCGGGATTGGGACGCCGCGGACCCGAAGTCGCTGGAGCGCGTGGCGCGTGAATTCGACGCGCGGCGCTTCCGCTGCACGACCCTGCTGAAGCCCGCGGACTACCAGATCCTGCTGGTCGAGGCCCCGGCGGTCACGCGCGAGGAGCTCAAGCCGGCGCTGCGCTGGCGCATCAAGGACATGCTGGAGTATCCCGTCGAGGACGCGACCATCGACGTGCTCGACGTGCCGGTGCCGCCCGACACCGCGCAGCGCGCTCATTACATGTACGCCGTGGCGGCGCGGAACGAGACCATCCGCACCACCGTGGAACGTTTTCAGAAAGCCGGACTGCCCCTGGCGGTGATCGACATCCCCGACATCGCGCAGCGCAACGTCGCCGCGCTCTATGAAAGCGAGCAGCGCGGCGTGGTCGCCGTGACGTTCGATGCGCACGGCATGCTGCTCACGGTCAATTTTGCCGGCGAGCTGTATCTGTCCCGGCGCCTCGAGATCAGCGACAGGCAGCTGGTCGAGTCGAGCGGCCAGGCGCGTGCCAGCCCGCTCGATCCAGCGCTGGTTCTGGAGTCGAGCGGCGACCAGCGTGCCAGCCTGCTCGATCGAGTGCTGGTGGAGACGCAGCGCTCGCTGGATCATTGTGAGCGCACCTACCCCTTCTTTTCGGTGGGACGCGTAGTCCTCGGTCCGCTGCCCGAGGAGATCGGTCTGCGCGAGCACCTGGCGTCCCATCTGTATCTGCCGGTCGAGCCGATGGACCTTGGCCAGACGCTGACCCTGCCCGAGGACGCCGCTGCCTGGGGGGCCGCGGAGCGGACGAACTGGCTGAAGGTGATCGGCGCCGGGTTGCGCATCGAGGAGAAGGCGCCCTGAGCCAGCAGATCAATCTCTACAGCCCGCTCAGCCGCAAGCAGAAGCAGGTATTTTCCGCTGCAGCCCTGCTCCCGGCGATCGGCTTGGTGGTGCTCGGCGTCGCGGGGTTTTATTTCTACCTTTCCGCGCAGACCTCCAAGCTCGAGGCGCGGGCGCTGGAGTCCGGCCGGGAACTGAAAAACGAGCTCGAGCGGCTGCAGGCCTCCAGCGTACAGGAAGCGCCCGAAGTGCGCGCCAAATCGCTAGCCGAGCGCCGGAAGAAGCTCGAGAGCGCATACGCCGAGCGCACGCGGGCGCTGGAGGCCATGGACAAGGGGGTGCTCGGAAGGACCGAAGGGTACTCCAGCGTTCTACGGGCGCTGGCAAGGCTTTCCGTGGACGGCGTATGGCTCACGCGAATCCGCTTCTCCGATGAAGGGGGCGAAGCTTCCATCGCCGGGCGCGCCACCCGGCCAGAGCTGGTGCCCCCATATCTGGAGCGCTTGCGCCGGGACGAAAGGTTGCGCGGCCAGGATTTTTCGACCCTCGAAATTACGCGCCCGGGCCAGGCGCCCTCCACGCCCGCGGTGCAGGCGCGATTCGTCGAGTTCGTGCTGTCATCCGGGGGCGGTGAGGCAAAGAAATGAGCTTCGACTGGAAAGCCTGGATTGCGCGGATCGACGACATGAGCCTGCGCGAGCGGGCGATGCTGTTCGGCTCGGTTGCCCTCGTCGTGGTGGTAACGGCGCATGTCACCTTGTTCGATCGCCTGCTGAGCAAGCAAAAGGGGTTCATCGAGCGCGTCGCGCGCGACCAGAGCCAGCTTAAATCCGTGCGCGAGCAGCTCCAGACGATCGCAAAGGAGAGCAAGGCCCAGGTGCGGCTTCCCGACGAGGTGGCGATCGACGATCTCGAGCGCAAGATCAGAGAAGTCGAAAAGACGGTCGAGGCCAAGCAACGTACGTTTATCGCACCCGAGGAGCTCCCGGTGCTGCTCAGGCAGATGCTGGGACGCAATCCTCAGCTCAAGCTGGAATCGTTGCGGCTGCTCCCGGGCACGCCGCTGCAGACACCCGGAGCCGCTGCTTCGGCGCCGGGCAAGCCGGCCGGCGCGCAAACCGGCGCCGAGGTCTACCGGCACGGGGTGGCAGTGACCTTGACAGGCTCCTATTTCGACCTGCTGCAGTACCTGAGCGAACTAGAAAAGCTGCCCGCGCCGCTCCTTTGGGGAAAGTTCGAGCTGCAGGTCGAGCAGTACCCCGAAGTGAAGCTCACCTTGATCGTTCACACCCTCAGTACACGGTGGTCCCTGCTGGCGACGTGAAGGCTCTGTAAAAGCCTGCTAGCATTGCCGTGTACGCATGGGGTGCGCCATACTGACAACAAGATCGGTCACCTGTGTCATCTGTCTATCCTTCGCTGCCGTGTGCGCGGTGCTGGCACATGCGGCTGCTCGAGCACAGCAAGCCCTGGTTGATCCGATGCGGCCTGCCGAGGCGCGTTCCGACGCCGGGGCGGCCGCTCTTCAGCCGGCCACCAGCCTGCAGGGCGTAGTGACGTCGCCGCAACGCAAGCTCGCGCTGATCAACGGAGCCATCGTTCCCATGGGCGGCGCGATAGGCGACGGCAGACTGGTCGACGTCACCGAATCTTCGGCGCTGCTGAAGAAAGACGGCCGGACCGAGGTGCTGCGGATGTATCCGCGCATCGAGAGGAAGCAGCTCAAGCGTCCGTCTGCGGACAAGGAGCCGTGAAATACGCGGCCATCGCGGTGGCGCTCGCGATGATCTCGGGCTGCGCCGTGCCGCCGCCCACCAAGGGCGTCCTGCCGGAGATTGCGTCCGAGCTGTCGAGCGCCGCCGAGCGCAAGCCCCCGGCGCGCCCCGAGGCGCTCGATCGCGCGCTGCTGCCGCCGGTGCAGATGGGAATGCCGAGCATCGCGGGCGTCGATCTCGAGCCGCGCTTCGACCTCAACGTCAGCAACGCGCCCGCCGCGCAGGTTTTCCTGTCGATCGTTTCCGGCACGCGCTACAGCATCCTGCTGCATCCCGAAGTGAGCGGCGCGATCTCGGTGAGCCTCAAGGACGTGACGGTGGAGGACGCGCTTTCGGCCATCCGCGAGCTTTACGGGTATGACTACCGCGTCGAGGGCACGCGCATCTATGTGCAGCCCGCCGGCATGCAGACGCGCGTCTTCCAGGTCAACTACCTGCCGGGTCAGCGCCGCGGCACCACCGACCTGCGCGTGAGCTCGGGCGCGGTCACCGATACCACCCAGGGCGCCGCCGCAGCGACGCCCGGCGCGGCGCCGGCGACGACCACCTCCAGCCGGGGGCTCGAAACGAGCCGGGTGACCACCCAGCAGCAAGCGGATTTCTGGCCCGACTTGCGCAGCGCGCTGCTCGCCATCGTCGGCACTGGCGAAGGCCGCTCGGTCATCGTCACCCCGCAGTCGGGCGTCGTGGTGGTGCGCGCTTTCCCGCAGCAGCTGCGCTCGGTCGAGCAGTACCTCCGCGCCACGCGCCTGTCGATCGAGCGCCAGGTGATGCTCGAGGCGAAAATCATCCAGGTCACGCTGTCGAGCGAATACCAGGCGGGCATCAACTGGGCGATCTTCAACCGCAACGTCGCGGCCGGCCAGCTCTCGAGCAGCGCCGGCGTCGCGACGCAGTTCGCCCCGCGCGGCACGCCCATCGGCACTGGCGCGGCGGCGAGCGGACTGCTCGCGGACACCGCGTCACGCACCCTTTCGACTGCCGCAGGCGCGTTTGCCGCCTCGAATCCCGCCGGCGCCGTGTTCGGGCTCGCGCTGCAGACCGGCAGCTTCGCGGCGTTGCTGACTTTCCTCGAGTCCCAGGGGAACGTGCAGGTGCTTTCCAGCCCGCGCATCGCGACGCTCAACAACCAGAAAGCCGTGCTCAAGGTCGGCACCGACGAATTTTTCGTCACCAACATCAGCACCACGACCACCACGACCAGCGCCGGCTCCCAGACCTCGCCGTCGGTGACGGTGCAGCCGTTTTTTTCCGGCATCGTTCTCGACGTCACGCCGCAGATCGACGAGGGCAGCAACGTCATCCTCCACATTCATCCCGCGGTCAGCGAGGTCACGGAAAGCACGCGGGTGGTGAACATCGGCGGCGGCAATCCCTCGATCACGCTGCCGCTGGCGAAGAGCACGGTGAGCGAGACCGACACCATCGTGCGCGTCACCGACGGCAACATCGTCGCCATCGGCGGCCTGATGAGCGTCGACGTGCGCGACCAGCGCGGCGGCCTTCCCGGCCTGGCGGACGACAGCGTTTTGCGCAACACTGATCGTACTGTGAGCAAGAAAGAGCTGGTGATCCTGCTGAAACCCACGCTGCTCGTGGCGGACCGCAGCTGGGAGCAGGACATCGAGCAGACGCGCGGTCGCCTGGAGTCGCTCAGCCAACCGTCGCCGCGGGGGCCGAGATAGCGTGAACTACCTCAAGCACTTCCGTCTGCGCGAGCTGCCCTTCGGCATTACGCCGGACACCAGCTATTTCTTTGCCTGCCGCAGCATCCAGGAGGCGCTCAACATCCTGCTCATCGCCGTGTCGAACGGCGAGGGTTTCATCAAGATCACCGGCGAGGTCGGCACGGGGAAAACACTGCTTTGCCGCAAATTCCTGTCGACGCTCGGGCCCAGCTGGGTGAGCGCGTACATTCCGAATCCGAATCTGGAGCCGCGAGGGCTGCTGCTCGCGCTGGCGGACGACCTGGGCGTGGCCGGCGCCAGGTCCGAGCCGCACCGCCTCGAAAAGGAACTGATGCAGCGCCTGCTGGACGTCGCGCGCCAGGGCAAACGCGTCGTGGTCTGCATGGACGAGACTCAGGCAATGCCGCTTGGCACGCTGGAGTCGGTGCGGTTGCTGACGAACCTCGAAACCGAAAAGCGCAAGCTCATGCAGGTGGTGCTGTTCGGACAGCCCGAGCTCGACCGCAAGCTGGCCTCCGAGTCCGTGCGCCAGCTGCGTCAACGCATCACCTTTCAGTACACGCTCGAGGCGCTGGCGAGCGACGAGGTGGCCAATTACGTGGCGCATCGGCTCACCATCGCCGGTTATTCGGGGCCGCCGCTGTTTGCGAATTCCGCCTTGAGGTCGATCCACCTCGCGAGCCGCGGCGTGCCGCGGCTGGTGAATATTCTTGCCCATAAGGCGCTGCTGGTGGTGTACGGCGAGGGCGGCCGGCAGGCCGAGCGACGCCATGTGCGAATGGCAGTGGAGGATACCCCGGCTGCGTCCTGGCCCTGGTGGTGGCGGCCGGCATGAGCCTGATCAA
>Ga0307471_100002191_pt1 | contig 11136 bp, 10 predicted proteins | sample atmos_gasesAM3C__2_FD_204566 | JGI IMG/M metagenome (GOLD analysis project Ga0307471, IMG submission 204566) | Hardwood forest soil microbial communities from Morgan-Monroe State Forest, Indiana, United States - atmos_gasesAM3C_515 | ecosystem: Environmental > Terrestrial > Soil > Temperate... | reverse complement strand
TGGCGACATCGACATACATCGCCCCTTCAGCGTTGATGGCGAATGGATGCATCGGATGGTCGCCGCCCAGCGGTAAGCCGGAAACGATGGTGTCGGCCGGGCCACTCGGCACGATGGCGCCTGCAGACAGTCGATAGCGTACGATGCGATCATTGATCTCGGCGAAGATCGATCCTTTATACATGCCGATGCCCGTGCCGCCTTTGCCGCCACTTTGGACCGTTTCGCCAAAGCGCTCCGTCATGTCGGCTTTGCCTGAGCCGCTCTTGTCTTGCAGGGCTACGAGGAAACCGCCAGGATGCGGCGTGTCGTTCCCGTAGTACCTGCCCGACCAGGTGTTGACGTAAAGAGCTCCGCTTGGCGAAACAACCATGTGGCGGGCGTGACCAATGCCGTCCGCAAACACCGTTGCACAAAAACCGGCGGGCAGAGTCAGTCCGCTGTCATCGTTCGGGCACGCTTGGCTCTTGGCTTCTGTAGCGGGATTGGATGGCTTGTGAGCCGGGCCCAGCGAACGAACCATGCACGTTGCGGCGAGCGCGACGAGGGCAAACAAGAAAGCTTTGAACGGGATGGATAATGGCATGGAGCCTCCTCAGGATTCACAACGAGAAGTCACGACCTACCGTGAACGCCCGAAAATATACCCATGCTATGGCGATTGCAACCCGCGCAGCAGCCGGCAGCCATCTTGGGGATCGGAATTTTCGATCGACAGTTGGCAGTTGGAGGAAATCCCGAGTGGCGAGAGAAAAAAGCAAAATGAAAGCGGCAATACGGCGAGCACAGAGCCAGAGTTCAATGAGAGGAGAAAGGATAAGGAAGAGGGCAAGATGCCACGCGCGTCCTTATTCCGTGCGGAGGGCGAGGATGGGGTCGATAGCAGAGGCTCTGCGCGGGCAGATAACCCGCGAAGAAGGCTACGGCAAGAAGAAGAAGGCATGCCGTCATGATGATGGACAAATCGCTCGGGGAGAGGCCGAAGAGCATGCTGGCGATGACCCGGCTCGCCGCCAGGCACGAAGGAATGCCAATCGCGATCCCGAACAGTGTCAGGGCCAGCGTCTCGCGCAAAATCATCCAACGAATGCTGCGCCCCGAGCACGACGCGAACACCGATTCCGCGCGTGCGGCGGGTGACGCCGTAGGACATCAGCCCATAAAGGCCAATCGAAGCAAGCAGCAGCGCAGGGCGGCGAGAGAAGAGTCTCGAAGCTAACGTGGAGTTTCGAGGGTGCGCACATTTGTGATCATTATAGATCTCACATTAAATAATGCAATGATCAGCTCAAAAAAAGAGGAAGGTCTGATTGCCGGATGCAACCCCGCAATTTCGCTGGCGACTTTCGGATACCGTCAATCGCACAGATGATGCTTTCCATTAGCTCTTCGACATTCTTTGGGCAACCGTTGGCCAGCTCCTCCTTCGCCAAAGCCCAAACGCCTTCATCCGGGTTGAGTTCCGGGGCATAGGAGGGAAAATGCTCAATCTTGAGACGCGGGTGTCGAGCGAGGAGCTTCTGCATGAGTTCGCCCCCATCGTTATGGGTGGATGAGTTATCTAAGAGCACGATAAGGGGACCGCGGAGTTGCCGCAGCAACCCGCGCAGAAAGGCACAGACTTCCTCTTGTCCGATGTTGTCGTAGAAAAGAAGGTAGTAGAGGCCCAGATGGTGCCGCTCGGGACTCAAGGAAATTCCGGAAATCACAGAGATTTTCTCTCGGCGCCCCTGGCGGTGATAGAGGAGGGGAGTCGAGCCTCGGGGCGCCCAAGTCCGGACCACCAGGGGAGTCATCAAAAAGCCACTTTCGTCGGCAAAAACTAAGTGGGCGCCCAGCCGCGCGGCGTTTTTTTTACTCGGGGCCAGTCCTTCTTCTCCCAGCGCTGGATGGCCCTTTCGTCCCGCTCCAAAGCTCGGCCTTCGGGCTTTTGCGGGGACCAGTTGAGCCGATGCAGGAGTTTTCCGGCGCTGTTGTAATGGCAGGGTATGTGGAAAGTCTCATGAATCACCTCCGCCACTCGCTTCGTTGTCCACAATTCTGTGCGGTAGCCATTGGCGATGGCCCCTCGAAGCAGGATCCGGACCAGCCGCTGCTCTTGGCGTGGGGTGAGTCTTCTCGGACGACCTGGAGAGAATCGCACCTTGAGGGCATCCGCGCCGCGTCGTCGCCACGCATTCCGCCAGCGCATCACGGAACTGGCGGCGCACTGGATACGCCGAGCAACTTCGTTCAGGGACAATTTCTCGCTAAGGAGTTTCAGTGCACGTCTGCGTCGATCCGAAAGCAGCTCGGCCGAACCCTTAGGTCGCATAGAGACCTCCTTTCGCCAGGAGGTCTATTATATTGCATTATTTTGTGTGAGGTCTATAGTAATTTCGACCGAGTGGTTGAGATAAAGACGTTCGCGCTGCCGGACCGAAGCGTCCCGTCCTTAACAGTAAAAAACCATCGGTCTCGAGACCGGCTGCTCCTTCCAGGTTTATAATTGGGCGCTATGGACAACAAGCAAATCGCACGGATTCTGCGGGACACAGCGCGGCTTCTGGAAATTGATGGCGCGATTATTGGTCGCTATCGGAGCTACGAAAAGGCCGCCGAACTGATCGATAGCTTGCCGGAATCGGTCGAGCAACTGGTCAAAGAACCGGAAAAGCTCGAGGAACTACCGGGAATCGGCGAACGGATGGTCGAGCATCTGCAGGAGATCGTGAAGACCGGAGACTATTCGCTGCGGAAGAAGCTGCTGAAAAAATACCCGGTGACGATTCTGGACGTGCTGCAACTGCAGTCGCTGGGTCCGAAGAAAGTGGCGTTCCTGTGGTCGAACTTTAAAGCAGCTACCGTGGCGGACGTCGAGAGGCTTGCCAGAGAGCAAAAACTGCGCGACCTGCCGGGCTTTGGCGAAAAAAGTGAACAAAATATTTTGAAGGCGGTGGAGGTTTTCAAGAAGTCCACGGGCCGTTTTCTGATTCACACGGCGGAAGCCGCGGCGCTGGAGCTTGCGGAGCATATTAAGAGAGCGGGAAAGGCAGTGGATTCGGTGACGCCCGCCGGCTCGCTGCGGAGAGGGAAAGAAACGGTAGGCGATTTGGACCTGCTGGTCACGCTGGCGGACGAATCTACGTCGCAGAAACATGTTGATGCGCTTGCCGAACACATCCTGAAATTTCCGGACATCGATCAGAAGCTGGCGCATGGGGAGAACAAAGTCAGCTTCACACTCACAAATGGATTGCAGGTAGACGTGCGCTTGCTTGAAAAAGAAAACTTCGGCGCGGCGCTGATGTATTTCACGGGCTCGAAAGAGCACAACGTAGCGCTGCGCGGCCGCGCGAACGACATGGGATTGACGCTCAATGAGTATGCGCTGGCGACGCTGAAGGGCGAAAAGCCCGTTGCCGGGCGGACGGAAGAAGAGATTTACGCAAAGCTCAAGCTGGATTACATCCCACCGGAACTGCGTGAAAATACGGGCGAGATCGCGGCGGCGGAACAGCACAAATTGCCACACCTCGTGACGCTGAAAGATATCAAGGGCGATTTGCAGATGCACTCGACGGCAAGCGACGGAAAAAATTCGATTGAAGAAATGGCCGAAGCGGCGCGCAAGCTGGGACACGAATACATCGCGATTACGGATCATTCGAAGGCCGTGACGGTGGCGAACGGATTGGACGAGAAACGGGCGGCGGCGCACATCAAAAAGATTCACTCGCTGAGCGAGAAAGAGCTGGGGATTCGCGTGCTTGCGGGCGCGGAGGTGGACATCCTCAAAGACGGGGAGCTGGATTACTCCGACGAAACTCTCGCGCAGCTTGACGTTATTGTCTGCTCGGTTCATTCGTACATGAATCTGGACCGTGCGGCCATGACCGACCGCTTGCTCGCGGCCATCGAAAACCCCTATACGCAAATTATCGCGCATCCCACCGGACGGCTGCTGCTGCGCCGCGATCCTTTCGACTATGACATGGAGAAAGTGCTGGACGCCTGCGCGAAACACGGCGTGGCCATGGAATGCAACTCGTATCCCGACCGGCTGGACTTGAAGGATGTGTACTTGCGGATGTGCAAGGAGCGCGGGGTGAAAGTGGTCATCTCGACCGACGCTCACACAACGACAAATCTATCGTTTGTCCGCTACGGCGTGACTATGGCGCGGCGGGGTTGGCTGGAAAAGAAGAACGTCATTAATACCCTCCCCGCCGACGAATTACTGGCCGCCCTGCGGCCCAAGCCCGGCGCGGCCAGCAAAAAGCATTCCGCGAGAGCGAACCGATAGCGCGTTTCGTGCCCCTTGGACCAGGTAGAACGCAACTATCCCCCCGACGATAGCGGCAATGGCCGACATCGAGACCAGGGTTTTGGGGCGATGCCGCGGAGGAGTCCACAAGCAGTCTCCAGAGAGGTTCGAATCTTGAGCCTAACGCCCCGGCACATTCTCCTCTTCGGTGCCCGATAAGACTAAGAGGCACCAAGCGGAGCAGAGACGTGCTCGTGGACGACCATCCAGCCCCCGGCGCGCTTTTCGAGGATCATGGTCCAGCGCCCGTCGAGATGCGAAGTCGCGCCTTGCTTGTTGGTGATGTCGGCACCGAAGGTGAACGTGGCCCATGCCAGCGAGCCGCGCGAATGCACGCGCAGGTCGTCGTTCATCTTGAGCTTGAGGCTGCTGTTGGGCTCGAACAGAACTTTGGGCACGGTGGCGCGATACTCGGCCCAATTGTTGTATTTCAGGGGCGCAAGATCGAAGTAGGTCAGGTCCGGGTCTGCAGCGTAGTAAGGCTCAATCTTCGAAAGATCAAAAGTCTCCCATGAAGCCACGATCCTGGGAACGAGCGCACGCAGTGCCTGCTCGCTTTGCTGCGCGTGGGATTCGATGACTAGGAAAATAATGGCTGTGCCCGTCAAAAGCGACAAAGCCCAAAGCTTTCTCATGGTCGCCTCCCTTTTTGAGAGATTCGTTTTGCATCCCGGGGACCGCGGATTTTGCCGGTATGATAGGCTGCACAAGCGACTTAGGCAACCTGAGTTCTCCCGGTAACAAGGCGTTTGCACAGGGGAACATTTCCGGCGGATCAGACGTATCTTCTGGCAGAACGCCAGACTATGAGTCGCGGAGGATAGGACAAATGAAATCTCTCCTACGCCCGGCGAGCGGCTATCGCTTGGGATGGGCCTGCGGGGCCGTTCTGGCTGTTTCCCTTTGCGTGCCCCAAGTTGTGCGGGGCGAGGAAGTGACCAAGTCTTTTGGCGTGACGGGACGGCCGAACGTGCGCGTGGAAACCAATGACGGCAGCGTGCGCGTGACGTCCGGAGATGCGAAGCAGGTTGAGTTTCGCGTCGAGTATCAGGGCTATGAATTGGCTAAGAACTTGCGCGTGGACGCGCGGCAAGATGGCAACAAGGTTGAACTTATCGCGCGCGCGACGGGGCACTGGGGCATGAATTTTGGCTGGGGCCACAATCGGCGGCTGCACATTGAAGTGCGCATGCCACAACAGGGCGATTTGCAGGTGGAAACGGGCGATGGCTCGGTCGAAACCAGCGGACTCAGCGGGACGCTGAACGTGCATACGGGCGACGGGGCGGTGAAGGCTAATTCGCTCGAAGGCACCATTGATCTGCACACTAACGACGGAGGCATCACCGTCGACACGCTGAAGGGCGATATCCGGCTGCGCACGGGCGACGGCTCGATCGAAGGCCGCGATTTGGATGGCAAGGTGGAAGCAGACTCCGGGGACGGGCATGTGCGGCTGACGGGACGGTTTGCGGCACTCAACGTGAAGACCGGCGATGGCAGCGTCGATACAAAAGTGCTCTCCGGCTCCAAGATGGCGGCTGACTGGACCTTGCGCACCGGCGACGGGAGCGTGGATATTTCGCTGCCCGCGGACTTCCAGGCCAACATCGACGCCACGACCGGGGACGGACACATCAGCATGGGCGGGATTCCCATGACTGTAGAAGGGACATTCAGCAGATCCGCGGTGCACGGCAAAATGAACGGCGGAGGCCAGACGCTGACCATCCACACCGGGGACGGCTCCATCCGGCTCAGCAAGAGCTAGCCGCAAGCCAAGTTGAGCGTGCGACGGGACCATCTGGCCAGTACCAGTACAAAAGGTGCAGGAAATTTGTGTCAGCTTGTGTGCTGCTGCGGTCACACTCGAACGAGGGGGCCAAATCGTAATCTACTGAAAAATCGACCTGTTACGGTGTGGCAACGGACTTGCCTTTCTTTGAGCAAGACCAGGAGAGCTTCCCTTGATCGTCTTCGTCTTGCTTGTCGCCATTCTGATGCTTGTGGGTATTACTGCCGTCAGCGCGATCGATTTCACGAACGGGAAACGCCGCTGAACGTCGCCCGGGCGAGTCAACGCAAAATCACAAGGTTCAAGAATTCCTCCGCCCCGGCGAAGCGCGCGGGGCACAAAACCGGCTGCAACGTTTCTAGCCGAAGCAGGAGTTCGATGAAATCGTTCGCGGCGAATCGCGAACCTAGAACGTACAATTCCCTCACGGCGGAGGGTTAGCACATCGCATGCCTGAAGGAAAACTACATGGCCAGGGGCTGCGGATCATCGCCGCGTTCAAACTGCTGAAAGCGTGCTCGTTGATCGCGCTGGGGGTCGGCGCACTCAAACTGCTTCATCGGGATGTGGCAGCAGTGGCGGAACACTGGATCAACATGTTCCAGGTGGATCCGCGGAACCATTTCATCAATCTTTTGCTCACAAAGCTCTCGAATTTCGACGACCGCCGACTAAAGGCATTGAGCGTCGGCACGTTTATCTATGCGGGAATTTTTCTTCTGGAAGGTGTGGGACTTGCGCTGCAAAAGCGCTGGGCGGAATACTTCACGATTATCACGACCTCTTCGTTGTTGCCGATTGAAATCTATGAACTGTTGAAGCGCGCGAGCATCGGGCGAGGCCTCGCGCTGGTCGTCAATCTTGCGGTCGTCGCGTATTTGATTGTCGAGCTGCGGCGGTTTCCCAAGCAACATTGAAGCGCGATCAAGAATGATTGCGGCGCAGAGACGGCCGATCTCTGCGTCGGCAGACCGCCACGGTGCCGTTTGCCAGATCCGTCGGGAGCTGCTGCAAGGGGGCGTGTTGCACCCGGAGCGGATCGGCTGCCGATATATCGTTGCCGCCGTTGGTGTCCGTGAAGAACACTGGGAGAGAAAGAGGCGGCGAAGGGTCTCCGCCGCCCCAGGTTGAGAAGCGAAGTCTCCTGCGGGAACGAAAATGTCGTGATCGATAGGGCGCAGCATGCCGCGTCCTTCGAAAAGAAAGCTTACGGCAGCGTGAGAGTATAGCCTTCCCGTACGATTGCGGCTTTTTCCGTCCCTTGGTAGCTGTAGATGACCACGAGGACTTTATCCGCGCCGACGGCCGGGTCACCGCCCATGGCGCTATTGGTCACCACAAAACTGATCTGGCCGTCGCGCATTCTTCCGCGCAGCAGTTCGGTCACGTTAACGGTGCTTCCCTGCCAGCCGTAATAAGCCCTGACAATGCGGAGATCCTGCTCGCCATCGCGGTCCCGGTCGCCATAATTGGCTGGGCGGTCATTCCAATCGCCGCGATCGCGGCGCACCGCAAAGGTGGCTACCTCGACAAACCCACCTTCCCGGTAGTCAAATTCACGCTCCCCGTACTTGCGGTTTCTGGCCCGGATGCGCAGGTGTTTCTCCGCGCCGACGGCGGGATCGCCGCCCATGGTTTGATTGTTGACGGCCACGCGGCCGTTCACGCCGCCGCGGCCAACCAGGTCCTTAACGATATCGGTGACGTCGTTGTGCTGGGTCCGGGTGCCGTACTCGGCGCGAACGATCTGCCAGCCGTCGTCCTGGGCGCTCGTTGGGGCGCTCGAGAAGGTAACCGCTGCGGCGACGCAAATCGCTGCAAAGAGAAAAATTGCATAGCGAGTGGATAACTTCATTCGAGACTCCTCCGTGGCGGAAGAGCTCCGCCTCGTTTCCTTCAATGTAAGCTAGAATGGGCGAAGGCATAACGAGAAAAGGAAAGGCGATTGTCCTAATCGTCCATACCCTCGAGCGAAAGCCGCGTACCTGCAAGGCAGACATAGCCGTTGTCCGGCATTTCAAACGTGATTGGTCGAGTACGGGGGAGAATCCATTCCTGCTTTTCATTCCTAACCGCCGCGAAGACTAGCCCAGCTCAGGAATCAGGCGATCCATTTGCAAATCCCGCGCGGTTCCCTCACTATTAATGGTTTGCTTGGAGCCGCAACGCGCTTCTGGTGCGGCAATCCTTGAATTGTCTTCAAATTACAATTTTTGTCGGATCAAATTTTGGGAATTTTGACCGTGCAGGAACGGGTTGCGGAAAAGAGCTAGGCTTGTCATCGGAGGGCGGTTTGCGTCTTAGGAATCTGTTTTTCCTTCGCACGGGGAAAAGCAGATCCCTCGCCACGTTCGGGATGACGACCAGAACTCCCGGCAGCCTACTAAAGGAGCGGCATGGAAAAGCCAGCTAAGATCGCGCCCGCAAAGGGAAAGCTGGGCATCTTGCTACCCGGAATGGGCGCTGTCAGCACCACCTTCATGGCGGGTGTCGAACTGATCCGCAGAAACAAAGCGTGCCCGATAGGGTCGCTGACGCAGATGGGCACGATCCGCCTGGGCAAACGCACCGAAGGGCGTTCGCCACTGATCAAGAAATTCGTTCCGTTGGCGGACCCGAAAGATCTTGTTTTTGGCGGATGGGACATTTTCAAGGACAACGCCTACCAGGCGGCGGCGAAAGCGGGCGTGCTCAGTTCCGAGCATCTCGCGAAGGTCAAGACGTTTCTCTCCGGCATTCGGCCAATGAAAGCTGCATTCGACCGTGAGTACGTGAAAAGGTTGGACGGGTCGTATGTCAAAAAAGCAAAAAACAAATATGAGCTGGCGCTGCAAATCACAGAAGACATCGCCAACTTCAAGAAAACGCACCGATTGTCGCGGCTGGTGACCTGCTGGTGCGGGTCCACGGAAGTGTTCATCAAGCCGGAAGAGATACACGCGACACCGGAAAAATTTGTCGAAGCGATGAAGAACAATCACCCGGCGATTGCGCCGTCGATGCTGTATGCATGGGCTTCGGTGACCAGCGGAGTTCCCTTTGCCAACGGCGCGCCCAACCTGACCGTGGACATCCCGGCGATTCAACAACTGGCTCATGAAAACAACGTGGCGATTTGCGGAAAGGATTTCAAGACCGGGCAGACGTTGATGAAGACGATTCTTGCGCCAGGATTCAAGGCCCGGATGCTGGGCCTACAGGGTTGGTATTCGACGAACATTCTGGGAAACCGCGACGGCGAAGTGCTGGATGATCCGGGCTCGTTCAAAACCAAGGAAGAATCGAAGCTGGGCGCGCTCGAATACATTTTGCAGCCGCAGCTTTATCCAACGCTGTACGGGAAGATTCATCACAAGGTGCGCATCAATTACTATCCGCCGCGCGGCGACAACAAAGAAGGATGGGACAACATTGATATTTTTGGCTGGCTTGGCTACCCGATGCAGATCAAGGTGGACTTTCTGTGCCGCGACTCGATTCTTGCCGCGCCCATTGTGCTCGACCTGGTTTTGTTTCTGGACCTGGCGCAGCGCGCGGGGATGCGCGGGATCCAGGAATGGCTGAGTTTCTATTTCAAATCGCCGATGACGGCGCCGGGGCTTTATCCGGAGCATGATTTGTTCATCCAATCGATGAAATTGAAGAACACGTTGCGGTGGCTGATCGGCGAGGATTTGATTACGCACTTGGGGCAGGAGTATTACGACTGAGGGCAGTTGCCGGTCGTCAGCGGGGAAAGTCTTCAGGCTTTCCTTGTGTCATTCCGAGGAACCCAAGCGACGAGGAATCGTGGCTGCATCAGGAGCCAACAAGACGGCAACGTGGGCCTCGCGAGACCGTCCTTCTTTTTCATCGGATGCGGCAAAGCCGAAGTCAACCCAGGTTCCTCGGGCAAACTCCGGCCCCGGAAATGACACCCAGCGTAAGTCTTTGCCGCTAAGCGTGGGCGGCGGATTTGGCTTCGACGGCGTCGAGGACACGGGCGGAATAAATGAGCGCGGCACCGGCGTTCATGCTGACGGCCACGCCGAGCGCTTCGGCGATTTCTTCCCGAGTCGCGCCCGCCTGGAGGGCGGCATCCGTGTGAAACACGATGCAGCCATCGCAGCGCGTGGTGACCGCGACGGCCAGCGAGATAAGCTGGCGCGTCTTTTCGCCGAGCTTGCTGGTTTTCGAGTTGGCAGCGCTGAGAGTCTGATACCCCTTGACCGTGTCGGGCGACAGCTTCGCGAGATCGCCGACACGGGCGCCGATTTCCTTGTGGTAATGATTCCAATCCATGACCATGGGTTTTCTCCTGTAGGGGGGATCTCCATCCGCTGAGACAGTTTTTCCGTTTACTGGCAGCGCACTGAAGCGCCCCTAAAATAACTTCCCATTTCGATTCCAGAGAACAGCCCGCAGATACCGGACCGTATAATGGGATGGCATTATACTCGGTGGGCGCGCGAATGTGATATGTTCTCGAGTTCGCCCTGGCCAGCCTGAGATCAGGGTTAGTTGCAGTAGCGGCGCAGCCCTTTCCTTTCATGCCCGTAAGAAGTCGACCTAGGGATAAGGAGCGGTTTCCATGAAAAGTTCGTACAACGGCAAACCCATACCAGGCGACGGAAAAGCCATTGGCTACAGCGGGGGCGAATTGCAAGTGCCGGACGCGCCGATCATTCCGTTCATCGAAGGCGACGGCACCGGACGCGACATTTGGAAAGCGTCGCGACGCGTGTTTGACGCGGCGGTGGAACAGGCTTATGGCGGGAAGCGGCGCGTGGCGTGGTTTGAAGTCTTCGCTGGAGAGAAAGCGTTCAACGCGTTCAAGGAATGGCTGCCGAATGACACCGTCGATGCCATCCGCGACTTTCGTGTCGCGATTAAAGGACCGCTGACGACTCCGGTGGGAGGCGGGATTCGTTCGTTGAACGTGACACTGCGGCAGGTGCTTAATCTTTATTCCTGCGAACGGCCAGTCAAGTATTTTCCGGGAGTTCCCTCCCCGGTGCGGGCGCCGGAGAAAATGGATGTCATGATCTTCCGGGAA
>Ga0307471_100002190_pt1 | contig 11139 bp, 5 predicted proteins | sample atmos_gasesAM3C__2_FD_204566 | JGI IMG/M metagenome (GOLD analysis project Ga0307471, IMG submission 204566) | Hardwood forest soil microbial communities from Morgan-Monroe State Forest, Indiana, United States - atmos_gasesAM3C_515 | ecosystem: Environmental > Terrestrial > Soil > Temperate... | reverse complement strand
ATACCGAGGAACAGACGCACACTCCGGACATAGACGTAAGTGGGCACCACTTGGTTCATTACCATAATTTCCCCCAGCGACTTCTTAGAGCACTGAGGCCGCGCCTGCGCGGATTTATTTGGCCCTAGGCTCCCTTTGTGTAAGATGCCGGACCGGTTGATTGTGTTTCAGGCGGAGGCTATCATCCGCGTACTTGCCCTCATTGAGGGGTGAACCGACGGGATCGCGCAACCCGCGGACACGGGGGGTGGCTCATGAGCGTTAAGGTTGGATATTCGACACCTATGCTGCATGTGGCGGAGATCGAGAGATCGATCCGCTTCTACGAGCTGCTGGGATTTGTCACGATAGACACGGACGGTTGCAAGCCGCTCGGATGGGCGCGCTTGCACTGTGAGGGCGGCGCGGTGATGTTCTTGAGGGCGGAAGAGCCGGTGGATGGTTCCGCGCAGTCGGTTATGCTTTCTATGTACACGCCTGACTTAATAGGCCTGTGTGAGCAGCTACTGGCCAGCGGTGTAAAAGTGCCGCCAATCCGGTACCCAGAATATATGCGCAGCGGTGAAATCACGATTCGCGATCCCGATGGCTATACGATTTTAGTGTCACATTGGGGAAAGTCGGAGCAAGAAGCATGGGAGAAACGAATCGGCGCGAAGCCTTAGCCGAGCCAGGGAGCCGCGCTAAACTTGTTGTTCTTGTTGCCTGGCGTCGCTAGATTGCGCCTTCGGTTGGACAAACGGGAGGCGCACGCGAAAACGCGTGTCGCCCGGCCGCGATCTCAGGTCGATCGATCCGTGGTGCTTCCTAACGATGCGCATCGCTGCGTCGAGACCAAGTCCAGTACCCTCGCCAACCTTTTTCGTGGTGAAAAATGGTTCGAAAATGCGGGATTGAATTTCCGGCGGTATGCCCGGGCCGGTGTCGGCAATTTCGACGATGGCGCACTCCAACTCGCGAGAAGTTCGAACAAGCAACTCGCCCTTGCCATCCATGGCATCAAGGGCATTGTCGATCAGATTCGTCCAGACCTGGTTGAGTTCGCCACCATAGGCGCAGATGCGCGGCAATTGCGGGTCATATTCACGCTTCACGGTGATGCCTGATTTGAGGCGATGGCCGAAAATTTTCAGAGTGTTCTCGAGGTCCTCCTGCAGATCAACTTCCTGGATGGGAGCCTGGTCCATGTAAGAATAGCGCTTGATGGCCGTTACCAGGTCGCTGATCCGCCGTGTGCTGTTGTCGATTTCCTGAATGAGCCCATAGACAGTAATGATCGCGGCAACGCGGTGCAAAGCGTGGCCAATGATGGCGTCTCCCGTAACGGCGGCGAGGGCGTCGAGTTTGGCCTCAGCGAGCCCCGCATCGGCGAGAATAGGAGCAATCTTCCAGGCTTCGTCGACTCTGTGGGCTTCGAGCCAGGAGGTGATCTGTGCTTCGCGATCGCTGAGTTCGAGCGGATCGTCCGGTGGCCCCTTGCGAGTGGTCACGCTTTGCGCAGCATCCAGTTCAAAGTGCAGGATGGCCTCGCGAGCGGCGTCGCTCAGCGGATGTTGCAGGAACTTCATGCTGGCTGCCCGCACATCTTGCATTGCTTCGGTCAGATTCTGGGCCGCTCGGCGGGCGGCTGCCGCGGGATTGTTCAATTCGTGAGCGAGGCCGGCAGAAAGTTTGCCCAGGGCCATGAGTTTCTCTTGCTGGGTTTCGCTGCGGGTCATCTCGCGGATGCGATCTGACATCACGGCGACAAGACGTTGGCCGAGAACGGGGATGCGCTGCATCATTTCCGGAAAATGTTGCTTGTGGAGGCGAAGCATCCGCGAGGGCAAAACCGCGCGAGCCGTGCCACGGAACTGGGTGAGCCGGGAGAAGGGGAGAAGGCCAGTCACTTGCCCGGCGGAGGCAGTCACTACCGGAGTACCTGGAGCATCCTGGCGCTCGAATTGAACTTCGCCTTCGAGCAGAACGTTGAGATAGTCGACAGGATCACCGGGGCGCGCGAAGGTCTCGCCAGCCTGGAAGCGCATTTCCTCCATGCGTTCGGCGAGCCAGAGGAGGTCGTTGTCGGACAAGTCAAGGAAGACGGCGACAGTGCGCAAATCAGCGACGAATCGAGTTGTCTGGCCGGGAGTTTGCGTTTCGCGCATGTCACACCGAACTCAGATATTGATGGACAAATTGCACGGCATTAGCGCCTTCGCCGACGCCAGAAGCAACACGTTTAACGGAGCGATAACGGACATCGCCTGCGACGAAGATTCCGGGCACGCTGGCCTCGAGGAGCCAGGGATCCCGCTCGAGGGGCCAACCTTTGGGAGGCTTGCCGTCGCACATGAGGTCGGGCCCGCTGAGGAGGAAGCCTTTTTCGTCGCGTTCAATGACACCTGCCAGCCATTCGGTCAATGGAGCAGCGCCAATAAAAATAAACAAAGAAGTTGCGGGCACTTTTTGCGTTTCTCCGGTGGTCGCACAATGGATGGAAATACCTTTGAGACGTGTGTCACCAAAAACCTCGACCACACGGGTATTCAATTCGACGTGAATATTCTCCGTCTGGCGGATCTGGTCTACCAGGTATTGCGACATGCCAGCCTCGAGTGATTTGCCGCGCACTAGCATAACCACACGCCGCGCATATTGGGAGAAAAACATGGCGGCTTGCCCCGCAGAGTTGGCACCGCCTACGATGTAAATGTCCTCACCGCGGCAAGAAGCCGCTTCAGTCATGGCGGCGCCGTAATACACACCCGCCCCTTGCACGCGCTCCATCCCGGGAACATCCAGCTTGCGGTAGGAAACGCCAGTAGCGATGAGCAAGGCTTTAGCGCCGATCTCCGTGTTGTCTGAGAGTGTAACGAACTTTGATCCGGCCTCAACCCGAAGCTTGGTCACTTCTTGCGGAGTAAGGATTTCCACGCCAAAGCGCCGTGCCTGTGTGACGGCGCGACGAGTGAGATCTGCACCACTCACGCCCGAAGGGAATCCCAGGTAGTTTTCAATTCGTGAACTCATGCCCGCCTGTCCGCCAGGGGCCTCGCGCTCGATCATCACGGTGCGCAATCCCTCCGAAGCGCCATAAACAGCCGCAGCGAGACCCGCCGGCCCCCCGCCGACGATGAGCAAATCATAAAAGGAGGTTTCCGCCCGCGTGCGCAACCCAAGGCGTGCCGCGATTTCCAACGGAGTGGGGTCGGAAAGGGAAGTGTTGTCGGAAAAGAAGACGACGGGAAGCTTGGCGGAATCGCCGCCCGCCGCATCCAAAGCGACCCGGATCTCGCTGTTGTTCGCGGCTGATTCGACATCGAGCCAGGAATGGGGCACCTGGTTGCGGGCGAGAAAATCTCGAAGCGCGTACGAGCGCGGTGACCAGCGATGGCCGAGGACTCGCACACCCTCGAAGGCGGGCCGGTAGGCCGCTTGCCAATCCTCCAGAAGATCATCCAGCACAGGATAAAGTTGTTGCTCGGGTGGGTCCCAAGGCTTCAGCAAATAGTGGTGAATTTTGGCAAGATTGATGGCCTGGATGGCCGCGTCGGTGTCCGCGTAGGCGGTGAGCAAAACGCGGCGCGCTTCCGGGTAAAGCTCGATCGCTTTGTTGATGAATTCCACACCCGTCATTTCCGGCATGCGCTGGTCGGCCAAAAGGAGTCCGACGGCTTCGTTGCGCTTTTTGAGACCCTGAAGCGCGTGGATGGCAGCCGCCCCGGAATCGGCACGCATGACGCGATAGCGCTCGGCATAGCGTTTTCGGAGGTCCCGTTCGATGGCACGCAGGACCTCGGGGTCATCATCAACGGCTAACAGCACGGGTTTCGGCATGGTCGTTCCTGCGCGTCCCTCGCGTTACAGAAATGTGTTGGGCTTTACTGCCAGCAACACCTTGGATGCAGGGACCAAATGATAGTTACGGAGGCCAGGCTCTTGCAAGCTTAGCGGTGCGGCCTCAAGGAGCTTGACCGGAGTTGTCTACCGCAAGTACGGAACGGAGCGCAGGATAAATCCGGCGATAGACTTGATAGCCGCGGTTTAGAGTACCGCTGTTGCCGGGGTCGGGCTGCAATCTATCCGCTACGCGAACGACAGCCTCACAAGCCTGGTCCACGCTTGCCCAGTTTTTTGCCCCTACCCCCGCGAGAATCGCCGCACCATAAGCGGCGCCTTCTTCGGCCGTGACTATCTCGACTTCGTGGGCGTAAACATCGGCTTGAATTTGCCGCCAGAGTTGGGAGCGGGCGCCGCCACCACCGAGGCGTATCCGTTCGACCGGCACGCCGATCTCAGCAAAAATAGTGAGGGAATCTTTCAGGCTGAAGGCGACGCCCTCGAGAATCGCCCGGATCAGATGCGCGCGTGTATGGGAAGCAGAGAGGCCGACGAAGGCAGCGCGCACGGAGGGATCGAGATGAGGAGTGCGCTCTCCCATCAAGTAGGGCGCCCAGAAGAGGCCTTCGGCGCCAGCGTGAACGGTAGCCGCTTCGCCTAACAATCGGGTGTAAGCGTCGTGGCCATCTTCCCGACCAGCGCCAAAGCAGTCACGGAACCAGCGCAAAGATAAACCCGCCGCTTGCGTAACACCCATAACGTGCCAACGTCCAGGAATGGCGTGACAAAAAGTATGCAAACGCCCTTGCGGATCCAAGGCAGGGCGGCCGGTAGAAGCGAGCACCACGCCTGAGGTTCCGATGGTTGCGCTCACCAGGCCCGCGCGCGTAATTCCCATGCCAACGGCTCCGGCAGCCTGGTCTCCAGCACCCGCAACGACGGGTATTTCCCGGCGGAGACCTGTTGCGTTTGCGCCCGCTTCAGAAACTTCCGCGCAAACTTCCGGCGATTCGAATAATTGCGGGAGAAGTTGCGGATTCAGGTGAGTTCTTTCCAACATTTCCGCAGACCAATGGCGTTTTGCCACGTCGAGAAGCAACGTCCCGGAAGCGTCGGCAACATCGGTCGCGCTCTCACCGGTCAGGCGCAACCGCACGTAATCCTTCGGGAGCATGATCTTGCGGACGCGCTTCCAATTTTCTGGTTCATACTGCTGAACCCAGAGAAGTTTCGTGAGTGTGAAGTTGGTGAGAGGAGGATTGCAGGTGAGCTGGATCAGGGCCTCGATTCCGAAGGTATTCCTTAGTTGTTCGGACTGTGCCGCGGTGCGTTGATCACACCAGATCAAGGCAGGACGAACTGGATCAGAATGCTGATCGAGTAGCACCGCACCGTGCATCTGGCCGGAAAAACCAATGCAAGAGATGGAGTCGCCCGAAATACCAGCATCTCGGGTGGCCATGCGAATAGCGAGTGTCGCGGCACGCCACCAGTCACGCGGATCCTGCTCCGCCCATCCGGGCTGCGGGCTCGCAAAGGCCACGTGCTCGACGGTTCCGGAAGAGAGAATTCGGCCCGCATCGTCCAGGACGAGTGCACGAGTTCCGCTGGTACCCACGTCAATGCCTAAGAATCGGATGCAACCTCTTTTCTATTCGTGCATGGCGATCGGCACCACACGATTTTCCGCCTGAAGACTGAAGCCGGAATGATTATGAATGGCGCGATGGTCTGTTGTGCTCGAAACTCCGAGTGTCGCGTCGAGGTGACCGGCGTTGTTTTACGAATCAAATTTTGCACCCGAGCTCGAAGCTATACGGGAGAAAGAAGTAGAGCAGCACACAAGTGATGTATCCGAAATCGGTCTGAAGAACTTTGCGGAGTCATTTAAGACCACGTGCACCATGATGTCAATAACAAGGAGAACGAAGACTTGACGATCCACGGTGTCCGGATGAATCTCGAACAATGCTTGAAGCTCGTGGCCCTCAAAGGCTGTTCGGTGGGTCTTCGGTGTTTTCAGGCGCTTCGAGAATGATTCCGGACATCCCGGTGTTAGAATGCAATTCTCTCAAGAGTGCTTGTAACCGTTCCTGCACTGGTTTTTGGCCACGACGCAGAGTGTTTGTGAAGGTTTCCTGCGGATTTGCTTCAGATGTCCGGACTTGAAACAGAGATTGGATTGTCGGAAGGAACATATGCGCGCTTGGATTCGCTATTTCGTTATAGCTGCCTGTTTCAATCTCGCGGTTGCACTTGCCGCGGGTGCCCAAGGATGGCAACACTTGGGTGCTATCCAACAAGTCACAAAGCTTCGCGACGGGGTCGAACTTCGTTCAGGAACTGCCAAAGTTCGCATCACCGCATTTCGCGAAGGCGTGATTCGAGTCCAAGCCGTCTCAACGGGCGGTTTTCCCGGGAGCACTTCGTGGGCAGTAATTCAGGCGCCGGAACCTCCGGCGGTCGGAATCGAAGAGACTAAAGACCAGATCCGCATGACCGCGGGATCTGTCGTTGTTCTGATCAAGAAATCACCCCTCCTGATCGACTTCGCCGACGGTCATGACAACGTCATCGTGGCCGACGAGCCCGCTCTGCCAATGGCCTGGGATGGCGCACAAATCCGTGTTTGGAAAAAAATGCCGCTTCCCGAGTCTTACTATGGCCTCGGCGACAAAGCTGGGCCCATGAATCGCCGCGACCGTTCTTTTACGATGTGGAATACGGACGCGTTCGGCTGGCGAGAGTCCACCGATCCACTTTACAAGGCCATCCCCTTTTTCCTGGGACTTAAGAAGGGCGTTGCTTACGGCATCTTCTTCGATAATACGTACCGGACCAGTTTCGATTTCGGCAAGGAGGCACACGATATTTATTCCTTCGGTTCCGAGGGTGGCCCACTCGACTACTACTATTTCGCGGGCCCCGAACCCAAGCGGATCATCTCGGCCTACACCGCACTCGTCGGCCGCTCGCCTCTCCCACCGTACTGGACACTGGGCTACCAGCAATGCCGCTACAGTTACTATCCGGAAGCGCGCGTTCTGGAGATTGCCAAGACTCTTCGCGAAAAGAAAATTCCCGCCGACACGATCTATCTGGACATTGATTATCAGCAGGGCTACGCGCCGTTTACCATCAATCGCGAATATTTCCCTCATTTCGAACAAATGATCAAGGATCTGCAGTCACAGGACTTCCACACCATTCTGATTACCGATCTGCACATCAAGTATGCGCCAAACAGCGGTTATGCGCCGTTTGATTCGGGTATGAAGAATGACGTGTTCGTGAAAAAGGCGGATGGCTCGCTTTATGTCGCGCCGGTCTGGCCCGGTGACAGTGTATTCCCGGATTTCACCCTGACAAGGGTGCGGAATTGGTGGGGCAAGCTTTACAAGGACTTTGTCAACATGGGCGTCGCGGGCTTCTGGAACGACATGGATGAGCCCGCCGTTTTTCTCACGCCCACAAAGACGATGCCGCTCGACAATGTGCACCGCCTAGATGACGGCACGACGCTGCCTCACACGGCCGTCCACAATATTTTCGGTATGCTGAATTCCCGCGCCACATATGAAGGTCTGCTCAAACTGAAGCCCGACGAGCGCCCCTTCGTTTTAACGCGGGCCTCTTTTTCTGGAGGCAATCGCTACGCGGCGACGTGGACTGGCGACAATCTTGCGACTTGGAATCACCTGGGCATGAGCACACCCACGCTGCTGAGTCTGGGCATCTCTGGCTTCCCACTCGTCGGTGACGACATCGGCGGATTCGGAAGCACGCCGCCCGCCGACCTGCTCACCCGCTGGTACGAAGTCGGTGCTTTCAATCCCATCTATCGCAACCACGCTGCTAAGGATACGGGTGACCACGAACCCTGGGTCAACGGTCCCGAGCAGGAAGCCATTCGCCGCAGATACATTGAGGAACGCTACCGCCTGCTTCCTTATATCTATACGGGGATTGAGGAAGCGGTTCGCACGGGAGTGCCTTTCATGCGGCCGGTTTTTCTCGAATATCCGCAGGCTGAATCATTCTACGGCGAAGATCGCGATTTCTTTTTTGGCCACGATTTCTTCGTTGCTCCCGTGGTCACAGAGTCGATCGACGCTTTGGAAGTTAAATTTCCTCCCGGGGAGTGGTACGCCTACTGGACGGCCACAAAATATTCAGACAAGGACGAACTCAAGCTTCATCCGGCGCTCGATGAGATGCCGCTCTACGTCCGTGCCGGGGCCATCATCCCAGAACAGCCTCTGACCCAATCCACGGACGAAAAACCAAAAGGCGCACTGCAACTTCGCGTTTACCCCGGGAGCGATTGCCATGGTTCGCTCTACCAGGACGACGGTCACACGTTCGCCTATCAAAAAGGGGAAGTACTGCAAGTAAGTTATTCCTGCAAGCTCGACGGCGCCCAGTTCAGCCTATCCAGTCACATCGAGGAGAACAAATTTCAGCCCTGGTGGAACGCTGTAGACGTCACCGTTTATGGAATCCCCAACGCCCCACGCGACATCCAACTTGGCGCGCTGCACCTGAGCGGCTCACGCTACGACACGGCTACCCATTCCGTTAGCGTGAACGTTCCAAACGCCCTCTCAGATTGGACGCTGCAGATCCTTTACTAAGGATCTTTCGGAGTGTCGTTTGCGGCCGTGCAAACGCAAAGGTTTCTAAAACTTGATGGTTGACATTCGAAAAGCGGATACATATACTCTCGCTCAATTGGTTGCTTAACCGATTTACTAGAGGGTGGGGTGCAGCATCCACTAAACATTGTTGAGGCGGAGGAGTCCGCATGAGCCTATACAAGAATTCTCTTCGTCTAGTTGCACTCCTGGTGGTCATTCTCTCTACTGCTCTTGGCACCCTGGCGCAATACCGAGCTGCTGTTCAGGGTTCAGTCTTGGATCCGCAGGGCGCGGCTGTGGCCGACGCGAAGGTAACCGTGACAGCCAAGGAAACGGGCTTGTCGCAAGAAACAACCACAGATGCTAACGGCACGTACGGCGTGACTCGTCTTGCGCCGGGACTCTACACGATTACGGTGGAGAAGACGGGGTTCAAGACAAGGGTTTTGGATGAAGTAAAAATCGGGGCGGAGCAGACGAGCGCTGTAAACCTGACCCTGGAGGTCGGAGCCGTTTCGGAATCCGTGACTGTGAATGCCGGCGAACTGCCGGTCATTGACACAGAGAGCGGCAATATCTCGGCGAGCCTCACCAACCGCGAAATCAAAGCGCTGCCCTCGTTCGGTGGTGATCCTTTCCAGTTGGTCCGCTTGGCTCCCGGCGTATTTGGGGATGGCGCATACAATGGTGGAGGCGGTGGAATCCAGAATGGTTGGGCCAATTCGTCTTCAGCGGGTTCTCTCAGCAGTGTGTATCAAACGGAAAACGATCCGCAAATTATCGCTGGCGGGACGCGCAATAATGGAAACAGCTATCAGGTTGACGGCGTCGAGGTGAACAGTCTTGCATGGGGAGGGGCCGCGATCATCACACCCAACCAGGAATCCGTCAAGGAAGTTCAGATTCAGGCCAACCCGTATAGTGCCGAGAACGGTCGTAACAGCGGCGCGCAGGTGCTGGTCGTTACACAGAACGGCACCAACACTTTTCATGGCAGTCTCTTCTTCCGCATGCACCGCCCGGGCCTCGACGCTTACCAGCGATGGAGTGGCCCCTTTCCAGGTACGACGGCACCTTACGGTCACCAGCGTGATAATAATCGCTTCAATCAATACGGCGGGAGTCTTGGTGGGCCGATCTGGAAGAATCGCGTCTTCTTCTTCTTCTCTTACGACACGCTGCGCAACAGCACCAATAGCCCTGGAGGAAGCCAGTGGTTTGAGACACCACAGTTTTTTCAGGCTGTGACGGCGGCACAACCAAACAGTATCGCTGCCAAGTACGGAGCTCTGTATCCAAGATTCGGTCCGGTTTTTAGCTCCATCAACCCAGTAACCTGCGCGCAAGTCAACTTACCTGCGACACAATGCCTAACTGTGTTCGATGCCGGCGGAAAATATCTCGGTCTGGATGTTGGCTCACCGAGGACAGGAGCCACACTGGGAACACTCGACCCCACCTACGGAGCTGTAGGAACTCCTTATGGGGTGGGAGGTGGCTTGCTGGTGGGTGGCCAGCCCATCCCCGATGTTTACAACGTCGTCGTGAATAGCCCTGACAATCAAGTTGCCACACAATGGAACGGCCGGATGGATTTTCAAATTACCCAGCACGACCTCGCCACTTTCACCATATTCTGGGTGCCCAACGACAACACCGGATTCTTCAACGGTCCGGCAAGAGGTACCAATATCTGGAATTCGAATCGGCTCAACTACGCGATGGCTGCTATCTGGAACCATACCTTCGCACCGACAGTCGTTAACGAAGTCCGCTTCAATGTTGGCCGGTGGTATTACAACGAGCTGAAATCAAACCCGAACACACCGTTTGGTTACCCCTCCGACAATATCAATGGGATTGGCAATATTGGCTTGGCATGCTGCCCCGTTTTTGGCGCACCCGGTCCGGGCGTCTTCTATCAGACTACCTACAACTTGCGCGACACCTTGAACAAGGTGTACCTGAGCCATTCTCTGAAATTTGGGGCCGACATTTACAAGGAGCAGGACAATGACGAGCCCACTTGGGCCGGGATTCCCAATTACCAGTTTAATAATCTCTGGGACTTCGCCAACGATGCTCCCTTTAACGAAAACAACACTAATTTCGACCCCCGTACGGGGAGACCGAGCACGTTCGTTAAATATATCCGCTCGAACATCTATGCTTTCTTCGCTCAGGACGATTGGAAAGCCAAGCCCAATCTGACGTTCAACTTCGGTTTGCGCTGGGAATATTTCGGTCCCATCCATGAGAAATACAACAATTTGAGCAACGTGATCCTGGGTTATGGCGTTGATACCCTAACAAACCTCCGCGTGAAGACGGGCGGCAACCTGTATCAATCGAGTTACGGAAATTGGGGTCCTCAGATCGGTTTTGCCTGGAGTCCCACTAGCCTTTATGGTCACGAGTTCAACAACAAATTCGTGATTCGCGGTGGCGGCGGAATTGCCTACAACCGCTTGCAAGAGGGCGTTACGCTCAACGGGCGCTTTAATCCGCCATTGCAAGCCAGCCATACCTGGATTCACAATCAAATGTGTGGTCCGCTGAACGCACAATATCAGTGTCTTCTGTATGCAACGGCTGACTCGGCGCACGATATTAACGGATATCCTTCCAACCCAGCGGCAATCCAGACGTTTGATCCTGTGACGGGGCTTCCGACTACGGG
>Ga0307471_100002188_pt1 | contig 11140 bp, 9 predicted proteins | sample atmos_gasesAM3C__2_FD_204566 | JGI IMG/M metagenome (GOLD analysis project Ga0307471, IMG submission 204566) | Hardwood forest soil microbial communities from Morgan-Monroe State Forest, Indiana, United States - atmos_gasesAM3C_515 | ecosystem: Environmental > Terrestrial > Soil > Temperate... | reverse complement strand
AATTTCATCAATTCGATTTCATCGCTGGTGCCGGCGCTGCCTTTGTAGCCGCGGGTCAGGATGCCCACGCGTTTCCCTTCGGCCAGCATCCGTTCCGCTAGCCAAATCACCATTGGCGTTTTCCCCGTGCCGCCCACGGTCAGGTTCCCCACGCTGATTACCGGCCGGTTCAAGCGTTTCTGTTTCAGGAATCCCCGCTCGTAAAGCCAGGCCCGCAATATCGCCGCTTCTCGATAAAGCAGCGAAAGCGGCCAGAGCAGCAACCGCGCCAACGGCGGCAACATCATTGCGGAGCGCCACCCAAATGTTCCTCAACTGCCCGCATCGCGCGGTCCAGTGCGCCGCGGCTGGTTTCCACCCGTTGCTTCGCGGACTCTCCCATTCTTTTCATTTTTTCCGGGTCCTTCAGCAAGTGAATCCATTCGACGCCCGCATCTTCCGGGCTTTCCACCTGGATCGCGGCGCCGGCTTCCACGAAACTCGCGGCCATCTCCGCAAAATTCTCCATCGAGGGCCCGAACACGGGAACTTTGCCAAACGCGGCAGGCTCCAGAATGTTGTGCCCTCCGGCGTCCACCAGCGAACCGCCGACGAATGCTCCATCCGCCAGGCGGTACAGCGAGGCAAGTTCTCCGATGCTGTCCAGCAGGAGCACCGTGGCATCCTCCGGGATACCGTTCGAATTGCCGTCCGCCTTCGCGGTTATTCCTGGTCCGGCGATAGACAGTTCCGAACGGCGCACAAATTTGCGGTGCGATTCCTCGATGAAATCGGCGGCGGCTGCAAAACGCTCCGGCTTTCGCGGCGCCAGCACCAGGAACGCCTTTCGAAAGTCTCCCTGGACAACGCCAAACGCAATCAGAGCCAGCGGCTCCTCGGTGGCCACCACGCTTCCCGCAACAATGATTGGCCAGCGCTGACGCCGCTTGCATTCCTCTTCGAGCCACGTGGAAAGCGGCGTCGGCTCCGGCAGCAGCATGTCGTATTTCAAATTACCGCTGAGTTTCACGCGATCGGCAGGCGCCCCCAGCGCGCGGATTCGATCGGCGTCCGCATCCGTTTGCATCAGGAATGCAGCGGCGTTTCGCAGCGCGGATGCAAGAAATGGCCGCAGATAAAATCCAAAGAGCCCCAGGTATTTTTCAAATCGCGCAAAGGAACGGTCGGAGATGCGTCCGCTCACGAAAAGAACAGGGATGTTGCGACGCCCTGATTCGCGAAGAAAATTAGGCCAGATCTCCGTTTCGAGCACGACTATGAGCGCAGGCTTCACCGCGTCCAGAACTTTGCGCACACAGAACGCCCAATCGAAGGGGAAGTAGATCACGGCGTCAGCAAAAAGCATCCGCTCCCTCGCCAGTGCGTGGCCCGTCAGGGTGGCCGTGGAAACGATCAACGGTCTTTGCGGGTACGTTTCCTTCAACCGCTTGGCCAGCGCCACTCCCGAAAGCGCCTCTCCCACCGACACCGCATGGACCCAGATCGCGCCGGGCCGCGTTGCCGGAAGCTTATCGAAGCCGGGCAGCGAAAATCCCAGCCGCTCTCCGAGGTTTGAAAAATATTTTCCGTGCCGCATACCCTGAATCAGCCAATAGGGCGACGTCAGCAAAACCGCCAGGCCCATCAAAACGCTATAAAGGAAGTACACTCGATTGCGACTCCGGTCTGTTCAGGTGCGTTTGAACGCCCAAGGTCCTGGAAACAGGGCAACCCCGTTTCTTCCTCTGGAATCGAAGGCCTCAGGATGCAAACAGTCTATTATAGCCTCATGCGAAATCTCCTTGCCTTTCTTCTGTTCACAGGAACAGCAACTTTTCTTCCGGCACAGAACAGTGGAAAGACTCAGGCTCCCATGCGCGCATCCATCGTTGATTCCCATGAAGGAATTACGATTGGAGTGGAACCATGGACTCAGGCCAGCCGCTACAAGGAGAAATTCCCTAAAAAATCCCCGCTCGCCGCGGGAATCGTGGCGATTCACCTCAGCATCCGTAATGACAACGACCAGGGCGTAAAAGTGGATTTGCATCGCATCCGGTTGATCGTGCAAATCAGCGAAGACAGCCGCCAGGAGCTTGCTCCGCGTTCCGCCGACGATGTAGCCGATGCCGTAATGCTGAAATCGAATGGCAAGGACCCGACCGCCAGGCGAGTTCCCCTCCCTATTCCGGTTGGCAAGACCAAGCCGGAGCGCGACGCGAATTGGACCAGCTTTCGAGACGCCTGCCAGAATGCGGCCGTCCCTTCAGCCGTTGTGGCCGCTCACAGCACCGTCGAGGGGCTGATCTATTTCGATCTGCGTGGCGAAGTGGAATTGCTGCAGACGGCACGCTTGTACCTTCCGAATCTGCTCATGATGGGAGAAAATCAGCCGCTCTCCTACTTCGATATCGCTCTCAGCCACAATTCGGCGAACTAAATTCGCTCCCCGGCATCCGTGGAAATCCACAGGTTGCCGCATGCCGATTTGCCCGCCCCAGCGCCGTCGGCTACCATGGGATGTTAATAAAAAATTCTTTCCCCTCGGAACCAATGCAAAATCTCTTGGACAAACTAAATCCGGAGCAACGCCTGGCTGCGGAAACCATCGAAGGCCCGGTGCTCATCCTGGCCGGCGCAGGCACGGGAAAGACCCGCGCGCTCACCTTTCGCATGGCCAATCTCATCTCCAGGGGCGCTCCCGGAGAATCCATTCTTGCCGTGACCTTCACCAACAAAGCGGCGGAGGAGATGCAGAATCGCGTCACGGGTCTGCTGCTGCGCGCCGGTGTGCCCCCCGCGCGCCCTTGGATCTCCACATTTCATTCCCTCTGCGCGCGCCTGCTGCACCGGGAGGCCGCGCATGCCGGGCTGCCGAAGGATTTCGCCATTTACGATGATGACGACCAGCTTTCCGCCGTGAAACTCGTGATGGCCCGGCTGAACATTGAGGATGACGCCCTGACGCCGCGAAATGTCCTGAGCCGCATCAGCTACGCCAAAAATCAGGCGCAATCCCCCGAGCAGGTTCTCGTGGAAGCATTTGGACAGGACACGCGGAAGGTAGCGGACATTTACGCCGGCTACGAAGATCTCCTGGAGCACAGCAAAGCGCTCGATTTCGACGATCTTCTGTTGCGTTCGGCTCGCTTGCTGAGCGATTCGACCGAGGTGCGCGAACGGTGGCGCAGGCGCTTTTCGTATATTCACGTTGATGAGTATCAGGACACCAATCGCGTGCAATACGACCTTTTGCGCTTGTTGACCAACGAGCGCCGCAATATTTGCGTGGTGGGCGATGAAGACCAGTCGATTTACCGCTGGCGTGGCGCGGACATCTCCATCCTGCTGAGCTTCGCGCAGGACTTTCCGTCCGCCAAAGTAATTCGGCTGGAGCGCAACTATCGTTCCACGCAAACCATTCTGGATGCCGCCGCGGCCGTCGTTTCCAACAATCCCGATCGCCTCGGCAAAACCCTCCGCGCGGAAAAAGAGCGGGGCGCCAACCTCCGTTATTACGAGGCCCGCGATGCGAACGCGGAAGCGGAATTTATTGCTGGTGAAGTCGACCGCATCCTCGGCGAAGATCCCGATCAGACCTGTGCCGTCGAGTTCCGCACCAATTTCCAGTCCCGCTCTTTCGAAGAAGTCTTCCGGCGCCGCGGCATCCGCTACAAACTCGTCGGCGGATTCAGTTTCTATAACCGCGCGGAAGTAAAGGACGCGCTCGCTTACGTCCGCCTGGCGCTCCATCCTGAAGACGATATTTCCCTACTGCGCGTGTTGAATGTCCCCGCGCGCGGAATTGGCAAAACCACCGTGGACGCGCTGCGAGACATTGCCGACCGGGAGAAGTTGTCCCTCTGGGATGCCATCGAGTCCCTGATGACAGCCCCGACCTCGACGCGCGCGACCGCGCCCCTCCGTACTTTCCGTGAACTCGTGATGCGGCTCCAGGAAGCATATAGCGCCAAGGAGCCCGCCGAATTCCTCCGGTTTTTATTGGAAGAGACCGGCTACATGACCATGTTGAAGGATCGCAACACCCCCGACGACGTGGCTCGCCTGGAAAACCTCGAGGAACTGGCACGGGCCGTCGCGGAAAGCCAGGAAGCCGGAGAATCGTTCACGGATTTTCTGGATGCCGCGGCGCTGGTCAGCGATGCCGATTCCTTCGAGGATAAACCCGGTGTGACCCTGATCACCCTGCACAGCACCAAGGGCCTGGAGTTCGATCACGTGTTCCTCAGCGGGCTGGAAGACGGCATCTGCCCGCACAGCCGATCGATCAACGAAGAGAAAGGCATCGAGGAGGAGCGCCGCCTGGTGTACGTGGGCATGACGCGCGCCCGCCAGTCGCTCACCTTGACGCGCGCGGTGTATCGCCGCGTGTTCGGAAACGAGCAGCAGATGCGCGCTTCCCTGCCCAGCCGGTTCCTGGCTGAAATTCCCAGTGAATTGGTGGATACCGTGCGCGGGTCCTTGGCGGAAATCGGCGAGTCGCGCCGCTACGAACCCGACCCTGAATATTCTTATTCCCCAGGTGAGTTTCAGCGCCGCGCTCGTGGCGCGTCGACGGCAACTTCGCGCCCGCAGCAGCGACGCTCCTCCTCTCCAAGTCCATCTTTTGGCTCCTCCGCCTTCAAGCGCGGCAAGACCGCCGATCCCCTCCTCGGGCAAAAAGTTCGCCACCCGGAGTACGGAGTCGGCACCGTTGTCGGCGTGGAGGGGGAAGAGGAAGACCGGCGCCTCAGCGTCAGCTTCCCCGGCCGCGGCACGAAGAAATTCGTCGAGCGTTACGCGCAGCTGAAGCAACTTTGACTTCGGCTGGCACTCCGTTGGCAGTCATGCTTCGGCAGGTTGCGCAGCGTGGAGACTCGCGTTAAAGTGATGCGCTATCATTCCTTATTACGCTGTCCGGGCTTCTAACAGGGGCTTCACGCGCACGGACGCGATCGGAGAGCATGGGTGGCGTCACAACTGTTGCGCTGTAAGAGCATTGACCAACTGCTGTCCGACTCCGAAAACGCGGAAATCCGATTAAAAAAATCACTGGGATGGCTGAGCCTGACCTCTCTCGGGATTGGTGCGGTGATCGGATCCGGCATCTTCACGGTTATCGGGACGGCCATAGCCGGGCAGAAGCTTCAAGTCTCTTCGATCTTGAATGCGCCGCTTCTGCAATACCTGCTAACACGGTCCACTTCCTTTGGGCGCCCGGGCGCCGGACCCGCCATTGCGCTGTCGTTCGTGCTTGTCGCCATCGTCTGCGGATTCGCTTCGGTATGCTACGCCGAACTCGCCGCCATGATTCCCATCGCCGGCAGCGCTTATACGTACACTTACGCGACCATGGGCGAACTGATCGCCTGGATCATCGGTTGGGACCTCATCCTCGAATATGCCGTCAGCAACATGGCCGTCAGCGTGGGCTTTTCCGCGCACATGGTGGACCTGCTCGATTGGTTCGGCTGGCATCCCGATCCCAAATGGATTTCTCCCGCTTACCTTCCCGCCGGATTGATGGACCTGCAAGGAAACGCCATTTACGGCCCCGGCTGGCATTTCGGCTTCAACTGGCCCGCGTTCATCATCGTCATGCTGCTGACGGTGATTCTGGTGCGCGGGATCAAAGAATCCGCCGAAACCAACAACGTCATGGTGCTGCTGAAGATTGTCGCCATCCTGGTGTTCGTCGGATTTTCCGCGCGCTTTATTCATCCGGCAAACTGGCATCCTTACGCGCCCAACGGCTGGCCCGGCATCCTGACCGGCGGCTCGATCGTGTTTTTTACCTACATCGGCTTCGATTCCGTTTCCACGGCCGCGGAAGAGTGCAAGAATCCGCAGCGCGATTTGCCGCGCGGCATCATCGCGACCCTGGTGATCTGCACGATTCTTTATATCGCCGTGGTGGTGGTGCTCACCGGACTGGTGCCCTGGCAAACGCTGATGGACGACGCCGCTCCGGTGGTCAACACCATGAAGAAGTTGCACTTTGGCGGCGTGCGCCTCATCGTTCTCTGCGGCGCGCTGATGGGGATGATCTCCTCACTATTGGTTTTCCAGCTCGGCCAGGCGCGCGTGTGGTTTGCGATGTCCCGCGACGGCCTGCTGCCGCGCATCTTCGGTCGCGTGCACCCGCGCTTTCACACCCCGGATTTTTCCACCTGGCTCGCCGGTTTCGTCGTGGGCGTTCCCGCCGGGCTTCTGGATATCGGCACGCTCGCGGATCTTTCCAACATCGGCACGCTCTTTGCTTTCGCACTGGTTGGGGGCGGCGTTCTGATTCTCCGCTACCGGGAACCAGATCGTCCGCGTGCCTTCCGGGCGCCCGGCGGACCCTTGGCCCCGGTGGTGACCATACTGACTTGCCTGTTGCTGATGGCCGGCCTCCCGATTATGAACTGGCTGCGCTTCTTCGCGTGGCTTGCCATCGGCCTGGTGATTTATTATTTCTATGGTCGTAGAAAGAGTACGCTTAGATTGTCCGCTCCAAGCAGGTAATTTCCCGTCAAGGACACGATTCATGCCCCGGCGTTGGTTGGCGAACGCGAAGTTTACAGGAAGGGCGCTGCTGTTTCTTGCGCTGTTGGAATTGTGCGTTCCGGCTGGGCTCCGCGCCTGGGGAAACAATGCCCAGAGGTTGATCGTAAATAAGGCCGTCGATACCCTGCCCTATGATTTGCGCTCCTTTTTCGAAGCCAATCGCAGCTTTCTGATTCAGCACGTCAATGATCCCCTCAATCAACTGGACAAGCGCCCCAACGAACGCCAGAACCATTTCATCGAGCTCGACAAGTACGGTAAATTTCCCTTTGAAGCCCTGCCACGAAGCTACAAGGCCGCGCTCTCCAAGTACAGCAAGTCCAAAATCGAGGGCACCGGCCTGCTTCCCTGGCAAATCGGCGTTTACAGCGCGAAGCTCACCGACGATTTGAAAAATGGCCGCTGGGAGGAAGCCAAACTTGATGCCGCGTTCCTAGCCAACTATGTTGCGGAAGCCCACGATCCTTTCAACACCACGGAAAATTATGACGGCAAGCTGACCGGGCAGAGCGGCGTGAACGACCGCTTCCACACCGTTTTAATCGACCGTTATGGTTCCTTCTTCCCTTTGAACCCGCACGATGCCTTTTTCATCACAGACCCGACGGACTTTGCTTTCGACACCTGCCTCAATGCGCACAGCCTAGTCGAGTCGCTGCTGCTGGCGGACCGCGGCGCGAAGCGTGGATTGAGTTCCTACACCGACGAATATTACGATCGCTTTTATAACCTTACGGCTGCGTCGCTGATCCGGCAGCTATCCGACGCTTCCACAGATGTCGGTTCTTACTGGTTGACGGCGTGGACCAATGCCGGCAAGCCACAATTGCCACATTGATTTGGTTGCCGTGAGCCACAGCGAATTACCACCACAAATCGCGGCGATGCCGAAAGCGGAGTTGCATCTCCACCTGGAAGGCTCCCTTCGCCCGGCGATTGTGGCTGCATTGGCCGCTCGCCACGGCGTAACACTTGCGGAGGAAGAAGTTCACTCCCGTTACGCGTACTCGGATTTCATCGCGTTCATTGAGGCTTTTAAGTGGGTCACGTCCTTTTTGAGGGAGCCCCCGGACTTTGCGATTGCCGTTTCCGACTTGGGCGAGCAACTCGTGGGTCAGAACGTGGTTTATGCGGAGGTCACTCTTTCGGTGGGAGTGATGCTTCTTCGCAAGCAAAATCCGCAAGCGAATTTTGAGGCTGTTCTCGCCGCTGCAGAACCGTTTGAGCATCGGGGACTGCGCCTCAATTGGATTTTCGATTCGGTGCGGCAATATGGCGCCGATCTTGCGTCGCAAGTGCTCGATTGGGCCAAGCGGTGCAATTCTCCGCGCATCGTCGCCTTCGGCATCGGCGGCGATGAACTCAGTGTTTCGACCAAGGAATTCCAGCACGTTTACCGTCAGGCGACGCAGTCGGGCCTTCACCGGCTCATTCACGCCGGCGAGATCGGCGGGCCGGAGAGAATCCGCGAAGCCGTAGAACTGCTTGGTGTCGAGCGCATCGGTCATGGCATAGCCGCGATCCACGATCCCTCCTTGATGGATTTGCTTGCCGCTCGCGGGATCGTCCTGGAAATTTGCCCAGCGAGCAATCTTCGCACCGGCGCCCTGGCCCGCCAGCTCCAAATCGGCACGCCGTCAATCAGCCACCACCCGCTCCCTCAACTATTGCGGCACGGAATCCCCGTGGTGCTCTCCACCGACGATCCGACCATGTTCCACACCTCGCTCGGCGAGGAATATCAGCGCGCGCATGACATGGGGCTGCGCGAAGCAGAATTAACGCAACTGGTCTCAAACAGTTTTGATTTTGCCTTTTCGCGCCCAACAAGAAAATCGTAGCCGCCGCAATCTCGAGTAGGGGTCCAGCGCCGCTGGACCCCAGCTTGGCTTGATCGCAAGTTTTGTGAACGCATCAAAGCCCGATCGTGCAGAATGCGCAGATTGCATCTGCAGGGGCGCAGCACTGCTGCGCGATGTCCGCACCGTGAAGCCGTCCCGGGCAATGTTATACTGACTTTATGAAAGCTCACGTCTGGGTGATGCCAAAGCGCACGGTGCTCGATCCGCAGGGACAAACCATTCAACACGCCCTCTCCGGCCTCGGCTATTCGCAGGTCGCCGATGTTCGCCAGGGCAAATTCTTCGTCCTGAACCTCGACGGCTGGAGCCATGACGAAGCGCAACAGCAACTGGAGCGCATCTCAAAGGAAGTCCTTGCCAATCCGGTCATCGAGGAATATCGCTTCGAGATTGTGGATTAGAGCCAGTTTGATGGCTCCGCTCGGCCAACCCATTCACAAATCCCCTGCTTTGCTAAGGACGAGCCTCATTCTGGCGGCTGCGAGCGTGCTATTTTTCGCCGGCTGCGGGCAAACATGGAAAGTCAGCGATCCACAACTGAAACCCATTGAAGAAATGCTGGAAGCAAATTTGCCCGCTCACTCACCACAAGACGCAGTAAGCCAGTTCCTGGAGACCCGCGGTTACGCGACCGAGCCCTCCGGCAAGCCCGGCACCATCGTGGCGATTGTCCGCGACAGAGAGACCAACAAACTGCAACCTGTCACCGCCCGCGTCACTTTCTATTTTGACGCCAACGGGAAGCTCAATACCTACGAAATCGTGCAGACGGTGAATCCTTCGACTCCAGAGTGAGAATTCCGTCTTTCCCCGGCCCTTTTTAGCTGCCAGCGCGCTTACCCGTGCTAACCTGAACCTCTGGAAAAAAGGAGCGCCTTCGCATGTGCGGCATTGTCGGCTATATCGGCCCAAAGAAAGTCGTTCCCGTAATCATTGAGGGGCTGCGCAAGCTCGAATACCGCGGCTACGACTCCGCGGGAATCGCCGTGGTCGATGCCGCCGGGAAGCTTCACCTGCGCCGCGCCTCCGGAAAACTCCGCAACCTCGAAGAAGTCATCCAGAATTCCCCGATTGACGGAACTTACGGCATAGGCCACACGCGCTGGGCCACGCACGGCCGCCCCACCGAGGAAAATGCGCATCCGCACCGCGATTGCACCGGGCAATATGTGGTGGTGCACAACGGCATCATTGAAAATTATCTTGAACTCAAGGAAAAACTGCAACGCGAGGGCCACACGTTCCTCACCGAGACGGACACCGAAATCGTGGCGCACCTGGTGGAACAATACGCCAAGGATTTGCCGTTCGAAGAGGCAGTGCGCAAAACACTGAAGGACCTGCGCGGTATCTATTCGCTTGTGTTTCTCTCCGCCAAAGACCCGCAAAAGCTGATCGCCGCCCGCATTGGCCCCCCTTCGGTCATCGGACTCGGCGAGGGCGAATATTTTGTGGCCAGCGATATTCCTGCGCTTTTGCAGCATACCCGCAAGATTTTTTTCCTGGCCGATGGCGATGTAGCCGTGCTCGCACGCGAGGGCGTCCGCGTCACGGACCTGGAGGGCAAGCCGGTCGATCGCCCCGCCCACCAGGTCACCTGGGACCCCATCATGGCGGAAAAGGGCGGCTACAAGCATTTCATGCAGAAGGAAATCTTCGAACAGCCGCGTGCCGTGCGCGATACCATGCTCGGCCGCATTTCGCAGGACACCGGCAAGGTCTTCCTGGATGAGATGCAGATTGCGGAGCAGCAATTCCGCGACTTCCAAAATGTGCGCATCGTCGCGTGCGGCACAAGCTGGCACGCTGCCCTGGCCGGAAAATTCATGATCGAGCGCCTGGCGCGCATCCCCGTGGAGGTCGATTACGGCAGCGAATTCCGCTATCGCGATCCGATCCTGGACGCGAAGACGCTGACGGTGTGCATCAGCCAGTCAGGCGAGACAGCAGATACTCTCGCCGCACAACGCGAAGCCAAGCAAAAGGGTTCCCCCACGCTGGCGATCTGCAACGTGATGGGATCCATGATCACTCGCGAGTCCGCGGGCACCATTCTTACCCACGCGGGGCCGGAAATCGGCGTGGCCTCGACGAAAGCGTTTACCGCACAGATCGCCGCCATGTTCTTGCTGGCTTCTTACCTCGGCCAGATTCGCGGAAAGCTTGCACCTGACGCTGCCCGCAAGCTGATGCTGGAGTTCATTCAAATTCCCCACAAGATTGAAACGATTCTGCAGGCGGACGCGACCGGCTTTTACGAAAACCTGGCACGCCAGTTCTTCCGCCAATCGGACTTTCTCTATCTCGGCCGTGGCATTCACTACCCCATTGCGCTCGAGGGCGCGCTGAAGCTTAAGGAAATTTCCTACATTCACGCGGAGGGCTACCCTTCGGGGGAAATGAAGCATGGCCCCAACGCCCTGATTGATGAAAACTTGCCGGTCGTGGTTTTGGCCACGCGGGACGAATCCGATCCTTCTTCCATGACCCTCTACGAGAAGAGCGTGTCCAACATCAAGGAAGTGAAGGCGCGCGACGGCATCGTCATTTCCGTGGTGACCCAGGGCGATAAACTTGCGCGAGAGGCTTCCGACCACCTGATCGAATTGCCGCCGACCTCGGACCTGCTATCGGTGCTGCTCGAAATTGTGCCGCTGCAGTTGCTGGCCTACCACATTGCGGTGCGCCGCGGTTGCGACGTGGATCAGCCGCGCAACCTCGCCAAGTCGGTAACGGTAGAATAGACGAGT
>Ga0307471_100002187_pt1 | contig 11140 bp, 12 predicted proteins | sample atmos_gasesAM3C__2_FD_204566 | JGI IMG/M metagenome (GOLD analysis project Ga0307471, IMG submission 204566) | Hardwood forest soil microbial communities from Morgan-Monroe State Forest, Indiana, United States - atmos_gasesAM3C_515 | ecosystem: Environmental > Terrestrial > Soil > Temperate... | reverse complement strand
TCGGCGTTGGCACCGCGGAATAAAGGTTGGTCGATCTTGAAGCCGTGTGAGGTTTGGAACCCCCAGCCCATCGAGCCCACGCCGGGAATGAGCCCCACCCAATTGGCGGACAGGATAAATATGAAAATGCTGGCAAAGAACCAGAAGGTCCGCTGGGCCAGATGTGGACCGATGATACCCTCCATGAACTTATAAAGACCCTCGACCAGCCATTCGACGAAGTTTTGCGCGCCTGTAGGAACTTGCTTCATGTTTCGTGTCGCGACTTGCGCAAATGCGATCAGGCCAAGAGCAACGATCCAACTTACGACCATGGAATTCGTGATAGGGAAGTTGAACGGACGCGCGATCTCCACCGCCTTGGCTGACAGGCCGTGCTCGCCGGACTCAGGTGTCGGCCGGTTCGATTCGGTTTGTTGTGCCGAAGTGGCTGAGTCGGTTCGCAATTCGGTACCTGCCGCCCAAGCTACGCCGGTGCTTAGGCCGATCAACATAGTTACAACGAAGAGCGACAAGCACCCATCTTTCCAACTGGGGGCATAGCGCCCCTTAGCGCTAAGAGCCTTGGCAACGCCCAAGGGGAGCCGGCCGACGAACTGCTTGGCGTGCAACATCACAGAGGGCAGGTTGCCAAATGTCGGACTCAAGCCCCGTTGACATTGAACATCCACCAGCATCGGCCCTACCTTTCCATGAATGCAGCATGCGAACCGGCGAAGCCACCGGCGCTAGCTTTCTGATAACCTACAAGAGTGAAGTACAAAGCACGATCAAAGAATTGGTTGAGCGAACGCAGCAACACCACACCTCCCCAAAACTCAACCGGTTCATCGAGCAGACACTCCTGTTGTATGTACTCCCAGAGATAGTCGCGAGTGGTGCAGACAGCCCAAAACATGTCACTGAATGGAACGCCTTGCTGCGCTCGTCGAGTACCTAATTCCGCATAGCGGTATTGAGTTGTGGACTCGCTCTCTCCAAGCAGCGACTCCATTAAGTCGTGGTAAATTTCCATGCTGTAACGCTTATGTTCCTCGGGGGGTACTCTGAGCAATAGTTCGCTGCATCGCGATGAGCTTCGGATCTTTTCGAGCAATCTTTCGGACATGCTATCCGCGTTGGTTTTGAGGTGTTGAACTAGCTTGGCGGCGCGCATTCGTTTCCCACTTACCTATTATCCGTTCTAAGAGAGTGTGCCCGCGCTAGCAAGGTCTGCAGGCCCACACAGTCCACCCGCAACAAGCGCGTCATTGCAATAGCTGCGCCACGCGGCGGTCAAAGCTGCTGTCCGTAACGGCAATCGCGTCATTCAAATCAACGAGCACAGCCTAGTGACAGAGTCTGAGTCTGCATACTGGCAAAATCGACAGGGAACTCTTTGAACTCCGTAACCCTGGTGACTCGGCATGCCAGTGCACACCGCGAGCCAAACAAATGGGGAGCGCGGACGGAAACTGTCAAAACGTGCAGTGGTTGACCTACCTAAGCAGCGTTAGCTTGATGCCGCGGCGACCACCGCCGACAAAGTCGCATCGTTACTCGATGAATTTGCGGGAGCAGCCATGCAGGTTAAAACTTTATCGCGGTTCGTACCGATTACGGGCTGGCTGCCGGGATGTTCGTGGAAAACAACTTGCGGAGATATTGTCGCGGGGATCGCGGTCGCCGGATTGCTCATACCGGAATGTATGGTCCGCCGCTTTGTCGCAAGCGAAAAATGAAAGTGACAGGATGGTCTGCGCAAATGTATTCGGCCTTCGTTGGAGCACAGAGCTCCTGGCCTTGATGGAATGCGCTGCGCGCTCGTCCTCTTTAGTAATCCAGCCTTGGAAGGCTTTTCCGGTTTACAGGTTTCGAGAGCGCCGGGTTCGACCGTTGTGTCATCTCATAGTTCGCCAGCAGACTTGGCAGAAAATCGTCAACTCCGTAGTAGCCGCTGGTCTGTAGATGTGGGAATCGCGAATGCGATTTCCAAGCCTGGCCTCAGCCAGGCGTCATCTGCAGGCCAGTCCTGGGGTGGCTGTGCCGACCAACATCGGGGGCCGGTAGGGTTCGTTCTTAGCGAGCACAGCCCAGGCCATGCGGGCCAGCTTATTCGCTAAGGCTACTGCGGCCACGTTACCACGCACTCAGACCGGAAGATTGTTTCGCGCTCTGTTGCAGGACGGCACGGGCCCCTTGCACCAGGAGTCTTCGCAAGTAAGAGTTCCTCCGTTTGCTAATCCCCAGCAACTTTTGCTTGCCGCCAGTGGTGTATTCGCCCGGGACGATTCCCAGCCACGCGGAAAACCCTCGCCCCTTTTTGAAAGCGGCTCCATTGCCGATCGCGGCGATGATGGCAGTCGCCGTCACTGGTCGATGCCAGGAATCGCGACCAGCCGTCGGCAGGCTTCGTTCTCTCCAGCTATCTTCTGAATGACCGCATCGGCTTCGTCGATCCGCATTCGCAAGTGATCGAGTTCCAGCTTCAGTTGTGCCAGCAGCAAGCGCACTGCTCCCGAGAGCTTGGCGCTGGCGCCTTCCAGGATCCCGCGCAATTCTGCATCCACATGGCGTTGCCCCTGGCGCAAAGTGATTCCTCGTTCGAGCAGCAAGCCACGAATCTGGTTGATGGCGGCGGTGCGACGCATCACCCAACGCTCCCGTACCCGATGCAGGGACTGCAGATCCAGTTGGTCATCGCTCTTGATCGGTACGAAGCGTATCTTCGGCGCTCGACTGCCTCCGCAATCGCCTCGGCGTCAATGTAGTCGCTCTTGTTCGTCTTTACATACGGCTTGACATACTGCGCCGGCATCAGCCGCACCTCGTGACCCTGCTCTCTCAGAGCTCGCCCTAGAAAGTGGGACCCCTCCGCAGGCTTCCATGCCAATCAGTTCGACCTGCAGGTTCGCTGTGAAGTGCGGCAGTTGCTTGCGGGAAAACTTCTTGCGCACCACAACCTCGCCACGTTGGTTGAGCCCAACCAGATGAAAAAGGGTCTTGCCGAGAGATCAATGCCGATCGTGTGTAGTTGCATGGGGACGCCTCCTTGTTCCCCTCTTATACCCAACCTGCTGGCTGGGTAGAGGCGGCGTTGTGTCAAGAAGACGGAAAATCGTCATGTTGTACGAGAGATGGAGGGAGGCCCTCCGAAGTCGCCCTGTAGGGGGAGGCTGCAAACTGCCATAAGCTGCTTCGGTCCAATGACCGTGGTGGTGAACGTCTATGGTTAAAAGGCGTGACAGTGATCACGTCAAGTGGGGATGAGAGAGACGAGTGCAAACGAACCACTGAAGACCCATCGAAATACCTCAAATGACATCGAAACCGGAGTTGCGTCGCTGTTCCGGGAAAAGCATGGCAGATACCTACTTACTGGCCAGGCGGTGTCCGGTGCACAGGTGGCGTGACTCTCATTCGGGCTTTCGTACGGAACTTGAGAACCTGGTGGGCACTGCTAAGGGAAAAAGCACAAGCGGGTGCCCCGTGAGGCCGAAAGTACCGATGTGCCTGCCAGGGGCGGACTGCTTCGTACTAGCGTGGAAGCGGGGTAATTCCCGTGGAGCGAAGGGAGCAGGTCATCCCCGGCGAGATTGAGTCAACGGGAAACCGGAGGAACTCACAGTCTTGCCGCGAGGCGGCAGCCTTTCAGGGATGGCACGAGCCGGATGAATCGAGAGGTTCAAGTCCGGAATCTGTGAGCGGCTCGGGGTGAAATTCCCCGGGCCGACTCGGCGACCATCCCATTAGGAATGGTATATGCCGGGATAGCAGGCGCACCCCCTCAGGTGGGCTTGTATGCTGCCATGCTCGGGATGGTTGTATACGCGATCTTTGGCACATCTCGCCAACTTGCCGTCACGTCCACCTCCTCCTCGGCGGCAATGCTGGCCGCTCTAGTGGCTCCGCTCGCCTTGACAGACGCTGGGCGGTACTTGGTGCTGATGTCTGCCGCGACAATCGCAGCCGGGGTAATTTTCCTGCTGGGTGGCTTGCTAAGGCTCGGGGCGGTGGCCCCCCAGAGTCCCAGAGGGGACAACCCTGACGTTCCCCGACCGCCCGACCTCGGGATCACCAGCACGCTAACCGCTCTCGGCTTAAGGTTGAAGCGCGAAACTTCCCCTAACCGCTTCTATCCCACAAGCGGCCCCTGCTAGATTTCACCTCCGACTTCTTCTCTGAGGCCCAGGGCAGTAAGTACTCTTTTCAGGCATATCGATTTACTTTCAATAAGTATGGAAGCTTAAGCAAGAACCAAGTGCTTGCTTACAACTTGTTCGTCTGTGGGACAGGCGGAGATCCCCTTTTTACGGAAACTGCATTTATGGAGCGAATAATGAGTTGCGCGGATACACAGCCGGCCAATATCTCGATCGGTACATGTTCGCCACACAACTCGAGCACCGCTTAAGCTTGCCGAGAAGATTCGGAGTCGTTGGATTTGGGGGAGTCGGTGAAGTAATGGCCGGTGGCTCCCAAATCTTGAAAAGCAATAGCCTCCTGCCCGCCGGAGGTGGTGGCTTAAGATTCCAGGTTAGCAAGAAGTATCGCGTCAATCTTCGAGCAGATTTCGCAAGGGGCAGGGACACGTGGATCTGGGGCATGGGCGTGGGCGAGGCATTCTGATTCACGCCGAGGGGGATCGAGCTCGCAAGTGGTGACACGTACCGTACGGCAAAGAGCTAGGAGCAAAGCACCCACCGATTTGAGCGATGCGGCATGGGGACTCTCTAGTGAGTATCAAAAAGCAAATGGCTCGTGCGGAGTACCCCACGAGCCAGTGTTCGACACCCAACCGAGTCCTACACTGAAGAAGGGTCACGGACGCCATTACCAAAAGCTACTTCTTCACCGGCGGTGGATAATTTTTCAATAACTTCTTTATCGCCTTCGCTAGGTTTTTCTGCTGCTTATCAGGCTTGGCCTTCTCATCGATTGTCTTGCTGGCCACACCGCGCCATGCAAGATCTTTATTAGTGGAGTCGTACATGTCTAAAGCCAACTGACCGATGTAGATGGTGTCAGTCTGTCCGGTGGTTGTGCTCATCCCGCCTGCGCCACCGTACCACCCGCCTCGGTACCACCCTCCACCATATCCCCAATCCGAACTGTACGACGTAAATTGCTTTTCTTGGCCAATGCCAGCCTGATATCCGATATAGAGATTCGCGCTGTCGTCATCGACTTTGGTGAGTCCTTTGGTCGCCAGCTCCGCATCGATAGCGTCCGTGATTTGCTTGCTTACTAGATCATTCACTTTTGCTGCGTCTTTGAGAGCCACCCATTTATACGTCTTGAACTTCGAGAAATCGGCATTTTTGTCGAAGTTGTAGCGGACGTCCTGACCAAATGCGCTAAACGTGAGGAGCAGAATGCCCACCACCGACGGAAGTAGAGCTCTTTTCATTCTAGCCTCCAATCTGCAGATTGCTTTTGAGATCTAGGACAAGACCTGCCTCACTGCGATGCCGCAAAGTCAGACACAGGTCCGGTCCACTTAAAGACGAAGACACCGCTAATGCTAGGGTGACGCGGGGATCGCAGGAACTGTCACAATTAACAGACGCGATGTTTTATCCCGAAAGTACGGGAGTTGTCTGCTCAATGACTTTGCATGACGGGTTTTGCATTTGAAGTGCGGCTGCTTCGATTGTCCGAATCCTACGGCGGATCCGTGCCAGTTCACATATGGACAGTGTGATCGCGAGAGAATTAGGGAGAATCCTGGAACGGTGACACGTCCAGTTCCGGTCGGTTGAAGGACCCACGGTTCGGATTAGTGGGGGATATTGCCTTCATCATGGCGCTGGGTGCCCCCGCGTCTTCCTCTCAGTTTAGGGGTGATTCCGGCTAGCCTGTCGGACGAGTCCGCTGCAAGATACATAGTCTGTGACGGGAATGCGATCTCGGCTCCTGCCTGCTCGATGATCTCCATGACACGCAACAGCAAATTCTCCTGTATCTCCAGGAATTTGTTCCAGTCATGCGCGAACACGTAAGCGAAGAGCTCGACATCAAGCGTAGAGGGGCCGATCCGGAGGAATCGGACCCGTACTGAGGTCGGGTCGAGACTGGAATGCCCGGCAAGCAGTTTGTGAAGGCCATCCGTGACGGTGCGCATCTGGAGGGATGTAGTTTCATAGCGCAAACCCAGGACCGGATGAAACCAGAATTTGTCACGCACCGAGAGGGTCTCGAGGCTCATGTTCGAGATCTGACCATTGGGAAGACAAACCAAGGTCCGATCCATCGTCCGAATTCGTGTTGAGCGGAGGCCGACCTCCTCAACTGTTCCAAGGGTATCGCCCACTTTCAAGAAATCACCCACGTGCACTGCTTGATCGGCAATCAGGGAGATGCCCGCGATGAGGTTTTCCAGTGTTTTTTGTGCTGCAAGCGCTACCGCAATGCCGCCCACCCCCAGCCCTGTAAGTGCTGCAGTGGGGTTTATGCCGAAGTGGTAAAGAGTGAATAGCAAGCCGGCGAAGAGGACCAGTCCGTCCATGACCCGGCGAACGAGACGCAGGAACGCGGCAGATCCGCTCATGTCCGGACGACGCCGAACGAGATAGCGCTCGCCCCAGCCGTTCGCGAGGATGAGCAGCCACATACAGGCAGCGATGGCAATCACCAGCGCCGTGGTGGACCAGAATTGCCGAGCCAAAAGTGGCAGGCCCACTCTCGATATAAGCCAACCGATAACCAGCGCCAGAAGAAGTAGGCGCAGCGGCGGTGGCAAAATTCGCTGAGCCTGAACATCGACATTTCGAAGAATATTACGCTGGAATGCCCCGATACCCCGGCTGATCCCTCGGTCCAGCAATCCGGTCAGCAAATAGAGGAATGGCAGGCCGACAAAGATCGCCAGCCACTGAAAGAGGGGAACATTCGCCAGTCGCCGCTTGACCAAAAAATCCGGGAGAAATTTTTCCACGGTTGGCATATTCAACTCTGGAAAAACATCTGGAATCGCCTGCAGGGTTTTCGGGGAGAAAAGCCAGACTTTCCCTGCCTTTCCCCGATCCACGCGCTCGACCACAATGTCCAGATCACCCGTCGACGTGGCAATGGTTCCGACTAAGTCTTCATCGGGCTTGAGAGGGTCCGGGATGGATCCTTCTGGTGTGTCGCTGAGTTCGTTGAGCCGAGCGGGAAGGCGACGGTTCAGGACGATGGCAAGTTGACGCGCCAACTCCTCCGCTTCGGGGCCGCGCAAGGGGGTATTCAGGTATAGGGCAGCGATCTCACCATTTCCTTTCCGAGCGGCATTGAGAAATCCTAGGACGGTGCCACGAGGGGTGTTGCGTCCGAGGGTGTCCTTGGGCGGTTCGGGCTTCGCTTCAGCAGCAGGGGCCTTGGGAACGCCAACCTGGGACCACATGGCTGGAGTCAACAGCAGGAGCAGTGAGACTGCAAAGACTCTTCCGAGATGAATCCAGCCCTCATCCGAGGTGTTCATACAGACGACCCTCCACCCAAACACAGCAATGCCCAGTACTTCACCGCTGTCATAAGGGAATCGTATGGATCAGATCATCCTTGGCGATACAACTTCAGAGAACTGATAGAACTGCCAGTTAACGCGCCTGGGCGATACCCCGCAAACTACCCACCGAACTCTCTCGCGTACAGTACTCACATGGAGGCGCCAGTGCCGAAAATGAAAGATGGAAAAAACGTCGATCAAGAAAAAGCAAAGCTCAAGAAAAAGGAATATGAGCGCGAACTTCGCAAGTTGCAGACCAAGCTGGTCGAAATGCAGGAGTGGGTAAGGACCAACGGTGCCAAGGTCGTCGTTGTTTTCGAGGGCCGGGATGCGGCGGGGAAGGGCGGAGTGATTCATCGAATCATGGAGCGCGTCAGCCCACGCGTGTTCCGTCATGTCGCCTTGCCCGCCCCAACCGAACGCGAGAAGTCACAACTGTATGCTCAGCGTTACATGAAGGAACTGCCAGCGGCCGGCGAAGTAGTCCTTTTCGACCGCAGCTGGTACAACCGCGCGCTGGTCGAGCACGTGATGGGTTTTTGTACCGACAAACAATACGACGAGTTCCTCCGTATGTGTCCAGGGTTCGAGTCTATCTTGAAGAACAGTGGCACCATTCTTGTCAAGTACTGGTTTGAGGTTACCGAGGCGGAACAGCACAGGCGGTTTCTCAGGCGTATCGAGGATCCAATGCGACGATGGAAATTGAGTCCCATGGACCTGGAATCGCACCGCCGCTGGTACGACTACTCCCGGGCTCGTGACGCAATGTTTGCGGCTACCGACACCCAACAATCCCCCTGGCATGTCGTCCAGACCGACGACAAGGAGCGAGCTCGACTGAATTGCATCGCTCATTTGCTCAGTGTCGTACCTTGGAAAAAAGTTCCGCTGGAGAAGGTGATCCTCCCAAAACGACAGAAGCCGAAAGGGTACAAAGATCCCGGCTGGAGTTACCGTTGGATCCCCCAGAAATATGAGGCAGAGTCTTCAAAGCGAACGCGAAAGTAACCATGCTGGGGGACCTGCAGGCTGGAAACAATTCATCACCGCTTGGGTGCGTAAAACAATCGTGGTCGCAGAATGAGACGGCAGTCCCGATCCATCTTATACAAACTTATACAAACTTTTGGTGTCCCGATAGCATTACCAACAAGCCAGCAGTAATATGCAGCCGTCCAAAAAGAGAATGTTCGACGAGTTCACTGTTACTTTCCCTGGCGCTTGTGCGCGCTGTTCGATGTTAGGGTTCGATTGGACCTCTTGACCAGCCATAAACCGGCCTGTCGCAGGTGAGAACGGGCGCATGTCAAGTGAGACGCACGATGAGACTCCTTCCGCCCGCTCCGCTGCCAGACGTTTGTGTTAACCATTCGCTGATGAAGAGTGAAATCAATGGGACACCCGCTACTCTCTTGCGGAGCTCTTGGCGGTCGCTGCTGGCATTGGCAATGCTCGCCATACCGATGCTGGGAGCGTGGGAACTGCTCCGAATGCGTCAGACCTATGCCATACGTGTGAGCCACCTGCTCGTTGTATTTTTTGTATTCGAAGTGTTCGCAATAGCCTGGCTGATCACCGAATATCTCCGCAGCCGACAGTTGCTCTCAGATTCCAACATAGCCCGGGACCGACTGCGTATAGCAATGACATGTGGAAAGTCGGTGGGGTGGGAATGGGATCTGGCGAGTGGACGGGATTACTGGTTCGGCGATTTGCAAAACATGTTCGGAATCCAAAGTGATACCTGGTCCGGACCGGTGGACGAATTCTTTCGCTACGTACATCACGAAGATCGCCAGCATGTTGCGCAGGCAGTGACCGATGCGCGGATCAACCATACGATGTACGCGGCGGAATTCCGGGTTGTGCGTCAAGACGGAGCAATCCGTTGGGTGACCGCCACGGGATCGTTCTATTACGCGAAGAGTGGACAGCCCCAGCGCATGATAGGAATGGCGGTGGACATCACCGAGCGGAAGCGTGCTGAACAGACGTTGCGGGAAAGTGAACAACGCTTCCGACTGGTTGCGAATACGGCGCCTGTGATGATCTGGATGTCCAGCCCAGACAAGCTGTGCAACTATTTCAATCAGCAATGGCTGGATTTCACTGGCCGGCCGCTTGAGGCGGAGCTTGGAAACGGCTGGGCGGAAGCTGTTCACCCCGAAGATTTGCAGGCGTGTTTGCATGGCTATACGGACGCGTTCGATAAGCGTCAGTCTTTCGAAATGCAGTATCGGCTGAGACGCCATGACGGACAATATCGTTGGATCGAAGATAAAGGAGTGCCAAGATTCGAAACTGAAGGTTCTTTTGCCGGATACATAGGATCGTGCAACGATGTTACCGATCGTAAGCTCGCGACGGAAATGCTTGGCAACCTGGGACGCCGGTTAGTCGAGGCCCAAGAACAGGAGCGTACCTGGATTGCGCGGGAGCTTCACGACGACATCAACCAACGTCTGGCTTTGCTGGCTATCGAACTGGAAGAGTGGAAGCGACATGGCTCCGAATCATCGATCGATTTTGGCGCTCACATTGAGCAGGTGCGACAGCGTCTTTTTGAGATTTCCAAGGACGTGCAAGCTCTCTCCCACCGCCTGCACTCCTCGAAGCTCGAGTACCTGGGAATTGCACCTGCCACCAAGAGTTTCTGCAGGGAGCTATCGGAGCAGCACAAAGTCCGGATCGAATTCAGTTATTCCGATATGCCCCGCAATGTGCCCAGCACGCTTTCATTGGCCTTCTTCCGAGTCTTGCAGGAAGCTCTGCACAATGCAGTGAAGCATAGCCATGCCAAAGAGTTTAGGGTCGAACTACGTGGTACGCCGGACGAACTTCATCTAACAATCAGCGATCCCGGAATCGGATTCGACCAAGTCGAGGTCATGGGCGGTCGTGGCCTGGGACTGATCAGTATGCGGGAGAGACTGCAGTTGGTGAACGGAAGACTCGCAATTGAGTCCAAACCCGGACATGGCACCACGATTCGAGCAAGTGTGCCGATCAAGGCCGCCGCTGAATCCCCTGAGCTTCGCCAGACAGGATAGCGACAATTGTGTTGTGGCACGAGACCCCATTCAGAGAATTCTACTTCTCATGCTGTGGCATGAGAAAACCCCGCACGACGAGAAAATCCCACAAGAGTGCAGGTCGGCCCGAAACGAGTCGGGCGGGGGACAGCAGATTTGTGATCCGCAGATTCGATCCGCTGGGCGGGTTGCAATGCACTCTTATAATAGGTGCTGCTGGTAGAAATACCAGTTTTGTGATGTTAAGACGACGCCTATCTGAGCGATTCGTGGAGGAGACTCTGTCCAAGCCTCGAGGAGCGACTTCATGCGTCACATCAAATGTTTGTGTTTCCTGACAATCCTCAGTCTCTCGATCGCCTGCTCCCGGAAACCCAGCGATGAGACCATCGCCCAGGATATTGATAAGAAAGTGGCGGCTGAAGCGGAGGTCCAACCGGCACAAGTCCAAGTGGAGGCCAAGGCCGGTAAGGTCACACTCAAAGGCAAGGCGAAGAGTGAGGCTGCCCGTCAGGCAGTCGAGAAAATTGCGATGGAAGAGTCCGGAGTTACTTCAGTCGACGATCAAGTCGTGGTCGAACCCGAAGAGGCTGCCTATACGCAGCAGGGATCGGGCTCCGTGCAACATGCAGCGGAG
>Ga0307471_100002186_pt1 | contig 11144 bp, 14 predicted proteins | sample atmos_gasesAM3C__2_FD_204566 | JGI IMG/M metagenome (GOLD analysis project Ga0307471, IMG submission 204566) | Hardwood forest soil microbial communities from Morgan-Monroe State Forest, Indiana, United States - atmos_gasesAM3C_515 | ecosystem: Environmental > Terrestrial > Soil > Temperate... | reverse complement strand
GATCCCGGATTCAAGCGTTATGTGGGCTGGTGCGTGATCACAAAAAATCTGTTTTCGATTGCCCGTTGGCTGGAGCGCAAGAAAAGAGCGCAGGAGGAGCGAGAATGCAGCAAGCGACTACTTCCGCCCGACGGCGGAAGCTGCTCGAGGAAATCGAGCGCCTGACGGAAGTGGCCGTTTTCGGCACACTATCGGAAACCTACCGCACCTGCGGACGCCCGGGCTGTCATTGCCAAACGGGCGGACCCAAACATGGTCCGCACCTGAATATCAGCTACCGTGGGGAGAAGGGCAAGACCACCGGCTACTACGTTCCGAAAGGGGCGGAGGAAGCTACGCGGGAAGGAGTCGCCGCTTGGCAAAAACTGCAGGAGTGTTTGCGCGAGCTGGCCGAGTTGAATAAGGATCGCAATCTGCAGCGCGCCCGCGAGACCGAGTCACGATGAAGCAATGGCTGTGTTGGTTCTTCCTTGTGGTCGGAGTTGTACTCCTCCTGTGGATCCCGCATCGTCGCGTTAGCCCACATCTCCGTCCGCAGGCTGTTGGGGATCAACCGGTGCTCAACGATGACGAATTCGCTTTCACCAGGTGCAGAGTTTTGCGGGCTGTCAGTCCTGCGTTCCTCCGGAATCGCACGGGCCCATTAGAATTTTTCGCGACTACCTTTGGATTCTCAATCGCGGACATCGCGGATGATCATGATCCACCCTGGCTGGATTATCGAGGACCGCCGGGCCCTAATAGGTGCAGTCAACGTTTGCTTACTAGTTACAAGGCTGCCAGCCAAGTTGGCAGCCTAGCCGAGCACTTTCCAGCTAAATTCCGGGCCTCCGTAGGCCAAATTCAAAACATGGGTTTTGCACCAGCCTTTAGCTAGTAAGCACAAAATGCTTCTCGCGCTCTGTTGAGTCACATTCTGGACTTTGAGCAAGGACGTCATAGATCGTGTTTTATCACAGTTTTTGCCCAAGTCCCGTGTATAACGTCGTCGGCGTTGTCAAGAGTTTTTTTTAGACACCTCCACGCCTGCGAGCCGGGAGCGGGGTCAAGGGCGCCCGCGAAAGCGGGCGTTCATCGAAGACCCTTGACGCCGCGGACGGCTCGCCACGATGCGCGGCAGGACGAAGCGGAGCTTCGTCCCTGTTAGGAATCCGTTGGTTCACCTCGACCAAGGCTCGCTCCTTAGAATCCTACGGGGAATTTAACTAACTCCACCAACCAATTAGTCGCGTTACCGGTAACTTGGGTACCAGAACCCACTTGTCCGGTGACCGTTTATGTTTACAGCCCACTTTACTTCCTTTACTTCCGCCGCCGCGTGCACGGGGCGGGCTTTTGCGCTAAGATTCATGCAGGTGTCGTGCTGTGGGAGAGTTCAGCGCCATTCATTGGTTGATCCTCACCGTGATTCTGTTGCTGTTCGGTGGTAGAAAAATCCCTGAAATGGTGCGCCACCTCGGTAACGGCCCACGTGGCGGACCTCCAACGCATCCCCTTCCTGTGACGAGCACTATAGAAACCTCGCGTGGTTCAGGAACCGGAGAAAAAGAACGCGCCTGGCAATTCGTCCTTCGGCCTTGGCGACAACGCTAACGTCAGGTTAACCGGCGATTTCGAAATCCGCTTCTCCTGCAAGCACATCTGGTCCCCTTAGCCATCCCCCTTATCCACTCCATTCCTTTGTCCCTTGGAGTGTGGAGAATGTCGAACGGATTTGAGAATTCCGACCGCTTGCCTGGTCCCACCCCAAATAGTACAGTTCCGTTCGCAACGCCGTCTTTCACGGGCACGAAAGGAACTCGCATCGTGCCAAAAAGACGGTTTCAGAAAGGTACGTTTATTAAGCGAAATGGACACAGGGTGGGCCTGTGGCGCGTGGACGTGCTGCAGCCGGACGGCACCATCAAACGCCAGCAGCGCAGCAAAACGTTTGTGGGCCTATGCGAGCGGGCGGCGCGGGCCGCGTTTCAGCCCATCCTGGATTCAGTGAATGCCCCGAATGGGGCGACGCCGCCCGTTCCCAACAGGACGGCGACACTCAGTGCAGTTATTCGCGAATGGCTGAACATGTAGCAGGCACCTTGAAACCGAGCACACGGAAAACGGCGGAATCGCCACGAGCGAGTGTCGAAAAGTGGGGTCGCTCCGATCATCCTCACCGCCTTCTCCATCACTGCCACCTCCTCAAATGCGGGCTGCACATCTGGAAGACCAAGTTGCCGGCGGAACAATGAGCACCGCGCCGAAAACCTCCCGGAAAGCCACGACCTGAATTATGGGAGACCTCGAAAAAATGCAGCCACGGCCAAGTAAAAGAGATTTGTTTTTCGAGCTTCGAGCAGGAAATGGGCCTTCCCGCCGAAACTCAGGCCAACGGCCCGGTAGCCTCCGTGGTCTGGTGTTTACAGCGCTCCCTACTTGTTGCTAAGGGTGCCAGTGCTGAACCTGATTACCATCTTTAGCCACCTGCGTATCGCGGACCCTCAGAAGTATGACCATGAATGCCAGGCATGAGTAGGCCACAAAATTCACGCCTAAGAGTCCCAGAACCAAATCTGCTTTCTCCGCTGTGACCAAAATACTTGAGGCACCGGATTCCACATCTACGAGTACGCCGTTAATCAGCGTTGAGATGCAATCGTCGTGACTCGAAGCGTAAAAGGCAGAAGCCGCCCGCCGAGTGCCCAGGCCAACCGCGTTTGCTCGTATGGCGAAACTTCTTGATAGTCTTAGGCGTATCTCTGGTAGACCCTTACGCTAGGCCCCTTACAACCAGGGAGGGAACGTGAGCTCAACCCGCAACCCAGGGAGAGTCGCCGGATTCCTGTACCTGCTCCTCTTAGCGGCCCCTCTCCGCCTCATCTATATTCCCAGCAAACTGTTCGTGCATGGGAACGCGACCGCGACGGCCAACAACATCGCCGCGCACGAGTTGCTCTTCCGCCTGGGAATCGTCGGCGACCTGCTCACCGGGACCATGGCTATCTTCCTCACCCTGGCTCTGTGCCGGCTGCTCAAGGGAGTGGACCAGGACCTCGCTCGACTGATGGTGATCCTGGGGAGTCTGATGGTGACGCCAATCTACTTCCTCAACACGCTGAACGACGTCGCTGCCCTCCTGCTCGTGCGTGGCGCCGATTTCCTCTCCGTGTTCGACAAACCGCAGCGCGACGCCCTCGCCATGCTGTTCCTCCGCCTGCATCACGGCGGCGTCGTTGCCAACGAGATCTTTTGGGGCCTATGGCTCTTTCCCTTCGGCCTGCTGGTGTACCGGTCACGCTTCCTTCCCCGGGTCCTGGGCGTCTGGCTGATCATCAACTGCTTCGCCTATCTGGCCGTCAGCTTCACGGGCTTATTGTGGCCGCAATACGAGGCGAGGGTCTTTAACAGCGCCTTCCCCGCCATGCTCGGAGAGCTGGCGATCATGCTGTGGCTCCTGATCAAGGGCGCTAAGCCGCAACCGCTGGGTGCCGCAGCCTCATCGTTGGCGGCCGCCTAGGGCCCGATAAGTCTTAGTGCTGTAAAGTCGCGTTACCGGACATCTTCCGTACCAGGACTTTACTTTTCCTATTACCGCGTTACGCGCTCAGTCAGCTTGTGGTTGGTGATGTTGGCGGCAAAACGGTTCGACTTCGACGCAGCTTCAGCTCTCTCCAAGCTTTGCGCAGAAGCCAGATAAGCGGCACAATCAAAACCAGCCACGGAATGACAGCAACAATCGTGGTGATGAGTGACGCTGTACTTTCCCCCAAAATGGAACCTGATTCACGCACGGCATTCCAGACTTGAGCAAAGCCCCCAGTTTTCCCAGGTTCCACGCGAAAGTAGATTTCGACGGCAATTTTTTCTGTCTCATTTGCCAAAATCTTCCGTTGTGCTGTCTCGCTATCCAGTTCCGACTGAGTATCAGTCAATTGCTTTTGGATTTCTACGAGGTCCTTTACCGTCGCCGTAGGCTTCGCAAGCATCGCCCTCAAGTTATCCCTGAATGTGGTGAGATTTTTGATTTTGGCTTCTGTATCAACGACAACGGTCGTCTTATCTTCGCGTTCCGTCGTGTGTTCCAAGATTTTGCCCAGTTTCTCGACTGAACCTAAAAGCTTTTTCAGGTCGTCCGGCGCGACCCGCAAGGAAATGATGCCTGATGGGGGGGAACTGCCAGCCCGTGTCGTGATGCTGGAGGAAACGACTTCGCATTGTATCGTTCCGCAATACGCAACCGTCGATTCCCAAGACTTCTGGAGGTCCGATTCTGCGGTGATGATTCCAAGCTTGTGGCGCTCCGCTATATAACGCTGGGGCGATGCCGCGAGTGCTACCATCATCTTGCCCAAGCTCCCGTATCCTGAGCCAGAGCTTATGTATCCTGAGAACGTGGTTGCCTTTTTGCTGCATGCAGTTGCCATTGACGTCAGAGCCGCAAAGGTCAAGACAAGAAATCTGCGATTCATGGTCCACCTAATTCATTCACGACAGCATTCCTCAAACCTTCAAACCTAAACTTAATCAGCTTTTTTGTGACCAGCCGACAATTCCTTTCACTATATCGCGCTTGTGCCCGGTAAGTCGCGTTACCGGACAAGTCCCGTACCAGGACTTTTCCGATTACCGCGTTAACCAAGAGTTGAACGACTGTTCCCGCAGCTCTGGCGGCTACCTGCTCTCGCGTGGCCCATCCTTTCTGCGGTTTGTGCCTGCCTGCGCGGGCAGGCAGAAAGGGTGGAGCTGCCTTTCGCTAGCCTCTTGTAAGGTTCGCGGATTAGATGACGTTGTCGGCTGCTCCTCTCGAGTAGACATGGTAGCTGTCAAACGGCCTAGGCGCGGAAGAAAGGAGCCGAGCGACGCAAGCGATGTAAGATACAACCCGCCTTGCAACTAAAACAGCAATCCTCGAGGAAGTATGGAAAACAGGGGCGGGTCGGCGGGAATCGGCTGCTGGGGTTTCGGAAGCATGCTCGCCATCACCATTTCCTGGAGCGTCAAGCGCTCCATTCTTTGGATGATCCTTCACGGCATTCTCAGCTGGCTCTACGTCATCTATTACGCCTTCAAACGTTAGCGCGATTCTCTATCTCTCTAACCCCTCGACCTAGTGTTGTGTTCCGGAAATACGTGGCTGTTTGCTTTTGGGAGGCCTGGGCAAGCCCCGGCCCCACAGCTTTCGCGGATCGGAAGACCCACCTCTACAGGTGCTTGAAGAGATGCGCGATTTTCTTACCGGCTTCTTCGGTGTAATAGACGGTGACGTGCTCGCCCTTCTTGGCCCTGATGGCCGTATAGCGGCCAACGGTCTTGCCAGTGTCTACGCTGGCATGCTCGGAAACTTCGAAGGCTTCTTTGCTACCATCGGCGGTTTTTACGGCGACGGTTTTCGTGCCCTTGCCGACGTCGTCGACCGTGCCTTCGGTCGTATGGACCGTTTTGTCGCCGAACCACTCGACGGAATCAGGGGTCTTTTCCCCGCCTTCGCGCGTCGCGTGGACAATAAAGTGTCCGCCTTCCTTGCCGACGAGGTCGGCGCCCTTGGCGCCATCCTTCAGGCCGTCGACGGTGGTTTTATCCGTAAACCTGACCGTTTCGACGGTGCCGTCGGCGGTCTTCACGGCAATCGTTTTTGCTCCGGCGTCAACTTTTTCGACGGTGCCGGTGATGACGTGGGTCGGATTCTGCGCGGGCACGACGGCGAGGCCGGCCGCGAGGAGTACAAAGACTGCTCGGTAAGATGTTTGAATCAGACGGGAGCGCATGGATTCTCCTTTCGGACCAGCTGCCGTACTCTATTCAGAGCAGTGGCAAAACTTCGCCACTGGTGCGCAACCCTGCGCCAATCGCGCTCTCGTTGGCGGGGCTGGATTCCACGTCTTGCGCACCGAAAGAGACCCGTCCGACTTGCTGGCGCGCATAGAACCGTGCCGAAGGCACGCGGGTAATTTGTCCATTTGGCCCAATGATGGGCGCGGAGAAGGGCCATCCGGGCTTCGGATAAACCATGCTGTGGCCCCAACGATAGAGATAAACAGCAATCACATCACGGTCGAAGACAAAATTGCGCCCCGCCAGCACTCGGTTCAGGTCCGCCCGCAGCGAATCCTCGTAGCTGGAAAAAGGCGTGGTCAAGAGACTGATCCGGGCATTGGGCTGGTCAGCCACAGATAACGTATTCCCGCCGTAGAAAGTGAGCACCGTCTGACGAGTCGGGTCGCTGCGATTTGGGCCAACCCAATCCGCAACAACAAAATCAGCCCAGTACTGACTGCCCCAGTAGTAGGCGTCGTAGCCGAGGTCGACAACCGGCGCGGCGCTGCGGATGGTGACGTTCGCGGTCACCACCGGACTCAGTGTCACTTGATCGAAAGCATTCGCTTGCGACGCGCTCAGGAGTTGCGCGCACGCCGTGCGTGCCGTGTGCGACTGGCCCGCAAAAATTACCGCCTTCGCCGTCGCGCGATAAAACTGGCCATTCAAGAAGTACACTACGCTCGCACTGCTGCTGGTGGTGTCACCCCGAAGGACCATGGCTCCTTGGCGCAGGCGCACGTTGTTGTTCGCGCTGTCCATGGCCGCCAAGTTGAAAGGATTGGCTAGCAACTCCGCGTCGCTGCTTCCGTTGATAGCCGCAGGAATCAGCCACTTGATAATGTGCCGCAGAATCCCTGAGTTCCCACCGGGATACGCGAACTCCGCAAAATACTCTGCCCCGAGAAAACTGATCGACGTATAGGCGCTCACTTCGCTCGTAGTGCCATCCAGGGCGTCTACCGCATAGCGCGTGTAGAAATCTGAAACCGCGGGATGAAACCCGTTGACTTGAGTCTCGTAGTAGTCAAACGTCATCGGAGACAGATGATCGTATTTTGGATCACTCATATCGGCGGGATCGGTAGGTGCGCCCGGCTTGTGATTCCAGTTCATTAGATCCGCCCGCGCGGCCTTTAGGTCATTCACGATCTGCATGGGATAAGGAACGCTGTCCAGCCCTTTTCCGTAGGTGTCGATGTTCCAGCTATTCGTGCCGGGATTCACGTAAGGCGTCATGCTGTCGAAAAAGTAGCTGTAGAACGGAGACGGGACCACGTAGTTCTGCCACAAAATGCCCGTAGTGTTGTAGATGTTGCTGAGAAAAGTGGCATACGGCTTTACCGCATAAGCCGTTGCCGTCGACGCAATGTCCGGGATAGGCGGGGCGTCGTCACGATTCGCGTTTCCGCCAGGCGTGGGCTGGCCATCCAGGATCAGAATCTTCGTCCCAGGCCGCTGCTGCGTGATGTAGAATGCCGCGGAGCACCCGGACATCCCACTGCCCACGATAATGACCTCATAGTTGCCATTGTCCGCAAGGATCGGCTGGCTGCCCTGATAGCTGTCGCACGGTGAAGGCGAGATAACCACCGAGCTGCTCTTGAACGTCAGGCGGTTGTCGCGCAGCCAGTGCGCGATGTTGAACACCGAGCGCAAATTCCCTCCCCGAAGCACGTTGGGTTCCGTGCCTATCGGCCCGTCGCATGGGAACGTGGGCGAAGGAGCCAATTGCGCAAACGCCCGCATCGGGAACGAGTTGCCCACACCCACAGTTCCCGACGCAATGAGCATTCCATTCAGAAAATCTCGGCGCTTAATTCTGTCATCACGCTTTTTGTCGGGCATGAGGACCTCCTGGAAAGTACATTTGGAGCAACGGCGATGCTGCCAAGTGCCCGAACCCTATAACTGCCTCATGACGAACGCAAGACTTATTATTTCCTGGCAGAGCCGCCTTATCGGAGATTTGAACTAGCACGTTTACCGGGAGTTACTCAATCCGATGCAAAATGTTGTCGATATGTCGCGGCAATTTCCAAGGAGGCACCATGGAGCGAAACAAATTGCGATTCGTCGGTGTCGAGCTTTATTTCGACAAGTTGGAAAAGGCAAAGGTATTTTACCTGCAAACGCTTGGGCTCGACATTTCCGGTGAACAAGTCGGACATCATGCTAAGTTTGACGGTGGTGCGAGTTTTATCTGCCTTGAGTGCAAAGGGGCTGAATCGTACGCCTCAAAGGACAAGGCCGTTCTATTCTTCGAGACGCCACGCCTAAGCGAGACCGTGCTTGGAATCGGGAAGGAAAATCTGGTTCCGTCGGAAAGCAATTGGGCGGTTCTGCACGACCCCGAGGGCCACAACATCGTCCTGCTTCAATCAAATGATGGACGCACAGTTGCGCCCGCGGAGGTTCCAACTTCGTACTAACACCGACATGTCCGATTACCGCGTTTCTCAGGACTTACCGGGCGTCGAAGGCCGATTCTCCAATAATGCGCGGAACGACGGCCAGATTTCGGACTGAATCTTAACCCTCAGGTTCTGTTTCTTACCGTTCGTGTCAAAGGATTCTCACGGTCATCGATGCCTCTGTTAACATCCGCCACTTGTCAGTACGTCTTTCTGTTTGAAGGCTTCACCCGGGAAACCAACCTTCAAAGGAGGCCGCTCATGCTCCTTTCGCGAAGCGCTGTTCTGCTAACCTCCGTCGCTCTGTTGTCTTCGCAAGTGCCTCCCAGGCTATCGGCTCAAGGCAGCATTGAGCAGTCTGCCGAAGCAACGGCCCTGCACGATACCCGGCCTGCGAATTGCCGAGTCACACTTCCGGCTGATGGCGTTTTTGCGCCACCGTCAACAGTTTCCGTTGGGCCTTCCCGAACACCAGATCGATTTTTCTTTGGAACCGAGGGCCTTTGGACGGTACTCCCGGCGGACGGAACCTTGCGCGGTTCCGGTCCCGAAAAGCCGGGCGATTTCGCGTATAGCGACAAATTCTCCTGGTTTCGCACAGGTGCCCCTTTTGGGGAGCAGGATGGCCCAGTTTCGCTGAAGGGGAAACGACTGGACGGTCCCGCGCCTTCCTTCATCGCGACTCACGATAGCATTTCGTATCCCGGGAAAGACGGCAACGCCATGATAGTGATGGGCATGGACGTTCCTGTCTTCGGTTGCTGGGAGTTCACTGGGCACTACAAGGATCAAGACGTCACTTTCACGATCTGGGTCACGGCCTATACAGAGCAGGAAACGTCCCTACATGCCCTCGCGCTTGCCCTTAGGTCGCCCCCCGCGAGGAAAGTGGTCGTACAGCGAGTCCACATCGATCCCGAAGTGCAAGCAAAAGAGCTTGTATACAGAGTCCTCCCCGAGATTCCGTCGGCAGCTCAGGCTGCGAATGCGTCTGGAGCCGTTGTTCTCCATGCCGTGATCGGCACGGACGGCAGAGCGCACGAACTCAGTTATGTCTCTGGTCCACGGGTTCTTGCTCAGGCAGCCATCGACGCGGTTAGGTGGTGGCAATACAGGATCAACGTCGTCAGCCTCAAGCCTTTCGAAGCTCAGGAGGTAGACACAACAATTTCTGTCTTGTTCCCTCCGCCTTAGCGCTCGCCGTCCTTAAAGGCTATTGTCGATCCTCGCAGTCTAACTCCCCATGAGTCGCGTTACCGGTAACTTGGCTCCCGGTACTTGACCTTACCGATTACCGCGTTTACCAGGCATGTGGATTACTTCTGCCTTCCGCGACACGCCGAAATCCGGACTACCTCGATTTCGTTGTGAGTGCTATCGCCTGTTTTGCCAGCCATCGACTGTAACGGAAATTGAAGGTACATTCTGACAAGATGGAAGGAACCTCAGCGATGCGACTCTCTCTTGCCGCAGTAACGGTGGTGGCCATATTCGCCTTTGTTCTGCTGCTAATCTCGCGATTATTCCCTTACGGGGCTGGTTGGGCTGGCGTCTGCATCGCGATTACTTGCTTGTACGCAAGCATATTCGGTGCATGGGCGTTGCTTGGAAACAAACCGGACAAAAATGTTCGCGCAATACAAGGCGACATCGTGCAACGGCATCCCCTAAGGGACAACCTTCTGTATTTCGCAGTCGCAATGGCGGCGGTCACAATAACTCTTGCTGTGACGATACATGATACCGATAGAGGGATACATCGCGATTTTAAGAACGACTGGTTTGTTGGATTAGGGAGTGCGTGCGTTGCATTAGGCTACGCTGCTAAAGCGTTCTGGATTTACCGCAAGAACTGGCGGCTCTGGGCGGTCATTGCAGCACTATTCGCCCTGTTCACGGCGATAACAATTCCGTTCCTTTCCCAAATGGAGAAAGTGCCTTTGCTGTTTATGGGGCCGCTGGGGAATATCGAGCTGCTTATCGCGTTTGTTGTACTTGACTGGTTCATCGGCGGGCGGTCGCGTCGGCGGCCAACTCCTGTGTAGTCGGGTAATCGGCCATGTTGCTCCCCAGTACCCCATTCTTTACCGGAAGAATGGAATGACCAATTCCTTGAAACAAACCCAAGCTGCGAACGCAACGAAAAATCCGAACACGCAGAAAAGTACAATTGTCGAGGCTTTGTATGGTCTCTTGGGAAACGGTTGTAGAAGGGGCTTCGATGCCTCCTCTCGTGCTAACTCCAATTCAATCTGGTCAAGGTCTGCCTGACTGCGTCTATAACGCTCGACTAGTTTTTGCCAGAACGTTTTCACTGTGGAAGCACCACAACTTAATTCTAGCCCCTCGGTCAACTCCCGGTAGGCCTAACCACTTGAGGGGGAACGTCAACAGGCGCCAGGACTTTAAGGTTTGCGCAACTGATTTCCACAGGGCGTGTTATTGCGTGATGGGGTGATATAGAGAGACTATTTTGCGCATTAGGCACAGGAGGAGCAGGGCAACCGTTGTCGACAATTCGCATTCTCATAGCTGATGATTACGCGGATTGGCGAAGCCAAGTCCGTTCGCTTCTTCAGGCGCAGCCAGAATGGCAAGTCATCGCTGAGGCGTTGGATGGATCAGAAGCCATTCAGAAGGCCGAAGAACTGAAGCCAGACTTGGTTGTGCTGGACATAGGTCTCCCAAAACTGAATGGAATCGAAGCTGCTCGGCGAATACGACAGCTCTCCCCCAGCTCCAAGATAATCTTCCTAAGTCAGAACAATGATCCCGACGTCGTGCGGGCCGCTTTGGGCACGGGTGCCCAGGGTTACGTTTGCAAGACAGATGCCCGAAGGGAGCTAGTGCTTGCCGTCGATGTGGTTCTTCGGGGCAAGCAATTTGTCAGTAGCAGCATAAAAGGCTTCCCCGACCCTCAGGAGAGAAAGCCCC
>Ga0307471_100002185_pt1 | contig 11145 bp, 9 predicted proteins | sample atmos_gasesAM3C__2_FD_204566 | JGI IMG/M metagenome (GOLD analysis project Ga0307471, IMG submission 204566) | Hardwood forest soil microbial communities from Morgan-Monroe State Forest, Indiana, United States - atmos_gasesAM3C_515 | ecosystem: Environmental > Terrestrial > Soil > Temperate... | reverse complement strand
AAAAACCAATATTTCGGTTGCCTCCGCGATTTCGCAACAAGATCCTCCACCCATTCCTGACGATCCACCGATATTGGCTTACCGCCATTGGAGTATACGATCCGAACCTGCATGGCCAAGGAGCCTGATCAGCGATTCCAGCTGGGATGGTTATCAGACAGTCCGGCGAGTAAGAATGCATACCAGATCACCCTGCGCGGAACTGAGGCGCTTGAGGCGCTTGGCGTTGACGTCGAGGCGATTCGGAAACTACGGCGCTGTCTTGCGTATGCCTGCGTGGACTGGAGTGAGCGGCGGCCGCATATTGGCGGCGCGGTCGGCGCGGCGTTGCTGAACGTCGGCTTAAGACGAAAATGGGTAATTCAGGAACTCGACTGTCGCGCTCTGAGCGTCACCAAACTAGCCCGGCGCGAAATGCTGGCTCGTTTCGGCCTACCTGATTGAACCGTCGTGTTATCCCAAAGCGAGGACATTCGGGGAGCTTCTAGACTCAGAATGTGCAATGCGGAAGGAGTCCGTAGCCCTTTGGCGCTTCCTCTTTCGATCCACAAGCGGCGTTGGGGAAGTCTGGTCTGACTTCCCCGAACCGGACTTCTGGCCCGCAATAATTCCCGGATTGTCCGCGATTCATGAACAGTCGCCGCGAATGCCAGGAAACGGTCGCCCTCGCAAGCTTCTGGGACAACGCGACGCGGGGACGATATACTGGCGCGTCCAGATGCCTGCATACCATTCCAGTTTTCACCTGAAGCTTGACAACGTGTTGGTTGCCACCGACTTCTCCGATGCCTCCAAGCAGGCGGTTCTGTATGCGACCTCACTTGCACGCCGCCACGGCTCGAAATTGTTTGTGACAAACGTGGTTACCTCACGCTCCGAAAGCGCTCTGATGGACGGGTGGCGTACTGGACAGCAGGAAATCATGAAGCAGCTACTCGCCAATCGTCTGGACGGCATCGAGCACGAATTAATCGTGCGATCCGGCGATATTTGGAAAGTCCTGGCACAACTCATTGCCGAGCGAAAAATCGACCTGGTTGTGATCGGAACCCATGGGCGGACAGGTGTTCGGAAACTCATCTTAGGGTCGGTTGCGGAGAATATATTCCGTCAGGCTCCGTGCCCCGTCATGACCCTGGGTCCGAGTATTTCAGGCCAGGATCCGGAATTCGGCGCCGAGCGCATACTTGCGGCGACGGGCTTCGCTGCTCATTCTCTGTTTGCGGTGAGGTATGCGATTGCGTTCGCGCAAGATCTGCGTTCGTCCCTTGCCCTACTGCATGTGGTGACTTACGGCAGTGAGGGCTCCGGCGATGCAAAAGTCAGTCAGAGAGACGAATGTCTAGCTAGGCTTCACGCTTTGATTCCCGCGCACGTACAACTGGCATCAGAGCCGTTTTTCCTGGTTGAATTCGGTTCGGCTCCAGAGAAAATCTTGGAAACCGCAACGGCTTGGAACGCGAATCTGATTGTGCTCGGGTTGCACCGCGTTCAAGACGCATCGCGACGTCAGACGACGTGGGCCAAGGCATACGAGATAGTCTGCAAGGCCAACTGTCCTGTGCTGACGGTTCGCGCCCCCGAATGAGCGTGTCGGAAACCGCAAGTAACTGGGGCACGGTGCCTAAGAACTGGCGCCGAAACCGGCCAGAGCTTTAGATGTCCACACCACTCCCAAGCCGACCTCGTGCCCAGGTCTTTATCGCCACCACGGTAATGTTGAGCTTCATCTCCTTCTGGCGCGCGGCCGCTATCGTCCTTTCTGACCTTGCCTCCTCGGCCTACTACGCCGGGGGCGAGGCGGAGCACTACATCGGCAAGAGTGCTCCGTGGTTCATTCTGGCGGTTATGATCTTCAGCTACGCTGTGCGCGCACTCTACATCGAGTCCAGCGCGATGTTCGTGCGTGGCGGCGTTTACCGCGTCGTCAAAGAAGCAATGGGCGGCACCTTGGCAAAAATCTCGGTGTCGGCGTTGCTGTTCGATTATGTGTTGACCGGTCCCATCAGTGCAGTCTCAGCGGGACAGTACTTGGCGGGATTCATCGAAGACATCGGTCGCTATGCGGGCCATCCAATCCATTTGCCACCCAATGGTTTTTCTGCTGCTTTCGGCATTCTCGTTGTGTCGTACTTCTGGTGGAAGAACATACAGGGCATCCACGAGAGCAGCGACAAAGCCTTGAAGATAATGAAAATCACCACGGTTATGGTGGTGATACTGATCGTGTGGTGTCTGGTCACGCTGTTCAAGGTTCCGTCCCAGCTGCCATCCAATCCTCTTCACCCAGGAGCGATGAGGCTGGATCATCGTTCGCTGGGATGGCTGGACGGCACTTGGCTGAGTCACCTGACATTCATCATCTTGTTCGTGGGCTTCGGGCACTCGGTCTTGGCGATGAGCGGCGAAGAAACACTGGCACAGGTCAATCGCGAGATCGAACACCCGAAGTTGAAGAATCTTCAAAAGACGGGGCTTGTGATCTTCATCTATAGCCTGCTGTTCACCTCGCTCGTCTCCTTTTTCGGCGTCATGATCATCCCCGACGCCGTGCGGCACGAGTACTTTGCCAACCTCATTGGCGGCATCGCCATGTACCTCAGTGGGCCTCACGCGCTCAAGCTTTTGTTTCACGGCTTCGTCGTGCTTGTCGGAGTGCTGATTCTGTCGGGAGCGGAGAACACTTCCATCGTCGGCGCTAACGGAGTGCTAAACCGACTGGCGGAAGGCGGGGTGCTGACCGACTGGTTTCAGAAGCCGCAGAAGAGATATGGCACGAGCTACCGTATTATCAATCTCATTGTTGGTCTCCAGGCGCTCACGATCATAGCCAGCGGCGGAAACGTCTATCTCCTGGCTGGTTTATACGCCTTCGGCGTGGTTTGGAGTTTCGCCTTCAATGGCTTGGCGGTCCTAAGGCTGCGCTACACGGAACCCGAGCACCGGCAATGGAAAGTTCCAGGCAATCTTCGTTTTCGCGACAAGGAGCTACCGCTCGGCGTACTGGTCATCACCGCTGTGCTATTCCTCACTGCCATGGTGAACCTACTCACGAAAAAGGATGCAACCATCGCAGGCGTGATCTTCACAGTTGTTTTTTACGCCATTTTCACCGTTTCCGAGCGGCGGGTTGCGAAGCAGCGTCGAGGTCAGGTCGGAAGTCTTGAGCAATTTCGTGTGTATGGCAACCAAGAATTGGGAAGCAGTGCCCTGGGCGTACGGCAGGGCAACATTCTGGTGGCGGTCCGTGATCCTCGCAATCTTTACTATTTGCGCCAGGCCCTCGCCCGTACTGATACAACGAAGCAAGATGTGGTTGTAATGACGGCGCGCGTCTACCATCGCGAACACACATTCAGCGGCAGCATGGTGATGGAAGCGACAGATGTTTTCGACCAGTACGAACAGGAGCTTTTCACGGCGGTAGTGGCTGCTGCCGAGAAGGAAGGTAAACCCGTTTCCCTGCTAGTGGTGCCGGCAACGGGCGTGTTCGATGCCATCGTCGTGACGGCACAGCGTCTCGATTCGAGCCAGATTGTGTGTGGCCTCTCGAACAAGCTCACAGCTGATGAGCAAGCTAAGCTCACGGGAGACGCGTGGGAACGCCTACCGGAGCCCCACCCCCGTCTGGAACTCGAGGTTGTATTTCCGGACGGTCGCTCCTCGACGTATTCACTCGGGCCACACACGCCGCGCTTGCGCCCGGAAGATCTCGAACTGCTTCATAAGATCTGGCTTGAAATCACATCAGATCCTGCATACCGGGGCCTGCATCACTACCATGTGGTCGCGCTTGCCTTGCGGAAACTGGAACGTGAGCTGAAAAGCGGCAATCGCGATCAGCTGCGCGAACTGCTGCAGAACGAGCTTATCTATGAAGCCGAATCGGAGCGCTGGCGCCGTAACCGGAGTGACTAGAAGACCTCATCAGCTGGCAACAGCTTTCGAGGCAAAGATCAAGAAAGCATAGACACATTCGGTTCAGTGCCGTTTCCTGCAGCATTTAGTTAGACGGCTAGCGTTCAATGGGTACGCTGGCCAGAAACGGCGTTATGGGAAACGTCAAGGTTGCTATTTGTGAGATGGCTTGTAGCTCGTCCTCGTAGAACTAGAACTACAGACCAAAGACACGAATGCACATGTTGACATAGATGCTCCTGCGCGAGAGGCGGCGACACGAGGTTCTGGGTTGATAGCCGAAAAGGTTAAGACTCTTCAGGCGTCGGCTCATGCGAGTAGCTAACCCGAACGGGATCGGATGCGGTCCGGACGGGCCGAGACGTGTGGGGTGGTGTGCGGTTCGAAAGTGACCGATGTCGTAGGTTGGTCGGGTACTGCGCCAGCTTGCTTGCTCTTGCGACTTTCGGGTAGTCAACCTAATGCACTTGGTTGTCAGGGAATGTTTCGAGTGCGCCCATGACCAGAGTCGGCTCATCCACATCAGCCATAATTCTAGCCGCCGGAACATCAACGCGGATGGGAACGGCAAAGCAGTTACTGCGTCTGGACGACCGTCCGCTTTTACAGCATGTCCTCGACAATGTTCGCGCCTCCGAAGTAGAGGAAATCGTCCTTGTTCTGGGCTCGTCGGCAGAGTCGATCCAGCGGGAGATTGATGCGCACAATGTGTGCGTGGTCCTCAATGAGAGCTACCAGCAGGGTATGGGAACTTCCTTGAAAGCTGGGCTCGCCGCAGTAGGACCTGAGGCTCAGGCGGCGCTAATCGTTCTTGCAGACCAGCCTTTTGTCCGACCGGCGACACTGGACAAACTGATCGCGGAACATCGCAGCTCCGGGGCGCAGATCGCGATTCCAACTTACCGGGGTTTTCGCGGCAACCCTGTCCTGCTTGACCGCTCAGTGTTCCCTGAGGTGATGGCCCTTGGCGGCGACATCGGCTGCCGTGCGATCTTCGGGGACCATCCGCGAGGAATTGTCAAAGTGCCGGTCGATGACGTGGGGATCCTGCTGGATATTGATCGCCGGGAAGATTTCGAGGCGCTTCGACGCCCTGGAGATCGGGCAAAGAGGGAGGAGGCTTTGCTGGAGGCGACAGATCTGCAAGGTCGCGAGCTTGTCGAGGAGACTTCCCCAAAGCCCGAGTTGGTTATCGTTGGCCGGGACACGATGGCTATTGCTCTAGCAAAACTAGGTCAAGTATTGCGATTTACGATCACATTGGTGGACCCGTTGCTGGCAGTAGACGACGTGCCGGAAGCGGACCGCGTCCTTCACGCGCTTGATTTTGTGGTGCTGGGGGCGAATCCGGATCGCCATGTCGTAGTGGCCAGCCGTGGGACATGTGACGAAGAGGCGATCGAGCAGGCCCTGCGGGTGAACAGCGTCTATGTCGCACTGGTAGCCAACCGAAAACGAGGCCAGGAAGTGATTCGTGGCTTGCGGCTCAAGGGAATCGCCGCGGAGAAATTGGCGGGCGTTCGCGTTCCTGCCGGATTGCAAATCGGAGCGGCAACACCCGAGGAGATCGCGCTCAGCATCATTGCTGAGATTGTTTCAGAGCGGCGAAAGCGCTCGGGCGAAACGCGGGATCCGACATCGGGCGTGCGTTCCGAATAACAAACAACAAGCAGTCAATCTCCGGTATGCACGTCGCACTTGGTGATTACTTTATCCCCTTTTTGTTTTGCCTCGAGATCCGCGTCCGCCCCTTTCAGGTGCAGAGCGCGGGCAGTTCCTTCCCGACGCAATGCCACGATCTCGCTTACGATGCTTAATGCAATCTCCTCCGGAGTTATCGCACCCAGGTCAAGGCCCGCAGGCGTAAAAATTCTTGCAATCTTCTCAGCCGGAACTCCCTCGGCGGCAAGGTAATCGAGCACGAGCTTCGCCCGATGCTGGCTGGCGATCAGGGCTACGTACGCCGCATCGCCTTCCAAGGCTTTTTGCAGCCAGCGGTGGTCATTTTTGTGCTGTGTGGCGATCACGACGTAAGTGTGGTGACCCACGGGCGTCTGGGTGAGATCGAAGTCTTCCGCAATTACTCGCTCGGCCTGCGGGAATGAGGTCAGGTCGGCGCCGGGATCGTTCACGATAATGCGAAACCCGAGCATGTGGGCGAACGTCGCCAGGCTCTCGGCGATCCGGCCGTGGCCAGCGATCAGGAGCTCGGGCTTGGGCACGACTGGCTCGATATAAACTTCCATTTTCCCTCCGCAGGGCATTCCCACGCCGAGGAGTTCATCCGTCATGTCCAGGATAACGACGAGTGGCTGCTCCATCTCGATGCATCGCAAGGCTTCACTCCGGACAGCACTTTCGGCGCATCCGCCGCCAATCCAGCCGAGAACCAACTTTCCCTGCGCGTCAATGATGGCTTTTGATCCGCGCTTTGCCGAAGAAGAGCCCTCTACGCGAATCACGGTAGCTACCGCAAAGGGCTCCCTCTGGGCGGCGAGCTCGGCGATTTTTGCGTGAAGATCCACGACCGTCCCATCGCGTATGATAGTGCTCCCCAGCGCGGGAGTTCAATCAGGCGAGGTTTTCGCCTTGTACAGCCAACGAGTCCAAGCCCATTACGCCGCACCACGCAACGTGGGCAGCATCGATGAGCCCTCGGGTAAGGCGATCGTGAAGAGCCCGGTGGACAGCGACACCGTCCTGATCACGCTGCGCATCGAGCAAGGGGTCGTCCGGGATGTAAAGTTCAAGTGCATGGGATGCGCCGTGGCGATTGCCTGTTCGTCCATGGCCACCGAAATGGTTCTAGGTAGGTCCGTTGAGGAGGCCTCGAAGTTATCGGAGCAGGCGGTAGCCGACGCGCTAGGCGGCATCCCGGAATACAAAATGAGGTGCAGCAATCTGGCTCCGGAAGCCATCCGGCGGGCGATCGAGGATTGGAGGTCGCACCTGCCTGCGGGGACGCGGACGCATCCTAAATAAGGTGGGTCCGGAAACTTGGTTTATTTGTACGGTTCCGTACCGTTTGGGGAGCTACCTAAGTCCCCAGCCGATTTTCCCCGGTTTATAGGGGGCTCCGCAATGTGGTAACGTTTTACCCCGCGTTTCTGTCGATCAACTCTCACACCTCTGTTCGTGTACAGAACTGCCTAACACAAAGGGGGAAGCGATGATCCCGCCAGCCTTTGAGTACCTCAGACCTACAACGATTCCTGAAGCGATTGCCCTCCTACAACAGCATGGGGATGATGCGAAGATTCTGAGCGGCGGACAGAGCCTCATCCCCATGATGAAGCTCCGCATCGCCCGTCCCGCGTACCTGGTCGACATCAACCGCATAGCGGGGCTCTCCTACGTCAAGGAGGAGGGAGGATTTCTGAAGATCGGCGGGCTAACGCGGGAATCTGAACTGGAAGCCTCGCCTTTGATCCACTCGAAATATCCCCTTCTTGTGGATACCACGCACGTGATTGCCGATCCCCAAGTGCGCAACCTGGCGACGGTGGCTGGGAACCTAGCGCACGGCGATCCGGCGAACGATCATCCAGCCAGTATGCTCGCCCTGGGCGCCCAGGTTGTGGCAACCGGCGCGCCGGGTGAGAGGGTCATCCCTATCGAGGTATTCTTCGTGTCACTGTTCACCACCGCGCTGAGGCAAGGAGAGATTCTCACCGAGATCCGCATTCCGGTACCGCCGGTGCGGAGCGGGGGGGCTTACTTCAAGCTGGAACGCAAGGTCGGAGATTTTGCTACAGCGGGAGTTGCGACACAGGTGAGCCTCGACGACAAAGGCGCAGTCCAAAGAGCGGGCATCGGCCTGACCAATGTTGGAGCAACACCCATCAAGGCGCGAAAAGCAGAGGATTTTCTTCGCGGCAAAAAGCTCAACACGGAAAATATCGGGCAGGCTGCGCAGTTGGCCGCCGATGAGGCGCAACCGAGTTCCGACTTGCGCGGCCCGGCAGAGTACAAGAAGGGGCTCGTCAAGGAACTGGCGAGGCGGTCTTTGTCCCGCGCCGCCCAGAGAGCGGCCAAGTAGATTCCGCAAAATCAGCCGAGGAGCTGGCTATGGCAAAGAAGCAATTGGTTCGCGTGAAGGTCAATGGCCGTGATCGCCAGGCTGAAGTCGAGCCGCGGCTCTTGCTAATCCACTTTATCCGCGAAGTACTGGAGCTGACGGGCAGCCACATCGGCTGCGACACTAGCCACTGCGGCGCATGCACGGTGTTGCTGAACGGGAAGACTGTCAAGTCGTGCACTATGTTTGCGGTACAGGCAGATGGCGGCGAAATCCTTACAGTCGAAGGCCTGATCAAGGATGGCCAGCTACACCCACTGCAGGAGGGATTCAAGGAAGAGCACGGGCTGCAGTGTGGCTTCTGCACGCCCGGAATGCTGATGTCGTCGTACGCACTGCTGCATAACAATCCTAAGCCCAGCGAAGAGGACATCCGCTGGGGGATCTCCGGCAACCTGTGCCGATGCACCGGGTATCAAAACATCGTGCGCGCCGTGCAATTCGCGGCCGACAAGATAGCGCAAGGAGGGGCAAAGTGATCCACAAAACATCTCCTGAAATGGGTGGCATGGGCCATTCCGTCAAGCGCAAAGAGGATCTGCGATTCATCCAGGGCAAGGGCAATTACGTAGACGACGTGCGTCTGCCCGGAATGGTCTATGGACAGATGGTGCGCAGTCCCTATGCGCACGCCCGGCTCAAGAGCGTGAACACGGAGAAAGCCAAGAAGTTGTCCGGCGTGCTGGCGGTCATTACCGGCGAAGACCTTGCCAAGGCGAATCTGGCGTGGATGCCGACTCTCTCCTACGACAAGCAGATGGTGCTGGCGACGGGAAAGGTACTGTTCCAGTCGCAGGAGGTAGCGTTCGTGGTGGCGGAAGATCGTTACACGGCCGCCGATGCAGCGGAATTGGTAGAGGTGGAATACGAAGAGTTGCCGGTGCTGGTCGACCCGAAAAAGGCGATGGACCCCGATGCGCCCCTTCTGCGCGAAGACCGCGAGCAGAAAGACAATCACATCTTCCACTGGGAAGTTGGCGACCGGCAGGCGACCGAGCAGGTTTTCCAGAAGGCGGCCGTGAAAGCCAGCGTGAATGCGTTCTTCCCGCGCTGCCATCCCGCACCACTCGAGACCTGCGGCTGCGTGGCCGATTTCAACCGGGCGACGGGAAAATTAACCGTCTACATGACCTCGCAGGCTCCGCACGCGCACCGAACGGTTTTCGCGCTGGTGGGCGGGATTCCCGAACAGAACATCCGGGTCGTCTCTCCGGACATCGGGGGCGGGTTTGGTAATAAGGTTCCGGTTTACCCAGGCTACGTATGCGCGATCGTCGCTTCTCTGACCTTGGGCGTGCCGGTGAAATGGATTGAGACACGCTCCGAGAATCTTCAATCGACGGGCTTTGCCCGCGACTATCACATGACCGCCGAGATTGCCGCCGACCGCGAGGGCAAGATGCAGGCTCTGCGCGTAAAAACGCTCGCTGACCACGGGGCATTCAATGCGGCCGCCCAGCCCACCAAGTTTCCCGCGGGGCTCTTCAGCATTTGCACGGGCTCGTACGAATATCCCACAGCATTCTGCGAAGTGGACGGCGTGTACACCAACAAGGCTCCAGGCGGTATTGCCTATCGCTGCTCGTTTCGCGTGACCGAGGCGGCGTACCTGATCGAGAGGGTGGTGGATGTTCTGGCGCTGGAACTGAAGATGGACCCTGCCGAGCTTCGCCGTAAAAACTTCATTCCGGAATCGAAGTTCCCATACAAATCGTCGCTAGGCTGGACCTACGACAGCGGCAACTATGAAGCTGCTATGAAGGTGGCGCTCGACAAAATCGGCTACGCGCAACTTCGCAAAGAACAGGAAGAAAAACGAAAAAAAGGTGACCTGATGGGGATCGGGATCTCGAGCTTCACGGAAATCGTGGGCGCGGGTCCGGCGCATACCTTCGACATACTCGGCATCAAGATGTTCGATAGCTGTGAAATCCGCATTCACCCCACGGGCAAAGCGATCGCGCGCATGGGGACCAAGAGCCAGGGCCAGGGCCACGAGACCACCTATGCCCAGATCGTCGCGCAGGAACTGGGGATTCCTGCTGCTGACGTGGTCATTGAGGAAGGCGATACGGACACCGCGCCTTACGGCCTCGGCACCTATGCCAGTCGGAGCACTCCGACCTCGGGAGCCGCAACCGCGGTCGCGGCTCGAAAAATTCGCGACAAGGCAAAAAAAATCGCAGCCTACCTGCTGGAATGCAGCGAGAACGACCTGGAGTGGGAACCAGGAAAGTTCTTCGTCAAAGGCGCTCCCAGCAAGGCTAAGACGATCCAGGAAATCGCCTTTGCAGCTTATACGAACATTCCTCCCGGTCTCGAAGCGGGACTGGAGGCAGTCGATTACTACGACCCACCCAATCTGACTTTCCCGTTCGGGACCTACGTGTGCGTGGTGGACATTGACAAAGGAACCGGCGAGGTGAAGGTTCGGCGCTTTGTCGCAGTGGACGACTGCGGAAACATCATCAATCCCATGATCGTGGAAGGCCAGATTCACGGCGGACTGACCGAGGGGTTAGCCATCGCGTTTATGCAGCAGATTGATTACGACGAGAGCGGCAACGTGCAGGGCGGAAGCTTCATGGACTACTTGCTCCCGACGGCAGTCGAGACCCCGCACTGGGAGACCGACAAGACCTGCACGCCGTCTCCACATCATCCGTTCGGCGCCAAGGGCGTGGGAGAATCTCCCAACGTGGGCTCTCCGGCTGCTTTCGTGAACGCAGTAGTCGATGCGCTTTCCCATCTCGGTGTCCGGCATATCGATATGCCCATCACACCTTGGAAAGTGTGGAACGTTCTGAAGGAGAAAGGAGTCACCAGCTAAGCTCATGCCATTGAAGATTGAAAAGACGTTCGAGGTGGGACAGCCCATTGAGAAAGTGTGGGCTTTCTTGAGCGATCCTCGAAAAGTCGCTACCTGCGTACCCGGCGCACAGATCACCGAGCAGGTAGATGAGAAAACTTACAAGGGCGCGATCAAAGTAAAAGTGGGCCCGAGCGTCACCGACTATACAGGGGAAGTGCAGATCGTTCGGTTAGATCCTCAGAACCATGAAATTGAGATTCTGGGAAAGGGTCAGGACGTGCGCGGTCGTGGCAGCGCGTCCATGAAAATGACCGGAAAGCTTGGTGCCTTACCGGAC
>Ga0307471_100002184_pt1 | contig 11148 bp, 13 predicted proteins | sample atmos_gasesAM3C__2_FD_204566 | JGI IMG/M metagenome (GOLD analysis project Ga0307471, IMG submission 204566) | Hardwood forest soil microbial communities from Morgan-Monroe State Forest, Indiana, United States - atmos_gasesAM3C_515 | ecosystem: Environmental > Terrestrial > Soil > Temperate... | reverse complement strand
GGGAGCAGAAGATCGCGCAACAGCAGCCCTCCGTTGGCATGAGGGTTGGCTCCCATTCGTCGCAGGCCGGCGGGAGCAAGGCTTTGCAGTGCCGGCTGCAGGGCGCCGTGCAGGTCGAAGAGCTCAGTGGGTCGATAACTCGTCATCCATTGCTCGAGCATCTGCAGATGCGCAGGATTGTTCAGCGGATCGGATAGCGGCACCTGGTGCGACCGGAACGTTCCTTCAATCGCCTGGCCATCGACCAGTCGTGGACCAGTCCATCCCTTCGGCGTGGCGAGCACGATCATCGGCCAACGTGGCCTCGACGCTGTGCCGGCCGCGCGCGCCTGCTGTTGAACATCCAGAATCTGCTGGATGACCCGATCCAACGTCGTGGCCATCAACGCGTGCATGGCGGCAGGATCGTGCCCTTCGACAAAAAAAGGATCCCACCCGCAGCCCGTGAGGAAATGTTGCAGCTCATCTCGCGTGATCCGGGCCAACACCGTCGGATTGGCGATCTTGTAGCCGTTCAAGTGGAGAATGGGCAGCACGGCGCCGTCGGTGACTGGGTTCAGAAACTTGTTGGAGTGCCAGGCTGTCGCGAGCGGGCCCGTTTCGGCCTCACCGTCGCCGACGACGCAGGCGGCAATCAGGCCAGGGTTGTCGAATACCGCACCGAACGCGTGGCTCAAGGAGTAGCCGAGTTCGCCGCCTTCATGGATGCTGCCCGGCGTCTCCGGCGACACATGGCTCGGAATGCCGCCGGGAAATGAAAACTGTCTGAACAGGATCTTCAGGCCGGCCTCGTCGCGGGTGACGTGCGGATAGACTTCGCTGTAGGAGCCTTCCAGATACGTGTTGGCGACGAGCGCGGGTCCTCCGTGTCCCGGGCCCGAAATGTAGATCATGTCGAGGTCGTGTTGCTTGATCGCCCGATTCAAGTGCACGTATACGAAGTTCTGGCCAGGTGTCGTGCCCCAGTGGCCGAGCAGACGCGGCTTGATGTGCTCGGGACGAAGAGGCTCGCGCAGCAGCGGGTTGTCGAGCAGATAGATCTGGCCCACCGACAAATAGTTCGCCGCGCGCCAGTACGCGTCGATTCCGGAAACCGTGTCTGCATCCATGGTCATCTTCGTCAGTGGAGAAGCTGGTAGGCGGCCGCGGCGATCACCACCTCCTCGTCCGTGGGAATCACGTGTACCGCGACGCGCGAAGTGGACGTCGAGATCATCGCAGCGTTCTCGGCGTTGTGACGCTCGTCGAGAGAGATGCCGAGAAATTCCAGGCCGCCGCAGATCCGCGCTCGTACGGCCGGCGCGTGCTCGCCGATGCCACCCGAGAAGACGATCGCGTCGAGCCCACCGAGCGCCGCCGCGTACGCTCCGATCCGTTTCGTGATCTCGTAGCAATAGATCGAGACCGCGAGTCGGCACGCGTCGTCGGTTGCCTCGCGCGCAAGCAGGTCGCGCATGTCGCCGACGCCGCCCGACACGCCTTTCAGCCCCGAGCGATGGCTGAGCTCGTGCTCGACTCGATCGGCGTCCATGCCGGTCGAACGCGCGATGTAGGTGACGACGCCGGGATCGAGATCGCCGGACCTGGTACTCATGACGACCCCCCCGATTGGCGTGAAACCCATGCTGGTATCGATGCAGCGGCCCTCGCGGACAGCGGCCAGACTCGATCCGCTGCCAAGATGTGTGAGCACCACCTTGCCGCTGGCCTGCGCGTGTCCTGCGCGCCGCTGCAGTTCATGGATCAAGAAAGTGTACGACAACCCGTGGAAGCCATATCGCCGGACGCCCTGCGCATCGTAGGCACGCGGAATTGCCAGCCGGCGGGCCACGTCCGGAAGAGCGGCATGGAACGCGGTATCGAAGCAGACAAGCTGCGGCATGTCGCCGCGGAGACGTCTGACCGCGTCGATCAGGTGGATTTCCGCAGGCAGATGATTCGGCGCAAAGGACACGAGTCCCCTGAGTGTCGTGAGAAGTTGATCGGTGACGAGCTGCGGGGCGGAGAGCGCCGGTCCGCCGTGAACGATACGATGGCCGACGGCCGCCAGCGGATACGTGCCAAGGGGATCGGCGACACGTTCCAACACCTCGTCGACCGCCGTCGCGCGCGCGGCTTCGTCGATGGCTCCTCGGATCAGGGCCGAGGGCTCCGGTGCCAGCGTAAACAGCGCGAACTTGATGCTCGACGAACCGCTGTTGACAGCGAGCACCGACCGATTCGCGCTCTCGGAGCCGAGCGTCACAGGCGTGTTGTCCGCGTTACTTCTGCCCGAAGTGCCGCGCGTGCAGTCTCGCCGCTTCGGCCGCGTGATTGCTTGCATGGAGATAGTGGCCGTGGGCGAGATACGCTTCCCGCGCAGCCTGCTCATGACGTCCGGCGCCGTAATGGTTGCCCGCCTCCGCGTGGTGCTTGGCCGCGTACTCGAAATGCTCGGCCGCCTTTCGGTGATGCTCGACCGCTTCGTCGATCGACATGCTCAGCCCTCCTCAGAAATCGAATCGCCGCTGCGCCCGTTCTCGACGCGCAGCCAGCTCACAATCCCAATCGCCGCGCCAGCTGGCGCTTGGCCACGTCAACCAGCAGGAGATACGTGACCGTCGCGGGAATCAGAAACGCGAAATAGGACGTCGGCAGCGTGGTGAACCTCAACAGCGTGGCCAATGGCGTCATCGGAAGGACCACGCCGACGCCGACGATCAGGAGCGTGGTCAGCGTCAGCGATCGACTGGGACGACTGCGCAGCGGATTGCCCATCGTCCGGATGACGAAGAGCACGAGCGTCTGTGTCGCCAGCGACTCGACGAACCATCCCGTGTGAAACAACCGCTCGCCCGCGTGAAAGTACCGCAGCAGTATGTAAAAGGTGAGAAAGTCGAAGAGCGAGCTGATCGGGCCGATGAACAGCATGAAATCGCGAATGACCCGCATGTCCCAGTGCTGAGGCCGCCGCAGATAGCTGTCGTCGACGTTGTCGCTCGGGATGGTGACCTGGGCCAGGTCGTACAGGAAGTTGTTCAACAGGATCTGCGTCGGCAGCATTGGCAAGAACGGCAGGAATACCGACGCCGCCGCCATGCTGAACATATTGCCGAAGTTCGAGCTCGTGCCCATCAGCAGGTACTTCATCATGTTGCCGGAAGCGCGGCGACCTTCGAGAATGCCCCGATGCAAGACACGCAGGCTGGGTTGCCCGAGGATGACATCCGCGGCGTCGCGTGCGACGTCGGCGGCCGTCATCACCGAAATGCCGACGTCCGCGGTGTGGAGCGACGGTGCGTCGTTGATGCCGTCGCCCATGAACCCCACGACGTGACCACGATGCTTCAACGCGAGGATGATGCGGTTCTTCTGGGCCGGTGAGACACGTGTGAACACCGACGCCTGCTCCGCGAGGTGGCCGAGTGCGGCGTCGTCGATCCGCGCGATGTCGTCACCCGTCGCGATCTGTTGATCCAACGAGATGCTTCGGCAGAGATGCCGCGCGACGAGCTCGTTGTCGCCGGTGAGAATTTTCACGGTGATGCCGTCGCGCTTCAGCTCGGCGAGCACGTCGGCGACGTCCGGCAGGACCGGATCGGCGAAGCTGACGAAGCCGGCCAACACCAGATCGGCCTCGTCGTCGCGCGAGTAGGCAGCGCGCGGGTCCAGCCAGCGATACGCAACCGCGAGGACGCGCAGGCCGTCCGCGCTCAACTGCTCGTGGACGGCGGCGCACGTGCGTCTTGTCGGCGCATCGAGCGGGGCGACCTGACCTCCGGCTTCGAGCGCGGTGGAGAGAACGAGAATTGGTTCGGGTGCACCTTTCGTGATGAGGAGACGCCGACCGGCGCCGTCCGGCGGCGCCACGACGACGGACAGACGCCGACGCTCGAAATCGAACGGGATTTCATCGATTTTCTCGTAACCCGTAATGTCGGCTGCCACCTGGTGAAGAATCGCGACATCCAGAGGACTGCGGATCCCCGTCTCGAGTTGACTGTTGATATACGCGAGCGTCAAAGGGCGAGGCGAAGCCGCGCCAATCGGGTCCACGGCACGTTCGAACTGCATGACCCCGGCGGTCAGTGTCCCCGTCTTGTCGCTGCACAAAATATCAATGCTGCCGAAGTTTTGAATGGCTGGCAGATGTTTGACGATCACCTGATCGCGGGCCATCCGGAGCGCGCCCTGCGTGAGCGTGACGGAGCTGATCATCGGGAGAAACTCGGGCGTGAGGCCGACGCCCAGCGCCACCGCGAAGAGCAGCGACTCGAACGCGTCGTGCTTGAACGCGATGCCCATCAACAGGATGAACAGGACGAGCACGACGGTGGTCCGAAGGATCAGCAGGCTGAAACGCCGCAGGCCGTGTTCGAACTCCGTTTCCGGCGCGCGGCTCCGCAACCGAACGGCGATGTCGCCGAACATCGTCTTCGGTCCGGTCGCGATGGCCAGCGCAGTGCCGGTGCCGCTGACGACGGACGTGCCGAGGAACACCAGGTGCGGCGCGTCGGGGCCGGTCGTTTCGGTCTCGCCGGCGGCGGAGGCGTGCTTGTCGGCGGGCAGCGACTCGCCAGTCAGCATCGATTGCTGAACCGAGAGATCTCGTGACTCGAGCAGACGCGCGTCGGCGGGTACGAGATCGCCTGCAGACAGTCGGAAGACGTCGCCCGGCACGACGTCGCGCAGCGGTATGTCCATCCACGCGCCATCGCGAAGCACCGTGGCCGTCGGGTTCACGGAGACGCGGAGCCGCTCACCGGCCTGCTGCGACCGGTACGATTGCCAGAAGTTGATGGTGACGCCGAGCACCACCATCGTCACGATGATCAGCGCATCGACGTGCTGCCCCAGAGACCCGGCGATCGCGCTCGCGACGAGCAGGATGATGACGAGGGGATTCGCGAAGAGCTGGAGCAGCTGAACGAGGGCCGAGAGGCGGCGGACCGGAACGGGCTCATTCGGGCCGTACGCGGCGAGACGCCGGGCTGCCTCAACGCCGCTAAGTCCTGATTCGACGCTCGACATCATTTGGGTGAGCCGCTGTCGATTATCCGTGATGGGCAGGCCGCGCTCCGACACGGGCGGGCTGTGCTCAAACGCACAGACACACGCCAGCAATTGCCGCAGACTGGAGTGCGTAGGATTCGCGGATCGCTCCGCTCGTGTCGCGGGGCGAGAAGTGACTCGCACTTGAAAAGGGGAAAGATCACCATGTTGTACACAATCGCCGTCGTTCTCCTGATCGCCTGGCTGCTGGGCCTCCTCGGAACGTTTACGATCGGCCCGATTCTCCATGTGCTGTTGGTCGTCGCCCTGGTGTTGTTCGTCGTCGGCCTGCTGAGCGGTCGTCGTACCTTGGGATAGCGTATCGAATCAAGAGGGATGACGCGGTGTAGGAGGTTTCACATGTGGAACAAGAATGAGCGCCAAGGAAAGATCGATCAGGCGAAGGGCAGGGTCAAACAGGCGGTCGGCACGCTCACGCGCGACGATCGCTTGAAAGCTGAGGGTCAAGTGGACGAGGCCGTCGGCAAGGTCGAGGCCACCCTAGGAAGGACAAGCCGCAAGGTTGGCAATGCGATCGCACGAGTCGGAAAAGCGGTGAAGCGCTGACAATCGCGGCACACGGCGCACCGCAATTTTCTGCATGATTCTAAAGGAGATGTGATGGTCCCGATGATGGCTCAACCGCAGCCGGCTCACCGTCGCCCGCATGCACCGCCGATGGCGAGCCCGTTTCTCGAATTCGATCTCGCGGCTGAAGTGAAGACCCTTCACGGTGAGACGACGTGGAACACCGGTCGGAACTCCAGAACGCTCGTGAAGTACGACGACTTTCGCGTGGTCCTGATGGCCCTGCAGCCGAAGGCGCGTGTTCGCGAACACAAAACCGATGGGCGAATCTCGGTCCACATGCTGTCGGGCCATGTCCGGTTGAATGCGTCCGGGCGCACGTTCGATCTCCGGCCCGGCAGTCTTGTCGCGCTCGATGAGGGGAGCTCTCATGACATCGAAGCGATGGAAGAGAGTGCTTTTCTCCTCACGATCGCGTGGCCCGGCAGGGCAGCCGCGCACATCGGCTCCGAGTAACCGCGGCACACCCTGATGTCCGATAAACCGATTCTCACCACGGAGAGCGGCGCACCTGTCGCCGACAACCAGAATTCGCAAACCGCCGGTGCACATGGTCCGACGCTGCTGCAGGACCAGTGCCTGATCGAGAAGCTGGCGAGGTTCAACCGCGAACGCATTCCCGAGCGGATCGTCCATGCCGTCGGCACGGGCGCGTACGGCTACCTCGACGTGACCAGCGCCGACGTTCCGAAGTGGACGAAGATGAGAGTCTTCGAGAACGTCGGCAAGAGGACCGACGTGTTCATTCGCTTCTCGATCGTGGCCTCGTCGCGCGGGGGGCCGGATGTCGCACGCGATCCGCGCGGCTTCGCGATGAAGTTCTACACGGAGGATGGCAACTGGGACCTGGTCGGCAACAACACACCGGTGTTCTTCATCCGCGACGGCATCAAGTTCCCCGACTTCATTCACTCGCAAAAGCCGGACCCGTACACGAACCGCCAGGAGCCAGACAACGTGTGGGACTTCTTCTCGCACTCGCCCGAGGCGACGCACCAGTTCGTGATCCTCTTCAGCGATCGCGGCATCCCCGCGTCGTACCGCTGCATGGACGGCTTCGGTTCGCACACGTTCCAGTGGGTGAACGCGAGGAGCCAGCGCTGCTGGGTGAAGTTCCACTTCAAGACCAACCAGGGCATCGAGAATTTCACGTCCCAGGACGCGCTCGTGGTGGGTGGCAAGGATCAGCTCTACTGCCACAAGGATCTCTACGACGCGATCGAGCGCAAAGAGTTCCCGTCGTGGACGCTGAAGGTGCAGATGATGCCCGAGGCTGACGCGGCGAGCTACCGCATCGATCCATTCGACGTGACGAAGATCTGGAACCACAGGGACTACCCGCTGATTCCCATCGCCAACCTGGTCCTCAACCGGACGCCGGACAATTACTTCGCGGAGACCGAGCACGCGGCGTTCGATCCGGGTCATTTCGTTCCAGGTATCGGACCATCGCCGGACCGGATGCTGCAGGCGCGGCTCTTCGCGTACGGCGACGCCCAGCGCTACCGTCTCGGCATCAACCACACGATGATGCCGGTCAACAGCCCGCAAGGCGTGGCCGGCGGTGCGAAGACCTACGGGCGCGATGGCGCGATGCCGGTTCAGGCGCCGAACGGGCGTCTGAAGAACTACGAGCCGAACAGCTTCGACGGCCCGGTGCAGACCAACCAGGAGTTGTACGCCGGGTTCAACATGTCGGGTGCGTCCGGCCATTATCCGCAGGTGCCGCGGCAGGTCGATGACTACCGCCAGCCTGGCGATCTCTATCGCCTGATGCCGAAGGACGCGCAGCAGCGGTTGGTGGACAACATTGCGGTCAGCCTGGCGAAAGTATCACGCGAGGACATCATCACGCGATCGATCGAGCACTTCCGGAAGGCGGACGCTGAGTTCGGGCGACGGCTCACGGAAGGCGTGGCTGCACAGCGCGGCGAAGTCTTGGCAGCGAAATGACCGATTTTCCCGTGACAGCCTGAAAAGGGCCTCGTAAAGCGCCCTGCGCCAAGCCAGGGCCTGAAGCGGCTGGGAGCGTGCCCAATTGCACAGCGGCTTTCGTGAACGCAGCGTACTCTCGCTGCCATGACTGACGTTCGTTCTTCTCTCCGACGACCGATCCGCCTCTCTTGGCAATCGTCGGACGGCACGGATAACACGCGCGGATAGTCGCCCAGTCAGAGTGCCGTGCGACCTCCGTCGCGCGCACACCCTGCGTTCATGAGGGTCCGATGGCAAAGTTGACGTTCGGGGTAGGTGTGGGGTTGGCGGTCGCTCTTCTCGCCGGGTGGATCTGGGGGACAGCAGGTCGATCTCAGATGGTCCGCGCGGTCCAGACCTCGGAGCTGCGAAGCGAACTGCTCGGCGCGCGCGCGGCAGTACTCGATGCTCGCGTGGCGATTTACAGCGTCAACTTCGGCGAGGCCAGCAGGCATCTGGAAGGCGCTCGCGGTCTGCTCGGTCGCGCGGACGAGCGGCTCAAACGCCTCGGCCGTGACGACGAACTCAAGCACGTGCAGACGGCTATGGCGGGCATCGACGACGCGCAGCGCATGGCCGGCAAGCTCGATCAGAGCGCGAACTCACGCGCGGGCGAGACGGCGAAGATGATCGCAGACGTGCTGGACGCCGAGGCGAGGCGGTGATTCAACGCTCTGCGTTCCGGCCTCATAACGGTTTTCGTCGAAATACTCGGTCGTTCCGCTCGGTAGATCGCGTCGCGGCCCGTGTCGGAGGCGTGTGTCGAACTACCGAAAGATCGGAGACCGATGTTTATGTTGCGCAACCGTGTGAGCCTGCTCATAGCTGTGGTGTTTGCCGGTCTTCTGTGTGACGCATCGTCCGCGTCGGCTCAAATCGCACCTTCGCTCGGCTCGGCGCAAAGCTTCGCCGTGTTGAGCGGCTCGACGGTGACCAATACGGGCGCGAGCACGATCACCGGCGACCTCGGGGTCAGCCCTGGCGCCGCCGTTACCGGCTTCCCTCCGGGGCTCGTCGTGTCCGGCACCATACACGCCGCCGACGCGTCGCGCTCGCGGCCCAGAATTCGGTCACGACGGCGTACAACAGCCTGGCCAGCCAGGCGTGCACCCAGGATTTGACGTGCTCTCGGGGACGCCGACCACTCTCGGCACCTACAAGTTCAGCATACGAGCGACGGACATCAACGGGTGTGACACGGAGCTTGCGTTCACGATGGCGATCACCACCGGTGTTCCGACGCTGCCTCAGGCGTACGTCGTCTTGCTCGTCTTGGGGCTCACGGGGCTGGGATACTTTCGGCTGCGGCTCCGGGCTCGAGCGGAATGATAGCCGGTGGCGTTTAGTCGACGAGGTCCCATCGTCGGCAATTTGCCGATGCGCCGACGACCGTCTCGGTCCTCGTCATATGAGCGTGACTCGCGCGCGCGAATCAGACGTTTCCCTTGAGTCTTGAACCGCGGATGGCTGGTGGTGTCGGACGCGTGGTGGCCGTGTCCTCGATTGCACAGCGCGCGTCGTCTGAATTAGTCATATTGGCTTCATGAAATTCATTCACCTCTTCCTCGTGGGGTACGCCGTCCTGCTCGTCGGGATCGTCATGGCGCTGTGGCAGGCGCACGTCCTCACACGAGTCTCGCCGATGTGGATCGCTATCGGCGTGATCGTGGCGGTCGGCGCGGGCATCATGATGGCCGTATCTTCCGGCAAGCCTGCCATCACCAAAGAGGGCTGATCCTCAGGCTACAGGCGACCTGTTGCGAGCAAGATAATCAGAATCACCAGGATCAGACCCAACCCGCCGCTCGGACCGTAACCCCAATTGCGGCTATGGGGCCATGTTGGAATGGCGCCGAGCAGCATCAGCACCGCGAGGACGACCAGAATCGTGATCATATACATCTCCTCAACGCGCGCGAAGCGTGCGTTTCAACCCCGACGATTGCCTCGTTCAACTCGCGACCGTCAGCGCGATTGGCGCTGCAGGACGCCACACGCGGAGCATGACGAGTGGTGGCACGACGCAGGCGGCCAACAGCAACTCGCCGCTCGCGATCGTCAGGGGCGCGCCCAAGACGACGCCCAACGCGCCGATCGTCAGCACCGACATGCACCAGGTCTCGACCAGCCGCGCGCGAAACACATTGTTCGACATGCAGCGATGATGCATCGGAACGCCGGGGCTGTGTGTGCTCAACTGCACAGGCGCCGGGTTCCTTCCCAAACTCTGACTTCCGATGAAGGCGTGATGATCCGTCACGGACCGCCGAGGCAATCCTAATCTTAACAGCGGCCTCCCCGCCGCGCGGCGGCGGCTCGGCTGCCAGTGCTGTCCCATTCAGCACACGCACGCCGAGGCCGTGCGTGTAGTCTTCACGCGAGGAGTTCATCATGGTGACACGCACAGAGAATGGCGGGAGCAACGGCTTCCTGATTGGGTTGATCACCGGCGGAGCGATTGGGACGGCGCTCGCGATCCTGTTTGCGCCGCGCGCGAACGAACTGCGACGGCACGCGGCAGCGGCGGCGGCCGATCTCACCGACGCGGCGGCTCACGGATACCAGCAGGTCACCGAGCGTATTGCTGGTGTTGCGGATGGTCTGACGGCCAAAGGGCAGGCGGTCCGCGACGACGTCGCGGATGCGGTCGGACGGGGCGCGCGCGAGGTCGAGCACTTCGCGATGGCGTCGAAGACCGCCTCCGCTGCGAGGCGGTCATGACAATGAAGCCAATCGTCGCCGTCGGCGCCCTGCTCGCAGGCGCATTCGGCTCTTCGGGATGCGCGCGCGACGCACAGGCGATGACGCCGCAGAGCATCGAGCAGCAGTACGGCGTGTCGGGCGCCTACGCCGACACGATCGCCACGCCGGACGGCCCGATCGCCGGGACGACCGTGCCTGCGACGCTCGCCGACGGCCGCACCGTCCAACTGTTCATTCCGGCGAGGCAGAGCAACCAGCCACACGCCGTCTACGTGCGCGACGGCGACGGCCTCCATCCGGTGCACGTCAGGGATCGCGCCACGCGCGACGAGATCACGCAATCACCGGCCATCGTCGAGAAGCAGGCGGAGCCGGCGCACGCGAACAAGCGGTCGTGGGAGAAGGAAGCGCTGATCATCGGCGGAAGCGCCGGAGCGGGCGCGGTGGTCGGGGCAGTGTCGAGCGGCAAGAAGGGCGCGGGCATCGGCGCGGCCGCAGGCGGCGTCGGCGGCCTCATCTACGATCTCGTGACGCGCGACAAGAAGTAACTGCGGATTGCCGACGGGTCGCCAACGCGATCGAACCTTCGAGTCGCTGACTGTTCGCTTGTGCACAGCGCGTGCGACCACGCGCGTGTCATGTTTACGGCGCGGAAGCTCGAGGAAAAGCCACAAAGCCCTCCAATGGCGCGGCGAAAGCCACGCCGTGTTCAATACGGGCGCGTTTCTCGAATCAAGAAGCTCGGCTTCATCGAGTAGGACGGCGAGCTCCTGCTCAAGATCAACTGCTCACTGCTGAGTGTCGTCCTGCACGACTGAGGTTGATTATGCGATCTATAACCGTCGTCGACGT
>Ga0307471_100002183_pt1 | contig 11148 bp, 8 predicted proteins | sample atmos_gasesAM3C__2_FD_204566 | JGI IMG/M metagenome (GOLD analysis project Ga0307471, IMG submission 204566) | Hardwood forest soil microbial communities from Morgan-Monroe State Forest, Indiana, United States - atmos_gasesAM3C_515 | ecosystem: Environmental > Terrestrial > Soil > Temperate... | reverse complement strand
GAGTTCGTCTTCACCAGGGCCCAGTTCAGCGGGATCTTGCTGTCCTGCCCGCTCGTCGCCGCGAGGCTCTGCGGCTGGGCCGGCAGGGTGTAATTGGTCGGATTCGCCCCCGGCGGGATGGTGTCGCTCGTGTTGCCGCAGATCCCGGAGCTCGGAGACCAGCCGCTCTGGTTTCCGGCGGAATCCTTCGCCTGCACCTCGAAGCAGTAGGCCGGTCCGGTCCCCAGGCCAGTCACGAAGGCGTGTCCAAGATAATCGACCACGCCATACTCGCTGTGGGGATAGACGAAGGTCTGCGTCGAGGTCGACGACGGGGAGCCCGAGGGCCACCACTTCACGACATAGGACGCGACGCCGTCGCTGGAGCTCGGCTGGTCCCACTTCACGAGCATGCCCGCGCAATGCCCCGGCACGAGAGCCACGTTCGTCGGGGCGGGGGGCGGTGTCGTGTCGACGTCCTTGATGCCGACCTTCCCCAGGTTCTCCGGGTTGACGTCCGACGAGAGGTTGAATTTGCGGTAGCTCTGGGTCGCCGCGTTGGCGTCGTTCACGTCGGTGTAGTTCATGTCCGGGTTCGCCGTCATGCCGACCAGGTTGACCTTGATCTTGCGGATCTGGCTGCGCGTCGTCGTATTGGCCTGCAGGCCCGCGAGGTCGTCGGCGGGGTTGGTCGGAGTATCAGGATTGAGCTTGTTCCCCGTGCCGTCGTAGTACTGGAACGTCATGCTCATGATGTTGTCCGCGACCGGCTCGTAGACGAAGGAGGTGCCCGGCTGAGGCGCCGTAGGGAAGGCTCCGGTGACGTTCGTCAGGGAGACCCGATAGAGCGTGTAGGGCGGATTGTTCTGGGTCAGGACGATGTTCGGGATGGTGACCTTCTTCAGCGTCTTGGTCCGCGGGTTGTCGGGGTCCAGCCAGAGGTCCATTGATTCCGGGCCGACGGGCCCCGGCTTCGCCAGGACGTAGGTCAGGATCTCGTCGTTCCCGGTCGTGACGACGTTGTACACGGCGCCGGGCAGGGACGACTCGGGCGTCTGGCTCGCGACCGGATCCTCGAAGTCGAAGTCGCCGCGGATCGTGACCGCCGTGTCCCAGGCTCCCTCGATCTGCTGGTCGACCCTCGTCTTGTCGCCATCCGGGTTGTAGTTATACCCGGCCAGCCGGAGATCGGACATCATCCGATCGAAGGCCACGCGCGTCGCCTGCTGCTGGTTCGTGAAGTTCTCCGCCGACTTGTAGGAGTTCTGAGAGGCGCTGTAGAGGATGAAGGCGACCGTCGCGGCGATGGCGAAGATTGCCGAAGCCACCAGCATCTCGATCAGGCTGAATCCCCGTCTGCCCCGGTCCTCGTTCCTGCGTTCTCTGACCACCTGATCCTCCGATCCGCCGTCGGTCGCCCGGCGGCTCTCGTTCTCGTCCCTCAGAACCGTATCGTCGAGATCGTGATGCTCTCCGGGCGCGCCAGCTCGTTCCAGTTGAGGGTCACCGTGAGCTGGATCCCCACGGCCGACCCGAAGGTCGGCGCGCCCGGCCCGATCGCCGTGACCGTCGCCGTCGCCACGCCATTGGCCAGCTTCTGCGTGATCTGGGTCTGCCAGGGAGCGAGCGGGCTGGTGACGACGTTGCTCGCGGCCGTCTTTGTGGAGTCGGTCGACGCCGCCCCCATGTTGGTATACAGGGCCGTGAACGATTGCTTGGCGAACGACTCCATGATGTCGTTGCAGAGGGCGACGGCCTCGGTGGTGGTCTTGCCGGCCTTGACCTGGCGCCCGCCCAGGATGAACATCGAGGCGACCGAGATCAGGACGCTCGCGAGCACCCCCATGGCGATGATCACCTCGACCAGGCTGAACCCCTGGCTGTCTCGACTGCCCGGAGCGCGTGTCCCGATCATCTGGCGTGTCCTTTCGTTGCGCATGGCTAGAAGGTGGAGTAGGCCGACGAGACGGTGCCGGTCGGCGTGATGGTGATCGTGTAGCGATCGTTGCGCGAGCCGTTGATCATGCCGCTGACCGAGACGGTCACGTTGCCCCCCGACCCGGTCGAGCCGTTCGAGTTCATGGTGAGCGTCGTAGCGCTGCCGCTCTCGATGTTGATGCCGACGTCGAGGGTGATGGTCACCGTATTGCCGGCGGCGTTGACGAAGGAGTACGTGTTCGGGGCGGTCGCGTTGGTCTGGTCGTTGAGCGTCATGGTGCGCGACCCGCGGTTCGTGACCGCGTTGTAGCGCAGCGCGCGGATGTCGGTCGTCAGGTTGTCGGCCGTGGAGCGCACCTTGTACGCCCTGTAGCCGTCCGCCATCGCCGGGCCGCCGAAGATGATGAAGAGTCCCATGAGGGCCAGGACCGTCAGGAGCTCGGGGAGGGAGAACCCGCGGTCGCTTCGATCCGTTCTGCCGCTTCGTCCGGCGTTCATCGTGTCTCCTGCCGCACCTTCCAGGCCTTCGGGCTCTGCGCGCGGCGCCTATCGAGACAGCAAGCGATGTGCCATGGCCCGGTCGATTCCGCGTCGGCGGTTATCTCGCTCTATCGGCCGGAGTTGGCCAGATGGGGATGGCCGTCAGGTGGAGTACGTGATCGTGATCACGACGGACGGTGTGACAAAATGTAACGCGTGCCGTCGTCCGAATACGATTCCGGGACCGCCGGTTCGCGGGATCGCCGGGGCGGGCCGAGGTCGGGATCTATCTCAGGAGAGGGAGCCAGCAGGAGCGCCCAGGCCCGGACGGGCCGGGAGGATGAGAGCGAACCGGCTGCCGCGCCGGCCGGCACTCTCGACCTCGACGCGCCCGTCGTGCAGGACCGCTGTCTTCTGGACGAGTGCCAAGCCCAGGCCGGTGCCGCGGTCCTTGGTCGTGAAGAAGGGGGTGAAGATCCGCGCGAGGTCATCGCCGGGGATCCCCGGCCCGTTGTCCTCGACCTCGATGCGCACCCCCCCCTGCGGAGCGCCGACAGGAAGCCCGCGGATCACGATACGCGGCCCCGTCGCTCCATCGGCCGTCGTCGAGCCAGGAGACGTCGTGTCGCTTGCGAACGACTCGACGGCGTTGCGCAGGAGGTTCTGCAGCGCCTGACGTATGAGGGTTTCATCACCGACTATCGCGGGGAAGGCGCCCTGCACCTCCGCCACGATCCGCTCATTCCGGGGATCGGCCCGGAACTCGCCCAGGAGACTCTCCACCATCCGGCGGAGATCGACCTCGCCGAGGTCGAGGCTGGCCGGGCGCGCGTAGCGCAGGAAGTCGTCGACCACCTTTCCGACTCCTTCCACCTCGTGAAGAATCGTCTCGGCATGCTCGCGGGCCGGCCCGGCCCCGCCTCCGTTCCGCGCGATGAGCCGCGCGAACCCCTGGATGGCCGCCAGAGAGTTTCTGAACTCGTGCGCGATCCCGGCCGACATCTCGCCGAGCGTCGCCAGGTTTTCCTTCAGGCCCACACGCTCGCGGAGCGTCTTGATCTCGGTCAGGTCGGCCAGCAGGCAGACGACTCCCTGGACCGTGGCGGTCCCTTCCGGACCGGCGGCCCCCTCTCCGAGGATCGGCGAGACCATCGCCCCCAGATGAGCCACCCGGCCAGCAGGTCCCACCAGCGGGACGACTTCGCGCGAGTGGCTCTCACCCTTGGAGAGGCTCCGCGCGACGAGATCGAGGAGGCGCCCGTTGGCCGCCAGGAGATCGGTGTGGCTCCTGCCGATCGCGGCGTTCCGCGAAAGGCCGAGGAGGGCCTCAGCCGAGGCGTTCATCCCGGCGAGACGCCCCTCGTGGTCGAAGACGAGCGCGGCGCTCGTCATCCCGCGGATGAGGCGATCCTCGGGGAGAGCCGAGCCGCCGCCGGCAGCATCCCTCTCTTGCTTCAGCCTCACGACCTCCTGCTCCTGCTCGCGCAGCTTGCCCAAAACGCCCTGGAAGGCGGCCAGGAGGTAGTCGGGCTCCTCCCTGGCCGCCGCCGACTCGGCCTCGCGCACGGCGCCCGGAAGGGAGCCGGCGGCGGCCGCGAGGCGCCGGTACGGCTGAAGCAGCCAGCGGGCGAAGAGCACGACGAGGATTAGAAGGAAGACGAGGCCGCCGGCCTGCAGGGCGGAGATCGTGCGGAGGTTCAGGTCGACCGAGGCGAGGATCGGCACATCTTCCTCCACCCGGATGAAGGCGCGGGTGACGCGGCTCCTGTCCTGTATCGGCCGGTACGCGGCGAGTATGGCGTGAGCCGAGAAGCCAGCGCGCTCGAGCGGCGTGACCACGCTCCCGCCGGCCATGAGGCGCCGGATCGATGCCCCGCCGTCCGCCTTCAGATAGGAGTCGTGGCCTCCGACGCGCCCGGCGTCGGACGATGAGATGACCCGACCGTCCAGCGCCAGGATCTCGATCGACCGCATATCCTTGACGCGCGCGATCCGGTCGAGGAAGGTCGGCGGAATGTAGGGGGCCTCGGTCGGCCCCGCCGAGAGGCCGCGCAACATCTGATCCCGCTCCAGCTCGACCCTGACGAGGTCGGCCTCGAGGGCCATCCGCCCGGAGACCTCGTCGAGGATCGCGTTGCGCGCCACGACGAGGAGATGGACGTTGAAGTAGATCGCCACCGCCAGGAACAGGACGAGGAGGACCAGGACGATCTTAATCTGGCCTGCGTAGCTTCTGAGCGGCGAGCCTTTCATCGCGCGATCCCGGTGAGGCGCAGGTACCAGTCGACCGTCGGGTCGCCGACGAACAGCGCCAGGATCGCGGCGGAGCCCAGGAAGACGCCGTAGGGGAGCTTCGACTTCCAGCCGTAGCCGGCGTAGCGGATCATCACGAGGCCGAACGCCGCGCCGGTGACCGCCCCGACGAAGAGGCAGAAGAGGAGAAGCCTCACGCCCAGAAACGCGCCGATCATCGCCAGGAGCTTGAAATCCCCCTGGCCGATGCCGTCCTCCCGCGACGCGGCGGGCACGCCCCTGAGCGCCTGCCAGAGCCGGTACGAGGCGTTCACGGAGAGCGGGATGACGTAACCGAGGGCGGCTGCGACGGCCGCCGCACCGAGCGACGCGAGGGCGGGCGCCGGACCGGGGCCCGCGATTCCGGGCCGCAGGGGGCTCGCCAGGATTCCGGCGGCGATTCCCGGGAGGGTGATGGCGTTCGGGAGGATCTGGTGCTCCGCGTCGATCAGGATCAAGGCGATCAGGGCCGCCCCCAGGAGCGCGTCGGCGACGAAGAGGAGGGTCGGGCCGCGCAACTGGAAGAGCGCCCCGAACAGGAGGGCGGTCGCGGCCTCGACCAGCGGATAGCGGACCGAGATCCGCGCCCTGCAGTTGCGGCAGCATCCCCGCAGGGCCAGGAAGCTCAGGATCGGGACGTTATCGTACCAGGCGATCGGCGCTCCGCAGGCCGGGCAGAAGGAGCGCGGTGCTACGATCGACTGGCGTCGCGGCAGCCGGTGGATGCAGACGTTGAGAAACGAGCCGACGCAGGCGCCCGCGCCGATCACCAGAGCCCAGAGGATCGACTGAGGCACGTCCCGCCTCCCGGATCAGCGGGCGAGGATCAGCCCGCCGCGGTAGGACACGTCGCCCGTCGCCGGGTCGTAGCGGTAGTCCCGGCCCTCCGGGTCACGCGGCAGATCGACGACGATCCCTTTGCTCCCGAGCTCGGCCAGCCCCCGCGGATTCCTCCCTTCGCGGCGGGCGAAGAGCCTGACCGCCTCCGTCAGCTCCACCAGGTCGACCTGCACGCTGAGGTCGTGCACGTGGTTCCATGCGATGTTGCGCACGTAGTCGTCGGTTGCCGTCCGGTAGATCTCCGACCACTCCCTGAGCGAGGCGCGCTTGTCGCCCGCCCGGTTGTACATCTCGGCGTAGAGGCGCCTGACCACCGGATTCACCCCCGGCACCTCGAGCGCCTTCTCGAAGTAGCGGCCGGCGCGCGCATAGTCCTTCAGGTCGTCGTAGCAGACGAACCCTGCCTCGAATGCCAGGATCCACTGGTCGGGGTTCCGGTCGATCCCCTTGTCGAGGAGCTTGAGGGCCATCTCCGGACGGCGGGCCTCGGCGGTCATGATCAGCGCGCCGATCAGGTAGGGATCCAGGTAGTGCGGGTCGAGCTCGGAAATCACCTGATCGTAGATATGCTCCAGGTAGCGGTACCGATCGGTGATCTGATAGTTCCCGTAGTACTGGATCGACCATAGATAGATCGTGTCGGCGAGGATTCCGTCGAACCCGAGGGCCGCGATCTTGAGATATTTCCCCGACGGGAGGTAGAGGAGGGGGTGGATGTCGGACCGGCCGGCGGCCCGCGTCTCGATGCCGCCCTGGACGAGGGCGGCGAGGAGCAGGCAGGCGAGCGCCGCGAGCCCCAGGCCCCGCGACGGCGAGCGCAGGCCGGAAGCCGGAGTCATCTATTGCAGCTCCTTGTTCTGGAAGACGGCGCACGCTCCCAGGAGGACCGCCGATCCGTAGAGGACGAGATAGACGGTCGCGAAGGCGGGTACGGCGGGGTCGATCGGCAGGCCGTGCACGACCTGCCCCTTGATGTCGAAGTTCTGGAGGTTGGGCAGCAGGTAGTAGAGCGCGGCGCAGGCGGTCTTGCCGACGGGGGAGGTGAGCTTCTCCTTGAGCAGATCGAGGCTCCAGAGAAGGTGGCCGATGATATAGAGAGCCAGGGTCAAGACGCTCGACAGGATGGGGCTCGAGAGGCATGAGAACAGCACGGCGATCGCCGTGATGAGGAGGAACTGGAAGTACAGGAGCAGCACCGCGAGCACGAGCCGGGGATCGAACATCCCCTTCACGATCAGCACGAGGAAGAACCACAACGCCATGACCGTGGTGTTGACCAGGAGCGTGATCATCAGGCCGCCATACTTCCCGAGCACGAACTCGAAGCGATGGATCGGCTTGGCGAGGAGCGTGTAGACGGTGCGCCGCTCGATTTCCCCGCTCACCAGCCCGATGCCGATGAACACGGACGTCAGCACGCCGAAGATGTCGATCGACGCCAGCCCGAAGTCCTTGATGATCTTCTCTTCGCTCCCGACCGTGAGGAGCGACAGAATCTGCGCGAAGGAGATCATGGCCACGGCGAAGACCAGGAGCGTGTAGAGGATCCGGTTGCGGATCGCCTCGCGGAACGTGTTGAGGGCGATGGCCGCGACCCTAGCGAACATGTTGAGCCTCCCGCTCCCGGACCTCCGCCGGCCGCTCCGGGTCGGCGCCGCGCGACTCGCGGATGAGCAGATCCTCGAGGGACTCGCGCGCCGGCGTTACGGAGATGAGGGCGCCGCCGCGCGCGTCCAGGAACCGGAGGAGACGCTTCAGATCGTCCTCGGTCTCGACGCGCGCCAGCACGACATCCTCGCGGCGCGACACGATGCGGCCGCAGGGCAGGTGATCGTCGCGCAGCCCACGGACCGCCACCTCCCAGAAGCGCACCTGCCGCGCCACGAGGTCGTCGATAGCCCCGACGGCCTTGAGGGTGCCGCGCACGAGCATCCCGACCCGGTCGCAGATCGTCTCGGTGTCCGAGAGGATATGGGTCGAGAAGAAGACCGTCCGGCCACGCGCCTTCAGATCCAGGATGATGTCGCGGACTTCTCGACGTCCGATCGGGTCAAGACCGGACATCGGCTCGTCCAGGATCACGAGATCGGGGTCGTTGATGAGCGCCTGGGCGAGGCCGATCCGCTGCAGCATCCCTTTCGAGTAGTGGCGCAGCTGGCGGTCCCCGCGATTGCCGAGACCGACGCGCTCGAGCAGGTCCTGCACGCGCCGGCGGCGCTCCTGCGAGCCCAGCCCGAAGAGGCGCGCGTGGAAGTCCAGGAACTCGACGCCCGTAAGATAGTCATAGAAGTACGGGTTCTCCGGCAGGAAGCCGATGCGACGGCGCAGGCCGACCCGCCGGGCGTCCTCTCCGAAGATGCGGATGGTGCCGCCATCCGGGAAGATCAGGCCGATGGCCAGCTTGATCGTGGTGGTCTTGCCCGCCCCGTTCGTGCCGATGAACCCGAAGATCTCCCCTTCGCGCACCGAGAGCGTCAGGTCGCGCAAGATCCAGTACTTGCGAAGCGAGAGATGGGTTCGGTAGCTCTTCGAGATACCCGAGAGTTCAAGGACCGCCATGGATCGTCCCCGCGCATCGACGGTCGAGGCCCCGTGTCTTCCGACGTTCCAATATAAACCTGTGGCTTAGACTGTCAAGTTGTTGAACCGAAATGGGTTGCGACCCGCACGCGAGCGACCCTATGGCATGGGGCGCGCCAGCAGCCCGGCCCGCGCTTCATTATTAATGGAGGCGTGATTAATGGAGGCGTGGTCGAGGAGCTGGCTGTACAGCCGCTCCTGCGCCCGCACCATGGCGTCGATGTCGAACTGCGGCAGGACGGCACGGGCGCGGCCGGCGAGCTTCCTGCGCAGCTCCGGATCCCGCAGAAGCCTCCGCACGCGCTCCGCCATCCCCTCCACGTCACCCGGATTGCAGAGAAACCCGTTCACCCCGTCGTCCAGAATGTCGAGGGCCCCATCGACCGCCGTGGCGACGACCGGAACTCCCGCGGCAATCGCCTCCGGCAGGACCTTCGGCAGACCTTCCCAGAGAGAGGTCAGCAAAAGGACATCGAGGGCGGCCATCACCCGCGGGATATCCCGCCTCCAGCCGAGAACGTGGAGGCGGCCGCCGAGGCCGAGGGCCGCGGCGCGCGCCAGGACGCGGGCGCGCAGCTCGCCGTCCCCGGCCAGCACGAAGGAGGCGTCCGGGAGCTTCGCGGCCACGCGGGCCGCCACCTCCACGAAGGTCAGCGGGGACTTCTGCGGCTTCAGGCAGGCGATCATCCCGACCACCGGGGCGCCCGGGGAGAGGCCGAGCTCGCGGCGGAAGCCACTTGCGGATCGGGAAGCCACCTCGCGCCCCGCCGCCTCGAAGCGCCCGAGCATGACCCCGCTGCGGATGAGCGTGGCTTTCTCGCGGGCCACGATCCCGAGCGCGACCCCGCGCTCCAGGTTGGCCCGGGAGACCACGATGAAATGCGTCGTCGAGCGCGCCGCCCGCCTCTCGAGCGCGAGGAGCAGGGAGCGCAGCAGGGCCGGCTGCCGGTCGTTGAACCCGAACCCGTGGATCGAATGGACGACGATCGGCACGCGGGCGAGGCGCGCCGCCATCCTGCCGAGTATCCCGGCCTTGGAGGAGTGGGTGTGCACGATGTGCGGCCGCAGGCGCCTGAAGAGCGCCGTCAGGCCGAGAAGCGCCCGCAGGTCGGCGACCGGACAGATCGGCCGCACGAGCGACGGGAGGAACGTCGGCGCTACGCCCGGGATGCGGCGCGCCTCTTCATCGAGGAGACCGCCCGCGCCGCAGACGAGGTTCGCGCGGAAAGGGGGACGCAGGTTCGCCACCGTATAGAGCGTCGTCTCCTGCGCCCCGCCGAGCTCCAGGAGCGTGATGACATGGCAGACGCGGATCGAGGGGGTCATGCCGCCTCCCGGCCGTCGCGCTTCCGGATCTCGCGGAGCCAGAGCTCGACGACCAGGAGCGTCCAGATCATCTCGTCGTAGTTGCGCTGGCCGCTGCGATGGATCTTGAAGACCGCCGCCACCGCGTCGTGCTTGAGGTAGTCGCGCGTCCGCGCCCCTTCGCCCAGGATCAGCTCCTGCGCCACGCTGCCGAGATCTCCGCGGAACCAGTGGTCGATCGGCAGGCCGAAACCGGCCTTCCTCCCCTTCAGGACGTTCTCGGGGATGCGACCCCGGTAGACCCGCCGCAGGAACCACTTGCCGGTGCGGCCGCGCACCTTGAAGCGCGACGGCACGGTCGCGGCGAACTCGACGACCCGGTGATCGAGGAACGGGCTCCTCAGCTCGACCCCGAAAGCCATCGACGTGATGTCCGCCTTGAAGAGGAGGTTGTCGGGAAGGTAACGCTCCTGGTCGGCCCGCAGCAGCGTGCCGATGAGATCCGGCGACCCCCAGTCGTTCGGGATCCGCCCCAGGCCGCGGGTCGGATCGATCCCGGCGACTCTCGCGGCGAAGTCGGGCCGGTACAGCCGCGCGATCCGCCGCGCCCCGGGGTTCGCCATCCAGAGGGCGTTGCGCTCGCGTGTCGGCAGCTCCCATCCGTCCAGCAGCCGGCGCAGCCTGCCGGGAAGGTTGCGGCGACTCCTCTCCGAGGAGATCGCCTCGAGGAGCGCATAGAAAGGCGTGCGTGACACCAGGCCCGGCAGCCAGCCGAAGCTCTCCGCGAGCACGTGCGCCCGGTAGCGATCGTATCCGCCGAAGGTCTCGTCGCCTCCGTCGCCGACCAGTCCCACCTTGACGTGGCGCGCGATCTCGCGGGCCAGTATCCAGGAGGGCACCGTCGACGGGTCCGCGAACGGCACCTGCATGTGCCGTACGATCGCGGCGAGATCCTCGATCTCGAGGCGCGGGACCTCGATCTCGATGTGCTCCATGCCGAAGCGCGCCGCCACCTCGCGCGCGAGAGGCCGCTCGTCGTAGTCCGATTCCGGGAACCCGACGGTGAAGGAGCGGAACGAGCGGGTCAGGTTCCGGCGGAGGTGGTAGGCGACGGCGGCGGAATCGAGCCCCCCGGACAGAAGCAGCGCCACGGGGACGTCGCTCCGGAGCCGGACTCTGACCGCCTCGTCCATCAGCGCGCGGTAGCGCTCCTGGAGGGTGGCCAGCGTCTGTCCCTCCGGCGCCGGGGAGGGCGCCGGGACCGTCCAGTAGCGCTGGAGGCGCACGCTGCCCGACTGGAACAGGAGAAAGTGGGCCGGCGGAAGCTGCAGCACCGACGAGAAGGGCGACCGCGGGTGGGGCCAGTAACGGAGGGCGAGGACGTGGTGGATCGCTTCGGGATCGGGCTCCGGCGAGAAGCCCGGCTCGGCCAACATAGCGCGCATCTCGGAGGCGAAGTGGATGCCGTCGGGGGCCAGGCGGTAGCGCAGCGGCTTGACCCCCAGCCTGTCGCGCGCCAGGAGGAGCGCGCGACGCCGGCCGTCCCAGAGGGCGAAGGCGAACATGCCGACGAGCCGGTGCAGGCAGTCGATGCCCTCGAGAAGGTACAGCCTCAGGAGGACCTCGGTGTCCCCTCCCGATCGGAACCGGATGCCGCGGCGCTTCATCTCTTCGCGCAGCTCGACGAAATTGTAGATCTCGCCGTTGAAGACCAGGACGATCTGGCCGTCCTCG
>Ga0307471_100002182_pt1 | contig 11148 bp, 6 predicted proteins | sample atmos_gasesAM3C__2_FD_204566 | JGI IMG/M metagenome (GOLD analysis project Ga0307471, IMG submission 204566) | Hardwood forest soil microbial communities from Morgan-Monroe State Forest, Indiana, United States - atmos_gasesAM3C_515 | ecosystem: Environmental > Terrestrial > Soil > Temperate... | reverse complement strand
GGGGTCTTCGACCCCACCGAAACGGGCCTGACGCTGGTAGCGACCAACATCCGGTTCCGCGACGGCAGCTACTCGAACTTCAACAACACCGACCTGGCCGGCAATGCCGGTTTCAACGAGATCTTCCCGCTGTTCAGCTGGTACGTGATCGAGACGGATACGACCCGCTACAAGACCACCGGGACCCACGTGGTATACGACGCCGGCGGACCGGCCGACGGCACCTGCACCTCGACGACCGCGCCCTGCGGCAGCTCCGCGATTGCCGCGAACATGGCGAATACGGCCGAAACGGTTCCGTTGCCGTCCAACCTGCGGGTGCCAGGCGCCTTTTATTGCGCCAATGCAGACTGCACCGACGTGCCTGCGCCGCGGGCGCCCGGCGGCAACGGCGGGTCAACCGGCCGAGTCGATCCGCCGATCGTGCACCCCTACGGCTCGTCCTATGGCTGGCAGGGATTCTCCGGGCAGAACTCGTTCATCGAGTTCGGCAAGAAGCCCTATGCAGCCGGCGAGAATGGCGGCATCCATGGAGAGGTGATTTACGCCTCGACCCGTCCGTTCGATGATCCGACGCTCCTGATTCATACCAGCTGGACGCCGGATGTCCCTGGCGTGACGATCAACCTCTACCAGGAGACGACCGCACCGGACGGTAGCACCGCGCTCAAGTTGGTCGACACCACCAAGACCAGCAGCTTTGACGACTGGGCCCAGGGCTTCCGGTCCGCGGGCATTCCGAACATGAACTGTCCGGGCCAGGGCCGGGATACCGGCACCAACGCGGACCTGTTCTTCTTCTCGCTCTTCAACCAGCCGAATTCCCTGGACGTGTACAAGAACGGCTGGGCGGGCGCAACGGCACTGCCGAACAATGCGCAGTTCAAGTGCTATGACGGCATGCACAACTGGAACCAGCTGCAGCCGGCGCCGTACGACGGCATGTACCAGTTCCCCAGCATCACCTCGTTCAGTCCGACAACCGGGAAACCGACCGGCACGAACTGCACGGCGTGCATAGCGAACCCGGATACGACGGATCCGTTCCGCGCCGGTACCCCGATGCTGCCCCCCGGCAAGTACGTGGTCGAAATGGTGGTGCCGCCCGGCTACGAGCTGGTCAAGGAAGAGGACAAGAACATCCTGATCGGCGACGTCTACATCGCGCCCGCGACCACGCAGTTCGGCGCACTCGCCAGCATCTTCATCCTGCCCGACCAGGCCGAAGTCAGCGCGCTCTACAACGCCAACAACGCGCAGAACCCGACCCAGACGTTCGGCCGCACGAGCCTGCCGAGCCACGAGGGCGACACGGGGAGCGTCGAGACCTTCTGGCCCTGCGTCGGGCAGATGCGTATCGTTCCCGACTACATCAGCCTGTTCCCCAGGTCCGCCGAAGTGGCGCCGTTCGCCGGGGCATTGCGGCCGCTGTGCGATCGCAAGGAAGTGACGGTGGATGACCAGACCGGCGCACTGGCGAAGTTCTGGGTGTTCACCTCGGCCCACGTCGCCGCCCACTTCACCGGCGTGATCACGGACGACTACACCTCCGAGTTCGACCCGTTCTCGCCGCAGTTCGGCGAGAAGTTCTCGCCGGCCGATCTGCCGGTGGCGATCAAGGATTGGACCGGCACTGAGATCTCGCGCGTGTACGCCGATCATTGGGGCACTTATAACGGCCTGACGTACTCGACCTGGGAAGTCAACCCGCCCAATCCGACCGGCTATGCGCCGACCATGATGGTCACCTGCATGAACGATCCGGGCACCGGGGCGACGCCTGATCCGTTGTACAACCCGTCCTACAGCGATTTCTGCTACGAGATCCCGTTCATGCCAGGGCAGACGCAGTACATGGATACGCCGGTCGTGCCGACTTCGGCCTTCGCCGGCGCGGGCTACAACAACCCCGACTGCGCCTACCCGGATCTGACCCCGGCGATCAAGGAGGTCGACAGCAGCAGTGGAGTCGGGCCCTGGGTCGCGGCCGGTGCCACGCCTGGCACGCTGACGATCACGGCCCTGGGTGACGTGTCGGTGAACAACCACGGCTACGTCGGCCCCTCCGGAAACACCGCTCCCTACAACCAGAAAGTCGTGACGCGGCACTACGGCTTCGGTGCCACGGCAGGCACGGTGGCGCTGGTCGGCGCCGACGGCGTCGCGCGCCCCTTGACCGGTGTCAGCTGGAGCGATCTGACGATCACGGGTACGGTTCCCACGGGCGTTCCGAACTGCGGCATAACGCAGCAAGGGCAGAGCGCCGCCCAGTGCGGTGAATTGGTCATCACGGCCGCGAACGGCAAGCAGTCGATCGACACCATCACGGTCACGATCGGCGGCAAGGGGCCGACGCACGTCGCCGCCACCGCCAGCGTCCAGGCCGCGATCGATGCGGCCACGCCGGGCGACATGCTGATGATCGACCCGACCTGCACCAGCACGACCGGAACAACGGTTGCGTGCACGACCGCCGGCGCGACCCACGCGCAGTCGACGCACCAGGAAATGCTGCTGATGTGGAAGCCGGTCCGGCTGCAGGGCGTTGGAGCGATCTCGAGCATCATCAACGCCAATCCGCATCCGGCCGGCAAGATCGACACCTGGCGCACACGCGTCAACTGCCTCTTCGGGCTGGCCACCAATGGCTCGCCCGTGACGAGCACCAATCCGTTCGACGCCTACGGCACCGGCGCGACCTGTCCGGCGGCGCAGCTGGGGGCGGTCGACCGGCTGCCCCTGGAGGCCACCGTCGGTTGGGACGCCGGCTTGAACGGCAACCTGGCCGAGCTGCTGCAGGAGCCCTCGCTCATGGGTGCCCTGGAGGGAGCCGCCCTCACGGTGCTGTCGAAGGGCGTGGACTTCCACGGAGCCAATCAGTACGACCCGACGCTGCTCGGCGGCTTCCCGACCACAACCACGCTGCTGACGTCCGGGAATTGCGGAACGTCCCAGACGACTAATCCGTTCAAGAGCAACTTCTGGTGCAACCCGTCGAGCATCGACGGCCTGGGCATCACGAACAGCTCGCAGGGCGGCGGCGGCATCTTCATCCATGGCTGGGGCCACAACCTGCAGGTCGCCAATAACCGCATCTACAACAACGCGGGCACGCTCTCGGGCGGTATCAACCTGGGCCAGGGCGAGTTTCCGCCCGGCTACATCCAGGGCAGCGCCACCAATGCGGCTCCCGGCTCCTGCCGGAGCAGCACGATCGCCGGTCTCCAGTTGCCGTACTGCCACAACCTGAACGTGAACATGCACCACAACGCGGTCACGTCGAACTCCGCGACCGGCGACGAGTTGTTCTCGGCGACGCCGGCGGGGGCGGGTGGTGTCAGCATCTGCACCGGCTCGGACTTCTACAAGTTCAACTACAACTGGGTGTGCGGAAACCTCAGCACCGGCGATGGCGGCGGTCTCGGCCATATGGGGTTCAGCTACAACGGGGACATCGAGCACAACTCGATCCTCTTCAACCAGAGCACGAACCCGACGATTCCGGCCAACGGCGGCGGTGTGCTGGTGATGGGAGCCCCCGATGCCGATCCGACCTGCGGTGCGACGACCGACCAGGACTGCGTGCCCGCGCCGAGCTCGATCACTCCGAGCGACGGCACAGGACCGCACCTCGTGATCAACGCCAACCTGATCATGGGTAACGCGGCCGAGAGCGGCAGCGGCGGCGGCGTGATGTTCCAGCAGGTCAACGGCACGGACGTGACGAGCTTCCCGACCGCGCCGGCGAACTGGAACTCGGTCAGCTTCACGAACAACATCGTCGCCAACAACGTGGCGGGCTGGGACGGCGCGGGAATCTCGCTGCTGGATTCGTTGAACGTGAACATCGTCAACAACACGATCATGTCCAACGACACCACCGCCTCCTCGGGCGTGCTGTTCAACACCTTAGGTGCTCCGCTGGCCAGCTCGCAGGGACCGACGTGCACGTCGAACTGCGGCACGGCCTCCGCGCCGCAGCCCGCCGGCCTGGTGACGCTGCAGAACAGCGCGGTCTTGACGGCGAACTTGCCGGCGACGATCACCTGCCCTGTAGGGCACTTCACGGGCACCTCGGCCAGCAACGGCAATTGCCGCGCCTGGTCGGTGCCGCTGCTCTATAACGATGTGTTCTGGCAGAACCGGGTGTTCAACATCCAGGTGGGCGCGCTGGGTACCGGCACGACGAACCAGCAGAACGTGGTGTCGCTGGTGCCGACGCTGAACCAGGCAACCACCGGGCAGTGCCTGGGGGGATCGAGCTACTGGGACCTCGGAGCGCGTGGCGACACGGGTTCAGGTAACCACAGCTCCGGAATCACGCTGGCGCCGACGTTCTCGGACTTGACGAGCACGGCGGGTTACACGGGCGCCGGCAATATCGGGGCGAACCCGGCCGTGGTCAGCCAGTACTGCAACGGCTCGCGCATTCCGCCGGAATATGCGCTGGCCTGCCCGGCTGGGACGGGCTGCTCGGCGGCGGGCTACCAGGTGCCTCCGGGCATCTCGGATGCGACGGTGCCGAACCCGATCTTCAACCTGACGCCGGCGGCGACCGTGGACGAAGGCAACAACTGGATCAACATCGCCTGGGGTCCGCTGTCGCTGACCAATCCGACGGTGCAGGGAGCTGACCTGAACTACGGTGGCGGCCCCCTGCTGGGCAATTACAGGCCGTTCACGGGTTCGCCGCTCATCGATGCGGGGACCGCGTCTGCCAGCAGCGTGGCAGCGCCGACTACGGACTTCTTCGGTAGCCCCCGGCCGCAAGGTAGCGCATTCGATATCGGAGCGGTCGAGGGCGGCGTCGCCGGCGGCGGTGGCACTGCGACCCTGGCTGTGACACCGACCTCGCTCGCATTCGGTAACCAGTCCACTGGAACCACCAGCGCCGCACAGACCCTCACGCTGAGCAACAGCGGCGGCGCCGGGGCGACCGGCATCACTGTCGCCGTCACGGCTCCGTTCGCCCGGTCGGCGACGGCGCCTGGCACCTGCGGTGCGACTCTGGCGGCGGGCCTGACCTGCACCATCAACGTGGTGTTCTCGCCGACGGCAACAGGCGCGGCCAGTGGCACCGCCACGATCACGGCCAACGTTGCCGTGACCGGCTCGCCGGTTTCGCTCACGGGCACCGGTACCACCGCGTCCACGGGCACTGCCACCGTGTCGGGGGGCCCGCTCGCGTTCGGTAATCAGGCGGTTGGAACCACCAGCGCGTCACAGACGCTGACGGTAACCAATACCGGCACTGTGGCTCTGGCCGGCGGTACGTTCACCTTCGGTGGCGGCACGCCGCAAGGGTTCGCCCGGGCTGGAGGCGGCGGCGGCGGCACCTGCGGTACGACTCTGGCGCTGGGCGCTTCGTGCACGTACAACGTCGTGTTCTCGCCGACCGCTGTGACCAGCTTCAGCAGAACGCTGACCGTCGCTTACACAGGGGCCACGGTGACGGGTTCGCCGGTTACGCTCACGGGCACCGGTACGGGTACTGCAGCGGTCTCCGTAACCCCGACGTCGCTGACCTTCGCCAGCACCCGGACGGGGACGAACAGTGCGAACCAGGCGCTGACCCTGTCCAACACGACCGCCGCAGGGATCACCGGCATCACCGTCGCGGTCACCGCTCCGTTCAATCGCAACGGCGGTTCCTGCGGCGCAACCCTGGCATCGGGCGCGACCTGCACCATCAACGTGCGGTTCTCTCCGACGGCCAGCGGTGCGGCCAGTGGGACGGCGACCATCACATCCAGCGCAACGGTGACCGGTTCGCCGGTGAGCCTGACGGGTACGGGAGTGTCAGGCGTGGCCGCCACGCCGACACCGCGCCTGCTGGTCTCCTTCCCGGCAGGAACGTTGTACCCCCAGAATGCCAACGGTACCGTTACGCTGACCAACACGGCCGCAGCTGGCAGTGCGAGCGTGACGATTACGGGGGTCACGCTGCCGACGGCTGGCACGGGCGGCAACGGCAGCCTGGCCACGCAGTACTTCAGCATCGCCACCAACAACTGCACAGGGGCCGCAGCGGTTCTGGCGCCCGGAGCCAGTTGCACGGTGATCCTGACGTACCACGCCGTCGCCGGAACCGGTACCATCAACACCAATCTGACGTTCACGGACAACACCGGCCTGCCGGCACAGAATGAGGCCGTCCGGGGCACTGCCAACTAACGGCAGCGTCCTGGTTTAATGAAACCACAGCCGCCCGCGCGACTTCGCGCGGGCGGCCTTCGCCTACAAGGCGGTGACTAGTTCACAGTCCGAAGCCTGTAAAAAAGTGACAATCACCCGGAGGGGTGTGTATATGAATAACAATAAGTCAAAGAAAGGAGTCCTCTATGAGGTTTCGTGCAGTCCTCGGGTGTTTCGCCATGGCTCTTTTACCGCAGCTTGCGCTGGCGGCACGGCCGCCGGGCGAGCTGGGAGCCCTGCAGGCGGTTTTTAGCTTTTGTGCCAAAGCAGATCCAGCCGAGCGCGCAAACTATGACAGGCAAGCCGATGCGCTGTTCAGGGGCCTTACACCGCAGCAGATTGCCGCGGTGCAGCAGACCGCGGAGTACAAAAGGGGCTATCGGATGCTGGCTGGCATCCTACCGGGCACCGAGGATCCGGTACTAGCATGTCACGCCATTTCAGCGGTTCCCCCGCCAGGGTTGCCAAAGCCGCACCACCCGTGAGGGCTGTGATCGGGATCCTGGCCACGATCAGCCTGGGCGCCTCAGTGGTCATGGTGCCGCAAGCTGCGACGGGAGCGGCCCAGAGCGGCGCGCAGTCTGCCGAGGCACAGACGCCCGCGACGCAGGTGTCCACGGGCGCACAAGCGGCCGCCGCGCCGGCCAAGCGCAGCGCGAAGGCGAGCCGCTACCGCCCGGATCGCTTCGCAGGCCGCGCGGGTAGCTATTACCGGCTCGTCTGGGGTGTCGATTCGCTCGCCGTGAAGTGGGCTGAATCGGGCGAGGTCATCCGCTTCACCTACCGGGTGCTGGACGCCGACAAGGCCAAGGCCCTCAACGACAAGAAAAACGAGCCTTCCCTTATCGACCCGCAGGCCGGGGTCAAACTGGTGGTCCCGGCCATGGAGAACGTGGGGCAGCTGCGCCAGAGCGCGCCGCCCGAGAACGGCAAGGCTTACTGGATGGTCTTCTCCAACAAGGGCAGGCTGGTGAAGCGCGGTCACCATGTCGCCGTCGTGATCGGTGCATTCCACGCGGACGGGCTAGTTGTCGACTAGCGTGTGCAGTGATATCGCACCCGAGGCGGGTGCCACAGGAATCAGAGAACAATTATGTCATTACTCCAAATTGGCTCGACTTCCCATCGCAGCGATAGCCGTATAGCGGTTATGCGTGGCAAAGGAGGTGTTTTCATCGGCATTCTGGCGGGCACATTGCTCGCGCAGGCGCTCGCCGCCACTGACACCAAGATGCCGCCGGCTGGCCTGAGCGCCGCGCAGATCGTTGACAAGCACGTAGCGGCGCGCGGTGGACTCACCGCCTGGCGCGCAGTGCAGACGCTGTCGGTCAACGGCAAGCTCGAAGCGGGCGCCGGCGACTCGCTGGTACGGAGCAAGAAGCTGGCGCTCGAGGGCGTCGGCGCGAGCGTCAAGCGGGCCGAGCGTGCTGCGGCCGCCGCGGACTCGGCCAAGGCAGCTGCGGAACAGGTGCAATTGCCCTTCAGGCTGGAGATGAAGCGGCCGCGCAAGTCGCGCCTCGAGATTGATTTCGCCGGCAAGACTGCCGTGCAGGTCTACGACGGGCAGAAGGGCTGGAAACTGCGGCCGTTCCTCAATCGCGACGACGTCGAGCCGTTTACGGAGGACGAGGCGAATTCCGAGGCAGCCAAGGCGGATCTCGAGGGACCGCTGGTTGACTACGCCGGGAAAGGGACCCAGGTCGCACTCGAGGCGACCGAGCCGGTTGACGGGCACCCGGCCTACAAGCTGAAACTTACGATGAAGAACGGCGATGTCCAGCACGTCTGGATCGACGCGCAGAGTTTTCTCGATGTCAAGGTGGAGGGAAGCCCGCGCCGCATGGATGGCAAAATGCATAACGTGTGGGTCTACCAGCGCGACTTCAGAGCCGTGAAGGGTCTGATGGTGCCCTTTCTATACGAGACCGCGGTCGACGGCTACCCGCAGAAACACCGCATGATGGTGGAGTCGGTCAACGTGAATCGTGCCCTGGATGATGCGCGCTTCGCCAAGCCGCAGGTGTTGGTTGCGGCGACGCCGCCGGCGGCGGCACCAGTCACGCCGGCGCCTGCCAGGAAGCAGTAATCGTGAAGCCACGGGCTCAGGCCAGGCTTCTCCCCGCGCTGGCGTGTGCTGGAGCGTTCATTGCGGCCGCCAGCGCGACTACCGTCTCGCGCTCGATGGTGAGCTATCAAGCGCCTGCGGTCACCCTGGTGCGCGAGGACGGCAAGCGCGTCTTGCTGTCGCGCGAACTCGATGACGGGCGCCCGGTGTTGCTCAACTTCATTTTCACGACCTGCTCTTCGATTTGCCCGCTCATGAGCCGGACACTGGAAGAATTTCAGCGCAAGCTCGGATCCGAGGCAGCACGCGTGCACCTGGTGTCGATCTCGATTGACCCGGAGCAGGACACCCCGGCACGCCTGACGGAGTATGCGCGGAAATTCCACGCCGGCCCGGAGTGGCAGTACTACACGGGCACCGTCGCGGCGAGCCTCGCGGCGCAGAGGGCCTTCGATGTCTATCGGGGCGAGAAGATGAGCCATACCGCGGTCACTCTGCTGCGATCGGCCCCGGGGAAACCCTGGCTGCGAATCGAGGGCTTTGTGAGCCCCGATGAGCTGGTGGACGATTACCAGAAGCTGCTTGCGTCCCCCTAGGAACACCCGAGCCGGCGGGCATCGGAGGCTGGCCGCCGATGCGGCCGTGCGGACGACGCTGATCGCGCTGTCCTGGCTGCTCGGTGCCGCTGCGGTCGATGCGGGACCCGATACGACACCGCCAGGAGAGGCCCTGTACCGGTACGGCCGCCTGCCTTCCGGCGAGCCGGTGCTGGCGACGCGCGAGGCGGGCGTGACGCTGAAGGGCGCGGACGCGGCGTGCGTGAACTGTCATCGCCGCAGTGGCCTGGGATCCAGCGAAGGCCGGATCACCATTCCGCCGATCGCCGGGCCGTACCTCTTCATCGCGCGTGGCAAGAGCCTGGAGCAGCAGGGCGCCCCGTTCGTCGACACCGAGCGGGTCAATCATGAGGCGTACACGGATGAGAGTCTGGCACGCGCGATCCGCGAAGGGGTGGCGGCGAACGGCAGGTCCTTCAACTATCTGATGCCGCGCTATCCGCTCGATGAGGCGAGCATGGCCGGCCTCATCGACTATCTCAGGCACATGAGCGTCGCCCCCGCGCCGGGGGTGACGGCCCGCGAGCTGCACTTCGCGACCATCATCACCCCGGACGCTGACCCGGTGAAGCGCCGCGGCATGCTGGAGGTGATCAAGCAGTATTTCATCGACAAGAACAACGCGGCGGACCGCACCAAGGCCCCGACCCTGTACTCATCGCATGCCATGATGTTCCGCGTCGAGCGGCGCTGGCAGCTGCACGTGTGGGAGCTCACCGGGGCGCCCGAGACCTGGGAGTCACAGCTGCGGCGGCACCTGGCCGCGGAGCCGGTGTTCGCGGTGATCTCCGGGCTCGGCGGCAGCAACTGGGCGCCGGTGCAGAAATTCTGCGAGGACGAATCGCTGCCTTGCCTGTTTCCCAACGTGGAGGCGCCGCCCGGCCACGATTCCGACTTCTACTCCGTGTATTTCTCGCGCGGCGTGCTGCTGGAGGCGCAGCTCATTGCACACGAGTTCGAGGACGACGCCGCGAGGCCGCAGCGGGTGGTGCAGCTCTTCCGGGCGGGAGATGTGGGCGTGGCGGCGGCCCAGGCGTTGCAGAGCGCCCGCGGCGGCTCCGGCCCGCCGGTCGTGAACCACGTACTCAAAGCGCATGGTTCGCCCGGAGAACTTGCCGCCGCGCTGCGCCAGGTGGGTTCTGCCGATGCGCTGGTCCTGTGGCTGCGTGCCGCAGACCTGAGCGTGCTCGAGCATGTGCCCCCACCGGCATCGCGGGTGTGGATATCCGGAGAGATGGGCGGGCTCGAGGGCGCACCCCTGCCCGAGAACTGGCGTGCCGCGACGCGCATGGCGTATCCAGTGGATCTTCCAGGGCAGCGCGTGGCGCGGGTGGACTACGCGCTAGGCTGGTTCCGCATTCGCGGAATTGCCGTGGTGGCACAACCGGTGCAGGTCGACACCTATCTCGCCTGCGGGCTGGTGTCGGAGACCCTGAACCACATCGTCGATGCCTTCGTGCGCGACTATCTGATCGAGCGGGTCGAAATGGCACTCGATCACCGGGTCCTGACCGGTTACTACCCGCATCTGAGCCTCGCACCGGGCCAGCGGTTCGCCTCCAAGGGCGGCTACATCGTGCGCTTTGCCGATCCGCAGGGAAGCAAGGTCGCCCCGCTGAGCGAGTGGATCACGCCGTAGCGCAAACACTAACGCGCTACTGATGGCCCGGTTTCTGGGTGGGCGTCAGAGGAGCGCCGGATCCCATCCCGGGGCACTCACCGAGGCGCCTGGCTTCGAGCTTTTGTCGAGCCACGTGTTGCCCGGTGCGGGTTTCGCTCACGTCCTCGTAGCTGTTCTCATCCTTCGCGAGCAGGATATCGCGGAAGCGCATTGCTCCGGTCGGGGTCTGGCAGACCCAGCTCGAGACGTAGCGGTCGTTCCTGTGCTTTATGGGGGCGAACTGGCAGTCCTTTTTCTTCAGCGCTGCCATTTTCTCGCGCATGTCCGCACCGGGGTCGGCACATTTGCGGATGGTCGAGACGTGCGGCTTGGCCATGTCGGCTCGAAGCTGCGTGCGGCTGAATTCCCACAGCCCGAACCGAAAAGTCGGCAGCTCGACGGGCGCGCGCTCCGCAGCGGACGCTGCAGCCGCCGGCGCAGTTGGCGCAGCCGGGGGTGTCTCAGGCGCTGCAACTGCGGGCGATGGGTGGGCGGCGCGTAGTGCCTCGCCGGGGGTCAGCAGGAACAAAGCGCCTAGCGCGATCAGCGTCGTCAGAGGAGGGCAGCGAACCGGCATCGGAAACTCCCATTGCCTGTGAGGCAACGCGAAG